>Ga0207969_100096_pt1 | contig 59469 bp, 49 predicted proteins | sample LakWasMet25_LOW6_2_FD_183869 | JGI IMG/M metagenome (GOLD analysis project Ga0207969, IMG submission 183869) | Freshwater sediment methanotrophic microbial communities from Lake Washington under simulated oxygen tension - Sediment Metagenome... | ecosystem: Environmental > Aquatic > Freshwater >...
TGAGTTCCAGGACATTTCTCGCGCCAGAGCCGATTTGCTGATCGGATTGATGCAGCTCGTACCGGAATGCAAGATGTTCGCGGTGGGCGACGACTGGCAATCCATCTATCGCTTTGCGGGATCGGATATCAGCCTGTTCACGGGGTTCTCCGAACAGTTTGGTGCCACGGCAACTAGTTATCTGACGCAAACGTTTCGTTCAAATCAGGGTATCGCCAATGTGGCGTCACGATTTGTCCAGCGCAATTCGGCCCAAGTCAGAAAGTCGGTTGTGGCCGTGGACAAGACGACGAAACAAGTCATTGCGATTCGCAAGGCGGCGAGGCGGGAGGATACTCCGGGACATATCGTTGCATGTCTGAATGAAATCGCGCTGCGGTTCGAGGAAGCCAAGGCGGTTCGCTCCATATACATCCTGGGGCGATATCACCACCAACGGCCCGAAGCGCTGGATCAGTGGCGCGAGCAGTTCCGGAAATCCCTTCGACTGGAATTCAAGACGATTCACTCCTCCAAGGGCCTGCAGGCTGACTATGTCGTTCTGCTTGGCATGCAGTCCGGAAAACTTGGCTTTCCTTCGTTGATTGCGGACGACCCATTGCTTCAAATGGTGATGCCAGTACCGGAGACGTTTCCGCATGCGGAGGAGCGGCGGCTGTTCTACGTTGCTCTGACCCGGGCGCGATTCGGTGTCTACCTGTTGGGCAGTAAATCCGCGCCGTCGTGCTTCATCGATGAACTGGAACGAACGATCGAAATCGCACCAATGCTCCGCTACCCGGAAACGGAGGGAACTACGGATGCCGGCGAGCCTGTGGAAAAGTGTCCGCGGTGCGGGCGAGGGCGACTGCAAAAAAGAAGAAGTAAGCACGGTCCGTTCTTTGGCTGCTCGGAGTACCCGGCATGCAACTACACAAGAGATGCCAGCCACCACACTGCCTAATGCCAGTGATTGCATTAGCACCTGTATATCGCTGAAGCGCAGTTCAAATGTGGGGCATCGGCGGCTGCGTTGACTAAATTTCGCGGACGGCGGAGTTTGGCCGATAATAAATATTAAAACCTGAGCGGTCCGACTGGCGAATCTCAAGCAGTGAGTGCGCACGCAAGGAGTTGGACCAACAGATCTGGCGTTGGCCAGGCGCACGTTTCCCTAAGGGGCTGACATGAAACAGGCAAAAAAGCGACTGCTACCCAGTGCCCAAATGCTCATCCGCAGCACCCCCAGTGCTACGCGCGCTGCTCGAAAAGCGATAGCCTTTGTCGACGCGTCTAATAGACGGATTGCACGGATGGAGCGAAGGGCCGACACGCCCTTCCGGGAAAAAAACACCACCGTGGTAAATCGAAGGGCAACAGGTCGACCGCGGTATCGACTCGAAGATCTCATGGCGCAGATTCCGCCAGGGACACGGTTCGAAGAGTTTGATGTCGGCCCGCCGGTTGGTCGGGAATTCTTGTAAGGATTAGCATGACCTACCCCCGTCCAGCCATACCAGTTGAAAGTAGAGGACTCACGTCGCAGAAAGATATAGCAAGGCTGGAAGATTGGTCGGCCGTTGTTGAATTTATCTTCTAGCGCTTAGCGCATGGTTTCTCGAGCGCGGTAAGGCAATCTACTGGACCAAGGTCCTGGAAGTCGGCATGCAGCCCATCCATCTTTTGGTATCGTAAAGAAATGAGCTCGAGTAAATTCAAGAAGGCTGTTGCATGCGTGCGATCGATTGCCCAGTCTGCGCGCCCTACGGTGATCAGAGCAAAACGTGGGCAGTAGCCCTGCCCGACAGGGAAGTGGGCATGCAAATGCTGATCAATGCAGGTCCCGCACGATGGCCAATCCGGCGCGTGCACTAATACCTAGTCTTCTCCGCGCAGGTTCAAGGCAAGCTGGATCTGGTGCAGTCGCTCGCTGGCGAGAGAACGGAGCCCCTCCAGGTCCTCCACGTTGAGCAGAGTGAGTGCAAAGATTTCCTGTTGCCCCGTCTGGATCGAGGCAATGACGGTGGCTCTCACTTGGAAGTCCCACAGCGCGAGTTGACGCAGTTTCGAGTCATCCGTTCCACCTTCGAGCAGCACACGGTAGCGACGATTTCGCTTGAAATAGTTGCGAGCCAGTTCATTGTCGATCTGACCCTCGACGGACATCACGTAGGCCTCCACCGACGATGGATTAATGTTGGCGAACCCGCCCAGGGTGACGATGAAACGCTGGCTGGAGGTCAAAGATCTTGGGAATCGGCATTTCCCACCGAGGTCAAACACCCGCTCGACGCCAGCCACTGTGTGCGGGATGTTGTCTAATTGCGCTAGTACGCGCATCGTGACTTCGGGATTCTCGCTGCTGGACACAATGGCGGCAAACTCTTCTGCCGTGGGCAGCTTGCCATTCTTGGCATTGTTGGCGATTTCGAGCGCGATGGATACGGCTCTCTCATCCATTGCCCTGACCGTGCCGCTGCTGTTTGAAGCGCGGCTATCGTCAGCTGGCATGCCACCCATAGCCGTGCTTGTCGCGTTCGCCGCACTTGCCAGGGTGCCTCCTTTCCCATCCGCGTTGGGAACGGGATCGTCGCTGCCGTCAAGAGCGAGACGGCGTTGCCGTTGCTCCTCATAGACAAGGCCGATCTTGTCAAGATTCGGGAACAAGACCACCGCGGCGCTTCCAAGCGAGCTGTTGCGAAGAGAGAGAAGGTGCCGCTTGACGTGTATCAGCAAGCGCATGACATCGTCGAGTCGAAGCAGCCCGCTGGGGTGTTGCCGAGATGCCAAAAGCGGCTTCAGCAAGAAGTAGGGGATCGTTCCGATCCAGGACAGGGTCTCCGGATCGAAGTCAGCAAGGTCATCAGTTTTCATTGCCATGGTTTTTGTTTCTCCTAAGAAAAAGCGCTGCCAGCCGGGCCAGCAACAGCACATGAACCACTCCTGTGCATTCGCCGGCCGACCGGGCGCTGCGAACCTGCAGTGGTGTGACTAGCAGCCGAAACCTGCGCTTTGCCTTCCGCGATGCCGGCTTGACCAGGATCGTCTCGACGGCGGCACGGGTTTGTATCGCGATTGCATCGACGTCGCTCGCCTGCTCGGGCAGAAGCGCCACCGTGTGCGATCCTGGAAGGCAATCGGACAAGCGGGTTGCAGCGAGCACGATGTCTGCGACGGGCGTTGGCGCCGACCGCTCGGTTTCCCGAAGGCTTTCGACGACCGCGAGGAGCCACTTTGTGTCAGATTGGGACGCAAGCCGATTCGCCACCGCGGAGCCAAAATCCGACCCAAGCATCGCTGCGGCGTCGTCACTGAGGCGGGGGACGGCCATCGGCGGCACAGATGAAAGAAATGCGTCGCACTGCGCTGCGTAGCGCGGGCTGACTCCGGCGACGTCGATCGCCTTAACGGTCGGGCATCCGATCAAACGAAGGGCGAAATAGCGCGTTACGTCCGTCGGCGAATCCTCAGCCACCAACTGCGGACCGGCACCTTGACGGGACGGCGCGGGGTCAGCAACGAGGCAGTCCTGAAGAGATTCGGCGCAGATCCGATCCGCCGCCAAAATTCCCAGCGAGTCCCAGATGTCATCCCCCGCCCTTGAGTGCCGGGAAATCATCTGGCGCAGGGCATCCCGCGACAGCCCGGACATGCGGTCGGCAAGTTGCCCGGACGGGTGCCACGTTGCGTGAAGCCGCCGGCGATGCCCGTGCGCCAGGATCGGCCACGGCGAAAAGTAGTAGCCCATTTCGGTTAGCGGATGATGTCCCGCCTTAAACGCGGCCCGGGTGATTCGCGTGAACCGCTCGGTGATGGGAAGCGGATCGGGGCCCGGTGCCTGGTTCGCCGCCATGGCGTCCACCAGCGCGTCGAGATCGGGGTAGGCCAAATAGCATTCCGCGGAGCCGCGGAGCGAGTGGACGCGCATGGAGGCTTCGCCGGTCAGCCGGCGCAGGAGATCGGAGAGCGCTGCCAGAATTTCATCGACGTCCTGCCTGCTGGCATTGTCGGCGTCGAGAAAAAAGTACTGGCGCCGATGGTCTGCCGCGGAGATCCGCTTGCGAAGAGCATCCAGTTTGGCGGCGAGCGCTTCGTCCAGCGCGATGGCCCGACTGCGGTCCGCGCCGGATCCCTTCAAATGCGCGAATCCAGAGGGTGCGATCGCGAGAATTCGCGTGCTCAGATTGAAGTCGCAGAGCCGAATGAAGACGGGCTCGTTGCGTCGCAGCGGGAGAGCCGATACCAACTCGGTAAATAGCGCTCCCTGTTCCTGGAGTAAACTGCCGGGCTCAAAGCGGTCCTTGACTGCCTGCACCAATGAATCGCGCTGGTGCAAGGGAAAGAAGGATTCGGCGGCCCGCAGCGGCGGGTGCGCAGGCTTCTCAGAGGCGTGCTCTCCCACGAAAAACTCACGAGGCACGGCCGCACCTTTCGACCGCCAATACCGCGTGTAGCGACGGATGATCGACAGCGCGCGCGAAAGATCGCCGTCCTCATGATCGCGACTGAATGCATAAAGTATGTCGAGCCATTCGTCAGGTTCGAAGTCGAGTGGGTGAAGGCCTGGCAGCTTTTCGATCTGCGCGCGCGGTTCCGACACGTAGGTGCTGAGGGAGGACAAGCGGAGCGGATCTCCCAGCTCCCCTTTGTTCTGGGCCTCCGCGAGCAAATATTCGGCGTAGCCTTCTGCCTCGGGTGCTGGGAGCCACGCTTCGCGCCTCCAGTCTTCAAGAGCCCTGATGAACTTGGATTTGCGCGAGGCTTCCTCGCCGTGCTTTGATGAATCGGCGAACTTGTTGAGAATACTGAGCACTCGCTGCGCCGACCCGAAGTGGCGGTCCCGCCCGGCGGTGCGGTGAACGAGGCCGACCGGCAGGCGCTGGGTGATGGCGGCGCGCTGGAATACGTGGCGGGCAATTGACGTGTGCGACAGCGTCGCGGCGTCAAGGGCAGAAAGTGGGGAAAAACACAGAATCGGCGGGCACTCGACGGTCGCAGCGTTATGACCGACGTCACACAGTGCTACCAGTGCTTCGGTTGCATCCAAACTCCACCTATGGCTGGGGATCCGGCTTGTAAGCCAAGCCGCAAGCTCCGCGACGGCGGAATCGAAGGAAACTATCGCCGATGCCAGCGCTTCCGCCAGGTAAAACTTGGTGAGCGGTAGCAACGGCATCGAGACTGCGCGGTCGTGGGCGCTGCGAAACTCGGGGACAAGCGCTTGGCGGGCCCAACGAAAGTTTCGGTCCACAAGCGCCTGCCACGCTGCCTGAAGTGCGACCAACACTGTAATGCCGTCGACGATACATAAACACAAAAGTACTGCTGGCCATGGCGCGAGCTCAGGCGCTCCCCGGAGCAGCTCTGACCGCAGCCGAACAGCGATTGCCCGGAACGCCAGGGTGTGTCCATTGAACGACTCAGCTCGACGTTCGGTCAATTGTCGCCTGTTGCAGAAGGCGTCAACCATGTCGTTGGAGGGAGGGTGCTTTGGTGGCCGGGTTGCAACGAGTCCAGTTGCCGGCATTGGGGCGGATGACATGGCAGGCCACTCGGACGGCAGATTCTTCTGTATGCGATCCAGGATGGGGCGGAGTGCGGCGCCTGCCTCGAGCGGTGCAACCCCGGACCAGGGAACGAAGGGTTGCCCGCCGGAGCGCGAGTGGCCTGAAACCATCCTGACCAACAGAGCCGGCGCGCGGCGAGCAATCAGTTGCGAAATCATGAAGTGCCGCCCGCCATTGGTGCTAATGCCTTGCCCGTCAAGAAGGGCAGCGACGTCCGCCGTTACCACGGGCCGCAGGGCGAACCGGGATGGCGCCGCCGTGGCGCGTTCGATGCAGAAAAACACAGGACGGCGTGCGTGCTGAAGATCCGCAATTTCGTCCAGCAAATTGGCAAGCGCCGGATTGGCGGACCGAAAGCGATTCGCAGCGGAGCGGATATTGCGGCGCACCGCATCAAGAAGAGTCTTGATGCGATCGGTCTTGGGTTGAATCCTGTCGGTGGTCGTCTTTGTGACTTTGTCGCAGAATTGGAGGCAGTCTGGATCCGCGTAAAGCCCGCCCCAGTTCAGCCTGGGGAGCGTATTGCCCCGGTGGGCGGCCATCATGACGAATGCCGCTGCGGCGCAAGCGGCGCTGCGATTGAAAAGCTCGACAAATCGGTCGAGGGCCATGCGCGGTGATACCACCTCTACGCACTCACAGTACCTGCGGTGAAGCGCGTGCAGCGCGCCAAAATATGCTTGGGGCGTAGGCGCAAGCGGAGAACCAACCCATTGGCTGCCGCCCATCGGGGCGGGTTTTCCCAGCCCCAGGAAGTCGTATGTCAGCCGAAGCGAGCGATGGATGGAGCGCGCGGAAACGCAAGCATAGAACGCCTCCGCAGGCGCCAGCAAACAAAACGACATCGAAACCAGCCCGGCGAGAAAACTGTTGCCGGTCACATGAAGAATCGCTGCGCCGAGACTGTATGCAAAACGCGCGTTAAAGGGACGGCGCGGGTCACTCGACTCGACATGCGCAGTCAATATGCGAGAAACATGCATATCAACATCGCGCTCTGACAATCCCGGAGGGAGCAGGTCTCGAACCGTCATGGCCCCCGCCGGCGTGGCGGCAGGAAGGGCCTCGCAGAGAATGAGGGGCAGGTGCACCATGACGATTTGCGAGGGTTGAAATCCACTCGCCGCAATACGCGGATGCACGGGGTCGCGCTTGACAAGTTTTTCGATCGACCAGCAATAGGCGCGCCGCTCGAGGTCGAGCCACGCGTCGCCGTTTGCGATCAGCGGAAGCGAACACAGCCGCACCGGAGGCTGGGCGGTCAACAGGGAAAGGATCGCGATCGCGGCAAACAGTCGATCGCAATGACCAGGATCCAGCAAAATCGCGCCAGCTTGCTTTGTCGCTTCGCGGAGTTCCCGTGGTGAGAGTTCGCTCCAGCTGGGGATTCCGGCGATCTCGGCAATGCTTGCGTGAAGCGACCGTGCCCAGTGCCAGACCACGAGCTTCCCTGGCTCGGCAGTGGCATTCCACTCGACCTTGGGGGCGGGCATGGAGGAGCCGACTTGCGGCTCGCCGTTCTCCGCGAACTCTTCATTGATCGGCGGCGCGTCGTTGCCTTCTTTATGTGTTTGGCTGAATGTCGGCGCAGGTGGGAGGGCACCAAGGATCGGGACCAAGCAGTCCAGCAATTCCTGGATCGGCGCATACTCAAATAGTGGATGCTGTAACAAGCTCGACGGGTCGTCGCCCAGTCCGTGTGCAAATGCGATCCAGTGTCGGACGCCACGATGCTGAGCTCTACCGCAACGAGCCAACGTCATCAGGGGAGCCGCGCGGTGAGCATTTAGCTCGCGTCGCTCGGCGACGTGCCAAAGCAAGAGAGCACCGACGAGCCGCTCGATTCGTGCCGCAGTCATCGGGTCATGATGCTCGGCGGGCTTTTCAAAAAACAACCGGTATTGCGCCCCCTCGGCCCCGGCGTCCGGGCGCGTCCTCACTTGGTCGCCTATGTCCGGGTTGCGTTCCAGTGCTTCGGCGAAGGCGGAGGTGGCTGTCAGGAACTCGCCGAGATTGGGAATGTTCTTCCGCTCGGCCAGCCGAGAAAGGCAGTGGATCGCAAATCGGAGGGCGGGAAGGAATCCGTGCCCGTCTGACGGGCAACCGACGACATGTCCGATGCGTGCGACCATGTCGTGGCCGGGGTGGCTTCGCAGGGACGGCGGCAACCAGGAAGCAAAGATATTTTCGGGAAAAATGTTCATCACGATCATCTGACCGTTTTCACAGCATGGCGCGGAAGGGGCTAGAAACAGCCGTTTTTCCGGTTATTCGCGGACTGATGTTGGGGCACGTTGCAGTTTGACCAACCTGCACGCCTCGGATTGATCGGCGCAAGGTATACACAAACGCTGACCTAACGCGGGAACGTGGGACGGGAGAGTTGGTCAGCGCAAGTCGCTCCCGATGGGCAATGCCGACTACGTAAGCAACGGTCGTAGGACAATAATGGGAGAAAAAGTCAGACTTACGGTAATCGGGAGAAAGAAACAAAATCCGGCGAATAGCGTTGCGGCGGCTCGCCGAACCTAGAGTGCGATATCGTCTATACATGGGCACAACCTCGATGTATCTGGGTGGAGATAAAAGTCATGGTGTGAGAAGTTCCTACACCATGACTTTTTATCGTCACTTGGCTGGCAAGTCCCAGCGTCAATCCGCCCAAAAAGTGGTTATTGCCTCAGCAAAACGGCTAGACGGACCCTAAGCACGCCAAAAATTGACCACCGGTCGCTCCCCATCGACGAAATGCTGCTGCGCGCTGCAGTACGATCAACTTGTGCGCATTGGATGAGTAAGCGAAAGGCATGTCTAAACGCTGGTTCAGCGCAGGCCTGTGGGGCGCCAAAGATGGTCAGCGCAAGTCGCGCCCAATGGCCAATGCCGAATGACCAAACAACACGTGATATTGCATCCATGACGCTGTGCCCGTAGCGGTATGATGCCCGCCTAGAAGACCCGCCACGTAAATTCCCTTATGAGTAGTTTTGCTCCTCGTTGTCTCTCCATTGACCTTGAAGTAGGGTTGCGCGATGGGCGGATTCATAGCTTCGCGGCAGTTCGTGGTGATAGGCCAGAAGCATCTCTCCATTTCAAGCAAGGCGAATTGGTCCCGGCACTGGGGCAGCTCGACACGCTCGCTGAAGGCGCCAGTTTCCTGCTGGGTCACAACCTGATCGCGTTTGACCTGCCTCATCTGGCTGCCGTCAAACCTGATTTGCGGCTGCTCCAATTGCCTGCGGTCGATACACTGTGGCTCAATCCGCTGGCCTTCCCGCGCAATCCCTACCATCATCTGGTGAAGCACTATCAGGATGGCCAGTTGAAGCGCGGGCGCTTGAACGATCCACTACTCGACGCGCAGCTCACCCTTGAGGTCTTTCGCAACCAGCATGAGGCGCTGTCGAAGACCGCACCAGACCTTGTCCTCGCCTGGCATTGGCTGACAACGGTCAATAACACCGGCGCGGGCCTTGATCGCTTTTTTATGAGCCTGCGGGAAAGGCCTCGTCCGAGCGATGGCGAGGCGATTGCCGCTATCCGACAGCAGCTGGCAGGGCAAGCCTGCCAGATACATTGTGGAGATATTCTGGCCGATGCCGCAATCCACGGTTGGGCTTTGGCCTATGCGCTAGCTTGGTTGTCGGTGGCTGGCGGTAACTCTGTGATGCCGCCGTGGGTGCGTCATCAGTTCCCACAAGCCGGCGCGCTGATCAAGCGCTTGCGCGATACCGCCTGCGCTGAACCCACATGCGAGTGGTGTCGTGAAAAACACAATGCACAAAAGGAACTGACTCACTGGTTCGGCTTTCCGGAATTTCGGCCGGAGCCGGCCGATGAGGATGGCCGTCCTTTGCAGCGATGTATCGTTGAAGCAGCGATGCGCGGCGAACATGTGCTGGCCATTCTGCCAACTGGCACCGGCAAGTCCCTGTGCTACCAGATTCCAGCGCTCTCCCGCTTCGACAAGACTGGCGCGCTAACTGTCGTGATTTCGCCGCTGGTTGCCTTGATGTCCGATCAGGTTGCCGGCCTGGAAGCCAAGAACATAAGGAGCTGCGCGGCGATTAATGGACTGCTGTCTATGCCCGAGCGTGCAGACGTACTCGACCGGGTGCGGCTTGGCGATATCGGCATCCTGATCGTTTCCCCTGAGCAACTGCGTAACCGCACGCTACGCAAGGTACTGGCGCAGCGCGAGATCGGCGCCTGGGTGCTCGATGAAGCGCACTGTCTTTCCAAGTGGGGGCAGGATTTCCGGCCTGACTATCGCTATGTCAGCCGCTTTATCCGCGAAAAGGCTGGAGACCAGCCGATCCCACCAGTGCTTTGCCTGACAGCCACAGCCAAACCCGATGTCGTCGTCGATATCGTGGCGCACTTCAAAGATAAGGTTGGCATCGAGCTACGCTGTTTCAACGGTGGCGCCAGCCGGACAAATCTTGATTTCTGTGTCGTTCCGACCAGCCCAGCCGAGAAGTATTCACACATCCATCAGATTCTGGAGGCCGATCTTCCAGCGGATGATAGCGGTGGAGCGATCGTGTATTGCGCGACCCGGAAGCAGACCGAGGAAGTTGCAGAATTCTTGAAGCACAAGGGCTGGTCGGTCGGGCACTTTCACGCCAAGCTGCCTCCTGAAACCAAGAAGAACGTTCAAAAGACGTTCATCGATGGCAGTTTGCGCGTCATTGTGGCGACCAACGCATTCGGTATGGGCATCGACAAACCGGATGTGCGGCTCGTCATCCACGCCGATATTCCTGGATCTCTGGAAAACTATCTGCAGGAAGCCGGCCGTGCCGGGCGAGACCGCAAGGCGGCACGCTGTGTCTTGCTCTATACCGTAGAAGATGTCGAGCGCCAGTTTGGAATGTCGGCCCGGTCGCGACTGACCCAGAAGGAGATCCAGACCATCCTGCGTTCGCTGCGAAATCTTGAGGGAAAGAAGCGCAAGGGCGGCGGCAGGGACGGCGATTTGATCGCCACCCCCGGTGAAATTCTTGCCGAGGACGAAGAAGGCGCATTCGAGCGCGACTCGGCGACCGACGACACCCGTGTACGCACGGCGGTGTCATGGTTGGAGGAAGCCTCCTTACTCTCACGCGAGGAAAATCAGGTCCAGATATTCCCGTCGTCCCTGAGAATTGCCTCGCTGGACGAGGCGCGGAAGAAGCTTGAGAGCAAGGACATCGCGCCGGAGTATCGGAAAAGCCTGCTGGCGATCGTCGACGCCCTGATCGGGGCTCCCGTCGACGAAGGGATCTCAACCGACGAACTGATGATTGTTTCCGGTCTGTCTTCCGACAAGGTACGCGCCGCCTTCTACGACTTGGAAGCATTGGGGCTGGCCAGTAACGATACGGCACTCACTGCGTATGTTCATGTTGCTGTTGAGAACTCGTCAAAGAAGCGCTTTGAGCAAGCCGCATCGCTCGAAGCCGCGCTGATCGCCTTGCTGCGCGAACAGCACCCGGACTTGAGTCGCGGCGAGTCGTCAGTCTTGCACCTTCGGCACGCCAACCAGCACTTAAGGGACGCCGGGCACCCAACGGCTCTGCCGGGCAAGCTTCGCCAGTTGCTGAGCAGCCTCGCTGCAGATGGACGGGACGACGAGGATGGACGCGGTAGCCTCAAGCTACGCCGAATCGATGCGGAATCTGTATCGGTCGAGCTGCAGCGTGAATGGTCTGCCTTGGACGGGACAGCTCAACGTCGTCGTGCAGCGGCCGGATGCCTGATTGAACATTTGCTCACTTGCCTGCCTTCCGGCGCACGTGGCCTCGATCAATTGGCGGAGACGACGTTGGGCAAATTGCTGGCCGCGCTGGAGTCCGATCTGGTCCTCAAAGCCGAAAAGGCGATTACGCCCAAGTTACTTGATCGCGCGTTGTTGTGGCTGCACGAGCAGGAGATCATCCGGCTCAACAAGGGGCTCGCCGTATTCCGACCGGCGATGACCATTCGCCTGGAGCCGGACTGGAAGAAGAAATTTACGCAACCGGATTTCGCGCCACTCAAACTCCATTACGAAGAACAGGTCATTCAAATTCACGTCATGGCCGAGTATGTGCAGCGTGGCCTCAAGGAAATGGCCGAAGCGTTGCGCCTAACGATGGACTACTTTAGCCTGCAGCGCGACGAGTTCATGCGACGCTGGCTACCTGAGCGCGATAAGGAGTTGACCCGCCAGACGACGCCGGAATCGTGGCACAACATCGTCGAGGTGCTGAACAACAAGGCGCAGCGGGAGATCGTTGCCGACGACCGGGAGAGTACCAACGTGCTCGTCTTGGCCGGTCCGGGCTCGGGCAAAACGCGGGTGCTGGTGCACCGCATCGCTTATCTGATCCGTGCCCGCCGGGAAAATCCTCGCGGGATCCTCGCCCTGGCCTACAACCGCCACGCCGCCGTCCAGATCCGCCAGCGCCTCGGCGAACTGATTGGCGGTGATGCGCGCGGCGTTTCGGTGCTCACCCTGCACGCACTCGCCATGCGATTGGTCGGCGCTAGCCTGATTGAGAAAACTGCCGGGGACGATCCAGATTTTTTCAAGAAGATTATCGAACAGGCCGTCAGTTTGCTCAAAGGCGACAACTTGCCGCCGGAAGAGGCTGACGAGGAACGCGACCGATTGCTGGCAGGCTTTCGCTGGATTCTGGTTGATGAGTACCAGGATATCGCGCCGGAACAATACGAACTCATCTCGGCGCTGGCCGGGCGCACTCGACCGGACGAGGACGGCCGGATCAACCTCTTTGCTGTCGGCGATGACGACCAGAATATCTATGCGTTCAATGGCGCATCGGTTAAATTCATCCGTCGCTTCGAGAATGACTATGCGGCCAAGCCGGCGTTCCTGATCAGCAACTATCGATCTTCGGCCCACATTATCGAAGCCGCCAATCTGATGATCGCGCCGGCATCGAGCCGCATGAAAAAGGATCGTCCAATCAGCATCGATGCTGCCCGAGCCAAGCAGCCACCGGGCGGCAAATGGAAGAAGATTGATCCCGTTGGGCAGGGCCGAGTTCAGATCCTGCCAGCAGGTGACGAAGATCAGATTCAGGCTCTCGCGGTGATCACGGAGCTCGAACGGATGTCCCGTCTGGCGCCAGACTGGAATTGGACGCGCTGTGCAATCATTGGGCGAGCCTGGAAATCGCTCGATCCGGTGCGCGCCTACTGCGAACTGAGAGGTATTCCGGTTCAGCTGGCGGACGAAAACAGTAGCGGCTTCTGGAGCCTGCGCGAAACCCAGGCGCTGATTGCCTGGCTGCGCCAGCGCTCCAGCCAACTGATAGATGTCAAGACGATCCAGCAATGGTTGGACACGAAGCCGGACGTGGAGCCCAGCGCGCACTGGTGGTTGTATTTACGCGAGGCATTAGCCGAATATTCGCTCGACGTCGGGGAGGCCGAATTACCTCTCGACCACTTCCTCGAATGGCTGGCAGAATGGGGTAGAGAAGCGCGCCGCCGGCAAACGGGCCTTCTGCTGCTTACCGCGCATAAGGCCAAGGGGCTCGAATTCGACCATGTCGCCGTGTTGGATGGTGACTGGCTGCGAACTGGTGCCGATGAGGATGCTGATGCCCCGCGGCGCCTTTACTATGTAGCGATGACGCGGGCCCGACTGACTCTCACGCTGGCTCGTTTTGATCGTGGTCACGCATTGATTGATGGTCTGCCGGAATCCTTGGCCATCCTGCATCGGTCGCCGACGGATCTACCGTCCCCGATGCCTGAATTGGCCTATCGCTACCAACGCCCCGGATGGGGCGAGATCAACCTTGATTTTTCCGGAACCAGATCGGCAGCGGATACGGTTCATCACAACATTGCCTCACTTACGGTCGATGACGCACTCGTGCTTCGCCAAGAGCAATCTAAGGATTGGGTGTTGTGTGACACGCAAGGCGGCATGGTCGGCAAGTTGTCGCGTAAGTTTGCTCCGCCAAAAGGAATGCACTGCATCAGAGCCCGTGTCGTCGCAGTTCACGTTCGCCGCCTTAAGGATGTGGGCGAAGAACACAAAGCCCGGATTCGTGACGGAAATGAATCTTGGGAGATGGTCGTTCCGGAATTCGTTTTTGCCCCGACTGGCTGAACGTAGTCGGTGTCAAGGGAAGGGGCCGACTGGAGGATTGCGATCACAACGTTGACTCACAACCATTCACTCGACGTGTTGGCATTGAGGCGAATCAGAGGATCAGGACAACTCGCTGAAGTTTGTCCCCTGGATCGCCCACCTTTCCGATCAAATGTCGGTTCGTCCAAAAGAGGATTCAATCCAACCACAAAAGGCTCACCTTGTGAGCCACAGGCTTCGTATAGTGGTTGGATGTAATGACTGGGAGCGGCCGTGCAAAAAACGGCAAGTGGGATTCTGTATTCGGCATCGGACCTGGTCAATGCCGAGGCAGATCGCTTACCTGCAGCCACTTGGCCGCGATTCGAACGGCCGCAGGCTATTGACGCTTAGGCATCATGCTGGCAACTGGTAGCCTCTCTCTCGAAACAAACGCAAGCAGGCGTCAACCGCATCCCCGTCGTACGCTTTGCCGCGTCCACGCTCGATTTCGGCCAGCGCCTTGTCGATGCCCAAGCCCGGCCGGTACGGCCTATGCGAGGAGATCGCTTCGACCACATCCGCCACCGCCATGACCCGGGCCTCAAACAGAATTGCCTCACCCTTGAGACCTTGCGGATACCCGCTGCCGTCCATACGCTCGTGATGCTGTAGCGCGATCTGCGCCACCGGCCAAGGAAACTCCACGCCCTTCAGCACATCATAGCCCGCTTGGACATGTCCCTGAATCAGCATGTATTCGACCGGGCTGAGCTTGCCAGGCTTGGAGAGGATCTCTGCCGGAACGATAATCTTCCCGATGTCGTGCAGATGGCCGCCAACCTGCAATCCCTCCAGTTGACGTGCGTCAAATCCAAGTTCAGCGCCAATGGCAACGGCAATCTCCGCCACTCGCCGCTCGTGGCCGGCGGTGTATGGGTCGCGCATTTCGCTGATTATGGTGGCCACCTCAACGGTACTCATGAATGCGGTCTTGAGTTGCTCTATGTAGCGCTGGATCTCCTCGTCGGCGCGCTTCTTCTCCGAGATGTCCTGCATTAGGCCGACGATTGCGGGGCGTCCGGCGTGGTTGGCGGGGGCACCGTGTACCCCAACATCAACTACGGACCCATCCTTGCGGATCGCGTGGAAATTAAGGTGGCTCTCGGCCGATGAGTCGCCTTGGATCCTTCGGCTCATAGTCTCCGCAACCATGTCGCGGTCCTCCTCGACGACGGCAAGCAGCGCATCACGGCCGATCAGTTCCTCACAGGAGTCGTAGCCGAGGATTTGAGCCAAGCGGGGATTGACGTACACGAACCTGCCGTCCTGGATAATGTAGATTCCGGCTAACGACTGGTCGACCAAACCGCGAAACCGCGCTTCCGATTCGACGAGTTCCCGCTCAGCCCTATTGCGCGCGGTGATGTCACGGATGATGCCTTGGTAGAACCGTTGCCCCTCGATGTCGATTAGCCGCGTGCTCACCTCTACGGGAAACGTGCCGCCGTCCTTGCGCCGATGCACGGTTTCGAAGGTTACCCCATCGGGACGCGCCGCCATTTCCAGGTCGTGGGGCAGCGTTGCGGCCGCTTCCGGCGTCCGCAGATCCGCCACGGTGAGGTGAAGCAATTCGTCACGCGTATAGCCGTAAGTGGCCAGTGCTGCGTTGTTGCATTCCAGCAGCCGGCCGGTTTCGTCAGCCAGCAAGATGTTGTCGCGGGCAAATTTTGTCGAGTAGTCCAAATGTTGCTCCAGTGCAAGGCGCTCGAGCCTCCCCTCCAACGTCACGGCGAGTTGTTGGGCATTCTGCTTGCGCCACCACAGGCCTGCGACAGAGACAGCCAGTACCATGAACAGCGCAATCAGGCCGCCTCCAATGGTCCAGGTGTCGCGGAGTGGAGCGTCAATTTCCGCGCGGTCCCGCTTCGCTACCAGAATCCATGGCGTGCCAGGCACTGCGCGAGCAACAGCGATTACGGGAACGCCCCGGTAATCGACGCCGTCGGTGACTCCGAGGTGCTCGCGCAATGCGATCGCTGCCGGAAGCAATGGCTGGTCTATGGGCAGACGTCGTGTGAGCCGAGAGCCCGTATCGCGCCGATGCGTGCTGAGAAAGTGCACTTCATTTCCCTCCCGGCGCGCGAGGATGGTCTCGCCGCTCGGACTGTTGGTGGGCCATGACTGGATGTAGGGGGCAAAGAAGTCGTTGGGGTCGAGATGAAAATAAAATGCCCCGAAAACCCTCGGACCCGTTGTGCCCGAGACCGAGAGTGGCGCCACGATGTCAAAATGCCGCTTTTCGTCATTCGACACCTGCAGGTCCAGAGGCGTCACCACATTCTCGCGAATTGCCTGCAGCGCGAGGTCGGCGTCGTGGGAATCGAGCTCCGTGCCGACCCCGACTCGTAGTCGCTGGTGCGCCTTGTCATCCAGCAGCACTATGCTTTCGTATCCTTTGAGCTGCCTTAAGCCTTCCAACCGTGCCCTGATCTTCTGCGCGACTACGCCGTCCGACGCGCCCTGTCGGAACCAGCGTTCGACTTCATCCGCCAAGAGATTGTCGCGGCCAATGGCCTCAGCATTCTTGCGCTGATCTTCCGTCCAACGGAAGATCTGTTCGGCCTTCAGGTCAGCGATCGCGCCCAGCTCATCGTGAGCAATCCGTTCCAGTTCCTTCGCACGATGTTGAAACAGCAGAAAACCTGTCGCGGCGATCGCAAGCAGCGCGGCGAAGAACGCAAGCACCGGAATCCAAGCACGAGGCTTAGTGGTTGTCACCAATACGGCTTCCCCGGCGGCAGTAGCGTTCATCCATACCTCGCGATGTCTCAGACCGCGTGACACCCCGCAGTCAGGGGGTTTCCCCGGCTAGCGGGACCAACACGACAACGCGAGTGCCACCTTGTAAAAGAAGGAAACAATCGACCGCGCGCTCTTGTCTGTGTATTCAACTTCTGTTCAAGTAACACGGGTGGTTAGGGATACATCAATTTCCAAACTTGGGTAATCCTACTCCTGCGCGCCAGGAAGGTGAGTAGCTAGGCAAGCGGGAGGACCGCGTTAGAACCGGAGCGGCCGGCAAGCCGAGGACAGCAGCGCGTCGGCGAGCGACCGCTCCAACTCAGATAGCAGCCCTTTGTGACAGCGAAGGTCGAACGACTCTTCTGGGCACTGAGTTCCCATTCGATATATCGAATTCCGCGCTGGATTGCAGTCATTGAGAACCGCTTCCTCAATACTAAGGGTGATTACGCCGGAGTCATACCTGGCGGACAAGGCACCTACCCAAGGGCTTCTTTGTGCCGGCGAGCCGGCCAAGTTCAATGGGTGCACCGTGCCCAGAACGGACTGATGACATATCCATCGGTTATGGCTGCTATCCGATCCTAAACCTGCCAGTCACCAGGATCAGCTATCTCGCGGCAGTTCGGCCAATGGCGACGATGGGTTTCCAATTCGCTCCGTTCGCAGTGCTCACATGACCGGACGCCGGCTGCCCTGAAAAGCCTGAACAGCTGCTTTAGTGTTATTAGTCGATTGGGCCCGACCCTTAGCCGCCCGTAGTCACAGTTGGGAGCAGGCATTCACCGCGTCTGCCATTTCTCGCAAGACCAAGTCAGTTCTTGGATGCGCTTCCGCGTTCGTATTGTGCCTCGATCAGACCTGGCTCCATCGCTGTTGCTCCTGCCGTCTGGCCTGCCATCGCCCGCTTTACTTCCAGGTTCCGGAATTGGGTGTGCATTCCCGCTTCGGAGCCTTCTTCTGCTTCCCTTCTCATTCCAGTTTACCGGAGCCTCATACCCCACTCCTGGAAAATGAAATGTCGGGGGGAGGTCACTACCGCAAGTCAGGTTTTCCGGCCTTCAACGCGGCACAACGGAGTTGATCGCAGCATCCGCCGGGGCCATCCCTTGGCTGTGCGGTTTGATCTGGCCGAGCGCGACGGCCGGGTTGCAGCAATGCAGGAGCAGGCCGGTCAGCACCGCGCCGCCGACGATGTTGCCCAGGGTCACCGGTACCTGATTCCAGATCAACCATTGGCCCACCGTGATGTCGGCGCCGAGCATCATGGCGGTGGGGATGGCGAACATATTGACTACGGAGTGTTCCAGTGCCAAGGCGAAGAAGGTCGACACCGGGAGCCAGATCGCAGCGATCTTGCCGGTACTGGCGGTGGAGCTCAGCCCCAGCACGGTGCCCATCGCGACCATCCAGTTGCACAGCACGCCCTTGACGAAGGCGGTCAGCCAGCCGTTGATGCCGGCGTGTTCGTAGTAGAGCGTTTTCGATTCGGCCACGGCGATGATCTTGGTGCCGAGGGGTCCCGGCCCCTGGATGAAGGCCTCGGTGAGGGCCAGCGCAATCAGGAGGCCGGTGAACACGCAGCCGAGGAAATTTCCCAGATAGACCCAGGCCCAGTTGCGCAGCATCTGCTCCCACGTCACTTTGCCGCGGATGATGCCGACCGGCATCACGGCAAAGTTGCCGGTGGCCAGTTCCAGGCCGAGCAGCACGATCATCGCAAAGCCCACCGGGAACACCGCGCCCGCGATCAATGCCGCGGCGCCGCCCGAGAAGCCGTCGGCGGCCTTGAATGCGAAGGCGGTGGCATAGGCCAGCAGCGCGCCGGAGAGGAAGCCCTTGAGCAGCATGGACCGTGTGCCGAGTCCGGCCTTCTTCACGGCAGCCGCGCCTACTTCCTCCATGAGCTGCGGGGGTGCGACGTAGTCCATCTGTCTCTCCTTCAAGTCGGACTGGCTTGCCGCGATTCACCGCTGCGCGCCGCCGGAACAGCAATGGGCGCGGGCTTTCCGCCGACGAACAGGGTGCCCAGCCAACCGGCGAAGAGCACCACTGCGAGCTTCGCCATCAGCCAGCCGGTATTACCTTGTTCATCGGCTAGGTAGTTGTTGCAGACACGAACCGGCGCGGCGATGTACAGCCAGCCGAGCACCGCCAGCATGCTGATGAAATTGGTCCACACGAAACCGCGGCCGATGGCCGTGAGCTGGCGCCAGGCCAGTGCCAAGGGCAGGCCGACCAGCAGCGGCAGGCTGATGAATTTGGCGGCCTCGGTCAGCGGATCGCCGAGCGCGGCATCCAGTGCGCGCGGCAGCATCCAGTAGCTGGAGGCGAAAAGTGCCAGCACGACGCAGGGCAGCGCGCCGCCGCAGGCGGCCAGTAGCGCATCCCGGCGGCGTGCCGGCAGCAGACGCGCGATCGGCACGCCGGCGGCGGCCAGCAGCGGAATCTGCAGCAGCATATGGGTGCTCATCACGCCCTCGAGCGCGCTGCGCGCCACAGGTGTCGCCAGGAACAGATAGAAGGCGCCGAGGGCGATCCGGGTGTAGAGGTTCATAGCGACTTTGCGATGCTGTCGGCGAACGCTACGGGCTGGTCGATGTCGCTGATCTGTGTCAGCTTTCCGTCGCGGCCGAGCAGATGGATTGCGGCGTTATGCTCAAAGCCGCCGAGCCCGTCCGGAATCACGACGATGCCGAAGGCCGCCAGCAGCGGCGCGACGTCGGCCTGACTGTGGATCCGCGCGATGCGCCAGTGCGCGCCGTCGGCGCCGAACGCCTGGCCATAGGCCTTGAGGCTGGACGGGTCGTCGCGTGCGGCGTCGAAACTGATGCTGAGCAGTGCGACTTCACGCCCAAGCGCCTGCGATGGTAGGCGCTCGCGGACCTGGCGGAAGGCCATGCCCAGGCTGCGGCAAATGGTGTTGCAGCGGGTGTAGATAAACTCCACCGCGAGCAACCGGCCCTGATAATCCCGCAGGCTGAAGCGGCGACCGTCCTGGTCTTCCAGCACGGCCGCCGGTAGGCTGCGCGGGCTGCGCAGGACTTCGGCGCGGCGTGCGGCTTCGGCGGTGAAGGCGGTGAAACCGTCGGTGCCCGACCAGAACACGCCGATGCCGAGTAGGGTCACCAGGCCGGTGGCGACCAGGCCGGCCTTGCCTGCTTTCATGCCGCTGCGCCCTGCGCCAGTGGAGCGCGGGGGTAGTCGCGGCCGGCCGCGCCGAGGCGACTGAAGAAGCGTCCCACGAACAGCAGCGCAGAGGCGATCACCAACGCCGCGCAGAACGAGCCGATGCGGTCGTAGGGCAGCCACTCGGGCAGGTGCACCGCATAGCGGCGCGCCACGCTTTCCTTGCCGGCATAGAGAAAGCTCAGGGTGAAGCCGAGCGCGCCGGTGCTGAAGCCCCAGAAGGCGGCGCGATCGAGCCAGCTGTCGGGAGCGTGCTGCGTCGGTCTGCCGAGGTAGTACATGAAGCCGAAGACCATCGCCACCATGCCCAGCAGCAGGTAGGTGTGGAAGTGGCCCGGTACCCAAAGCGTATTGTGCATTACGTAATTCACCGTGATCGTGCCGTCGATGAAGGCCGGCATGGCGCCCGCAGCCCAGCCGAACAGCGAGAGGAACAGCAGGCGCGAGGCCATGTCCCAGCGAACGCCCGAGCGGAATACGATCATCAGCGCGCCGTAGCCGGTGACCATCAGGATCGGCACGGTGTTCAGGTAGCCGATGACGTGGCCCATGATCAGCATCCATTGCGGGAAGGCGAAATCCATCAGCAGGTGGTGCGGGAAGATGAACATCACCATCAGTGTCGATGCTGTCCATGAGGCGAGGAAGACCTTGTTGGATTTCCACGGGCGCTGGGTGTAGCGCGGCAGGATCTCATACACCGCGATCACCGCCATGTAGATCGTGGCGTTGATGAAGACGTGGCCGAAGAAGTAGATCATGCCCTTGGCCAGCATCGGGTCGATGTCGAAGCCGGGCATGTAGAGGTTCACCAGCATCATGGTCAGGATGCTGGCGCCGACCACCAGCCCGACGATGTTTACGATGGTGACCATGGTGCTCGCCACCACGGTCGGCGGCGGCGCATTGCCGTCGTCGTGGCCGAAGAGCTGCGGCCAGCCCAGGGCGCGGGCGAAGTTGCCGTAGCGGGCGATGATTGCGCGCGCGATGTCGAGGTGCAGCAGTAGGAAGCCGACGCCGATCACCAGCAGTCCGCCCATGAACAGTGCGGCGGCTTCCTGGCTCCACATGCCCATTGACTTGGACGGCATCGGGTAGAGGAAGGTCCACGCGGCGTGAAAATGCCCGAATACGATGCTGCCGATGATCATGACCACGCCAACCAGGAACAGCGCCAGGTTGGCCATGAAGATGCCGGGCGACAAATCCACGTACTGGCGCAGGAAATGCCACATCACGGCGGCTCCGGCAATGCCGGCGATGCCCACCATGCCGGCGCCGTGCAGCGTCATCAGTTCGTAGAACCAGTTCGCGCCCATGCCGATGATCTGCGCTTGCTCCAGCCGCATCAGCAGGCCGACCAGCATCATCAGCAGCAGTACGGCGCCGGCGGTGCCGAGGTAGGCCAGCACATAGGCCGTGGCCCCGCGATCGGGAGTGTGCTCGTAGGTGTAGTTCGCCATTTTTGGTTTCCTCGCTTACAGGCTGCCGACTTTGATTTCGGCCATCATGTTGTGGTGTGCGATGCCGCAATACTCCATGCACAGGATGCGGTAGGTGCCATCCGCGGTGAAGGTGTGGCGAATCGTGTTGGTGTAGCCGGGCATGGCCTGGGTCTGCGCTACCAGGTGCATGTCGGCGTCGTAGATGCCGAAGCCGTGGTTGATGTCGGCGCTGGTGACGCGGAACTCCACCGGCTGGTCCTTGACGACGCGGTCGCGGCTCAGTTCCCAGCGCCACTGGTGGCCAGTCGCCTCGACCACCTGCGCCGGGCCGGCTTTGTTGCCGGCGCGCGTGGCACCGTAGGGCAAGTCGAGCAGGGTGTAGATCATCACTGGCCCGAGCACTGCCACCAGGGTCCAAAACAGCTTGCTGCGGATCCGGTAGGCGCGCTTTTGCAGCGGCGTGTAGTCCTCCTCGCGGACTCCGGAGTTGATGGCGACGAAGCCAAAGCCGAACGCAACCAGCGTCATCAGAACCAGTGAAAGCTGCCAGGCGATTTCTTGCATCATGTACCCCTTCTTTATTGACTTTCCATTGCCCTGCGGCCGCAGGCCGCGCACCTGATGGCCGCTGAATCAGTGGTGCGGCGCGACGGGTCCAAGACTGGCCATGATGTGGAAGGACCGCTCCTGTTTTTCCCAGAGGACGAGGCTTACGCTGCTGCGCAGCGGGTCCGCGCCTAGGCCGGGCGGGACTGCCGGAGCGTTTTGCGCCGGTTGGTGATCGAGCAGACGCTGGAAGCTGGCAAGCAGCGGATCCGGATTCGCAACGGGTTCGGCGTGGGCCACCGAAGCGAGCAGGCCGCCAAGCAGCAGCGGCACTAGGGATTTTTTGACGTTCATTTTGCATCCTCCTGTTTCTTTGGTTTGCGGGCAATTTCCCGATATGCACCGAACAGTTAGCGAGCGCCGTGCCAAGGTTTGGAGCTACTTGATATGAAACATATTTCGTGTTTCAGCGTAGAGGTGATATATACTTCATTCAATCACTGGACGTTTATCTGAACGTTCATTCTGAACGTCCGTCGAATCCCGGCGGTGACCACGGAGGTCCCCACCAATGCCGACCATGAACTTGTTGCGAGGGTTTCTCGATAGCTTGGAAGAAGGGGTGTTGTTCCTCGATCCCGCACGCAGAATCCTGGACATCAACAAAGCCGCACTGCGCATGATCGGGCAGGACAATGCAGGGGTCGTCGACAGCCTGTGCCCGACCCTGTTCGCCGGCACGCAATGCGCGCGCGAGTGCGAGATCAGAGGCTATTGTTCGCTGACGCCGGCGCAGGGCGAGGACGGCAAGATTCAGGACATCGTCCTGAAGGGGCCGAACGGCACCGACATCGCGCTGCGCATGTGGGCCATGCTGCTGCCGCCGAACGATGGCGGCCTGTATTGCGCGATCATTCTGCGCGACTGTTCGCGCGAAATAGAACTGGAGGCGAAAGTGCGCGAGCGCTGGCAGCTCGGCGGCCTGATCGGACGCAGTTCGGCGATGCAGAACCTCTACCAGAAAGTGCTGCGCGCCGCGGCAAGCGAGGCCACCGTGCTTATCACAGGCGAAAGCGGCGTCGGCAAGGAACTGGTGGCCAGAGCGTTGCACGACAATTCAACACGAGCCAAGGGTCCCTATGTCGCCGTTCATTGCGCCGCGCTGCCGGAAAACCTGCAGGAATCGGAACTCTTCGGTCATGCCAAGGGCGCCTTTTCCGGCGCCACGGCGGCGCGCCTCGGACGCTTCGAGGCAGCCAGCGGCGGCACCCTGCTGCTCGACGAAATCGGCGAGATCTCGCCCGCCACCCAGATCAGGCTCTTGCGCGTGCTGCAGGAACGCGAGATCGTACGCGTTGGCGAAAACCTGCCGCGCCGGGTGGACGTCCGGGTCGTTGCCGCCACGCACCGCGACTTGTCGGCGATGGTCAGACGCGGCGAGTTCCGCGAGGATCTTTACTACCGCTTGCGCGTGCTGCCGCTGCATGTGCCAGCGCTGCGCGAACACCGGGAAGACATTCCCCTGCTGACCAGCAAGCTGCTCGGCGATCTGGCCGAGCGCTACCGGCGGCCAGACCTGCGGCTCGCGCCCGAGGCGATGCTGGCCATGGAATCCTATGACTGGCCGGGCAACGTCAGGCAGCTATTCAACGCGCTCGAGTATGCCGTGGTGCAGTCCGACGGACCGACCCTCCTGTCCCGCCACCTGCTGCCGGAACTGGCGGCAGCGGCCGCGACACCGGTCCCGGCACCCGACGCCGGCACGCCGCTGACTCGGTATTACACGCCGCCGGCGACGGCCGAGGACGAGCGGGCACTGATCCTGCGCGTACTGCAAGATACGGGCGGCAACAAGGCCGAGGCCGCACGCCGCCTCGGCATGTCGCGCACCACGCTATGGAAGCGCATGAGCGGAATGTCTTGAACGCAGCAAGCTGAGCTCCGGCATGTGCCGGTGGCAAGGCTGTAGATGCACAACAGATCTTCCTCAAGAAGTACCGACACAAGAAGCCTTAATCAGGCGACACGCGTATTGTCGTTCACCCCAATTAAACGCAAAAGTATCGGAAACCTCCCGCCAGTTTCCGCCGGGATGGCCCGAGCCGTGATTGACGCCCATGCATGAGCACTCGCAATGAAAACCTTTCGCGCCCCAGCATGCCGGGGCGCATTTTTGCTGTTCTTTATAGGCATGTACGACATAGACCTTCCAGAATTTCTTCAAGCCGCGCTGTATCAGGTCGTCAAACCAAGCCACAGGAGTTTCCCAATAGTTGTACTGGTCATTCCAAAGAGGTCCGCGCCGCCGTTCGCCTCGAATCCAGTTAAAGTCCTCATCAGTAAGCGTGAGGCGGAAGAGAAGAGGTTTGGATTTCTCCCGCCTAAAGACAACAGGAATTTCTGATTGCCGCCATATCTCACGAAGTCTGGGGTCTCGGCTATCCATACATTGATTTGCATTCTATAACGCGGAGTAGTATTGTCCGCGTTATGGCACACATAACTAACAGCGTCGAATACGGTATTCACTGCCTTCTTTGGTTGGTCGATCCGGCTAGCGGGCAACCCAGTAGTCGTGACCTTGCGGAATTGCAAGGCATCTCCCCCTCGTTCGTCGCCAAGATTTTCCCCAAGTTGGAGAAGGCAGGCATAGTCCAGGCGGCGGCGGGCGTACGCGGGGGGTATCGCTTGGCTAGGGCGCCGGCAGATATTACGGTGCTAGATATCGTTGATGCGATTGAAGGCAACAAGCCGCTGTTCGATTGCCAGGAAATTCGTGACCGTTGCGCCGTGTTTGACGACGACGCACCTAATTGGGCAACAAATGGGGTATGTGCGATTCATGCCGCGATGCTGCGCGCCGAAAAGGCCATGCGCGAGAGTCTTGCGCAGGAAACGCTGGCAAGCATAGCCGCCGTGGTTGAACGCAAAGCACCGAAAAGCTTTCCCATCGAAGTTCGGGACTGGTTGAACGAAAGAACAAAAGGTCGAGCAGCTCGTCGGCCAATGAAGCCTCCCGGCGTGCCGTAACACGCCCTTGGCGCAGTGACGCCACCGCCTCTAGCAACACCACCCTAACGGTATCCAGCCGCGCACCGGGATGGGTGTCGCACATCCGTACTACGGGTGTGGTTCCAATGTCCGGCATAAAAGGAGACCAAGCATGACCCAGAAAACTGAAACCGAAAGTCTGTTCGCGAACAAACGCATTTTTCTCGCTGGTGCGTCTGGAGCCATAGGCCGGCAGCTTGCGCCTCTTCTCATTGCTGACGGATGGCAAGTCGTCGGTACGACGCGATCCGCAGATAAGGCACTGCTGCTGCGTGAGATGGGAGTCGAGCCTGTCGTCGTCGATGTTTTCGATGCGGATGGGCTGCGAAGCATCATGACCGAATTCAAACCGGAGATCGTTATCCACCAGCTTACCGATCTTCCTCACGCGCTTGAAGCGAGCAAGATGACTGAAGCCCTGGTGCGGAACGCCCGCTTGCGGGACGAGGGCACGTGCAATCTTATCGAGGCTGCGGTGCTCGCTGGCGCAAGGCGGCTAATCGCCCAGAGCATCTCATTCATATATGCCGACGGTCCCCTTCCACATAGCGAGGATGCTCCGTTTCTGGCGGAGACGCACCCCGTTTATGGTGGTACGGTACTTGGCGTCGCAAGCCTAGAGCGCCAGGTGCTCAACGCTCCGCTCGATGGAATTGTTCTCAGATATGGGCTGTTCTACGGTCCCGGCACCGGGTTTGACCTGCCCATCGCTCCAGGGTCCGTACACGTCAGCGCCGCGGCGAAGGCCGCACAGCTTGCCATCACAAGGGCGGCACCGGGCATCTACAACGTCGCTGAGGACGATGGCACAGTGTTGACCGAAAAGGCCACCCGGATCCTCGGGTGGGATCATCGTTGGAGGCCTGTTCAGTAACAACCTGACGATTGAGAACGTGGACGGAAGCAGGGGCTGACGATGTATTCCGAACATTTCCAGATTGCGACCACAAGGTCGGTTTTGGCTGAACTGTGGCATCTGGGGTGGCGTCATCCTTGGTCAGCTTCCGGATGAGTTACCGGTAATTCGAGTTGTCGGATTTTCCGTGCCTCGAATGACCGGAGCTGGTCGAGTCAAGGCAGGTCAGGTGTCAATTTGCTCGCCGAAAATCGGAAATTCAGCTGGGCCCGAGGATGCATTCACTATTGAAATTGGATGGCTACCTCGACCCGCAGCTAATGGCCGAGTGCACTTGGTGGTCACCGGCAGCTTCCTGGTTTCGCAATTCAATGACTGTTCTCCGGCGGCGAACTCGAAGGATGCAATTTCGGCATGGTGCCCAAAGCTGCCTGATAGCAAAGTGCAATGACTATGGTGGATCAGGTGAGGAAAGCTGCCTAGGCCGAGCGCCTTCCATGGTTGGAATGCACCGTCTGGTCCGCACACTGACCGACAAAATGCCGGCGTGTACGATTGATCTAACGATAGCCCAGTGCTACGCTTTCGTTATCTTCATGTCCGAACCGCTATATGGACACGTGCAGTGCCAGTTGCGAATCAGGACGGATCATCGGATAGCCGCAAGATCACGCAGGCGCATTGCCTGCCCATCTTGCTGTGGCGAGATGGGCTTCACATAAAGCGAAATCCTCGCTCTAAAGTTCCCATTGCAGATGTCTCCGTTAGCCCCTTTTGGCAGGTGAGCGTGTTGCTGCTGCTCGATTGGAGTAGGCGATGGGTATCAAGGTGTTGCTGGACCTGATTGGTGGCGTGGCGCTCCTGCTTTGGGGGCTCCACATGGTGCATAGCGGCATCGTGCGGGCCTTCGGCGCCCGGATCAGGCGCATGCTGGGGGCAGTCCTGAAAACACGCCTCCACGCCTTTGCGGCGGGCTTGGGTATCACCGCACTGTTGCAAAGCAGTACGGCGACCGCGCTGATGCTGGCTTCGTTCTCCGCGTCCGGCATGGTGGGTTTGGTCCCGGCGTTGGCGCTCATGCTCGGCGCGAATGTCGGCACCTCGCTCATCGTGCAGTTGCTTTCGTTCGATTCATCCGCCGTTGCGCCGCTGCTGTTGGTCTCCGGTGTCATTGCCTTCAAGCGTAGTACCAGGACGCTGATCCGCGACTTGGGCCGTGTCGCCATTGGCCTTGGCTTGATGCTACTTTCGCTTCACATCCTGCTCGACAGTCTGGCTCCTGCCGAAAATGCGCCCGTGGTGCGAGAACTCTTTGCGGCGATTACTGGCGAACCGTTGCTGACCCTGTTGATTGGCGCCATTCTGACCTGGGCGGCGCACTCCAGCGTCGCCACGGTATTGCTGACCATGTCCCTTGCGTACTCGCATTTCGTGACGCCTGAGGCAGCCCTCGCCCTGGTGCTGGGCGCCAATCTTGGCAGTGCGCTCAACCCATTGTTGGAGGGACTTGCCAGCGGGAATCCCGCTCATCGTCGGCTGCCAGCCGGCAATCTGATCAATCGCCTGGTCGGCTGCCTGATTTTTCTGCCGTTCCTCGATCCCATCGTGAGGACGCTTGGCGCGGTCGAGCCGAATCCCGTTCGCATGGCGGCCGATTTCCACACCTTGTTCAATGTCGTTATGGCACTGCTATTCATCCTGCCGCTAAATTGGCTCGCCACTCTTCTTGAGCGCATGCTGCCGGACCAAAAAAGCGCCGTGGACCCTTCGGTGCCCCTTTATCTGGATGAGAGCGTTATCGAGACTCCTGCCGTTGCGCTCGCTTGCGCCGCCCGCGAGACATTGCACATGGGAGACCTTGTCGAGACTATGCTGCGGCAGGGCATGACCGCCCTGATGACCAACGACCGCAAGCTTGTCGCTGAAGTATCGCAGCGAGACAACGAAGTGGACCGCTTGCACGAAGCCATCAAACTGTATGTGGTGAAGTTGACGCGCGACAGCTTGGACGAAATCGAAGGACGGCGGGCCATGGAAATCATGACCCTTTCCATCAACCTAGAACATATCGGCGACATCATCGACAAGAATCTGATGGAACTCGCCAACAAGAAGATCAAGCGGCAGTTCCAATTTTCCAAGGAAGGGGCGGCAGAACTCGCGGAATTTCATCGCATCATCATCGACAATCTGAAGCTGGCATTCAGCATCTTTCTGTCGGGCGATGTGAGATCAGCCCGGCAACTGCTCGACGAGAAGACGAAAATTCGTGAGCTTGAAATGGCTGCAGCAGAGAGTCACATGGCGCGACTGCGGGAAGGTCGCCCGGAAAGCATGGAAACAAGTTCGCTCCACCTCGACATTCTGCGCGACCTGAAGCGTATTCATTCGCACATCTGCGCAGCGGCCTATCCAGCGCTTGAAGCAGCAGGAGAACTGCAACCCACCCGGCTCAAAGCGCCGGCAGGCGAACAGGGAACGGCCGTATGACCCACGGTGTCGCCTTTCGGCGACTCTATAGGGCATATGGGGCGCTATCCGGTGGCGAACTTGAAGGATTCAATTGCAACATGGTGCCCATTGCCGCCACATGATCAATGACCGATCTCCTAGCGGTGAGCTTCTTGGGAGACATGCCATCAGGCCTGTTAGTTACCGTGGAGCTGAAGCGCTAATGAATGGTAGAAGATTACGATTTGAATGCACCCCATAAAGTTCGTGTGATCAGCACAACTGCCAGACCGTCTTCAAAAGCTAGGTCTGGCAAGCCGCACTCAATACACTCCTTGTGCCGCCATAGCGTCAGCCACTTTAACGAAGCCGGCAATGTTGGCACCATCGACATAGTTGACAAAGCCGCCTTCGCGCTCGCCGTAGCGCACGCAGTTGCTATGGATGTCGGTCATGATAAGGCGCAAACGGGCATCGACCTCATCGCGACCCCAGGGAAGACGTTCGGCATTTTGTGTCATCTCCAGACCTGATGTCGACACGCCCCCGGCATTGGCCGCCTTACCGGGGCCGTAAAGAATCTTGTTATGCAGAAAAACTTCAATCGCGTCGAGATTGGAGGGCATGTTGGCACCCTCGGCCACGCACTTGACACCGTTCTTAACCAGTTCACGTGCGTCGTCGCCATTGACTTCGTTTTGCGTGGCACAGGGCAAGGCAATGTCCACCGGCACGCCCCAGGGCGTCTTGCCTGCTTCATAACGCAGACCCAGTTGCTGGGCGTATTCTTCAACACGACCGTAATGCCTGTTCTTGATGTCCATCAAAATCGCCAGCTTCTCGGTAGTAAAGCCGGCTTCATCAATCACCGTGCCACCGGAGTCAGAGGCGGTCACCACTTTGGCACCCAGTTCCATGGCCTTCTCGATGGCGTATTGCGACACATTGCCCGAGCCCGACACCGACACGCGCATACCCTCCATGCTGAGCTTGTTGTGGCTCAGCATATCTCTTACAAAATACACCAGCCCATAGCCGGTGGCCTCCGGGCGAACCAAACTGCCGCCAAAGGTCAGGCCTTTGCCAGTGAAAACACAAGCGGCGTTGTTTGAAAGCTTTTTCATCATGCCGGCCATGAAGCCCACTTCACGTCCGCCAACGCCTATGTCGCCTGCAGGTACGTCGGTATCGGGGCCGAGGTGGCGGTACAACTCCACCATCAAGGCCTGACAGAAACGCATCACTTCGTTACGACTCTTGCCTTTCGGGTCAAAGTCAGAGCCGCCCTTGCCGCCACCCATGGGCAGAGTGGTCAAAGCATTCTTGAATGTCTGCTCAAATGCCAGAAACTTCAGAATCGACAGGTTGACCGACGGATGAAAACGCATACCGCCCTTGAACGGGCCAATGGCAGAACTGTGCTGAATGCGAAACGCCCGGTTGGTCTGGGTCTTGTTGTGATCGTCCACCCAGGACACGCGAAACTGAATGATCCGTTCGGACTCCACCAGACGCTCCAGAATACCGGCATCGGCGTAATGCGGGTTGGCTTTGATGAAGCACCACAGGCTACCCATGACTTCCTGCACGGCTTGATGAAACTCGGGTTGATGGGGATCGCGGGCTTTGACGTGGGCCATGAATTCCGACAGGTCTTTGTACTTCACTTCTGATTCCTTAAAAGAGTAAATAACGTATAGGCGCGTGAATTGCGATCAACTATGAATACGCGAAATCCATGCGCCGCCGTGAATTGACATGCACCAATTGAATGCCGTTCAGCAATAACTTTGTTTTATTGAATTCAAGGGGCGTCTTCACACCATTTGCACTGAGATGGTGCGCATGCCATTCTAATCGCCACCATCTGCAGCCGGCCAAAAGACGCTGACTGAGTCGGAAAGATGCGTTACCAGGCAACCGGCGTAATTCATTATGCCGCCGGTCATGAGCTTGGCGTGAATGACAAGTCCTCGGCCATTGCAATCACTGGAGGATCAGGTGGCATCGGTTTGGAATAGTTCAAAGCAGCCACACTACAGACCGTGCACGGCCGCCAGATACTAGATCTCAGTCTGTTCTGAACGATCCCAATAAGGTGGGGTGCCAATGTGCGTCAATAAAAAATCAATGAATACCCTGACCTTGCTTGGCAAATGTCGCGTTGGCAGATACACAGCGTAAACATGGCGTTCCACCGGGATGTATTCCGACAAGACGGCTTGCAGGCGCCCGCTCTGAATGTCCTTGCCGACGATAAAGGTTGGCAGCAAGCCCATCCCCAGTCCGCCAAGTACGGCTTGCGATAGCGCTTCGTCATCGTCCACATGCAGCGGGCCATTTACCGGTACGGAAATATCACCCGCCGGCCCGGTAAAAAGCCAACGCCCCTGTTCGCCTGAGCGGGTGTAATCGAGACAGTTGTGGGTTACCAGATCCATCGGCGTTTGCGGAATGCCCCGCTGACGAAAATACTCGGGGGTTGCACACAATTGGCGACGGACGGGCGCCAACTTTCGGGCAACCAAATGTTCTTGCGGTTGCCCCGTAACCTGAATCATCAAATCGTAGCCCTCCTCGGCAAAATCAACCCACCGGTCGGTGATCGTCAGGTCCACCTTGATTTTTGGATATTGGGGCAGAAATTCGGCGAGTGCCGGGGCGACATGAAGCGTCCCAAAAGCAACAGATGCACTTATTCTTAGTACGCCGCGAGGTTCGGATGTGAGACTGGCAACAAGGTTCTCGACATCCGCCGCTTCTTCGGCGATACGGCGGCCATGCTCGGCAACCGCTGCGCCAATCTCGGTCAGGCTCAAGTGGCGGGTCGTGCGATTGAGTAGTCGCGCACCGAGAGCCACCTCCAGTTTGGCGACGGCTTTGCTCACCACCGAACGGGAACTCGACAGGCGCCGCGCGGCCTCGGCAAAGCTGCCGGCCTCTACCACGCGCGAAAATACGGCCAACAAATTCAAATCAAGCATGTGGCGATTGTATTCCTAGGAGAGACATTCTGATTCCAGCCGTGTAGCTAATCAATCGCATTGATTTTAGGTAGCATGCACCATTATGAGACACGAAACCACAGCAATCCACCCGCGCAATGAAGCGACAACCTACCGTGACAGAATACGGAGCGACTTGGTCATCTGTTTGGATGATTATGTGCGCTTGCGCGAAATTCTCGGAGATCATGACCTGGCCGAAGAGCTGGATCGAGCCATTGTAGCTCCATCGGATCGTATTCCGGAGAACGTGGTCACCATGAACACCCGCCTGGTCTACTCTGACGAAAGCACCGGTACGACACGTGAAATCGAGTTGGTTTACCCCAATGAAGCAGATTCCGTGGCTGGCCGGGTTTCTGTATTGGCCCCTGTCGGTTGCGCTTTGCTGGGCCTGAGTACCGGACAGTCGATTGACTGGAATTTGCCGAACGGCCAGGTTCATCGCCTGCGCGTCGAGCGTGTGCTCTTTCAGCCTCAATCCAGCGGCACAAACCCCGCGGTAACCGGAACGCTCTCGCCCGCAGCATAGCCATGCACACTTCATGGATCAATGCACTGACACGGAAAACCAATTGTTTGCTCACCCAACAACCGGGCGATGTGTTTCGCGCAATGAGCCAGGATGTCGAGTCAACCCTGATTCGTTGCGCCCTTGCCGCCACGGGCGGATGTCGCATCGATGCAGCCCGCTTGCTGGGCATTGGCCGTAGCACCATCGCGCGCAAGATTCATGCATTCGGGCTGGACAATGGCGATGCTGCGTCCCCGCAAATGGTGAAACCGCAGTCCCGCGCACAACAAGCGAAGTAGCAAGCAACACCGAGGCGAACCAAATGGCCAAATCGAAAAGAATCACTTCTCCCAACAATGCGATACCTGACCCGGCAGAAAAGAACACAGGCATGCGTCACCCGGTCACACCTGAGCAACGCTATCACTATGTCGAGGTGGCCGCTTACTACCTGGCCGAGCGACGCAGCTTCGATGGTGGCTATGCCCACGAAGACTGGGCACAGGCGGAACTCGAAATAGATCGGTTGCTGGCCGAGGGGCAGATCAATCGATGAACGCGGCCCGCAGGAGAACGCCATTTCCTCGCTGTCTGACAAATTCAAACTTTGGAGCCGTCAATCCGGACGGAAATCACAGGAGGAACAACTTGAACTCGATTTCACCCGACTCGGTATTGAAATTGTTCCGTCAAAACGCCTTTCTTGACCTGCGCAAGCTGGCCTTCCAGCTTGGTGTTGATACCGCCAGCTCAATGCTCACAGCGGTCATCGGCAATCTGCAGCGAAATGGAAGAATTCGCCGCATTGGCGGAAAAGGTCGTCACACCATGTTCGTGCTGGCTACGTTTGAGGCATGAAGTCATGAACGGACTATTAAAAGCGGATCACTGACAGTCTTGGGTTCCCAGACAAACAAGGAGGACTGTAATGTTTCCGGAATATCGTGAGCTAATCTCTCAACTCAAGGTGAATGATCGTCACTTTGACAGCCTATTCAGCAAGCACAATGAACTGGACCAGAAGATCCAGCATATGGAGGCCCATATCGAGCCAGCAAGTCATGAAGATATCGAGATCTTGAAAAAGAAGAAATTGCTGCTCAAGGACGAAATATACGGATTGCTCAAGAAAGCCAGTTCGACCTAGCAAGTATCCAATATTCATGCCGAGATCCTCATCGCCATCACGATGGGGACAACGCGGCAAATTCATTCCAACATGCTGCCCAAGAATCTTGTTACCTTTATCGAGCAAGGCATCATCGAGAAGATGCCCATTAGCAGGTCATCGCCTATTGCCTCATGGTCCGTGTCTGCCTATGGGGAGGTGTTACCGACTGATGCCATCAACATGATCGAGCTCAACCTTGAAGGTTGCCAACGCTTGTGGGCCGATCTCGATGCCGCCTATAGTTTTGTCCGCAAATGCGGCTTTCGGCATCAGATCCTGATTGAGGGCTGACAGTCCAAGGAATAGGAGACTCTCGCTTTTGTTCTTCTTGGGAGGGGCGCAAGTAATTCAGCAGGATTCAATGAGATATTCTCTGAATCCTCTCGAAGGAGATGCCACTCAATGAACGCCTTGGCGATATTGATCCTACTGATCTTGATCTGCGGGTTTTTCGCCTTGGCCGAAATGGCCCTGGCGTCGTCGAGGCGATCTCGCCTGCAACTGCTGGTCGACGCCGGGAACCAGTCGGCCAATCGGGCACTGCGCATCAAGTCGATGCCGTCGCGCTTTATTGCAGCTACGCAAACCGGACTGACGGCAGCCAGCCTGTTGGCCGGTATTTTTGGCGAGAGTGCCTTGTCCGGTCACGTCGAACATTTCATCGCTGCGTACGTGCCGCTATTTGATCCAATTCGGTCCGAGCTGTCGATCACGACAACGGTGGTGGTGGTGACGGCATTTGCCATCGTCTTCGGAGAAATTGTGCCCAAGCGCATAGCGCTTGCCTACCCGGAGCAAGTGGCCAGCCTGGTCGCGCCGTTCATGGAGCTATTTATCCAGATGCTTTCTCCGGCTATTCGTTTCCTATCTTGGTCGGCTGACGTGGTGCTAAAGCTCTTGCCATTTCGGTCTGCCCCGGAAGTCACTGGAGTGGAGGACATCCTTGCCGCCGTCGATGAGGGAGCGCGTTCCGGCGCCATTGCTCCAGAGGAAAGCCATCTTCTCGGCAACATATTCCTGCTCGAAGACCGTCATGTCGCCGCGGTGATGACGCCACTCAAGGATGCGGCATTCATCGATCTTGATCGCTCTCACAATGAGAATGTGCACGTTCTGCGCGAACGACCCCACGGCCGATATCCAATCTGCCATGGCAACCTGCAGCAAGTGGTAGGCCTTGCCGAGAGCCGCACATTGCTTCGCGCGGCTCTTTCAGGCGAATTGAGCTTTGCCGATCTACCGCTGGCTTCCCCTCTCTATGTGCCGCTATCGCTGACGCTGATCGAATTGTTGAAGACGTTCCGGGCTCGGAACGCCGATTTTGCGCTGGTGGTCAATGAGTTCGGGGTAACCGAAGGTCTCGTCACCATCGATGACTTGTTTCGGACAATGGCCGGAGACATGATGCCGGGCGCCGACGATCCGGCGCAGTCGCTGGCAGTGCAGCGTGACGATGGCTCGTGGTTGCTTGACGGGCTATTGCCGATCGATCAACTACAGGACAAACTCGGACTCATCGGAGTCGGTGAAGAGGCACAAGGGCTATATCACACAGTGGGCGGCTTCGTGGTATCCCACATGGGCAAGATTCCCAAGCGCGCAGAAAAATTTCGCTACGGTGAATGGCAATTCGAAGTCGTCGACATGGATCACAATCGCGTCGATGAGGTACTTGTTACGCGCGTCCCGTAGCCGGTGCCTTGCCTTCGCGACATTGTGACGTATTGCCCTCAGTCCAACGAGCTGGACCTGCCGACACGCGATATTCCACAGGAAGGGGCGCCATTAAGTAAATGACTGCTGCGCACCCGAGAGCAGCCAGCCAATATGCCAATCGCGACGGGGTGCAACGGGCACGGTGCACCCATTGAACTTGTCAGGTTCGACGGCACAAAGAAGCCATTGGGTGCTTAGTCCAAACAGTATGACTTCGGCGTAGTCATCATCCGCATTGAGGAAGCCGCTTTCAGTGACAGCGATCCGGCGCTGAATTCGATTTGTTCAATGGGAACTCAGTGCCCATTCCTGCAGTTCGACCTTCTCCGATAGCGGTCAGTGAAGCCTAGTTTCTACCGGTTGAGATTCTACGGACGGTCGCGTACTTCGGTAATGGGCCAACTGCGATCAGTACGAGATCGATAATTCTTCGCTCTTGGAGGTCATTCCCCGGTCACGGGGCAGATTGTTGACCTTCAAACACAGATCGTTCGCTCCTTGCGAGCAACCCCATGAGCCGGTCATGAATCACGGCATCGAATCATCCTGATGACCTAGTTTCGCAAAAAGAATAGCATACACAGCTTCAGCGCAAATTCGATCGCCAGCGGCAACGAGCGCGCGACCCGTCGGCCCCTTTGCAATCGAGCCGACGCTTTTCGGGTGCGACTCATCACCTTCGATAGGCCACAGATGAAACTGAAGACCTTTCTCAGCTACGAATGGGACGCCATCGCTGGCATCGCTACCGCTGTAGTGGCGACCATCCTGCACCTGCTGCACATGGTCGACGAGCATGTCATGCTGCCCATCGTGCTTGCGCTGATGGCCCTTCTGTTCATCAATTTCATGCGCCATACCCGAAACAACGAACTCACCGCGGAACAGGTGGAACGCACCGAGCGCATGGTCGGCAAGATCCAGGCCGGGCTGAACCTGCCCGAGGTAATCCTGGTCGGCCCCCATCATTTGCGCACTGCTAATGAGCACTTTGTGAAGCACATGAGGGGCGACACGATCTGGTTCAACGTCTGCCTGTCGATGTACCGGCCGCAATCGCTGTTCGACACCTTACTGAAGCCGGCCGTGGAGAACCCCATGGTGACCTCGATCGATTTCGTCCTCGATGAAAGCCAGAAGGAATTGTGGCGACACGTCGTGCAACCGAAGATCGCCGGCTGCGCCGGTCACGAAAAGGTCAGGGAACCGCGCTGGCACCACTTGAAGAAGAATGTTTCCTTCATCCTCGCCGACAGCCATTTGAGCGACGGCACCGAAGCGCTGCTCAGCTTCTGGGGCGAACCCTTCATGGCCGAGACCTTCGAGCGGCAGGTGCCGCGCTTCATCTTTCATGTACAGAAACACTCCGAGCTGCTGCCGCATCTGGTGGAACTGGAGCGCTGCTGCGTGCATGCGCCGCAAGCCGATGAATGATCGTTTCGGTCGCGGGCGCCTGATTACATCGATGGAGATTTTATGGAAAGTTCGATTCACCGGCTTTGTGATCTCTTCAGGCAGCTGGGCCTGCCTGACGATGTTGCGGCCATCGACCGTTTCATGCTGAGGCATCGGCCGCTGCCTAACGCGATTGCCGTAGCGGACGCGCCGTTCTGGAACGCGAGCCAGGCCCAGTTTCTGCGGGAAGAGATCGCCAAGGATGGCGACTGGGCGGAGTTGGTGGATATCCTCGGCTCGCTGCTCAGCAAATAGCGGCGTCGAAATTCGCGACGCATTGCACCGCGGCGTTAGAGGCGTCGCAGTAGCGTCTTCAGGCCACGCGGTGCCTGAACCAAATTGACGTTGGGCGTGTGCGATTACTCGGGAGACTACGAATGACGCTGATGAAAGAGCGCCTTGTCCAGCTGGAAGTCCTGCGCTACAACCCGGATACCGACACAGAGGCTCACTTCCAGCGCTATGAAGTGACCTGCTACGAAGAAGGGGTAGTGCTTGATGCCCTGACCAAGATCAAGGCGGACATCGACCCCACGCTCAACTTCCGCTGGTCCTGTCACATGGCCGTGTGCGGCAGTTGCGGCATGATGATCAATGGCGAACCCAAGCTGTCCTGCCATACCTTCCTGCGCGATTACGAGGGCATGATCCGGGTCGAGCCGCTGGCGCATTTCCCGATTGAGCGAGATCTGGTGACCGCGCCCGACGATTTTATGGAGAAGCTAAAACGCGTCAAGCCCTACATCATCCCGAAAGAGAAAAGGCCGATCAGCGAGGGTGAGTACAAGCAGACCCCGGCGCAGCTCATGAAGTTCCGCCAGTATTCGATGTGCATCAACTGCATGCTGTGCTATGCGGCCTGCCCCGAGTATGGACTGACGCCGAAGTACATCGGCCCGGCGGTAATCGCGCTGGGGCATCGCTACAACCAGGATTCGCGTGACGGCGGCCGCGATGAGCGGCAGGAAGTCCTCGCCGCCTCCGAAGGCGTGTGGGAATGCACGTTTGTTGGTGCCTGCTCCGAGGTCTGTCCGACCAAGGTCGATCCGGCAGGCGCAATCCAGCAGGTCAAGATCGCCAGTTCGATCGACTGGATCGTCGAACACTTGATTCCGGGAGGAAAGAAATGAGCCGCAGACAGTTGGTTTGCGAATGTCCTCCGACCGCATGGTATTTCAGTCAACCAAGCTACTTCCGCTACAAGTCGCGCGAAATCACCCGCATCGTTGTCGCCGCCACCTCGTTCAACGCCACGCACAAGGCCATGTTGCCAATACGCTCGGCCCCTCTTACCACAGGCCACTTCGTAACTGAATGTGGTAGCGACGGCCCGATACGATGGTCGCCAGAGGTCCTCGCTGAAAACCAGACACTCGATCCGATCTGAATCAAAGCAACGTATGAAGATGGAATGGTTGTTTCGAACGGCAGCGAGTGGCCGGAGACATGCGGTGGTCACCGGCAGCTAGCCGGTTTTGCAATTCAATAGTCCTTGTCTGGCGGCGAACTCGAAGGATTCAATTTCGGCACGCTGCCCCAGGCGGCTGTACGTCTTGCTCCAAAGCGGCCCCCCCCAGACGCTGATGCGACCCTCATAGGGTCCCAACACCTACCGCGCCATCAGCGCGAACACGCCCCAGCCCAGGTATTCACGCGTGTACGCGGCGTAACGTTTGGGTTCTGAGGCCAGTTTGGCTCGAATATCTGTCGCGAAGTCGTCGCCTGGATTCGCTTCGAGCCATCGGCGCATGGTGAGCCACTTGGCCGCCTCGTACCTGTCCCAGCCGTCTTGATCCGCCAGAACCATTTCCACGACGTCGTAGTCGAGGTCGCTGAAAGACGCGAGAAGTTGTGGAAGCGGGAGAAAGTCGGAGGTCGAACCGGCAAGACATCCTTTGGCAACGTCTTCCGTCGGCGGTAACTGCAGCCAGTACGGCTCGCCGATGAGGAGGATTCCTCCGGTGCGTAGGCTCTCCGCCAGAAGTTCGATGGTGCCGGCGACTCCCCCACCGATCCAGGTGGCACCGAGACAGGCTGCCACACCGACCTTTTCGCCGGCGACGTATCCTGCAGCGTCGCCGTGGATTAACTCGACCCGATCGGCGACGCCGAGCTCTTCAGCGCGAAGTTTGGCATGCTCGGTGAACAACTGACTCATGTCGATACCGGTACCGCTGATTCCGTAATCGCGCGCCCAAGTGCACAGCATCTCGCCCGAACCGCTGCCGAGGTCGAGGATCCGGGTCCCCCGTTCCAGGCGCAACGCCGCACCGAGAGTGGCTAGCTTTTCGGGAGTGAACGGGTTATGGATGCGGTGAGCACTTTCGGTGATGTTGAAGATCCGTGGAATGTCCACTGCAGAAGCTCCTTAAAGGCGTGAATGTATTCGGTACGCTACTAGCAGTAGGCAATTGTGCTGGCTACGCATAGATCTCACGCGACCGCCGGATCGTTGAGTTGCGCGTCACTAGTACGCAAGGGCCGTCGTCGTGCGATTCCTCACGAGCGCTCCATGAGCGTTCGATTTTAGATCGTCAGGCAGTTTTGTGACCGCTTCTGGCCAGGTGCACTCGATGATCATCGGCAGCTTCCTGGTTTCGCAATTCAGTGGCTGTTCTCCAGCGGTGAACTCGAAGGATTCAATTTCGGCACGGCGTCCTTAACAGACATAGGATGGATGGGGACTAGCCGGTCTCTGCGGCCTAGTAGTCACCGAAATGGGGGGCCAAGTTATCGATGCGCCCAACCTTCGGCTCGCTGCGAAACCTCGCTGCGAATCAGCCTCTTGGCAAAATTGGCGCAACGCTCTCTCGTGAGCAACGCCTGCGGAAGCTTGCGACTAGCAATCCTTTCGGATGTCTTTAGCGCCTCGAGAGATATGAGAACACGCCTAGCCTTCTCCATCGTTGCAGAGGCCACTTGTGACCGAATCTTCTCGGGCAGTCAGGGACAACCTCCATGGTTCTAGGTGTTCATCCTGATTGCCCAACAGAATCGGGCGGGATATTTTTCGTTAAGCAAGTGACAGCGTCAGTTGCACTTGTCGCGGCGGACAGCATTTTCTTCGGCGCTGCTGCGTAAGGAGGGAGCGCGGCGTTTTGTTCCCGATGGTAGGCACACCTATGACCAGGGGCGAGCTGTCCTTTGGCCACTGCATCCCCATAGGGGAGGAGGAAGCGATTCATGAGCAATACTGTAATGATTCATCCGTCGATAGACGCTGGGATAATGCCGGCGCTGCCGGGTTTTGAAGGGGGAGTTCTGCGCTGCAAGTGTCCTTCGGATCGTGTAGAAGTGACTATCAGCGCACAGACCGCGCACAACCATGCCTGCGGCTGCAGCAAGTGCTGGAAGCCGAAGGGCGCCCTGTTCTCGCAGGTTGCCGTCGTTTCGCGCGACAAGCTCAAAATCACAGCGCATGAAGAGAAGCTGAAAATCGTCGACCCCAGCGCGGCGATTCAGCGCCATGCCTGCACCGGTTGCGGCGTGCACATGTTCGGCCGGATCGAGAACAAGGCCCACCCGTTCTACGGTCTCGACTTCGTTCATACCGAACTCTCGCAAGTTCGTGGCTGGTCACCACCGGAGTTTGCCGCGTTTGTTTCTTCCATCATTGAAACCGGCACCGATCCGGCGCAGATGCCGGCGATCCGGGCGCGTCTGAAGCAGCTTGGCCTAGAGCCCTACGACTGCCTGTCGCCGCCTCTGATGGATGCCATTTCCACGCACGTCGCCAAGAGCAAGGCTGCCGCATAAGACGCATCTGCTGCAATCGCCGGAGAGGCCTGCCGTGTGTTTTTGCGCACGACAGGCCTGTTCTTGTGTCTGCTTGGCACTTCGCGGAAGCCGAGTCCTATCGCAAGAGATTCCGCGCGTGGAATCTTAGATGGTCCTCGATGAAACTTGCTATAAAGAAATAGCTGTGATCGTAGCCCTCGCGCAGGTGCAGATCGAGCGCCACACCCGCGCGTTCGAACGCCTCACGCAGCAGAGTCGGCTTGAGCTGGGTTTCGAGAAACTTGTCTCTTGTACCCTGGTCGATCAGAACAGGAGGACCCTTCCAGCCGCGTGATTCAATCAGGGCCGTGGCGTCGTATTCCCGCCACGCATCGCGATCCGCTCCAAGATAGCCACTGAGTGCCTTCTCGCCCCAGGGACACCGCATTGGTGAAGAAATGGGCGCGAAGGCCGACACCGACTTGTAGCCCTTCGGATTTCGTAGGGCCAGGACAAGCGCTCCGTGCCCACCCATCGAGTGGCCAAAGATTCCCGCCCGCGCCGGATCGACTGGAAAATTGGCTGCGATCAGCCACGGCAATTCCTGCGTGATGTAGGAGTACATGCGGTAGTTCTGCGACCACGGCGCCTGCGTCGCGTCCACATAGAAGCCCGCGCCGCTGCCGAAGTCGTAACTATCCGCCTGACCTGGAATAGCGAGGCCGCGCGGGCTGGTGTCCGGGGTGATGATGGCAATCCCGAGTTCGGCGGCGACGCGCTGCGCACCCGCCTTGACGATAAAGTTTTCCTCGGTGCACGTCAGCCCCGAGAGCCAGTACAACACTGGAACGAGCGTCGAACCGTTGGTCGCCTGGGGCGGCATGAAGGCACCAAAGCGCATGGTGCACTCGGTTTCGGGCGAGGTGTGGCTGTACACCCCTTGCGTGCCCTCGAAGCACTTGTTCTGGGAAATGGTGGTGATCGGCATTGTCAAGAGTGCTGCCCCGTCATTGACGAGGGCAGCCGGGTATCTCAGGTTATAGAAAGAGGAGCGGGCACGAACTGAAGATCAGAACGTGACGACGGACCGAATCGACTTTCCTTCGTGCATCAGATCGAAGGCCTCGTTGATCCTCTCCAGCGGCATCACATGGGTGATCAGGTCGTCGATGTTGATCTTACCTTCCATGTACCAGTCGACGATTTTCGGCACGTCGGTACGACCCCTGGCGCCGCCGAAGGCCGAGCCCTTCCAGACTCGCCCGGTCACCAACTGGAAAGGCCGCGTCGAAATCTCCTGCCCCGCGCCTGCCACGCCGACGATGGTGCTGGTGCCCCAGCCCTTGTGGCAGCACTCCAGAGCCTGGCGCATGAGTTTGACGTTGCCGACGCACTCGAATGTGTGATCCGCGCCTCCCTTGGTCAGGCTGACCAGGTACTCGACGAGGTCGCCCTCCACTTCTTTCGGGTTGACGAAATGCGTCATGCCGAATTTTTCGGCCAGGACCTTGCGACCGGGGTTGATGTCCACGCCGATGATCATGTTGGCGCCGACCATGCGCGCGCCCTGAATCACGTTGAGGCCAATTCCGCCCAGGCCGAAAATCACCACGTTGTCGCCCGCCTGCACCTTGGCGGTATTGATCACCGCGCCGATGCCGGTGGTGACGCCGCAACCGATGTAGCAGACCTTGTCGAAAGGCGCATCCTCGCGGATTTTGGCCACCGAAATCTCGGGCATCACGGAATAGTTGGCAAAGGTCGAGGTGCCCATGTAGTGGAACACAGGCTTGCCGCCGAGGCTGAAGCGACTGGTGCCATCCGGCATCAGGCCCTTGCCCTGAGTGGAGCGAATGGCCTGACACAGATTGGTCTTCTGCGAAAGGCAGTATTCGCACTGCCGACATTCGGGCGTGTACAGCGGGATTACGTGATCACCGGGCTTGACGCTGGTCACGCCGGCGCCAACCTCAACGACAATGCCCGCGCCCTCGTGCCCGAGAATTGCCGGAAAGATCCCTTCGGGATCATCGCCCGACAGGGTGAAGGCATCAGTATGACAAACACCGCTGGCCTTGATCTCGACCAGGACTTCGCCTGCCCTTGGGCCGTCCAGATTCACGGTCTCGATTGACAGGGGCGCCCCGGCTTTATGGGCGACAGCAGCTTTGACTTCCATGACCTCTCCTCGACAGTTCGTGTGCCAGTAGGCGACTTTACCCAGTCGGCGGGAACCGCGAAATTCGGATCATTCCAGAGGGTCTTAGGGGTAATCCCCTAGGCTGTCGCGCCAGGACCCGCAACTGCCATGCCGCGCCGATACCTCACTTGTCATGCAGTGCCGGATCGGCGAACCCCGCCACGTTCGCTTGCCGTTCGCGGAAGTGAACGCTTCGCGACGGGTTCGATTCATCACGCAGGATCGGCCTCACTGCATTCCAGACCACCAGCAGGCTGCTCGCAGACATGGCCAGCGCGGCGAACAGGGGATTGAGCATTCCGGCCATGGCGAGTGGGATCGCCGTCGCGTTGTAGGCCAGCGCCCAGCCTAGGTTCTGCCGTATGCGTCGCCGCGTCACGGCGATCAGTTCCAGCGTATCCACCACGCGCTCCAGTCGGTCGCCGGGGATCACCACGTCCGCTGCCTCGGCTGCCAGCGACGTGGGCACGCCGAAGGCAATGCCAAGATCGGCCTCCGCCAGCGCGGAGGCGTCGTTGCTGCCGTCGCCGATCATGGCCACCGTGCCGCCCGCCTTGAGACGGCGAATGACGGCCGCCTTGGCCTCGGGCGGCACACCGGCATGCACTTCATCCACACCTTCGGCATAACCGTTGGAGTGTTCGGCGCCGGTCAGCAGCACGACGCGAGAACGCGTGCGCAAGCGCGCGATGACTGCCTCCCACTCCGGACGGGACTGGTCGCGCGTGACAACGGCACCCTCGGCACTGCCATCCCAGCCAACGTAGGACAGTACGCTCTCCGCCGGTGCGCGCCTTTCGGCCTCGCTTGCCAGGGCTTCGGGGATTGCCCATCCCAGCGTCGCAAACAGCGCCCGGCTGCCGACCGCCACGCGCCGGTCGCCAACGTTGGCAAGTGCCCCGCGCCCGGGATGGACTTCGACATTGCTGCCGGTGCGGCCGGCATCCAGCCTCGCAATCGCGCGGGCCACCGGGTGCGGCGAGTGTCGCTCGACGGCTGCGGCGCGGGCGACAAGGTCGGCCGATCCGATCACATCGATTACGGTCATGGCGCCGGTTGACAGCGTTCCGGTCTTGTCGAAGACCAGGGTGTCGATGTGCGGCGCCTTCTCGAACAGGTCGGCGCTGGTAACGATGATGCCGCGCCGCAGCGCCGCGCTGATGGCGGCCGCGGTGGTTAGGGGAATCGCCAGGCCGAAGGTGCAGGGGCAGGACACGATCAGCGTCGCCAGGCTCGCCAGCAGCGTCTTTTCGAGCGGCGCGCCGCCGATATGGAAGCCGAGCCCCACCAGCATCGCCAGCACGACCACCGCCGGCACGAAAATGCGGGCGAGACGATCGACGCCGCTTTGAATTCCCGCGGTGGAACTCTGCGCGTTCCACAGTATTCGGGCCAGATTCTCCAGGCGACATTCGACTTCCGGCCCGGTCTCGATTTCCAGCTTGCCTTCGAGCAGGATGCTGCCACCGAGCACTTTCTGCCCTGTGGAGCGCGACACCGGAAAAGGTTCCCCTGTCATCAGCGATTCGTCGATCGCCCCCTGGCCGCCGACGATGGTTCCATCGACCGGAAGCGTTTCGCCCTGGCGCACGAAGATGTGGTCGCCCGGCACCAGTTCATCCAGATTGCAAATCTCGTACTTGCCGTCCCTCAGCACGCAGGCCCGTGGCGACCAGCCCTGCATGATGCCCTTGAGCTCCCGCGTGGCGCGCACCCTCGCCGTCCGCTCGAGATAACGGCCGATAGTGACGATTGCCACCAGCGTGCCCGCCACCTCGAAGTACAAATCGAGCGGATTGTGGAACAGCTGGACCACGCTGTAGCCGTAGGCCGCAAGAATGGACAGCGCGAGCAGGGCGTCCATGTTCAGCATGCCGACTCGCACGCCCGTCCATGCCCCGCGCAGTATCGGCCAGCCGACGTAGAAGACCAGCACCGAACTCAGCACAAAGAGCGCCAGAGGTGTCGCCTCGAAGGCCAGCCAGTGCATCGCCCCGTAATCGTCAGGCAGCAGGAAGCCGCCATGGATCGGGTACACGAACAGCATGGAAAACATCATCACGATGGAGGCCAGACAACCCGCCGTCAGCAGGCGCAGCAGATCGGGACGCTCGTCGTATTCGGGTGCCGCATCGCCGCGCAGCCGGGCGCGGTAACCCGAGCGGCCGATAATCGCGGGCAGTTCGGACTCGGCGATCAATTCCGGGTCGTAGATAATTTTTGCCGTGGCTGTGGCGTAGCTTGATGCCGCATCGAGAATGCCACGAGTCCGCAGGGCGATTTTCCGGATCAGGAATTCGCAGGAGGCGCAATGCATCCCGTCGATCCAGAGGTAGGCTTCGCGGCCCTGCGGCAAGGTATCCGGGGTCACGGCGGGCGCGCCAGCGGCGAAGATCTCGTCGCCGAAGCAGCGATAAACCTCGCGGCAGCCATGACAGCAGAACTCGTGACCGTCATCCCTGATCGGCGGCTTGGGAGTCGGCAGGCCACATAGCTTGCAGTGCATGACTATCCTTGTGCGGTCAATGTGTACGTCGGCGACACATGCGCATTCTCCGCCGGGAAGGCCGCGGAGTCCAAAAAAAAAGCGCCCGCTACCTGGCGGGCGCCTTTCCGTCGCTTCGACTACGCTGCGGCAACCTGATGGACGACCGGCGAACTGATGTCGCGGGACTTCAGGAGGCTGTAGGCATAGACCACGAACGACGCGCCGAGTATCAGGCCGAAGAACAGGATCAGGTTGCCATAAATCATCCAGCCTTCCTGATTCCATGCCGCGAAGCGGCGCGGCATACCGGCTGCACCTCCAGCCAGCATCGACAGCGCCGCACCGATGCCGCCGACCGCGAAAAGGCGGACGAACCAGACGCCCAGCACGGGGTCGAGCTTGCGCCCGGTAATGACGGGGTAATGGTGATACAGGACACCCATCCACATCATCGACATCGCCACGATCACGGTCATGGTATGCCCGCTTTGCCACATCGTGCCGTGCAACTGGAACGCCCAGGCAATGTTCGAAGTAACCATCGCGCTAGCGCCATCGAGGATGTATAGCACGAAGCCGGCCAGTACCGCGATGATGCCGGGCTCGGCCCGCAGGCCATGCTGCCAGACCGTGGCGAGAACGGTGAAAATGCTCAGCGCCGCGCCGATGCCGGTGCCCCAGCTCATGATGTTGCCCCAGTAGGACAGGCTGGCCGGCTGGTTCGGGTACAAAGTGATGAAGTGGTGCAGGAAGGACGTGATCGAGGTCAGCAGCAGGATCCACAGCGCCGCGTTGGCGATCCGGTTGCTGAACAGCTTGCGCGTACCATCGGCAAGGTAGAGCGGCAGCGTGGCATACATGGCGCTCATCACCATCAGCGCCATCGCCTCCATCAGATTGTGCGCAAAGATGAAGAAGGCATACTGAAACACCACCGGCTCCGTCGCCCAGGCGGCCATCGTCATCGGGATGACGCCGTATAGCGCGAAGAGCACAGTGGTGCCGACGATCACCAGCGGCGTCCCGGCGATCAGCAGGGTCAGCGCCGACAGCGTCATGCCTACCATCCCGGGATCATTGAGCGAACGCTCGGAAAGCACGAGCTCGGGGCGCTTGGTGCCGAAGAAGAGCATCTTGAGCACCAGTATCGGATAGCACAGGATCATGCACGCGAGGACTAGGTAAATGCCGGTAAAGCCGAGAATGACCGAATTCATGCTCCAGATGCCCATCTGCGCCCCGACAATGGGCAGCGGGTACATGACGATCAGGCTGACCTTGAGGCCCATCAGCACGGCAACGGTTAGCAGGGCTGCACCCAGGTTCATGGTGATGAAGGCTAGCGCCGGAAACACGCCGGTGACCGCCTTGCCGACGCAGCCGCCGGAGCGGTGCAAACCGACGCCCATCATGAGCTGGAACGAGAACGGAAATGCCAGCGCCGCGCCGTGCAGGGTCAGGGTGGTGTAGAAATGGCCGGTATCGAGATCGAAGATCTGGGTCGCCGGCATGACGAAGCCGAGCAGTCCAGCGATGGCCAGCCAGACGAAGGAAGCCATAATCATAAGGGCGGGCCAGGCGTTGATTTCCTCCAGTCCGGTACTCTTGTCTACAGTAAACATCTTGCCGAAGATCGGCGTGTTTTGAATGATTGCGCTGGCGATGCTCATGATGTGTCCTCCTTCGGATCGGATGCGGTCAGTTGCTCTTGACAATTGTCAGTTCGTCCTGCATCGCGTGATGTGCGACGCCGCAGTATTCCAGGCAGCGCACCTTGTACTTCCCCGGCTCGTTGAAGGTATGCACCAGCGAAGTTGGTTTGCTCAGTCCCGGCATCAGCATCATGGTGAACAGCATCCGACCGTCCGGGTGGTACACCGCGAAGCCGTGCATGGTGTCGGTGCTCCGTCCGGAGAAGCGCACCGGCCGTCCTGCCTCGATTTCCCGGCTGGACAGTTCGTAGGCCCAGGATTTCGCCGACAGATCGATGTTTTGGATATCGGTGCGAGTGGTCGCCGCATGGGCACTGGCGATGGTCGGCATGAATTTCAGACTGGCGAGATTGACACCAACAAAGACCACGAACACGACGGTCAGCCAGATTCCTTCGAGACGCGACATCTTCTTGTCTGGGCTGCCGCTCGGCCCGGAATCCACGACGCTTTTCCTGTGGATCACGTAGAAGAACATGAATGCGAACGGAACCAGCATGAAGAGAGTCATCCAGAACGCCCCCCAACCCGTGAATAAAAAGTCCAGCATGTTGATAGTCTCCTCGTGCGATCGATCGGTGCGGCCGGACGAGCCTGCCGCGCATAGCCTCGACGTCTTCTTTCAGCACCCGTCGGGAATCCGCTTTTTGTAGCCGAACGATATGCCGCGCCAGTGTGCCGGGCAATTGGGATGTTTACCTAGGCGAACCAAGGTTCTTCCCTATTGATCGGTGACCGACGTGCCATCAGACTGGCGCCATCCATGCATTCTGTCCAGGAGTCATGTCATGAGCGAAATCATTCTCGTCAGACCCGCTTCCGCCGAACGCCTGCAACGCTACCTCCGCCTGACCAAGCCACGGGTCGTATCCCTGATTGTGTTTTGCGCCGTGATCGGCATGTTGCTGGCCACGTCCGGGATGGTGCCCTTGGGAGTGCTGCTGACGGCGACCCTTGGCATTGCCTTGGTGGCGGGGTCCGCCGCCGCAGTGAACTGCCTGATCGAGCGCCAGATTGACGCGATCATGGCGCGCACCCGGGGCCGCCCGCTACCGCGCGGCGAGGTCAATGTGACGGAGACCTTCCTGGTTTCCGCTGCGATTGGAGGCCTCGGCCTAGCGGTGCTTCACGCGTTCGTCAATCCGCTGACCATGTGGTTGACGCTGGCGACCTTCGTTGGCTACGCCGTGATCTACACCGTGATCCTGAAGCCGCTGACGCCGCAGAATATCGTGATCGGCGGCGCCTCCGGAGCCATGCCGCCGGTGCTGGGCTGGGCCGCGGTGACCGGGCAGACGCCGGAACAGGCCTGGCTGCTGTTCCTCATCATCTTCGTTTGGACGCCGCCGCACTTCTGGTCGCTGGCGCTGTATCGCGCCCACGAGTATGCGGATGCCAATCTGCCAATGCTGCCTGTGGTGCACGGGCGCGAATACACGCAGCGCAGCGTCTTCGCCTACACGCTGGGCCTCGCGCTGGTGACGCTGATGCCCTTCGTTATCGGTATGAGCAGCTGGTTCTATCTTTTCGCCGCCGCCGCCCTCAACGTCATGTTCATTCGCTACGCCTGGTGTGTCTGGCGCCATTACAGCGACCGCGTCGCGCAACGAAGCTTTCGCTTCTCGATTGTGTATCTCACGCTGCTGTTTGCCGCGCTGCTGGTTGACCACTATCTGCCGTACTGAGCGGATAGTGGTCTCCTGGCTGGCTCAGGCCTTCGACCAGGCCTCTCGCTGCATCGCCATCTTCACCAAGTCGGACACGGATCGGGCGCGCATTTTCTCCATGACCTTGGCGCGATGGACCTCCACGGTCTTCGCACTGAGGCCGAGCACGTTGGCCACCGCCTTGTTCGACATTCCCGCGACGACCATTTCCATCACCTCGTTCTCGCGCGGGGTCAGGCTGGCGAATAGTGCCTTCAATCCTGTTTGCTGCGCTTCCCGGTCGCGCCGCCCGGCATCGCAAGCGATGGCCTTCTGGATGCGGTCGAGCAGATCCTGATCGTTGAAGGGCTTCTCGACGAAATCGAACGCGCCGGCCTGAACTGCCCGCACCGCCATCTGCACGTCGCCGTGACCGGTGATAAAGATGATCGGGATGTTGATGCGTTGAGCGGCCAGACGTTCCTGCAACTCCAGGCCGCTCATGCCCGGCATGCGCACATCGAGGACCAGACAACCCGGCTTCGACGCGTCGAAGCCGTCGAGAAACGCTTGGGCCGAGGAGAAGGTCTCGACCCGCAGCCGAACGGTATCGATCAGCCAATGAAGGCTGCGTGCGACCGCCAGATCGTCGTCAACTATGAAGACTGTCGGCTCGTTCACGCTTGTGCGCCTGCTGTTCGCTGAGTTGCAAGGTGAAGCGCAGGATGGCGCCCCCATCCCGACCCGATTCCGCCCGCATCCGCCCGCCATGGGCTTCGACGATAGATTGACTGATCGCCAGCCCCATTCCCACCCCCTCGCGCTTGGTGGTAAAGAACTGGTCGAAAATCTGATCGATCACGGTAGCGTCGATGCCGGGACCGGTGTCGGCGATCTCGACCTCCACCGCCTGCGCAGCGAAACGGCGGGTGTGAATCACCACCTCGCGCCGCTGCGAGTTCGCTTCCACCATGGCCTCCACGGCATTGCGCACCAGGTTGCAGACGACCTGCTCGATCATGATCGCATCCGCCAGGACCTTGGGCAGATGTGGGTCGAGCTCCAGACGCACCAGCGTGCGGTATTGGCGTGCCTCATGCTCGGTGAATTTGATCACCGCGCGCACGATCTGATTGACGTCCATGGGCTTCAATTGCGATTCGCTCTTGCGCACGAAGGCGCGCACATGACGAAGAATGTCGCTGGCGCGTTCAGCCTGCGCGCAAACTTCCTCCAGAGGTTCGATCAACTCGTTCGGACTCATGCCACCGGAACGCAGGCGGCGGATACAGCCGCGGGAAAAGTTGGCGATTGCCGACAACGGCTGGTTGAGTTCGTGGGCGATCCCGGTTGCCATTTCTCCCATGGTGGACAGCCGTGCCACCCGCGCCAGTTCGGTCTGATGCCGCCGAGCCTGCTCCTCAGCCTGCTTGTGCTCGGTGATGTCGCGCGTTATTCCTAGCAACGCATAGATATTGCCACGTGCGTCACGCAGCGGCGCGGCATGGGTTTCCATCCAGGCAATCCGGTTCCTCAACGTGATCGCCTTGAACTCGTAGACCAAGGCTTCGCCCGCAAACACGCGCCTCATATTCTCCCGATAGGACTCGATACACTCCGGAGCAACAATTGAGTAGATCTGCCGCCCCACGATGTCAGCAGCCTGATTGGCATCGACCAGTCGCAAGCCCGCCGGATTGATTTCAAGAACGGTGCCGTCTTCTGCCTGCAGCTTCACGCACTCGGGTTCGGATTCGATGATGGTGCGCAGCCGGTATTCATTCTCCTGAAGGCGGTCGAGCACACTCTCTTGCGTGGTTTCCTTTTCGCTCACCCTGCGCTCCGCTTCCCGCAGGCGTAGCAGCAGCACTCCGAGCAGCGTCAGAGTGGCCACGAGCGAACCACCGAGGGCCACCAGCGCGAGCAAGAGCATGTCGCCTCCCGAGTTCATAGTGCCCACATCTCTTTGTCTATTGTGCAACGCAACTCTAACAAGAGGTTTTACCGGGTCAATCAGGAATAACCTGCGACAGCCTAGGTAATTACCCCTATTGCCGACATCGCCGAGTTTGCTGAATAGTACAAGTCTTTGAGAGAAATGCCTGTTCCCTCCATGGAAAAGCCAGATGCACCGTCCTGCCTGCGCAACCGCGAACCGATCCTCGGGGTGCTGCGCGACCATTTTGCGGATCGCCGCAATGTGCTGGAAATTGGCAGCGGCTCGGGTCAGCACGCGATCTTCTTTGCCGCAGCGATGCCCCATCTGATCTGGCAAACTTCGGACCGCATGGAAAGTCTGGCCGGCATCCAGGCTTGGCTGGACGAGACGGAATTGCCCAATACTCCGGTCCCACTCGATCTCGACGTCATGGGGGCATGGCCGACACAATGCTATGACGCGATTTTCAGCGCCAACACCTTGCACATCATGAGCTGGAGCGAGGTGGAGCACCTATTCGTCCGTCTGCCCGAGGTGATGACCGGCGACGCCATGCTCATCGTCTACGGGCCCTTCAATTACGGCGGCCGGTTCACCAGCGAGAGCAACGCCGCCTTTGACCGCTGGCTGAAACAAAGCGGCGCTCACCAGGGTATACGTGACTTTGAAGCAGTGGATGCACTGGCCGGCAAGGCCGGACTGAAACTGCTTGAAGATCGCGCGATGCCGTCGAACAACCGGTGCCTGGTTTGGCGCCGATAGCGATTACCCGCAAGGAATGTCACTCCGTCAGTCCGCATCCGCATGGCCGAGCGCCTTCAACGCATCGCGCACCAGCGGCTTGAGTTTCATTTCCTTCGCCCCGCCCAGTGTGGCCAGAAGTTGTGTCCGCATTCGTGGATCCCAAGTGTGCCGAAGGTGGTTGGCAATGTCCCCGACTGCTTGTTCGCGATCCGGCATGGCCTCGAAGAAAACGCCGATCTGATTGGCCATCCTGATCAGGGTATCGGGGCTCATGCACGTTGTTCCAACGTAGTCTTGCTTCCGCTATAGATCACGCAGGCATCCTCGCGAAGGAATCCGATCAGAGTAAGACTCAAGCTTTCCGCCAAACGCACCGCACGTGCAGTCGGCGCCGAAACGGCGGCGAGGGTGCCGACACCCAGCGCGGCGGCCTTCTGCACCATCTCGAAACTGGCGCGACTGGTGATGACCAGCGCGCTGTCGGCTACCGCGACGCCACCCCGCGCCAGCGCGCCGAGGGTCTTGTCCAGCGCGTTGTGGCGGCCGACATCCTCGCGGACATAGCTGATCATGCCATCGCGGTGGACGCGACAGGCAGCGTGGGCGGCCCCGGTTGCCTGTTGCAGGACTTGCACTGCGGGCAGCCGGCGCATACCTGCGTAGAGCGCATCCAATGGAAACGGCGCCGCCGGTGGCAATGGCGCAAGGTCGCGCATCACCTGTCCCAGGCTCTCGGCCCCGCACAGGCCGCAGCCGGTGCGCCCGGCAAGGCTGCGACGGTGTTCCTTGAGGCGAACGAAGTCTTCGCTGGCGATATCGAGTTGCAATGTGATGCCGGCATCCGCCTCGACAATGCCGATATCAAAGATGTTCTGCCGGCGCGCAACGATGCCTTCCGACAGACTGAAGCCGACGGCGAAATCCTCAAGGTCGGCGGGCGTTGCCAGCATCACTGCGTGGCTGATGCCATTGTATTCGAAGGCGACCGGCGTCTCCTCGGCCAGGTCGTCGGGTTGGCTTGCACCTTCCCGCCATACAGTCTGCCTGGCGATTGGCTTCATGCGTCGACGAGCCGCGATACCTGAACCGCGGTGACCTTGTACTCGGGACAGTTGGTGGCCCAGTCGGAGTTGTCGGTGGTGATCACGTTGGCTCCGGATTCGGGGAAGTGAAATGTGGTGTAGACCACGCCGGGGTGCACCCGTTCGGTGATCGTCACCGGTAGCGTGGTGCGGCCGGCGCGCGACTCGATGCCGACGTGATCGCCGTCGCGAATGCCGCGCTCCTCGGCGTCGTGGGGATGGATCTCCAGAAGATCGGCCCCGTAAAAGTCGGTGTTGGCAGTACGGCGAGTCTGCGCGCCGACGTTGTATTGCGAAAGCACGCGGCCGGTGGTCAGCAGCAGCGGAAAACGGCGCGTCACCTTTTCGTCGGTCGGCACGTACTGGGTGATCAGGAAACGTCCCTTGCCGCGCACGAAGCTGCTGACATGCATGGTCGGCGTGCCGTCCGGCGCCTCGTCGTTGCAGGGCCATTGCAGGCTGCCGGCGCGTTCCAACTTGTCGTAGCTGACCCCCGTAAACGTCGGGGTCAGGCGCGCGATCTCGTCCATGATCTGGCTCGGGTGCGCGTAGTGCATCGCGTAGCCCAGCGCCTTGGCCAGCGCCACAGTCACTTCCCAGTCGGCCATGCCGGCCAGCGGCGGCATCACCCGGCGCACGCGCGAGATGCGCCGCTCGGCGTTGGTAAAGGTACCGTCCTTTTCGAGGAAGGAGGCGCCGGGCAGGAAGACATGGGCGTACTTCGCCGTCTCGTTGAGGAAGAGGTCCTGCACCACCACACATTCCATGGCGGACAGCGCGGCGACCACGTGATGCGTGTTGGGATCGGACTGTGCCGGATCCTCGCCCTGGCAGTAGAGGCCGAGGAAGGAGCCATCGATTGCCGCATCGAGCATGTTGGGAATGCGCAGCCCAGGCTCGGGCTGGATTGCCACGCCCCAGTCGTGCTCGAACAGCTCGCGGGTAAGCGTATCGGAGACATGGCGGTAGCCTGGCAGCTCGTGCGGGAAGCTGCCCATGTCGCAGGAACCCTGCACGTTGTTCTGTCCGCGCAGGGGATTGACGCCGACGCCCTCGCGGCCGACGTTGCCCGTAGCCATGGCGAGATTGGCAATCGCGATCACGGCGGTCGAGCCCTGGGAGTGCTCGGTAACGCCGAGGCCGTAATAGATCGCGCCGTTTACAGCACGGGCATACATCCGCGCCGCGCCGCGCACGGCGCCTGCCGGTACACCGCTGGCGGCCTCCAAAGCCTCGGGCGAATTGGCCGGGCGCGCGACGAACTCGCGCCAGTCGGCGAAGGCCTTGGCGTCGCAACGCTCGTTGATGAAGGTCTCGTCCAGGAGGCCCTCTGTGACGACCACATGCGCCATGGCAGACAGCACGGCGACGTTGGTGCCGGGCTTCAGCTTCAGGTGATAGGTGGCCTTGATGTGGGGCGAATTCACCAGATCGATAACGCGTGGATCAATCACGATCAGCTGCGCTCCTTCGCGCACGCGGCGCTTGAGGCGCGAAGCGAACACCGGGTGGCCGTCGCTCGGGTTGGCGCCAATCACGACTATGACGTCGGCCCTCTCGACCGATTTGAAGGTCTGCGTGCCGGCCGACTCGCCCAGGGTCTGCTTGAGGCCGTAGCCGGTCGGTGAATGGCAGACGCGGGCGCAGGTGTCTACGTTGTTGTTGCCGAAGGCGGTACGCACCAGCTTCTGCACCAGGTAATCCTCCTCATTGGTGCAGCGGCTGGAAACGATGGCACCGATCGAATTGCGCCCCGCCTTGTCTTGGATGCGGCGGAACTCCGAAGCCGCATGTGTCAGGGCCTCATCCCATGACACCTCGCGCCACGGATCGTTGATCTTCGCCCGGATCATCGGCTTCGTGACGCGGTCCGGGTGCGTCGCGTAACCCCAGGCGAAACGGCCCTTGACGCAGGCATGGCCCTCGTTGGCGCGGCCGTCCTTCCACGGCACCATGCGCACCACATCCGTCCCCTGCACCTCGGCGCGGAAGCCGCAACCGACGCCGCAATATGCGCAGGTAGTGGTCACGCTGCGCTCGGCCTGGCCTTGTTTGATGACTGTCTTTTCCATCAGCGTCGCCGTCGGGCAGGCGATGACGCAGGCGCCGCAGGATACGCAATCCGACTCCATGAAACTCTCGCCCTGCCCGGCCGTCACGCGCGACTCGAAGCCGCGCCGAGCGATGGTCAGCGCGAACGTGCCCTGCTGCTCCTCGCAGGCGCGCACGCAGCGGTTGCAGACGATGCACTTGCCCGGATCGTAGCTGAAGTAGGGATTTGATTCATCCCTGATCGGATCGGTGAAATGATTCTCGCCGGGGCTTGCGTTACCTGCGCCATAGCGCACTTCACGCAAGCCGACCACGCCGGCCATGGTCTGGAGTTCGCAGTTGCCGTTGGCGGAGCAGGTCAGGCAGTCCAGCGGGTGATCGGAGATGTACAGCTCCATTACGTTGCGGCGCAGCTTCGCCAACTGCGGCGACTGCGTGCGCACCTTCATGCCGGCTTCGGCGGGAGTGGTGCACGATGCCGGGTAGCCTCGCCGTCCCTCGATCTCGACCAGACACAGGCGGCAGGAGCCGAATGCCTTGAGCGAGTCGGTGGCACACAGCTTGGGCACCATCACGCCGGCTTCAACGGCGGCTCGCATCAGTGAGGTGCCTGCCAGGACAGTGACCGCTTGGCCGTCGATGTCCAGGGTCACCGTATCGCCAGCGCCGACTCTTGGCGTACCAAAGTCGAGTTCACCGCGCGCGTTCATGCGAAATCCTCTGAGAAGTGATCAAGTGCCGACAATACGGGGATAGGCGTCATGCTTCCCATGGCGCACAGCGAGCCGTGAGTCATCGTTTCGCAGAGGTCGCGTAGAAGTTCCACCTGTTCCGCCTGTCCGCCGCGGATTCGATCGATGACCTCGACGCCGCGCGTGGAACCGATGCGGCAGGGCGTGCATTTTCCGCAGGATTCGATGGCGCAGAATTTCATTGCATAGCGGGCCTGCCGCGCCATGTCCACCGTGTTGTCGAAGGCGACGATGCCTCCGTGACCGAGTCCGGCCCCGATTGCGGCAAAGGCCTCGTAGTCGAGCACGGTGTCAAACTGCGCTTCGGGCAGGTAAGCACCCAGCGGTCCGCCGACCTGCACCGCACGCAGCGGCCGGCCCGAACGCGAGCCGCCACCGAAGTCGTAAAGCAGCTCACGCAATGTGAGGCCGAAGGGCACTTCGACCAATCCACCGCACCTGATGTTGCCGGCCAGCTGGAACGGCAGCGTGCCTCGCGAGCGACCGCAGCCGAGCTCGCGGTAGCGGCTGGCTCCACGCGCCAGGACATCCGGTACGCTGCCAAGGGTGATGACGTTGTTGATTACCGTCGGCTGACCAAAAAGGCCGCTGATCGCCGGCAGCGGCGGTTTGGCGCGGACGATGCCGCGCCGGCCCTCCAGGCTTTCGAGCAGCGCGGTTTCCTCGCCGCAGACGTAGGAGCCGGCTCCCTTGCGCACTTCGACTCTGAAATCGCCGAGCCAATCCCGCGCGCCATCGAGTGCCGCATTCAGCGCGGCGATGGCGTACGGATATTCGGAGCGGGCGTAGATGTAGCCCATGGTGGCGCCTACCGCGAGTCCCGCGATGGCCATGCCTTCGAGCAACTGGAACGGGTCGCCTTCCATCAGCAGCCGGTCGGAGAAGGTGCCGGAATCGCCCTCGTCCGCATTGCAGACAATGTACTTCTGTGTCGCAGGGGTATCGAGCGCGGTCTGCCACTTGATGCCGGCGGGAAAGGCTGCGCCGCCGCGACCGCGCAGGCCCGAGTCGGTGACCTGACGCACTATCGCCTCCGGCGTCATGCCGCGCGCAAGGCTCAAACCCTCGCCACCACCATGGGCCAGGTAGTCGTCCAGCGAGCGCGGATCGACCACGCCGATGCGCCGGCAGGTGAGGCGTTGCTGACGTTTGAGCCAGCGCATCTCGTCGGTAACGCCCAGATGTAACAAGTGGGTGCCACCGCTCAGGAAGCCGGCTGCGAAAAGGCTGGGCACGTCGGAGGCAGTTACGGGGCCGTAGGCGATGCGGCCCCGCGGGGTAGACACTTCGACCAGAGGTTCGAGCCAGAACATGCCACGCGAACCATTACGCACGAGGCAAATGTCGATTCCGCGCCTTGCGGCCTCGGCGACTATGGCCGCAGCGACGGGACCGGCACCGAGAGCCAACGCGGCTGCATCGCCGGGAACGTAGACCGTAATGCTCATCGGTCCGCCTCCAGGGCGTCCATCAGTGCGTCGAATTGTTCCGGCGTGACGCGAGCGTGCAGTATCGCCTCGTCGATCTGCAGCGCCGGGCCGATGGCGCACAGGCCAAGACAATATACCGGCTCCAGGGTCAGGTCGCTGCCGTCCAATCGCGCCCTGGCGTGATCCGCCAGCGCTTCGCCACCGACCGCCTGGCAGGCCTCGGCGCAGCAGACGCGGATCACGTGGCGGCCTGGCGGTGTCTGGCGAAAATGATGGTAGTAGGTAATGACGCCATGCACTTCGGCGCGAGAGAGATTGAGTTCCTTAGCGATCAGGGGCACGGACTCGGTCGGGATGTAACCGAGCTCTTCCTGGATCTCATGCAGAATCGGCAGCAGCGCGCCGGGCACCGTTTGTTTCGCGGCGACGATGCGCAAGACAGTGCCAAGGTTTTCCATGCCGCTTTGTAACCCCACTGCGATAAAAGGGGAAGCGGGAAAAACCGAAGGTCTATGCGGATTTCTCGAACGTCTCCGCCAACGCCCAAGCTTCGGCCACCAGAGATGCCACCATTGGCGGCTGAGGATCGCGTGTCAGGGTGACCAAACCCGTGGCCCAATCGACCGACGGTTCGATCAACTCAATGGCAAGCACTCCGGGTGGTGTACCGACCTGTTCGAGCACGCTACGCGGCACGATCGACGACCAGTGGCCCGAACCGACGTGGGCCAAGATACTGACGATGGAATTGGTCTCGAGCATCGGTGCGACGGTAGCCCCGACTCTTGCAAAGACGGCATCGATGGTTTTGCGGTTCTGCATATCGGGCGTCAGCAGGCAAAGGGGAACGCTGGCCGCCTCGGCCCAGCTGACCGTCTTGCGACCGGCAAAGCGGCCATCGACACCGGTCAGCAACACATGGCTCTCCCGCCAGACAGGGACAATGCTTAGACCGGCGACCTGCGCCGATTCCACGTAGACGACGCCGGCATCGAGTTCGAACCGGCGCAAACGGGCCAGGATCTCGTCGGTGGCAAGCGAAAGCACCTCCGCGGTGACCAGCGAGTGGCGCCGAGCAAATGATGCGGTCAGTGAGGCGACAGCGGTAAGGGCAGTCGGTATAACGCCCAGCCGCAAGCGCCCGGTAAGGCCATCACGCAACGATGCCAGTTCCTGCTTGAGGCTCTCGGTGCTGGCCGCCATGCGCCGGGCGTATTCGACCACACTGCGTCCTTCCGGCGTCAGGCCGGCGAACTGCTTGCCGCGCTCGACCACGGCGACGCCAAGTTCCGTTTCCAGATCACGAATCGCCGCCGAAAGTGTTGAGGGCGAAACATTGCAGGCCACCGCCGCACGACCGAAGTGCTTTTCTCGCGCCAGCGCGATCAGGTATAGGTATTTGCGGGAAATCATCCGGTGAGACTACACGATGTCCAAAGAACATATGTTTCGCCGTGTATGCAGGGTGTTCCCTTGCCTGTTGCCGTTGACCTGGCCCCGTCCAGCCGTCCCCGGAATTCGACGCAATGAAGTGTCGCTCGGGCCAGGAGCATGCCGCGCTGCCTGTCAACCCGGACCGACAGCGATGTCCGCCATTCCATCATCGTAGCCTAGCGGACGAGATATTGTTTTGGGCCGCGGCGCTTCGGTTGTCTTGGCATGGTGCTGCCACTTCACTTTGAAGCGTTCACGACGGTGATCTGGTCGTTGAGTGTCCAGAAGTCGTAAAGATAACCGATGCCCAGAAGGCCGAATGTACAGAGGTACAGAATGCCAGTGACCCACTTGCCCATGTACATCCGATGGATCCCGAAAAACCCTAGGAAGGCCAGCAGAATCCATGCGACGGAATAGTTGACCTTGCCTGCCCGGAATCTGAGATCAGCCTGACGGTCCATTGACGGAATCAGGAAGATGTCTATCAACCACCCGACGCCGAGCAGGCCCAAGGTAAAGAACCAGATGGTTCCGGTCACGGGCTTACCGTAATAGAAGCGATGGGCACCGGTGAACCCGAACAGCCAAAGGATATAGCCAACAGTCTTTGAATGAGTATCGCTTGTCTGTGGCATCGTCTGGCTCCCGGTATGGCCGATATTAATCGAGCATCAGATTGAGCTTGCCTTGAAAATAGCCAGGGGGCGGGCTCAACGATCAGGAGTATCCCCCAATCGGATGGGAGTATGAACGCGATTCCTGGGAACGGAATGGGGCAGCATCCTTTCGCGCGTCAACGCGGGATCGCCATGGTCAGTCTTCAGCGCGGGTTGCTTCACCGCTCGCTTCGGTCAAAATCCGAACTCGGCCAAGGTCGGTTGGTGGTCCGATCTCGGATGGAGGCACTTACGGCTTGCTTCCCCACGGCATCACCGGCACCGTGGAAATGCTGTTGGCCGGTGCGCCCTCGATCAGCTTGCGACTGATGGCCAGATAGATGAGAGTCCGGTTGGCCGCATCCCACATCCTCAGAATCCGCGTTTCCTTGAACAGGATCGATGTGTCCTCCGAGAACACGGTTTCTTCCTCAGGCAGCTTGGCCGGAACGGTGATGGGTCCGGTTTGACGGCAAGCCAGGGAAAACTGCGACGGATCCTGGGCCAATCCAAACGTACCCGATAGCCCGCCGGTTCTGGCCTGGCTGACGTGACAAGTGACGCCCGGCACTTTGGGATCATGAAAGGCTTCCACACACACTTTGTGGTTGGCTCCGATAAGTTTCCATGCGGTGGTCGCGCAACCGATGGTCTCTGCCTGGGCCAGGCAGGGAGATGCCAGCAATAGTGCAGGAGCGAGAAGCTGCAACGGTTTGATCATGTTCATCCTGTAGGTGAAGGTGGTTGTCTGGAACCAGGGACGTCGATTGGCTTGAACAGACATTGAGATCAGGGGACTGTTGAAGTCGCGAGTTCACATCCTACCGCTGACATCTCCGAGTTCAAGGGGAGTCCATCCCAACAGTTCAGCCAATCTTCGAATGACCCAGTCGGACTCCTTTGCGGTGAAGTTGGACGCATCGGCCAGCAATCCCTGGTGGCAGTGCCTCAGCACTTCCTGTTCGGAGAAGTTTTCCTTGAATGCCATGGTCTGGGCATGCTCAGCCAGGATGCAGGCCATATCCTCGCACCGTTCGTAGCGATTCAGTATGACTTCATGAGAAGCGTTCGGCCTGGTGTGTCCGGGGGTGACATACATGACCATGAACGACTGCGGGATTTCGATCTGGTTATCGATGGATGTGCCATCCCTCATTCAGGCCGGCCCGAAAACGTTGGAGCAGTGATCGCATTTTCTGGAACTCATCCTCCCTGGGAACGCCGGCCATTCGTCCTGCGCGAGAAAGCTGCTCGTTGAGAAGACTTTCCACATCGGCACTAAGCTCTCGATCCAGTATCGGCAGGAGCGCGTCACCGCTGGCCGCCGAAAGAAGTACCGCCACGTCGCTGCCAAGCAGATGCGCAGCGGCCAAGTCTGCATCGTAATCCTCGGCTTCCATCAATCCGGCGACGTCGTATAGGCTGCGGCCCGCGACGCTCTCATAGCGAGTCAGAAGCAGGCGTATGTCTTGTGCATCCTTGCCGGCAGGCTGTCGATGCTTGCGGTCCTCCCAAGCAAAGATCTTCATTAGCATCAGCCCGGAAGGTGAGGCCACCTTGACCGGCAGATCAACATCGGCAACGACGGTGATCGCCGCCTTGAACGCATCTTCGAACCCAATGACGTTCATTGCAGTGTTCCGCCCGGGCGGCCAGGCGATCTCCGCCTTGGCGCCGCTGAGGCTGCCAAAGGGAACGAGGTCAATATGGAAACCCCGAAGGTGCCGATGGTTCAGGCGATGGAGGGACCGACCAGGGTCGAACTCGCCCTCGGCGAGGATGTGCATGCGAAC
>Ga0207969_100098_pt1 | contig 58493 bp, 57 predicted proteins | sample LakWasMet25_LOW6_2_FD_183869 | JGI IMG/M metagenome (GOLD analysis project Ga0207969, IMG submission 183869) | Freshwater sediment methanotrophic microbial communities from Lake Washington under simulated oxygen tension - Sediment Metagenome... | ecosystem: Environmental > Aquatic > Freshwater >...
ATGAAGAAGACAAATCGGGAAAAGGGTTAAAAACGCCATTTATGTAGGTGTTGCTAAGCGGCGATTCTTGAAAAAATCAGCTTGTCTGGGGCAATTGTATCTGGAAACCGATTTGTTCAGCGCTTCCCTAGCGTAAATGTTGTTCTGATAGGGTTTCGCCAACTGGGAAATTAACAAAAACATAGGCAGAAAATAAGTTGGCTTTTACCATAAATTAATTGTGGATTTAGATGTGGATATAACCCATAATGTTTGTGCGGTAAATAATCAATGATAAACATTATCAGGAGAAACGTTATGGCTTTAATTACTTGGACAGCTGGTCAATATGGTACAAATGTTGGTTTTGCGGATCAGGAGCATCAAATTTTGTTTGATAAGCTTAATAAATTGTATGATTTAGCAACTGGCGGAGCAGAGCGTTCGGCTATTGGTGCACAATTAGATGATTTGATTTCGTATGTTGTTGATCATTTTGCTCATGAAGAAAAAGAAATGCAGGCGAAAGGTTATGCAGGCTACGATCGCCACAAAGAAGAACATGTCGCTTTGCTAGACATTTGCGGTGGTCTGCAAACAAAATTTCATGCGGGCGAAGCCGAAGTTGACGAAGGAGTCGGTCAATTGGTTAAAGGTTGGTTAGACAACCACATCCCTAACTTTGATATGGCTTATGCGGATGCGTTAAACAGCTGATCCGAATTTAAAAATTAAAATCTAAAGGCTTGTGAGTCGCATTGATTCACAAGCCTTTTTATTGTGCTGAATAATATCAAGGAAAGGACAGCTGGTATAGATTGCCTTCATAGGTTAAAATCAGAAAGATTATTTGTGATAATTATTGCGTAACATGGAATGGGGCCGACCTTGGCATGTCCTAAAGTTACAAAACAATATGACGCATACAAGAGTTTATAACTACTAACGAGGAGGCTGCTCCGTGAAGAAAGCAAAGCAACTGTTCGCAGGTCTGATCTTAATGGCTTTGGGCCTAGGGACAGTTCAAGCGGATTACACGCTCAATTTGATGAAAGGGGTCACAAAGGTCAGTAATGACATTTATGATCTGCACATGCTGGTGCTATGGATTTGCGTATTCATAGGTATCGGTGTGTTCGGGACTATGTTTTATTCGATTTACCATCACCGTAAATCAAAAGGACATAAAGCGGAGCAGTTTCACGAAAATACAATGGTTGAAATCGCTTGGACCATTATCCCAACTTTGATCCTGATCGGTATGGCTATTCCCGCTACGAAAGCCATGATGGAATTGGATAATGTACAAGAATCCGAAATGTCCATTAAGGTAACAGGTCATCAATGGAAATGGGAATATGAATATCTTGATAATGGGATTCATTTTTTCAGCAGTTTGGATGAAGGTAGTAATAAAGTACGCCAAGTTGGCTCTGGTTTAGACCCTAGATCAGTTCCTAATTATTTGCTGAATGTTGATAAGCCGTTAGTTATTCCAACTAAGAAAAAAATTCGTTTTGTGTTTACCTCAGCGGACGTAATCCATTCATGGTGGGTACCTGATTTAGGTTGGAAGAAAGATACTAATCCTGGTTTTATTAATGAGGCATGGACTTCTGTTGAAGAGCCGGGCACTTATCGCGGGCAATGTACTGAGCTTTGCGGTAAAGACCATGGCTTTATGCCGATCGTTGTGATTGCAATGAATGAACCAGAATATAATGCTTGGGTCGAACAACAAAAAGCGGCTGTGGCTGCTGAAGCAGGTTCCGCCAGCAAACAGTGGACTAAAGAAGAGCTGGCCGCTAAAGGTAAAGCTGTTTACGAAACTAGTTGTGCATCCTGTCATATGCCGGATGGTGCAGGATTACCAGGTACTTTCCCTGCTTTAACAGGAAGTCCGATGGTAAAAGGCGATATTAACGCTCAAGTTAAGCTAGTCTCGGAAGGAAAAGGCATGATGCCGGCTTTTGGTAAAATGTTAAGCGCAGTTGATTTTGCTGCAGTCGTTACATATACCCGTAATGGTCTGGGTAATTCGGTAGGAGATTCTATTCAGCCTTCCGCTATTCAGGCTCTGCAATCAGGAACACCGGTGGCAGATAAAAATGAATAAGTCATTGCATTGTTATCGATCTAATCTTTTTTATGAATTCAAGAGGTATAAAATATGTCTGCTGTAGTCGCTGAACATGATGATCATCACGATCATGGTCCTGCAAAGGGGCTCTTAAGATGGGTTATTACCACCAATCATAAAGATATCGGCACGTTGTATTTGGTGTTTGCTCTGGCGATGTTTTTTGTTGGCGGCACAATGGCGATGATTATTCGCGCTGAATTATTTGAACCGGGTATGCAGTTTGTTAATCCCCAGTTCTTTAACTCAATGACCACTATGCATGCTTTGGTTATGGTGTTTGGCGCGGTTATGCCGGCATTCGTCGGACTAGCCAACTGGATGATTCCAATGATGATTGGGGCACCGGATATGGCATTGCCGCGTATGAATAACATGAGTTTCTGGTTATTGGTTGCCGGTGTTTTATTGCTGGCCAGCACTTTGTTCATGGAGGGCGGCGCGCCTGCGGGTGGCTGGACTTTGTATCCGCCATTAGTATTGCAAACCGGTAAGGCACTGCCTTTTGCGATTTTCTCAGTGCATTTGCTGGGTATCTCGTCAATCATGGGTGCGATTAATATCATTGCTACTATTTTCAATATGCGTGCCCCCGGTATGACCTTGATGAAAATGCCGATGTTTGTCTGGACTTGGTTGATTACAGCTTTCTTGTTGATAGCGATCATGCCTGTTTTTGCGGGTGCGGTGACTATGTTGCTGACAGACAAGTTCTTCAATACCAGCTTTTTTGACGCTGCTGGTGGTGGTGATCCGGTTCTTTATCAACACATTTTCTGGTTTTTTGGGCATCCCGAAGTTTATGTAATGATTTTGCCTACTTTCGGCGTGGCTTCTACCATCATTCCAGTATTTGCTCGCAAGCCTTTGTTCGGCTACAGCTCAATGGTTCATGCGACGGCTGCCATTGCGTTCTTGTCATTTATCGTTTGGGCTCACCACATGTTTACAGTGGGCATGCCTATAGCGGGCGAACTGTATTTCATGTATGCAACCATGTTAATTGCAATCCCTACCGGGGTTAAAGTTTTTAACTGGACTGCGACTATGTGGAAAGGATCAATGACTTTCGAAACGCCTATGCTGTTCAGCATTGCTTTCGTCGTTTTATTTACGATGGGAGGTTTCACCGGTTTAATGATGTCTGTTGCGCCTGTTGATTTCCAATACCACGATACTTATTTCATTGTGGCTCACTTTCATTACACACTGGTTCCGGCTTCTGTTTTTATATTGATGGCTGCGGGTTACTTCTGGCTGCCTAAATGGACTGGTCATATGTATGATGAAAGAATTGGCCGGTTACACTTTTGGCTGTCTGTTATATCAGTCAATATCCTGTTCTTCCCTCAGCATTTCTTGGGGCTCGCCGGTATGCCGCGCAGAATTCCAGACTATGCCGTGCAGTTTTCGGATTGGAACATGATTTCAAGTATTGGCGGCTTTATATTCGGCGCCAGTCAACTGCTGTTTTTGTACATCGTTATCGATACAATCAGAGGCGGAACGGGTGAAAAAGTAACTGGTGAAGTATGGGAAGATGCTGCCAAGCATAGCTTGGAGTGGACTTTGCCGTCACCACCGCCATATCACTCTTTTACTACGCCACCTACAGTTATACCTACTGAGCATATCTAAGGTGTTGCATGCAGGTTGCTTTCAAAAGCAACCTGCATGGATAACGTATCAGGTGAAATGATGAATACCAAACAAAAGAATATCTTGACAGCAGTGATTTTGGTTGCAGTTGCAGTCGCTATTTATGTTTTTGCAGTAATAAGAGCAGTTTCTCAATGAAAGAAAGCGTTACTCAAAAAAACGCTAAGTTAGTTCGAATACTGGTGTTTGTTGTATTGGGAATGTTTGGTTTTGGCTATGCTCTGGTTCCGCTTTATGATGTTTTATGCGACATAACGGGGCTCAATGGAAAAGTCGAATCCTCTGCCATAAAGGAAGTTGGCTACGAAATTGATAAGAGCAGAGAGATCACCGTAGAATTTATGACGGCACTGAATGAGGCAACTCCAATGGAGTTTCGTTCAGAACTAAAAAAAATAAAAGTTCATCCTGGCGAATATTACACGGTGAATTTTTACGCGGAAAATAAGACCGATAAGGTAATGGTTGCCCGGGCAATTCCAAGCATTTCACCCGGATTAGTAGCTGAATTTTTTAAGAAAACAGAGTGTTTTTGTTTTTCAGAACAGACTTTCAAAGCGAGAGAAGGCAGGACCATGCCGGTGCGCTTTGTTGTTAATCCTGAAATTCCCAAGGAATATAAAACAATCACACTTGCATATACATTTTTTGATAATACTGAAACATCAGTGAAATGAGAGAGGAAGGTCATGTCTACAAGTAACGAGTATTACATTCCGCATAAAGCAACTTGGCCAGTCGTAGGAACTGCCGGTTTGGTGATGATGCTGGCTGGATTTGCAAATTATTTAAATGGTTCGGCAGCCGGTTCGGCCTGGATGTTATTAGGGCTGGCTGTATTTATTGTTATGCTTGCCGGATGGTTCACTTTACAGGCCGGAGAAAGCGAATCAGGCATGTACAGCACCCAAGTAGGCATTTCCTATCGTATGGGTATGATGTGGTTTATCTTTTCTGAAATCATGTTTTTTGCTGTGTTCTTCGGTACGCTTTGGTATACACGTAATCTATCGGTGCCATGGCTGGGCGGCGAAGGTACCGGAGCTCCAACTAAAGAGTTACTGTGGCCTTCTTTTGAGGCAGTTTGGCCAACCAATGGTCCGGGCAAAGTCGGCGGCGAGTTCGAGCCAATGGGGGCATGGGGTTTGCCTTTCTTGAATACATTGATTCTGTTGACGAGCGGCGTATCCTGCACTTGGGCTCATCACGGCTTGCTTGCAAAAAACCGTGACCAATTAATTAAAGGATTGGCGGCGACTGTAGGTTTAGGTCTCTTGTTCGTCGCATTCCAGGCATTTGAATATCATGAAGCTTATACCGAAATGGGTTTAACTTTAGGTTCAGGCATTTATGGGTCTACCTTTTTCATGCTGACCGGTTTCCACGGTTTTCACGTTTGCGTAGGTGCTATTATCCTCGGCGTGGTGTTATTTCGTAGCTGGAAGGGGCACTTCAAACCGGAAAACCATTTCGCTTTTGAAGCTGCAGCTTGGTATTGGCATTTCGTTGACGTGGTATGGTTAGGATTGTTTATATTTGTTTATGTAATTTAATCTGAACAGCCTACCGAAAAAAGCGCTGCCTAACAGACAGCGCTTTTTTTTTGTCGAAATGGTTTGGATGCTTATTTGGCAGGAGCGACTGGCGCTTGATGCACTCTTGCGCCAAGACCGTGAGGTGTAAACATACCGGTTGCAAGGGCTATGAAAATGAAAATAAATAGTATGATTGAAAGAGTAATCCGAAAAGTCAGTGCTTTGACTGTTTTTTCGGATTGTTCCTGCGGCTTGTTTTTAATCAGATGAAATAGTGCTGAGCCCAAGCTGATAATTATCAGAATAAAGGCGATAATAACGATGCTTTTTATAATCATGAGTATAGTTAGGTCCGTTGATGGATAAGGTTTTTTGTATTCTCGGCTATTTATCTGCCTGTGCCAATAGGATAAAGAAAAAAGCAATGATTTGTCGGATACCAGTCAATGAAGTTTAAACTCATCCCTACTCTAGTTTATTTATGCGTTTTACCGGCGTTGATTGCGCTGGGTATGTGGCAATTAGATCGCTCAGCGCAGAAACGGGCATTTCTTAAAGCACAAGAGCAAGCGATCGCAACTGAAACGTTGCATCTGACGGCAGCTATTGAAAATAATACTGAAGCACTAAGATACAGAAATGTCGAGGTTTCAGGTCATTACGATGTGGCGCATCAGTTTTTAATTGATAACCAAATCAGCGATGGGAAAGCAGGTTATTTTGTCTTAACGCCTTTCATATTAACCGGAGAAACCAAGGCTGTTTTAGTAAACAGGGGTTGGATTCCATTAAACCAAAACCGTTCGATTCTGCCTGATTTGCAGATTAATAAGACGGAAGCTGTTATTACCGGGCGAATTAATAATTTTCCAAGCGTTGGGATAAAATTAGCCGGTGCCGAAATCCCATCCGAGAGTTGGCCATCGATAGTTCAGGTGGTTGACAGTAATGTTTTGGCTAAAAAACTAGGCTATCCATTATTTCAATTCCAGGTTGAGCTCGCTAAAGAGCTGCCTGACGGTTTTAAACGGGAGTGGCATACAACAACCATTATGCAGCCCGAACAACACACAGCCTATGCAATTCAATGGTTTGTATTGGCATTAACACTAACGATACTATTTATTTGGTACAGCTTTAAAAAGAACAATGCACAATCAAAAGAGTAAAAATCATCTGTTAATCCTGGCTATTTTTGCGATGTCTGTCATTCCGTTTTTGATCGCTTGGGGATTAAAAGAACATCCGCAGCTTTTAAAAGGACAAACCAATCATGGGCAGTTAATAACGCCGCCATTAACAACCGATCGTAGTGATCTAGCCGGTTTCGACCCGTTTTCAGCGGATAATATGTCCGAGCTTTCCGGGCACTGGCTACTGGTAAACGTCATCCCAAATGACGATTGTAATGAGTCTTGTGTTGAAGCTATTCATAAAACCAAGCAAATCCGGTTAATGTTGAATAAGGAGCTGACCCGTACCCGTCGAGTTGTCATGGTTTTAAAAGATGTTGCGCCGGAAACTGCAAGCACATGGTGGAAAGATGACCAGACCTTACTAAAAGTTAAGCCCAATGACGCGCTTGCAAAGAAGATCTCTACACTCAGGCAAGGTAACATACCTGACGGAATGCTTTTATTAATGGATCCATTGGGTAATTTAATGATGCAGTATGAGCCGGGGTTCGATCCTTATGATGTTAAAAGCGATCTTATGCATCTTTTAAGAATCTCACAAATTGGATAGTGGAAAATAAAATGTTTAGAAAAATAACTCTCTTTAGCATCGTTTTAGCCTTAATAGTTGTGATTATTGGAGCATATGTTCGGTTGTCCGGAGCAGTTCTCGGCTGTCCCGATTGGCCTGGTTGCTATGGGCAGGCGATCGTCAGCGAGCAAGCCGGCTTTATGGCACATGCAATGGAAGCGTTTCCCGGACAGACGCCTGATATTCAAAAAGCTTTGCAGGAAATGAGTCATCGTTATATGGCGGCTGCTTTAGGCGTGATGGTCTTGCTGTTGGCGTTATTTTCATGGCGTCAGCAACATAGCCGCATGCCAGTTGTTACGGCTGCATTGAGTCTGGTGTTTTTGATAGCTTCACAGGCGTTTTTAGGCATGTGGACCGTGAAGCTGCATGCGATGCCTATTGTGGTAACAGGGCAATTGCTGCTGGAAATGATGACTTTTTGGCTGTTGTTTTGGTTGTATCTTCGGGTCAAGCAAGACACTTCGGCATTAGCTATACGCAGCAATGGCTTGGTTGTATTTACCCGTCTTGCAATGGGAGTCTTATTTTTAGAGATTGTTTTAGGTGGATGGGTTAGCGCTAACAATGCAGCCTTGGTTTGTTCAGGCTTTCCTCAATGCAATGGCTCATGGTGGCCTCAAGCCGATTATCAAACGGCTCTGGACTTTTTTAACGGGTTAAAAACGGGTTATACCGGTGTCATCGCATTCGATGCACAGGTTGCCGCAAACTGGTTGCACAGGGCCGGAGCGCTGGTTTCTTTTATTATGCTCACCCTGTTGATGTTGACTTCAACATCGGCGCATTATTCAAAACCGGTTAAAAGAGCCGGTTTATGGTTGGGCGTCCTGCTATTGGTAGAGATCGGGACGGGCATCGTCGGCATCAAGTTCGGCGAGTCTTTGTGGGTAGCAGTTGTTCATAATGCTTTTGCTGCACTGTTGATGTTGCCGTTGATTGCTATCAGCTATTACAGTCGATACGGTTATGTTGAAGAGCTAAAGCGTCCTGTAGAAGTTGAGCCGCAACGCGAAGGCGTAGTTGTCCCTACAGCGGAAGAAGCTTATCCGGTAACGGAACCCGAGTCATTATATTTGCGTCTTAAAACCCAGCTAAAACGGACTCGTTCAGGGCTTAGCGGAGTTTTGGCGCATATCCCTATCGGGCGTCAAGAAATTGATAAAGATTTGCTGGAGGAAATTGAAGCCAGTTTGTTAATGGCTGATATAGGTATTGATGCAACTACGGAAATCATCAGGCGTCTGACTGAAAGTGTTGAACGCCACCAGCTTAATGACGGTGAAGCTTTAACAGCCGCCTTGAAGCAGGAACTGCTGAGCATGCTCAGGCCATGCAGTAAGAATCTCCATATTCCAAAACAGGACAAACCGTTTGTGATTTTGGTGGTTGGCGTCAATGGCGCGGGTAAAACCACAACCATCGGTAAACTGGCTAAACGCTTGCAGACACAGGGTCATAGCGTCATGTTAGCCGCCGGAGATACATTTAGAGCCGCAGCTGTCGAGCAATTACAAACTTGGGGCGAACGCAATAATATTCATGTAGTCGCTCAGCATACCGGAGCTGATTCGGCATCCGTTATTTATGACGCGGTACAATCCGCGCAGGCAAAACACATAGATGTTCTTATCGCCGATACCGCTGGGCGCCTGCATACAAAATCCAACCTGATGGATGAATTAAAAAAAGTAAAACGGATTATCAGCAGACTGGATGAAACGGCGCCTCATGAAGTGCTGCTGGTTCTCGACGCCGGTACCGGACAAAATGCCTTATCGCAAGCAAAATTGTTTAACGAAACAGTGGAATTGACAGGTTTGGCTTTGACTAAACTTGATGGCACGGCAAAAGGCGGTGTTATTTTTGCGTTGGCTAAACAGTTTGGCATCCCCATTCGTTTTATAGGAATAGGGGAAGGTATTGATGATTTGCAGGATTTCGATGCCGATGCTTTTGTTAACGCATTGTTTGTCAAAGACTAAAGACGCTTATGTTAAAGTTTGATAATGTCAGTATGAGGTATCCTGGGGCGGGTGATGTGCTGCGTAATGTCAGTTTTCACCTGCAACGCGGTGAGATGGCTTTTCTGACAGGGCATTCAGGGGCTGGAAAAAGCACATTATTGAAATTAATCGCGCTGATCGAGCGTTGCAGTCGGGGGCAGGTTTTATTGGATGGTCAGGACTTGAATCAGGCTAAGGATAGACAGGTTCCTTTTATACGCAGGAAGGTGGGCTTGATCTTTCAGGATTACAAACTGCTGCAGGACAGGACGGTTTTCGATAATGTAGCATTGCCGTTAGTGATAGCGGGTTACGGCCACCATGAAGTATCCCGCAGGGTGAGGGCGTCATTGGATAAAGTCGGATTATTGGGCAAAGAAAGAAAATATCCGGTCGTTCTATCCGGCGGTGAACAGCAACGAGTTGGAATAGCACGGGCTGTGGTTAATAAGCCCCCCATGATTTTGGCCGACGAGCCGACCGGCAATCTCGATCCGGAGCTGTCCACCGAGATCATGCATTTGTTTGAGCAATTTCAACAAGTTGGCGTCACAATATTAATTGCTTCGCATGATATTTCGTTGATTAACCAAATGAATCATCGGATCTTGAAACTGGATCATGGTCAACTGGTTGCGAGTTAAATTATGAAATACGTCAAGAAAAGACCCGTTAAACAGGAGCCGCGCTGGCAAACAAAAATTTCCGGCGGCAATTTTGTCGATAAATTTCACGCTTACCGGAATCTTCACGCACATGCATTGTTCTCAAGTCTTGGGCGCTTAGTCGCGTCCCGATTCTCTTTTGCAATGACAGTTATTGTTCTGGCTATTGCGATTTCACTGTCCAGCGGTTTTTATATTTTGGTGGCGAACCTGCAGCAGTTAGCAGGCAATTTGGAAGCCAGCAATCAGATCTCTTTATTTCTGAAAGATGAAATTTCAGAAGCAAAGGCAAACAAGTTCGTAGACATTATTAGACAAAATCCCGACATTCAGGAAGTTAAATTGATTACCAGGGAGCAAGCGTTGCAGGAGTTTCAAGAACACAGCGGATTCGGTGAAGCGGTAAAAACCTTGGAAAAAAATCCGCTACCGATTGTTATTCAGGTGTTGCCCAAGAATTCATTGGAAAACGAGCAAGCGCTTGAAGTTATGCTTGATGATTTTAAGCGCTCGGCGGAAGTTGATTTTGCCCAGATGGACATGCAATGGGTCAAACGCTTACAGTCTATTATGGAAATAGCGCGGCGCGGCGTAATCTTATTGAGTTTGTTGCTGGGTGCCGGAGTGCTGTTTATTACGGCAAATACCATACGCCTGGAATTGCATAACCGCCGTGATGAAGTGGTGATCGCAAAACTGGTGGGGGCGACCAACGGCTTTATTCACAGGCCGTTTTTGTATAGCGGTTTTTGGATCGGTTTTTTTTCCGGCGTGACCGCATGGTTTATTGTTACAACCATTATGCTGATATTAAAACAGCCTATCGAAAAGCTTTCCGGGCTTTACGACGACACATTCCATGTGGTATTTCTTGGCTTTACTGAAACCTTGGCATTATTATTCATCTCATCTGTGCTGGGCGTCGTAGGTTCATGGATAGTACTTCATTTCCAACTGCGGCAATTAAAACCCGAGTAGAAAATTATTAGCACTCTTTCTTTCAGAGTGCTAGAATTCGAAAAAATGTTTTTTACATGGGAGTCTCAATGAGTAACGCACTAGCTTTACCTATTAATTTATCGGTCGGAACATTTGACTCGTATCTAAATGTTGTTAGGCAAATGCCTAAGTTGACAGTAGAACAGGAGCGAGAGTTAGCCCTAAGATTTAGAGACAACGGCGATTTGGATGCCGCGCGTGAACTGGTTATGACCAATTTACGCTTTGTGGTTCACGTTGCCAGAGGATACAGCGGATATGGCTTGTCAATGCCGGATATTATTCAGGAAGGCAATATCGGCTTGATGAAAGCCGTCAAGCGTTTTGACCCGGATATCGGCGTACGTTTGGTTTCTTTCGCGGTACACTGGATTAAAGCCGAGATTCACGAGTATGTGATTAAGAATTGGGGCATTGTAAAAGTTGCCACCACTAAAGCGCAGCGCAAACTGTTTTTTAACCTGCGTAAATCCAAACACGATTTAGGCTGGTTATCCAATGACGAGGCGGTGGCGATTGCCAAAGACCTTGATGTCGACGTCAGTGCCGTGTACGAAATGGAAAAACGCCTGGGCAGCCGGGATATGTCATTTGATATGCCTGTCGATGAATCCGCCGAAGAAAGTTATGTTGCTCCAGCCAGCTATCTTCATCAGCACGGCGCCGATCCTGCGGTACTGCTTGAGAATTCAGACTGGGAAGGCCATGAACAGGACTTATTGGCGGATGCGATGGCGGAACTTGATGAACGCAGCCTGGATATTTTATCAAGCCGCTGGCTGATGGACAAAAAAGCGACGCTGCATGAGCTTGCCGAACGTTACAACGTCTCTGCCGAAAGGATCAGGCAATTGGAACAAAATGCTATGAAAAAATTGAGGGCAGCAGTTGAACTTGCCGCTTAAGTTATAATCACACAACAAAAAGGCTTAACGATGACGTCGTTAAGCCTTTTTTATTGCTTACGGTTTTGACTGTAAGGGATTTTTTAAGCTGGCGTGAGTATATCCAGAACCATTTGAGCCTGTTTTGCGGTTTCAAGGCCAAGATTAGTCAAATAACCGCCGTCTTCCTGTGTTACCAGACCTTTTTTGAATAGCCGGTGCGTAGCTTCTATTGTTTCCGGTGCCGCTGTTTTGTGAACCTTGATTCCTTCTTGAGTAGTGGCCAGATTGTAACGAACAAGAATGTTCAGTTCTTCGACTATCTCTTTGGTATAGGGCATAGCAAATCCTCGTGACTCATTGATTTAAAGCAATAGCATAATGCTATTTATAAAGAAGAAGTATCTTTTTCTATGCTGTCTTTTTTCGCGCAACAATGACGCCGTCACGGGTCGGATTGATGAAGGCGTCGAATTCAGGATCATTAAAAATAAGTTCATTGTGTTCAATAATCGCCTCAGTCCATCCGGGGAAAATGTCGCTGGGGTTTTCTACTGCAACCCGGCCGCGCCAAAGCACATTATCGGCAATGTAAAGCCCGCCGGGACGAATCCTGTCTTTGGCCATGCGCCATATTTCAGGATAATCGCCTTTATCGACATCGTTATAGCAGATGTCGAAAAGTCCCTCAGTTTGGGCAAAAACATCCTGAGCCATCCCCGCCCGAAAGTCGACTCGATCCCATAAATCTGCGGCACTAAGATATTGCTGGGCTTTTTCTTGATTAAGAAAGTCGGCATCGGTGCAGATCACCCGGCCTTTCGGGCCAACGGCTCTGGCAAACCAATAGGCCGAATATCCGTAGCCGCTGCCAAATTCAAACACCCGTTCAGCATTAATCATTTTGGCCTGCATTTCAATAAATACGCCCACTAGGCGGCCAATGATAGGAAAGTTGTTTTTCTGCGCAAGCGCTTCCATTTCTGCCAACACCGGATGATCTGTGTGTCGCAGTAGACCGTGCATATAATTCTCAATAGCCGGGTTGACCGGTATCAATACGCCGGGATTTAAAACGGTTGGAGATTTTATATCGGCCATTAGCTGTCTCCCATGGATGATTATGATATTAAAAAAATTGATTGCCATTACCCGTATATCAGGAATGGGCTGGTTTGTTGAATTTTAACTTGATGAGCTTAAGATGGCGCGTTTTTTAAAACAATTCAATGTCGCTGGCGTCGTTCTCTTGAACAAGAACGAACATATCTTCATACAAAACCAACCTGTTTCGGCCGCTGTCTTTGGCATGATAGAGAGCTTTATCGGCATGATCCAATTGTGTGGTCGGCATAGATACGCCGTCGACGCGCGTTAGGCCAATGCTGACGGTGACTCGGCCGACAGTAGGAAAATTGTAATTGGCAACCGCTTCCCGGAAGCGGTTAAAGGCAGCTACAGCGGCTTCTTGATTGGCTAAATTCAGGATAACAACAAATTCTTCACCGCCAAAACGGAATAGAAAATCGTTATAACGAAAGCATTTCCCCATCAGTTGGCTGAATATCAGCAATACTTCATCGCCATATAAATGGCCGAAATTATCATTAATCCGTTTGAAATGGTCAATATCCAGAATTGCAACCCATGAGCTTATTTCTTCTGCTACATCAATAACTTGATAGTTTCTGTAATGCTCGCAAACTTGCATTAAGCGAGTATCTAAAGACTGCCGATTAGGCAGTTTGGTCAATACGTCCCGTTCTTTGGTATCATGCAATATCACCAGATTTCTATAGATTCCTCGCAGATTGCCTAATAAGTCAAGCATCTCATGGTCAAATGCCCCTTCCAGATGAATTATGCGATCAGGACCGCTACCTCCTCTTATGAAAAAAATAACCCACGTATATAAACCGAATTCATCCGGAGCGCTGAGATGAAAATCGGCTGTATGATCAAGTCCGGCAAGCAGGTCGTTGCAGTCATCTTCATCATTTCTGGTGAAATCCAAAGGAAATCGCCTGATTAACAATTCACTAACAGTATTTGTTTCCCCCGGTTTTTTCTTTTCATGGTTGTAAATTTCGTAAGCGGTTGCGTTACTAATCCACGGAATATCGGTAAGAATGCTTAAAAATTTATAGGTTAATGCCTGGTAATCCTGCTGGGCGGATAACTGCATGGTCCAGGAAAAAATTTGCGGTACTGTTGGCGTGAGGCTCATCGATAAGCAAACGTAATATAAAAAAGAAATTATGCAACTTTTACGCAGAAAATGTGAAATCTTTCATTAACTTATGCCGATAAAAACAGCGAAGAATTAAAAGTTAAGCCGCTATGCTGAGGTTTATTGCAGTTGTTTTTCATAAATAGGCTAATAATTTTTCGATCATATTTTCTGCCTGATGCAGATAGCTTCGTCCGAACAGGTTCAGATGGTTGAGTATATGGTATAAGTTATACAGCGTTTTTCTACGTACATAACCCGGATCTAAAGGATAAACAGCTTGATATGCTTGATAGAATGCCGGACTGAAGCCCCCGAATAATTCGGTCATCGCCAGATCCGTTTCCCGGTCGCCAAAGTAGCAAGCCGGATCGTATATGACCGGGTTGCCTTGCGCATCTGCCGCAGCATTGCCTCCCCATAAATCGCCATGTACTAAGGCCGGTTGCGGCTGGTACCCGGAAAAATAAGGATGTAAATTCGAGCAGAGTTTATCGCCCAGCGTTTGTAAGCGGCCGCTATAGCCTTTCGTCGCTGCCAGCGTTAATTGATGTCCCAGGCGTTGCTGTTGCCAGAATAGTATCCAATCGTGATAGTGGCCGTTGACTTGTACAGTGCTGCCGATAGTGTTGTCGCTGTGCCAACCGAAATAAGCCTGTTTTTGCAGGTGCAATTGCGCCAGTTGTTGTCCCAGCAGCTGCTCTGAACGGTTGTTCAGTCTGTGCAAGTCGATATATTCAAGCACCAAAAAGGCATGGTCAGCAGTTTTGCCGCAAGCAATAAAATTCGGTACGCGGATGGACTGGGTTTGCATCAAAGCTTGTAAGCCTGAGGCTTCGGCCTCAAACATTGCAAGCCGCTCCGGCGTGTTTAGCTTGACGAAAAAACTGACATTTTCAGACTGTAACCGGTAAGCCGCATTAATATCGCCGCCGGACAGCGGCTGGGCTTTTAGCAACTTAAAAGGTTGCCCAGTTGCCGATTCAATCTGTTGGGCAATGGCTTGCCAGTTCATCAGTAGAGCTTGCCGAATAAATCCATATGCGTCAGGTACAGTCTCATATCCAGTTCGAGCTGGTGATAAGACGGTTCCATATATTCGCATAATTTGTAAAATGCCTTGTTATGATCTTTCTCTTTTAAATGCGCCAGTTCGTGCACGACAATCATTCTTAAAAATTCCAGCGGCACATTTTTAAACAGCGAAGCGACACGGATTTCGTTTTTTGCTTTGTGTTTACTGCCTTGGACTCTGGAGATAAAAGTATGCAAGCCTAAGGCATGATGAAGGTCTTTAATCTTGTCGTCATAAATCACTTTGCTAAGCGGTTGGGATTGTTTGAGCAAAGCGTTCTTCATATCAACGGTATAAGCATAAAGCGCCTTGTCCGTCCTGATCGTATGAGGAGTCGGGTATTTTTTCAGCAGCGTCTCGCCCAGTTTGTCTTTAATGATCAGCAAGCGCACTTGGTTGGTGACGTTTTCAGAATAGCCGGATAAATATTTTAATTCAGGCATGGCTTATTTCTTGAGCGAGTTCAGTATTTGTTCCAGAGGGGCAAGAGAGATCAATGCCCGGTAAAGAATGGTTTTATCTTCCATCAGACCGTAACACTCATAGTGATAAGGCGAGTCTATGGCATGGCCAATGCCTTCATTTTTTAATTCCGCAGGTATTTGCCTGATGATGATATACAGCGCCTCGCCGGATTTCAGTTGGGCAAGATAGGTGCGATCAATACTGATTTTATGGGACATATAAACCAACGGATTGCGCTCGAAATCATGCTTTTCTATGATTGCTTTTTCCAGCAAAGCGCTGGATATTAGACTGCATGGAAATATCTCAGGAAAAACCGCTTTATTTTTGAAGGGGTCGAAAAAAGCATCCTGATCTACCAATGATCCGCACAAAAAATTCTTGGCATTACTGATAGTGATGTATTTCCTTTTCAAAAAAAAACTGCTGCCGGATATAAAAGATCGATCAGGATGTTGGGTGAGGGAGCCAAATTGCGGAATATTCGGATTGGTCAAAAATAAAGCAAACTTGGATTCTTTTTTGTAGCCCAGCAAGGCCAATGCGCCGCCTGCTTTAACCGTAATCCTGTTGCTGAGAGTCGTTTCTGGTTCTTCCGTAAATTGCGATTTTTTTATGTTGACCGATATCGCTTGCCCCGGCTTGACCGCATTAACAAAAGAAAACTGGTAGTTGCTAAAGCGCAGGTTGTTATCTTCTATCAGCTTGTTTTCATTATGTGAAACACGATGAATAAAAACCTTGTGTTCGAGCAACGATTCCACTTGAAAGCCGAGCGCAATCGGGCCATTGAACGGATTGCGGTTGATACGCAGCCACCGGTTCCTATCGTGAAACAAATTGAAATCATCAGTTGCGTTACGAGCAACATCAATGTGTATTTGATGAAAAACATCCAAGCTGTCTGACTGATTCATTAATGCCTCAACGATAGAACCCCGGGTTTATGTCAATCGATAAAACGTTTGGTCAAATCGCCATATTCATCAATACGGCGGTCGCGCAAAAACGGCCAGACTTGTCTGACCCGTTCAGACCTTGCCCTATCAATGGTGCAGCTAAGGACTTTGGTTTCCGAATCATTGGCGCTGGTAAGAATTTCCCCTTGCGGCCCGGTTATAAAACTATTGCCCCAGAAATTGATGCCTGTAGATGAATTCGGCGCTTGCTCAAAACCGATGCGGTTGCAGGCAATGACCGGAATGCCATTGGCGACAGCATGGGCGCGCTGAATGGTAATCCAGGCATCCAGCTGGCGTTGCTGCTCTGCCGGCGTATCTTCAGGGTCCCAGCCTATCGCGGTCGGATAAATCAACATGTCCGCACCGGCCAAAGTCATCAACCTGGCACCCTCGGGGTACCATTGGTCCCAACAGACTAGGACGCCTAATTTGCCGATAGAGGTTTCGATGGGCTTGAACCCCAAATCGCCGGGTGTGAAATAATATTTTTCATAAAAACCGGGGTCATCGGGGATGTGCATTTTCCGGTACTTGCCGGCAATGCTGCCGTCCCTATCGAAAACAACGGCTGTGTTGTGATAAAGGCCCGGTGCCCGTTTTTCGAAAATGGTCGAGACGATGACGATGCCAAGCTCTCTTGCTACATCCGATAAAATTGCAGTGGTCGGCCCCGGAATAGGTTGGGCAAGAGCGTAGTTATTGTAATCTTCATTTTGGCAAAAATACGGCCCCAAATGCAGTTCAGGCAATACGACCAAGTCGGCGTTTGCGGCTGCGGCTTCGTGGATTTTTTCAATAGAAAAATTAAGATTAGTCTGTCTGTCTTCATCGCAGGGCTGTTGAACGGCGCTAACAATTAATGTCGATTTCATAATAGCTGTGTAACGTAGTGGTTTCTAATGAACGTTATTTTACAAGATTTAAGCAGCGAAAATAACAAATCTGCGCCCGCTTCAACAAAAATCAAAAGAGGAATGCAACACCCAGAACATGAATGTGATCCACAAGTTGTCTTATACCGGTACGCTAAGATGATGCCTGATTTTGATCGGCCGCTAATTTGGCCATCTGCCGGTCATGAGTGTCGCTTAACAGGGCCAAAGCCAGCATTGCGCCCAGCAGTGCGAAAGCCATGTCCGATTGCGTATCCCAGTGGTCGCCTTGAGTGCCTAAAAAAGCTTCAGCGGCTTCCGCGCTTAGTAACGCAACAACCCATTCAAGCAGTTCATAAACGGCGCTGATGGCAAGACAGATGCAGACGATGAAAAAGTTGAGCCATTTGATGTTAAGCAGCACATAGTTCCTGATCAGGATTTCCCTGGCAATAATGGCGGGGATAAAGCCTTGGGCCAAGTGACCGACTTTATCGTAATTATTGCGTTGAAGATTAAAGACGTCCTGTAGCCAGTCGAATAGCGGAACTTCCGCATAAGTGTAATGCGCGCCGATCATTAAGATAAGGCTGTGGATCAGTATCAGGTTATAGGTCAGATTCGTTAAACGGAACTTCCGGCGAGTCATAACAAGCACGATCAAAGCGATCAGCGCCGGCGCTGTTTCAAGCATCCAGGTCGGGTAATCTTTTGGATTAATGCCCGACCAAAGCAGCGTAATAAAAAATATCCCCAGCCACGTTTTGCTCATGATTATTTTGCCAGAGCTTGTTGGTATGAGCTTTCGCTAAAGCCGCGGATTGTCGTACCGTTAATGACAGCCAGCGGGATTCCGCCATAGCCCGGATCGAGATCTTTTTTGCGGGCTGCGGCATCAGCGTCTTGCTCAATATCGTAGGTATTAAAAGCAATATTGTTTTTGCGCAGAAAAGCCATGGCTTTTTTGCAATAAGGGCACCAACTGGTAATGTAAAGATCGACTTGCGGTGCTGTTGCTTGAGCCTTGCTATCGACCAGAGCCGTTTGCGGTGATGTTACTTCAAGGTCTTTACGGTTTTCTACGGATAGAGGACTATCGGGTTTGGATGCAGAAAAATGCGACTTTCCCTCAGCATCGGTCCATTTATAAATTTTAGCCTGGGCCGGTAACGTGAAGGTCAGTGCAAACAATAGAATCAGCGATGGATTAATAGTCATGGTATAGGGTCCGGTTAGAAGTGCAGGTTTGGGTGACGCAGTTTAGTCGGGTTCCGGGCAATCGGTATGCCCCTGCTTGGTGCACAGCTGGTAATTTAATTGACTGGCCCAGTATTGGTAGGCCTGTTCAACATCATCCCAATTGTCGAAAGAACCCATTATGGTTTTGCCGCCCGCCCGGCAGTCAGCCGAAGCCATCAATAATTCGCCGGTTTGCGAATCGGTGATTTTCCCTTCGACGCTGGCTTGGCCTACATAAGATTCGGTGCCTGTCGCCAGCATTTTAAGCAATGATAAGGCGCGAGCCGAAGGGTAGAGGGACGTATACAAATCCAGTAGCAGTATTGACGACTCCGCATCGGTAAGCGCAAATTGAATGCGCAGCGTATCGGGGCCGGGATGGGCAACCAGCTTAAAATTCTTCTTCAGGGCTTCCCGCATCCTGTACTCAAAAAGCTCTTTAAGCCGATGGTTTTCGGCGTGACTCATGTTATTAAGATCGGAATCAGGCAGTTTGCTGGTAATGACGGGCTCTAAAATAATCTTTTTATAAGCAACCCAATTAATGCCGGGTTTCCAAAAGCTTAATAAAGCGTCGCCATCTTCGCCGTCCTTAAGCAAGGAGTAATCGTCCAGGAAGTGCGAGGTTTCCACATACCGGGCCTGATAAGTTCTCGCACAACCGGCGCTGAGCAGAATAAGAGCAATGACTGTAAAGCGGCTAATGGTTGGCATGAATGGATGGAATTGATTTTAGATATTCATAAAAAACTTCAAATAATGGATAAGTTTAGTGAAGGTGCCCTTGATTACAAGGCCCTATGCAGGACGCGGCTTGACAAATCTGTCTGGAACAGATTTGCATTCACCCGAAGGGTGTCAGGCAGGATAGCCTGACATGACACCGCGCCCTGCATAAGATTGCATTAGTCTCGGAATTAACCAACAGCTCTCAGCGCCCCTTCAGGAAACTGCATCGTCATGCAATGTAAACTGCCGTATTGATGCACTAGGGGCTGACAAGGAACGCCGATAACCTTGCGGTCCGGAAAGCAAGTGGCCAGTCTCTCCAACGCAACCGCATCCATCGGGTCGCCGTAAGCGGGTACCAGCACGGCGCGATTGATGATCAAGAAGTTGGAATAATTGGCCGGCAGCTGTTGCCCGTCTTCATCATAAATCGCTTGCGGCAATGGTAAGGCTACCAAATGATAAACATCGCCATCCTGGGTTCTAAGCGCCTGGAGTTGCGATTCCATGAATTTCAGGCTGTTGTAATGCGGGTTTTCGGCATCGTCGCAGCTGGTGTAAGCGATGGTGTTGGCCGAGCAAAAGCGCGCCAGGGTATCGATGTGGGCATCGGTATCGTCGCCGGTCAGGTTTTCCTGATCCAGCCAGAATACCCGTTTTGCTCCCAAGTGCTTGAGTAATTGCTGTTCAATATCCTGCTGGCTCAGGCCTTTGTTCCGGTTCGGGTTTAACAGGCATTGTTTGGTGGTCAGGATGGTGTCTATGCCGTCGCTTTCGACGCTGCCGCCTTCGAGGATAAAGTCTATGTCAGTATGGCTGGCGCCTTTAAAAGGCTTGGCGTTTAACAGTTTGTGATTAAGCGCGTTGTCGTTTTGGTGCGAATATTTCTCGCCCCAGCCATTAAAAAGAAAGTTCATGTGCATTTTGACGCCGTCTTTTTCGACGGTAAGGAAAACAGTATCCCGGACCCAGATGTCATTTACGGGGGCGTGAATAAAGTCGATGTTGTCGCTTTTGCCCAGTAAGGTCTGGATATGCTGTTGATGGCTGTCATCGCGGCAGACGATCAGCAGTTTTTCATATTGGCTGATTGTCTCGGCAATTACGCTGTAGGATTGTTCTACGGCGTCAAGGTTGCGAAAGTCGCCGGTTTTATGAGGCCATGCGATCAGTACTGCGGATTGTTTTTCCCACTCTGCTGGAAATCTATTCATGGTTTTTAGTTCCGTGTAATTGTGTTTTCCGGTTATAAGCCGGAATTGGATTGAAACAACATTTCTTTGGCGTGCGCCAGCGTGTTGGCAGTGATATTTACACCGCCGAGCATTCTGGCGATTTCTTCAACGCGCTCTTCCGTTTCCAGTAAGCGGACATTGGAAGAAGTAATATCGCTTCGGTTGTTTTTTTCAACGTAGAGATGGTGATGCGCTTGTGCAGCGACTTGTGGAAGGTGAGTGACGCACATGACTTGCCGGTTATGGCTTAAGCTGCGCAGTTTTTGTCCGACGATTTCGGCAATGCCTCCACCTATGCCTGAGTCTACCTCATCAAAAATCATGGTCGGGGTTGTTTTATCACTGGACGTGGTGACTTGGATCGCCAGGCTGATGCGCGATAATTCGCCGCCGGAAGCCACTTTAGCCAGCGGTTTAGCGGGCAGGCCGGGATTGGCGCTGACCAGGAATTCGATTTTATCTTTACCGTTAAGCTTGGGTGTATCGCTTTCCAAGGCGCCGATATCGACCAGAAACTCGCCTTGCGGCATGCCAAGTTCTTTGATCATGTCTGAAATTTGCTGTTGCAGCTTCTTGCCGCTCAGTTTGCGTTGCCCGGACAGCTGCTCTGCCAGTTCATGGTATTGAGCGAGCAATTGGGCCGCGCTTGCGGTTAAGTCTTCGATACGTTCGCTGCTGTGCGCCAGCCCGTCGAGCTCGCTCTCAAGCTTGCCGACCAGTTCCGGCAATTCATCCGGGGTGACATGATGCTTGCGGCTCAGGTTTTGGATGATGCCGATCTGGGTTTCCAACGCCTCCAGACGTTGCGGATCGGCTTCTTGCGACTCAAGGAAGCGGCGTAATTGAAAGGAGGCTTCTTCCACTTGGATTTGCGCCTCGGAAAGCATGGTGCAGATTTCGTTCAATTCGGGAGCGAATTGGGCAATGTGGTTTAATTCGGCCAAGCAGTGGTTCAGCATTTGGTTGACCGATTGCTGGTCGCTTTCATAAAGCAAGTCGACCTGGGCTTGGCCAGTGCTTAAAATTTGGCCCAGATTGGCCATCTTGCTGTGTTCTTCGGAAATAGCGTCGTAACTGAAATTTGCCAGATCCAACTGTTGCAGTTCTTCAAGCTGATAGCGCAGTAATTCTTCGCGCTCGGTTTGATCGACGCTGGATTTAATCAGGGTGGCCAGTTCTTTGCTGGTCTGGTGCCATTTCCGGTAACAGGCGTTGACGCTGTCCAGCAGGGGGTGATTTTTTGCATAGGCATCCAGCAAGCGGCGTTGCTCGTCTGCATTCAGCAGCCTTAAATGCGCATGTTGGCCATGAATTTCGACCAGTTTTTCGCTGAGTTCCTGCAAGGCCTGCAAGGTGACCGGACGGCTGTTGATGTAGGCTTTGGAGCGGCCGTCGGAGCTTACAATACGCCGGATCAGGCATTGCTGTTCGGCATCCAACTCGTTGTCTTTCAGCCATCGCTGCGCTGATGGCGCATCGGCCAAATCGAATTCCAGGTTAATCTCGGCGCGTTTGCAATTAGGCCGCACATAACCCGAGTCGGCCCGGTCGCCCAGCGCCAGCCCCAGGGCGGTCAATAAAATAGACTTGCCGGCTCCGGTTTCGCCGGTCAGCACCGACATGCCCTTTTCCAGGTCGAGGTCTAATGATTTAACGACGGCAAGGTCGATGATATTAAGGTTCAATAACATGATTTTCGGTGTGGTAACCGCTGCTCCAGTTTAATTTATTCCTAAGAATATAGAAGAAATCATGGCCTTCCGGGTGCAAGATTCTAATCGGTTTGGGTTCTTTTTTAATCAAAATCTTGTCGCTAATCAATACGGCAGGAATTTCAATATGATCGCAGGTCACCAGAGCGTTAATTTGCTTGGTCTGGCAAAAGCTTATTTCAATTTCAACTGAATCGTTGATCACAATAGGCCGGTTCGACAAAGTATGGGGATTAAGCGGCACCAATACCAGGGCGTTTAAAGCCGGATGTAAAATCGGTCCGCCGGCAGACAGTGAATAAGCGGTTGACCCGGTTGGCGTAGAGACAATCAGGCCGTCGGAGCGTTGCGAGTTTAAAAACACGTTATCGATTTTAGTGATGATTTCTATCATGCTGGGCGTTACCCAGCGGTGGATAACCACTTCATTGACGGCGGTTTCTTCATGGATAACGTGCCCATCACGAATAATCTTGGTGCGCAATAAATAGCGCTTTTCCTCGGTATAATGGCCTTGAAGAATCGGCAGCAGTTTATCGGTCAGCTCATTGGGCGAAATGTCCACCAGAAAGCCTAGCCGTCCCAGATTGATGCCGATCAATGGAATATCATATTCGACGATGGCGCGCGCGGCCGCAAGGAAAGTACCGTCGCCGCCAACGGCGATAACCAGATCGCAATGCTGAGCCAGCGTGTCTATGGGGCAGGATTTAACGAACGGGTTGTCAATGAAATGAGCGCTGTCTTTAGCGACAATAACCGTATATTGATATTGTTTTAAAAAAGCATGCAGGGCATTTAAGGATATGGCGATACTAGGATCGCTGGGTTTGCTTATTATGCCGATGGTCTTAAAAGAAGTCTGCATTATGGGATAACAATTTTAAAATGAATTTGATTATACAAAAAAAACTAAGTAAGACTACGAGTATTGCTGCTTCAGCGGATTTTTTTACGGCAGCGCAGCTTGATCTTGTCTTTTAGCTTGATATTTTTGAATAATGGACACAATCTATAGACTGCCGGATAGATAGGAGCGGCCAATAAAGCGACAATAGGCACAGAGGATCTTAAACAGGTTGTTAAATTAATAATTCAGGAGGTTTGCAATGAAACAATTACATAGAAGGGACCTGTTTGGCTGGTCGGAGTTTAATCCTGACCGCAATCTGGATTTTCATAGCGTGCTTTGGGTGCGTGACGACGGTAACGTTTTAATCGACCCTTTACCGATGTCCGAACATGATCATAGCCACTTGCAAAGCTTGGGTGGAGTGGGTTTTATCGTCATTACCAACAGCGACCACTGCCGTGATGCCGAGCGTATCGCCGAAGTTACCGGCGCGGCGATTTACGGCCCGGCAGCCGAGGAAGAAACGTTTCCACTGGAGTGCGCCCGTTGGCTTCATGATCACGAAGAAATTGTTCCCGGACTCATTGCGTATCAGCTTAACGGCTCTAAAACGCCGGGAGAATTGGCGTTGCTTTTGGAGCACGGCACGCTGATAACCGGCGACTTAATCCGCTGCCATATCGGCGGTGAGCTGTGCATGCTGCCGGACGATAAATTGATGGATAAAAGCAAGGCCGTCCAATCCGTCAAACGCATTGCCGATTTACCGGATATTAAAGCCGTTTTAACCGGCGACGGCTGGCCGTTGTTCAATCACGGTAGTGAGGCTTTGCATCGGTTGGCGAGATCATTGAATCATTAGGCATGAGCTTTTATTCAAGAAGGATACGAAGAAAACATAACCCCCATCTCCTTCGCTCTTATGATAAACAAAGAAACTGGAGACAGGGTATCTCTTGATCTTTCTTCTTTACACTATGTCGTTTGATGCGGCACTTTAAGTCACACAGCAGGTTTTGTTAATGTGGATACAAAAAGAGTTTTCATTATCAGCAAAAAGCAGGGGATTTCACCTGATCACCGGTGAAATCCTGAGCGCCATTCCGGAATTGGCCTCCATAGACTGCGGATTGCTGCACCTCTTTATTAAGCATACATCCGCATCGTTGACAGTGAATGAGAATGCCGACCCGACCGTGCGCCAGGACTTGGAAAGCCACTTTAATCGATTTGTGCCGGAAGGCGCGCCTTATTACAAGCACGGCTACGAGGGCGAAGACGACATGCCCGCTCATATAAAAAACAGCTTGCTGGGTTCCAGTTGCATGCTTCCGATCACCAATGGCAAGCTTAATTTAGGCATTTGGCAAGGCATCTACCTGTGCGAACATCGCAATCAGGGCGGCAGCCGGCGTATTGTCGCGACTGTTCAGGGGCAGTCTAAAGCCGAGAATAAATAGTATGCTGGCGCACGTCTTTGTACATTGCTACGCAGTTCAGATTCTACCAGCGTTGAATTTTGGCGTCAGCGCAACTTGGAGTCCCAAGCTTGCTTTGGCCATAGAGTAAGTTGTTTTTCACGATGATGAATCAGGAACGTAAAATGTAGCTCGGAATATTTCAGGAAATGGAGAGAAAGTTTTGAAAATATTGGTAACAGGAGCCGCAGGCTTTATAGGTTCGGCGCTTAGCCTGAAATTGCTGGAGCGGGGCGACGAGATCGTAGGCATCGACAATCTTAACGATTACTACGATGTCAATCTGAAGCTGGCGCGGTTGGAAAGACTGCAAGGTTTTGACCGCTTTAAATTTATCAAACTAGATATTGCCGACAGGGCGGCAGTAGAAGCGCTTTTTGCCGGTGAGCAGTTCCAACGAGTCATGCACTTGGCGGCTCAAGCCGGCGTCCGCTATTCCATCACCAACCCTCATGCCTATATCGACTCCAACATTGTCGGCTTCATCAACATACTGGAAGGGTGCAGGCATCATGCCGTCGAGCATTTAGCTTATGCCTCGTCCAGCTCGGTTTATGGCGCGAATACCAAAATGCCGTTCTCTGTCCATGACAATGTCGACCATCCGGTTTCCCTGTATGCGGCCAGCAAAAAAGCCAATGAACTCATGGCTCATACCTACAGTCATTTGTATAAATTACCGACCACCGGCTTACGGTTCTTTACCGTTTACGGTCCTTGGGGCAGGCCGGATATGTCGCCGATTTTGTTTGCCCGTAATATCACCGAAGGAAAACCGATCGATGTGTTTAATTACGGCAATCACCGCCGCGATTTTACTTATATAGACGACATCGTTGAAGGCGTGATCCGGGTTATCGATCAACCGGCTCAAGCCAATACCGACTGGTCAAGCGAAAATCCCGACCCGGCCACCAGCTTTGCGCCTTACCGCATCTATAACATCGGCAACAACAATCCCGTGCATTTGCTGACCTTCATAGAAACGCTGGAAAAATACTTAGGCAAAGAGGCGGTCAAGAATTTGTTACCGATGCAGCCGGGCGACGTGCCCGATACCTATGCCGATGTTTCGGATTTGGTGCAGAATCTGGGATATAAACCCGCCACGTCGTTGGAGGATGGGGTTAGGAATTTTGTTGAGTGGTACAAGGATTTTTATCGAGTTGCTTGAGATGGGTTTTGTTTTTTATGGAAACGTCGCGGCAGTCCTGTAGGTCGGATAAGCCGGTTCGAGCAGCAGCGAGAACCTGTGTTTCCGGCAACCACCTATTTAACCATTTTATCAATCCCTGCTACACTAGCAACAAACAGAGGATTAATCATGTCAACAATCACATTCGATACCCATGAATTTATCAAAGAGCTGAAAAATGCCGGGTTCAGCGAAGAGCAGGCCGAAATCATCGCCAAGCTACAAAAGGCGGCTGTGAGTTCGACACTTGAGCAGGCACGACATGATTATGATTTTTAATTTAGTTACTAACCATTCACTGGATAGCCGTTTACGAGAGTCTGAATTAAAAAGCGAAGTTAAGCTGGCAGAAACTAAAAGTGAACTTATCCGCTGGATTGTCAGTGTCGGCTTGTTACAAACCGCGCTGATTACAGCATTGCTGATTAAATTGAGCGCAGCTGTTTAATCCATGTTTTATTTTAGTCACTATAAGCTTAACAAATCAACGCAGTAAAATGTAATCCTAATGACCTAATGTGCTTTTACAGATAAACAGGTATTTATACGTATATAAACCGTCTGACTTATCTGCTCTACTTGACTCAGCCTAAGACCTAGCCAATTGGCTTCACCTGCCCAAGGTGCAGCGGTAATAACGATTAAGCCCTAAAGTTAATAGCTTAATGTTCCTGTTAAGTCACACAACATCCCGGCCTTGTTTTTCGTTGTAGGCTACAATAATTGATAACTTTCTTGACTAAAGATACTCATAATCTTGTACAAGCAATATTTCCATTTCAGCGAATTGCCGTTTTCCATCGCGACCGATCCGCACTTCATTTATATGAGTCCGCGTCATCAGGAAGGTTTGGCTCATCTTCTTTACGGCATTAATTTCGGCGGGGGCTTTGTTGCTCTAACCGGCGAAGTAGGCACCGGCAAAACAACGCTTTGCCACTGCCTTTTGCAAGCCATACCGGAAGATGTCGATATTGCCTTGATATTGAATCCCAAGCTGAATGCCGTCGAATTATTGGCGACCATCTGTGATGAACTGGGCCTTATCTATGACAAAAACCAGTACTCGTTAAAAAACCTGGTTGATCTGTTAAACCAGCACCTGCTGACTGGCCATGCCAACGGCAGGCGGACGGTTTTGCTGATCGATGAAGCGCAGAATTTAAGCATGGAGGTGCTGGAACAAATTCGTCTGCTGACCAACCTGGAAACCAACAAAACGAAATTGTTGCAGATTATTCTGGTCGGTCAGCCTGAACTGAAGGAATCGCTGAAGCGGCAGGATTTGCGCCAGTTAAATCAGCGCATTACCGCTCGCTACCATTTGTTGCCGTTATCGCTCAATGAAACACGAGCTTATATTCATCATCGGTTGGCGGTCTGTAACGGTAGTCCGGACATTTTTAAAGACAGCGCGATACGCAAAATTTATAAGCTTTCTTCCGGCATACCCAGGATGATTAATATCCTCTGTGATCGCGCTTTGCTTGGCGCCTACTCAACCGATACTCATGTCGTCACTCCGGCCATCGTTAGCGCTGCCGCCCATGAAACGCTGGCGCTTGCCGACAAAAAATCTTCTTACCTGGCCGCATCATTAGCTTTGCTGTTTTTGGGTTGCATTGCCGCCGGCAGTTATTTTCAAAGGTATTGGCCCAAAGCCAGTAATCAAACCCCAAGCAATGTATCAACGGCTTCTGCGGCCATCCAGATAAAGCCTCAGATTATCAGTCAGTTGCTGCAGCCGGTTCAAAAAGAACCGCTACTTATTGAAAAATTTAGCACGGCCCCTGTCGCTGAACCAAAAACGTTTCACAACTGGATTAATAACCCGGATTATTCATTAAATGCCGCATTAACCAGCGTGCTGAAGCTCTGGCACAAGCCTATCCCCGAGAGCAATCAGGCGGATTGCCATTATGTAGAAATAACAGGGCTGCGCTGCGTATTCGGCAAAGCCAACTGGAAAGACATGCTGGCAGTTAAACATCCGGCTATTCTGGAGTTTTCACTGGCAAGTGGGAAAAAGTTCTATGCCTTACTGACCGGATTTGGGCAAAATCAGTCTCTGGTTCATTTTCAGGATGATGCGACTTTTCCGGTAGCGGAGGCATTGAAGTATTGGAATGGCTATTATTTAATAGTCGAACCGCCGCCAGTTCCGTATGCAAAAACGATACGCCCCCGTCAAACATCGGATGATGTGTTATGGCTGCGCTATCTGTTAAATATTATTGACGGGAAAACTGAAGCCGTAGAGCAGCCGCGTTTTTATGATGATAAGTTAGTCTCTCGCGTTGTAGATTTTCAGCGTCAGCACCAATTGCCGGAAGACGGTAAAGTTGGCGACAAGACGATGCCGCATCTCAAAAATATAGCGCTCACGCTTGATCTTCCTCACTTAGAAATAACCGATTAATCATGTCTTTTATTCTAAATGCCTTACGTAAATCAGAACAGGAAAGACAGGCTCTTCAGTCTGAGAATGTCACTGACAAAATTCTGCTCCCTCAGCCGCCGCAAAGCGGTAGCAAGGCAACGAAACTATTAGTGTTTCTTACTATCGCCAATGTGTTGGTTATTAGCGGCATCTTTTGGTTCGTACGAAATAACCTGATGTCGATGCCTGACACGGCAGCGCCAACTGCTTCACCCCGTCTACAAGAAACCAAGCCCGAACCTAAAGCGGCGGCTGAAGCTCCTCAGGCGGAAAGGACGTTACAAAGTACGGAGTCGGAAATTTCAATTGCGGAATTGATTGACAAGGAAAAGCCGGAACCGGCTCCGTTACCGGTCAGCGTAAAAAAACCGTCCGCTGAGATCATCAATCAACCGAGTGCTGCCAACAATTCCGAGCCGCAGATACAAAGCATTCCGGCAATAGCCCCCGCCGCCAAGATTCAAGCGGATATGCCTGAAGCAATAGCGGTAACGAAAGATATCCCATTTTTAAGTGATTTGCCTTTTGAATTTCGCCAGAAAGTGCCGAAATTTACTATCAATGTATTTGTCTATTCACAGTCCTTGGAAGAACGCTTTGTTATGGTGGATATGGTCAAATATAAGCCGGGACAGCAAATAAAAGATGCAATGCTGCTTAAAGACATTCTCCCGGACGGCTTTGTCGTTGAATATCAAAACCAGGTGTTTAAAATTAAGCGACCATAAAGCTTAAACCGCAATCAATGTCTCAGAAACCGTTCTAAGCTCTGAGGCATTGAAACATCCTTATTTCCAAATACTGACAATATTGGTGAAGTCATCCGTCCAGGGTTTCATATCAAAATACAACGGCATTTTCTGCCATTTGCCGAGACGGCTTAGGCGCAACGGTTCCAGCGTTTCGGCCTGCTTTGCCATGACTACCCAGTCGGTCGCGACCACCAGCGGGATTTCCTGTTGCGGTTTGAATTCCTGAATCAACGACGCCAAATGCAAGGCTTCCGCATTAATCGATAATACTTTTTTCAACGATAAATGACGGTTGGTCATATGAAACGCCAGGATTCCTCCGGGCTTGAGTTTTTTGAAATAAAGCTCCAGCGCTTCCTTGGTCAACAGGTGGGTCGGCACCGAATCGGAACTGAATGCATCCATGATTAATAGATCAAAGCGCTGATCCGGCTCTTTTTCCAGCGATAAACGGGCGTCGCCGACGCGCATGATGGCGTTATGGGCGCATTGGCTCAGGTAGCTGAAATAGGCAGGGTTGCCGGCAATGTCTACCACCAGCGGGTCGATTTCGTACAGCGTCCAGTTCTGTTGGTCTTTGGCATAACAAGCTAATGCGCCCGCTCCCAGTCCGACTACACCGATATTCCAGGTTTGGTTGCTATTATCGAACTCCTTAAACAACTGCCCCATAGGCCCCGGACGGCTGTAATAGGTTAACGGGATTTGGCTTAAGTTCGCAGCCAGACGTTGCGCGCCGTGTTTGGTCGTACCATGAAATAATTCATGGTAGTGTTCGGGCTTGCCTTGTTCATCCGTTAACACGGCGTCACGCACGGCCAATACGCCAAAAAAGGTGCGTTCCTGGTACAGCGTATGCGAGGACAGACCGTGCAGGCCGAGCGCCAGGAAGATAATTGCGCCGGTCGTTAGCGCAAAGCCGATCGGACGCGCTCTGAGCAGGAAGGTCAGCAAGGTTAAGCCTATCAGGCTGATAACGATAACGTCGAAGTACTGGAGCAGATCATCGACGGCGGCATGAAGGATAACTCCGGTAATAACCAGCAGGGCAGGTACGATTATCTGCAACAGCAAACCGGTATTCCATGATAGTTTCAGGCCGGGACGCAGCAGCAAGGCCGCAATAATCATGATCGGGTATTCATATACGGCATTGAACACGAATGGTGCGACGAAAGTATTGAACATGCCGCCCAACATCCCTGCAAACGACATGATCAGGTAGTAGGTGGTTAAATGCCGGGTATGCGGTCTTAATTTTGCCAGCTCGCCGTGACACACCATGATTGCAAAGAAAAAAGCGAGCAGGTGCAAAATCAGGTAGGCCCAATAAGGCAAATCCGCCGGGTTAATGAAGGCGTAGGCGATAAACGGTATCAGGAATATCGGTTGCAGCTTCACCATTAACGGATGAATTTTGTCGCTCCATTTGGAAAAAACGATAACAAAAGACAGTAAATACAGCGTTAACGGGATAATCCACAGTAACGGCACGGAGGCAATATCAGTGCTGATGAAGTTGGTCAGGCCCAACAACAGGCTGGACGGTACAAAAGCCAGCGCCAGCCAGTGCAATTTAGTGGCAACGCTGAGGTTGTTTTCGGCGGCAGCAGTATCCACGGCATCTTGGTGCTCGGATGTTGATCGGCTTTTCCATAACGCAAAAGCGCAGCCTGCAATCAGCAGGCAAAGCAGCAGGTAACCGATGCTCCAGTAGCTCTTCTGGTTAGCCAAGCCGATGTTGGGTTCAAGCAGGAACGGATAGCTCAGCAATGCAATCAGGCTGCCGGTGTTGCTGGCCGCATACAGGTAATAAGGATCATGGCTGGTATGGTGGCCGACATTGGCGAACCACTTTTGAATCAGCGGCGCGGTCGTAGACACCACGAAAAAAGGCAGGCCGATAGCGAGAAATAATGTCCAGAGCAGCCAGAATGTGGGATTGCTGTCGGTCGGAGGCACGGTGTCCGCCGGCAAGGCTAAAGGCAGTGCCAAAAAGCTGATCAGTATTAGAGACGTATGGATCAGGATTTGGCGATGCTGGGTGTGGCGCGTAGATAAATAATGTGCGTATAAGTAACCCAAAAACAGAATGCTCTGGTAAAACACCATGCAAGTGTTCCAGACGGCGGGAGATCCGCCCAACAAGGGTAACAAAATCTTGCCAAACAGGGGTTGCAGCACGAACATCAGCGATGCACTGGTAAATAAAGTCGCGGCAAACAGGAAGATCAGGGATAAATTGCGGTCGGCGGTAGCTTTTGGATTATGACTCATTGCATTTATAGGTAGCCCTTGGGGCTTTAATTTTTAATGCGCTAATGATAAAGCATTTGCTGTTAGATGGGGATAGGTATCATCAGTGATGTGAATCCCTGTGGCGTATATAGCGCCGGAGATAAATAGCGCGGGTATAAAAAAAGGCGGGATGACCGCCTTTTAGAAACCAGGATTCAACAGCTTATGTTAACGCTTATGATGCGGCTGTTTTTCAGGTTTATTAGATTTACCAAAATTATCATGATCCCTGGAATCGTTGATTTGTTGTCTTTCATCAGCTCTTTCTCTGCCGCGGAAGCTGTCTTCGGCGGACTGCCTATTGCTGTTCAGTAAACTGGAATCAGAGCCGGATCTTTCATGCGATTGATTGCCGTGGTTATTCGGTTGCTTCGCAATAGCCGTTCCGGATAGGGAAAGAGCCACAACAGCGGCTGGAATTAAGAAGTGTTTTCTAATTTTCATATTATCTCCTGAGTTATTGTAACGATCCAAAATAAGCGGCCAGTGCTTTAAAGTCATCTTCGGCCAAGTTGGCGGCAATGGCTTGCATCGGTCCGCTTTTGCGTGAACCATCCTTGAAAGCTTTTAATTGTTGTGCAGTATAGTCGGGATGTTGCCCTGCCAGTCTTGGAAATTGGCCGTTACCTTGAGCGGCGGCTCCATGACAGCCCTGGCACATAGCGGTTTTGGGCTCGCCCGCTTTTGCCAGTGTCGGATCTCCGCCAGCCTTAGCGGGCGGTTGACTGGAAAAATAAGCGGCAAGGTTATCGATATCTTCATCGGTCAAATTAGCGACCATCGATTGCATCATCGGGTTGACGCGACTGCCGGTTTTGAATGCTTTGAGCTGAGTGACCAAGTAAGCCGATTGCTGCCCTGCCAAGTTGGGCCATTGCGCATTGCCGCTGATGCCTTTTGGGCCGTGGCAACTGGCACAAGGAGCAGCCTTTTGTTCTCCTGCTGCTACATCGGCTGCCAACACTGGCAATGCTGAAAAAGCGGACAAGAACAAGGATAGAATAAGGGATTGTTGTAGTGAGTTCATGATTCACCTCTTTGGATAGGGTTAGACTATCTGGCTATCTATTGGGCAGATTTTTGAGAACGTCTGGTCTGTCCTTCAGATAGAGTTTCACTATACAACTAAAAAGATTAACTGATAACAAAAAGTTAAGAGCAGCGCGCAAGTAACAAAATGATAAGCATCATTTTTGATGCGTCAGGGAGTTAATCTAAGGGAGGTGTATCTTATATAGATAACATATAAGACTAAGTGATTCGCTATGTCCGGTCTGTCCTTCTCAATACATAGCGAATCACGGATTATTTGACGATACGTAAATTCGGCTTAGCTGCCGGTTTTTTTGCCGGAGGTGGTTCATCGTCATCATGTTCTTCTTGATCGAAAATCATGCCTTTGCCGTTTTCTTTAGCGTAGATTGCCAGCACGGCGGTAATTGGCGTGACAATATGCATTGGTTTGCCGCTAAAACGGGCGTTAAATTCGATTTCCTCGTTGCCGAGAGAAAGTCCCTGTATCGCGGCAGGTCTAATATTTAAAACAATTTTACCGTCTTCAATAAAATCTCGCGGCAAGATTGCACTGGTATCTTCGGCGTCCACAAGAAGATGTGGAGTCAGGTCGTTATCAATAATCCATTCGTAAATAGAACGAATTAAATAAGGCTTTAGAGAAGTCATTTGCTAGGTTTATTACTTTAAAGGTTCAATCATTTCTTTTTCAGCATCGCTCAGGCTGCGCTTGAATGCAGCTCTGTTGAACATGCGCTGGGCATAATTGGTAATCACTTCATTCGGGGTTGATACGTCAATGCCGATGCTGGGCAAACGCCATAATAAAGGTGCGATAACGCAATCGATCAATGAAAATTCATCGCTCATAAAATACGGTCTGGCGGCAAAAATAGGCGCAGCAGATAATATGCTTTCTCTGAGCATTTTCTTGGAGCGGGCGGATTTTTTCTCTCCGGAAAATAAAATTTCGTCCAATAACTGGTACCAGTCCTGGTCGATGCGTTTGATCAACATTCTGGTATTTGCCCGTGATACCGGATCCATCTGATGTAAAGGCGGGTGCGGAAAGCGTTCGTCCAGATATTCCATGATGATGCGTGAATCATAGAGAACCAGGTCGCGTTCAATCAGTGTGGGAGATGTGCCGGTAGGGTTTAGTTCAAGTAAATCTTCAGGTGGAACTGTCGGGTCATAATATTCTATGTCTGCGACAACTCCTTTCTCGTGCAAAACAAAGCGAGCGCAGTGGCTCATCGCGCAGGTTGGAGATGAGAAAAGCGTCATTACAGATTTACGAGTAATATTTGTCACGAAAAACAACCTCTTTAAGACAGGTATGGCGGTAAAAAAAGGTATTATAACAGGTTGGCGAGGATTTTATTTGCAGTTGTTAGTCGCAGGATGTGACGACGGGCGAAGCGCTTCGCCCGTCGTCAGGTATGGCTTTTTTATAACTTTATTATTTCTGCTGTCAAGAATTAGTCGACGTCTTTCCAGTATTCCTTCTTCAGCATATACGCCACCACTAAAAACATCAAAATGAAAAATATGACGTATTTTCCGATACGCTGTCTTTCAAGTTGCACTGGTTCGCTGACATACACCAGGAAATTAACCAAGTCATTGACGAAAATATCAAATTCCCCTTCGGACAAGGTACCCGGCTCTTTAAGAACTAACTGGGTATATTCACCCCATAGTGTTTTTCTAGGTTCTGCATACTGTTCGCCTTGCAATTGCCAGAGCGGGTTAGGCATAGCAGTATCCTCGAAAACCAGATTGTTCACTCCTCTAGGGCTTTTAGGATCGATATAGTAGCTTTTTAAATAGCTGTACAGCCAGTTCGCGCCACGTGATCTGGCAATTAACGACAAGTCGGGCGGCTGCGTACCAAACCATTTTTCAGCATCATGCTTGTTCATGGCGCTGTGGAGCTGGTCATAGATGCTTGCTCCTTCAGGAGCAATGTCTTTTAACATCTTTTTTTGATCGACACCGGTATCAATGGCAATGCGCAAGTAGCGAATATGTTTGATTGAATGGCAGCCAAGACAATAAGTGACGAAGTGTTTCGCCCCCCGTTGCAATGAAGCATTGTCGGAAAGATGGACATTCGCTTCTTGCAGCTCAATGCTTTCCGCAGCGGCAACGCCAAAAGACAGGGATAACAATAAAAGTAATGCTGTTAAATTTTTCATATTAATCCAAACTCCCTTTTACTTTTCTTGCTAATCGGCTGATAACGTTCATTATGCCTGCAGGATTAGGTCTTCGGGTATAAGCAGAGCTTTTAAAAGCAGGATGACCAATTTCAGTAGCTACCGGTTTCAATTCGGTAATTTCTTCAATTAACGCAGGCAATTGTTCTTCAAGGGTATGTAATTGCTCCTCAAGACTATGTGCTTTAGTTAATCTTGTTGGCACCGGCTTGGTTTTTTCCCAGCGAGTGTAAATGGGCATTAACAGGAAGAAACCAAAATAAATTGTGGTAAAGATTCTTGCAAATATGGTTGCTGTCGGCGTTGCCGGTTGCGTACCTAAATAGCCCAAGGCCAGAAAGCTGATTACAAACATGCATAAAGCTTTTTTGTAAATGCCCCCGCGATAGCGGATTGATTTGACGGGGCTGCGGTCCAGCCATGGCAGCAGGAAGAGCACGACAATCGCGCCGCCCATAGCAATAACACCGGCAAACTTATCGGGAATCGCTCTTAAGATGGCGTAGAAAGGTGTGAAATACCAGACTGGAGCGATATGCTCCGGAGTTTTCATCGGGTCGGCAGGGATGAAGTTTGCGTGTTCAAGAAAGTATCCGCCCATTTCCGGCATGTAAAAAATAACCGTGGCGAAAAATAATAAAAACACGCCCACACCGACCAAATCTTTGACGGTGTAGTAGGGATGGAAAGGAATGCCGTCTACCGGATGGCCCCAAGGATCTTTACGATCCTTGATTTCAATGCCGTCAGGATTGTTGGAGCCCACTTCATGCAAGGCTACGATATGCAGGAATACCAGCATGACTAGAGCCAGCGGTACTGCAATAACGTGGAAAGCGAAGAAGCGGTTCAAGGTTGCATCGGAAACAACATAATCGCCTCTAAGCCAAAGTGACAAGTCGTCGCCGATCACAGGAATGGCGCTGAACAGCGAGATGATAACCTGCGCGCCCCAGTAGGACATTTGCCCCCACGGCAACAGATAGCCCATGAACGCTTCGGCCATCAAAGCAACAAATAACAGCATGCCGAAAATCCAGACCAGTTCGCGGGGATGCTTGAACGAGCCGTAAAGCAAGCCTCTGAACATGTGCAGATAAACAACGATAAAAAATGCCGATGAACCGGTCGAGTGCATGTAGCGGATCAGCCAGCCCCAGTTTACATCGCGCATGATGTACTCTACGGAATCGAATGCCAGTTTGGCATCCGGTTTGTAGTTCATTGTTAAAAAGATACCGGTCAGGATCTGGTTAACCAGCACCAGCAAAGCCAGTGAACCAAAGAAATACCAGAAATTGAAGTTTTTCGGCGCATAATAATGCGTCATGTGCTCGTTCCAGAGCTTGGCTAGCGGAAAGCGCTCTAAAATCCATTCATTACATTCAGTTATGCGGCTACGTTTCATGCGCTTGCTTCCTCTTCGCCAATAATCAGCTGGGTATCGGTAATATAGCGGTAAGGTGGAACTTCCAGATTGGTAGGGGCTGGTACACCGCGATAAACGCGACCGGCCAGGTCAAACCAGGAGCCATGACATGGACAGAAAAATCCGCCTTTCCACTGTTCTCCAAGATCATGGGGCGCAATCTCGGGACGATACGTGGGCGAACAGCCCAAGTGCGTACATAAACCCACGGCTACAAAAATTTCCGGCTTGATAGAGCGTACTGGATTCTTACTGGATTCCGGCTGTATCGATTCTTGAGAGAGAGGGTCTCTTAGCTCATTGTCCAGCGTTGGTAGCGTTGCGAGAACCTCGGGGGTTCTGTTAAGTATCCACACCGGTTTGCCTCGCCATGCGACCCTGATTAACTGTCCAGGTTCCATTTTGCTCAGGTCAACTTCGACAGGCGCACCGGCTGCCATGGCTTTTGCGCTAGGTTGCATCTGGGCAAGAAAAGGAACAGCCAAATAGCCTGTGCCGACTGCGCCAACCACGGTCAATGCCGTAGTTAGAAACTGGCGCTTGGATTGATCGACGCCTTTATGATTCATTATAGAACTCTCCTGATTAAGTCTGCGCTTCTTACGAGCGCATTATTTACTCCAGCCAATATACCATTAGAGCTTATAAGATTTGAAGTGCTTATGCCGCTGGTTTTGGAGTTTGTTATGTACTGCTAATAGCTCGATATGTCCATGTAAAAGACAAGTCTATGATATTGCAGTAGATTGTTTGCTGTGTGGCCGCGCTGGCGCTGTTAAATATTTATATATAAATGGTATGTTTGAGGATTGGATAAGGTAGTTATTCTTATTATGAAGCGGTCAGACTTCTTGATAAGGCAGCAAGAAAGGCCGCATTTTCTTCCGGTTTTCCTACGGTTACCCGAAGACAATCAGCCAATAAACCGCCTTGAGGACTAAGGTTTTTAATTAACACGCCTTGTTGTTTTATCGATGCGAAGATTTCGTTTGCCCGGTTTTCAGGTGTTCTAAACAGAATGAAATTGGCAGCGCTAGGATAGGCAGTGATGCCGTCTAGCGCATTTAACCGGTTAAAAACGATCGACCGTTCCGCACATATCTGTTGGGTTTGCTGATCGAATAAGCCCTTGTTGGATAAAGCGAAATCCGCGCTGATTTGAGTGAGGCTGTTAATATTGTAAGGCAGGCGGATCTTGTGGAGTTGCTCAATGATGTCCGGCGTGCCGGCAATGTAACCGAGGCGCAGTCCAGCCAGTCCTAATTTAGATACGGTACGCATAACCAACAGATTGTCATATTGTCCCAGACTGTCGATAAAGCTGGCATCGGCAAAAGGCGCATAGGCTTCGTCTATGACCACCAAACCCTTGGCGGTTTTTATGATTTCCCGGACTGATGCTTCGGAAAATAAATTCCCGGTCGGGTTATTCGGATAAGCCAGAAAAATGACCGAAGGCTGGTGCTTTTCTATCGCTTCCAGCATAGCCGGCAAATCCAGGTCAAAGCTGTCAGCAAGCAACGGAATGGCGTGGTAGGTCAGACCCAGGCAAAGGCTTAACTGTTTATACATCACAAAACCGGGGTCGGGTGCCAACACGGAGGCATTGACAGGCAGCGCCATTAACAGTAATTGGATGATTTCATCGGAACCGTTGCCCAGCAGCACCTCGAACTGGTCGGGTATGTGATTCAGGCATTTAATAGTTGTCGTTAATTGTCTCGCTTCAGGGTCGGGGTAGCGGTTCAGAGGACAGTCTTTTAATGTCTCAAGCCATTTTGACTTAATGTCTTCAGGCCAGTTGTAAGGATTTTCCATGGCATCCAGTTTGATTAGACCCGTCGCATCAGCAACTTTATAGGCGGACATTGCTAATACTTCTTTTCGGAAAATGGAGGAAAGCAGATTATTTTCGGACATATATGAGGTTCAGGGCAAAGGTGCAAGACGAAAGGCGAAAGGCGAAAGGCGAAAGGCTTAGTGCAAGCGGATGGTTCTTTTCGCCTTTGGCCCTTCGTCTTTAGTCTTCTTTTTAGTCTGTTTTTATTCGATATTCCGCAGACCGCGCATGGGCAGTCAGGCTTTCGCCGCGCGCCAACAAGGATGCGGTTTTGCCCAGCGTATCCGCACCTGCCTCAGAACAGTTGATCAAACTGGAACGCTTCTGGAAATCATAAACGCCCAGCGGTGACGAAAACCGTGCCGTGCTGGAGGTCGGCAGGACATGGTTAGGACCTGCGCAGTAATCGCCTAATGCTTCTGCAGTATATCGGCCCATGAAAATGGCACCGGCATGACGAATACTCTTGCACAAGGTTTCCGGATCTTCAACAGAGAGCTCCAGATGTTCCGGAGCAATGATATTGGCCACATCGACGGCTGCGTTCAGGTCGTTGACCTTGATCAAGGCGCCGCGCGTAGTCAGCGATGTCCTGATGATCTCGGCTCGTTCCATAGTCGGCAATAGTTTGTTGATGCTTTGTTCAACCGCATCCAAGTAAGCTGCGTTAGGACTGATCAAGATGGCTTGGGCATTTTCGTCATGTTCGGCTTGTGAAAACAGATCCATCGCAATCCAGTCCGGGTTGGTTTTGCCGTCGCAGATAACCAGGATTTCCGAAGGGCCGGCAATCATATCGATGCCGACTTGTCCGAACACCAGTTTTTTAGCGGTAGCGACATAAATATTGCCGGGGCCGACGATCTTCGCTACAGCCGGAACGGTTTCCGTGCCGTAAGCCAGCGCCGCGACGGCCTGAGCCCCGCCCATCGTAAACACGCGGTCTACACCGGCTAAATAGGCGGCGGCCAGAACCAACTGATTAGTTTCACCGTGCGGCGCGGGTACGACCATGATCAGTTCGCCAACGCCCGCGACTTTCGCCGGTATCGCATTCATCAATACCGAAGACGGGTAGGCGGCTTTACCGCCGGGCACGTAAAGCCCTACGCGGTCCAGCGGGGTGATTTTCTGGCCGAGCACGGTGCCGTCGGCCTCAGTATATTGCCACGACTCCATTTTCTGGTGTTCGGCATAAGCGCAGATACGGTCTGCGGCGGTTTGCAGCGCCTGGGCTTGCTCAGGCGGTAAGCTGGTCCAGGCCGATTTGAGGGTTTCCGAAGATAATTCCAGATCTGAAGCTTGCGTAATAGCGCGATGATCGAAACGGTTGGTGTATTCGATAACCGCTTTGTCGCCGTTGTTGCGGACATCGGCAATTATCGACAGAACACGTTGGTGAATTTCCAGGTCGTCGGTTTCGTCAAAGGCCAGCAAATCCTTTAACTGCCGGTCAAAATCGGCTGATGAAGCATCGAGTCGGGTGATAGTTATATCGGACATAAGATAACCAAAATTCTAATTGATGTAGTCATGTAGAGTACGCATCGCGTACCAATTTTCTAGTCTCTTTTCGCAAGCGTCTTTTCAAACTGGTCCAGCAGCGATTGTATCGCCTGATGCTTCATTTTCATGGCCGCTTTGTTGACGATCAGTCTTGAGCTGATATTCATAATCAGGTCCCGAGGCTCCAGATCGTTGGCTTTTAGCGTATTGCCGGTATCGACAAGGTCGACAATGCAATCGGAAAGGCCGACCAGCGGCGCCAGTTCCATTGAGCCGTACAATTTAATGATTTCAGCCTGTATCCCTAAGCTGGCAAAGTAGCGTTGGGTTATTTTTACGTATTTGGTTGCAACGCGGACGCGTCCGGCAATCGGCGGCGCATCTTTGTGAGCGGCCGTCATTAACCGGCAACAGGCGATGTTCAAATCCAATGGCTCATACAGGCTTTCAGCGCCATGCTCCAGCAGGATGTCTTTTCCGGCAATGCCCATATCGGCGGCGCCATATTCGACAAACGTAGGCACGTCGGTGGCGCGAATGATGACCAGCTGAACGTCGTCGCGGGTGGTGCGTAAAATCAGTTTACGGCAAGTTTTCGGGTCATCAATCGGCGTGATGCCGGCCTCTGCCAATAAGGGCAGGGCATCCTCATAAATTCTACCTTTAGATACGGCAATAGTTATCATGGTCAAACCTTATCTTGGGACGCGGCGGATAGTCGCGCCCAATTGAGAGAGTTTTTCTTCGATGTGATCATAACCCCGGTCAATATGATAAATGCGGTCAACCAAAGTATCGCCTTCGGCCACCAGCGCAGCTATTACAAGACTTGCCGAAGCCCTTAAATCGGTCGCCATAACCGGTGCGCCGGTCAGTTTCGCGGCGCCGGTGCAGATCGCGGTATTCGATTCCAGTTTAATGTCTGCGCCCATGCGCATCAATTCCTGAACATGCATGAAGCGGTTTTCAAAAACCGTTTCAGTAATAGTGCCGACGCCTTCAGCAATGGCATTCATGGCGGTGAATTGGGCTTGCATATCGGTCGGAAAGGCCGGATATGGCGAAGTTCGAACCGAAACAGCTTTGGGCTTCTTGCCGTGCATATCCAGTTTGATCCAGTCTTCACCGGTGGTGATGTCAGCGCCGGCTTCAACCAGTTTTTCCAGCACGGCGTCCAGAATATCGGGGCGGGTGTTTTTAAGTTTGATGCTGCCGCCGGTAATTGCCGCAGCGATCAGATAGGTGCCGGTTTCGATCCGGTCAGGAAGGATGTCATAGTGGACGTTTTCAGCGCCCAGCTTTTCTACGCCTTCAATGACCAGTACGTCGGTGCCGATGCCGGTGATTTTGGCCCCCATTTTGTTAAGAAAATGGGCTAAATCGGTAACTTCAGGTTCCTTGGCGGCATTTTCGATAATGGTGGTTCCTTCTGCAAGAACTGCGGCCATCAGCAAGTTCTCGGTACCGGTAACCGTGATCTGTTCCAGAACCAATCGGCAGCCTTTAAGGCGAGTCGCTTTGGCGTGGATAAAACCATTTTCGACGGTAATATCAGCGCCCATTTTTATTAGACCGTTAATGTGAATATCAACAGGTCGGGAGCCGATTGCGCAACCGCCGGGCAAGGAAACATGGGCTTCGCCGAATCTAGCCACTAAAGGCCCCAATACCAGTATTGATGCGCGCATGGTTCTGACCAGTTCATAAGGCGCGACAAAGCTGTTGATAGTGCTGGAATCGACTTCGATGTTCATTTTCTCATCGACGGTCAGATGCACACCCATGCGGCCCAGCAATTCCATGGTTGTAGTGATGTCATGGAGATGCGGTATGTTGCCGACGCTGACCGGAGCTTCCGAAAGCAGTGTAGCGGCCAGGATCGGTAAGGCGGCATTTTTGGCGCCGGAGATACGCAGTTCGCCAGAGAGTCGCTTGCCGCCGGTAATAATTAGTTTATCCATAGAATTAGGGTCAAAGGTTTAAAGACAAAGATGCAAGGCTAAAGGTGCAAGGCGAAAGAAAAAGTCAAACACTTGCGTCTGATTTTTGCGTTTCACCTTGAATCTTCACTTAATCGGTTTGAGCTGAAAAATGGCTCGTTTGGTCAAGGCCGCTGAGCTTGGCAAGGTTGAGAAGCTGCTCGGGAATGTTTTTGAAGCTTAGTTGCGTTCTATTTTGCCGGGAATATCTTATCCATTCGATCATTAACGCGAGTCCCGCACTGTCAGTGCTGGATACGCGGCTCAGGTCAATGGTGATTTCCTTTGCTGCATTTAAAAAAGAAAATGACTTCAGGGTTTTTTTGTCGATGGTTGCGAAGGTTAAATCGCCATCAATAACAATATGTCCGACACTCTCTTTAATAATATTCAGTTGGCTCACTTTTTTTCTTCCGCCGCAGATTTAAACAAGAATTGGCCGAGCGCTTTTTCCAGAATAATGGCTGAATTGGTGACATCAATTTTGCCGCCATCTTTTAAATATTCATCCGAGCCGCCTGCGTCCAGGTTGACGTATTGTTCGCCTAACAACCCGGCAGTATACACGCTGGCAGTGGTGTCGTCGGGGAGAGTGCTGTATCGCTTGTCAATACTCATCTCTACAACGGATTCGTAAGATTTAGGGTCGAAGCTGATAGCTTTCACCTGGCCGATTTTAACGCCGGCCGACGAAACCGCCGATTTAACTTTTAAACCGCCGGAGTTTTCAAAGCGGGCGGTAACCGTGTAACTGTCATGCTCAGTGAAAGAGCTTAAGTTGCTGACTTGCAAGGCAAGAAAAAACAAACCGGCAATGCCTGATGCGACAAAAAGTCCGACAAGTGTGTCCTGGGTACTGGTGTGCTGCATTGTTATTTAATCTCCAAACATGAGTGCGGTCAGAATAAAATCCAGACCTAAAATACTAAAAGCGGAATTGACTACGGTACGTGTGGTGGCCCGGCTGACCCCTTCCGAAGTCGGGATCGCATCATAGCCCTCAAACAACGCTATCCAGGACGCGACAAAACCGAACACGATACTTTTAATAACGCCGTTGACGATATCGTCCTGAAAATCGATATTGGCTCGCATTTGCGACCAGTAGGCGCCTTCATCAACGCCTAACAGTCCCGAACCGACCATTTGCCCGCCGATAACGCCTACCGCGCTGAACAGGGCGGCAAGCAAGGGCATGGACAAAAAACCGGCCAAAAAGCGCGGTGAAATAATGCGCTTGATCGGGTCGACAGCCATCATTTCCATACCCGACAATTGCTCGGTCGCTTTCATCAGGCCAATTTCCGCTGTTAACGCGGAACCGGCGCGGCCTGCAAACAACAGCGCCGTAACGACGGGGCCGAGTTCCCTGACCAGAGAGGCTGCAACCATGACGCCCAGCGTTTCTTCCGCGCCAAAATCGGAGAGTATGTAGTAGCCTTGCAGCCCCAGAACCATGCCGACAAACAGTCCCGATATGGTGATAATCAGGAAAGACAGCACGCCGATCGAATACATTTGGTTAAGCAGCAGTCTGGGGCGGGGTAATACGTTGACTATGCCGGAAGTTGCCTGGAGCAGGAAAATCGTGCCTCGCCCAAGCTTGGTAAAGCTGGTGCGGGTGTTTTTGCCCAAATTCTGTAGAAATTCAATCATTTTATTATTTGTTTTACACAGTCAGTGTTGCTTTTATAAGGCGCAAGCATCTTCGTTTTAATAACGTTTCCCTGTCGACAGCAAATCGTCAACATAATCTTTGGCCGGATAATGAAAATGCACCGGGCCGTCTGCTGCGCCGGTCATGAATTGCTGCACCCACTCGGATTCGGATTGTTCAATTTCCTTAGGCGTACCCTGTCCGGCAATTTTGCCTTCCGAAATGACATAAATGTAATCCGCTATCTCCGCCGTTTCCTGAACATCATGGGAAACAATGATACTGGTCAGTCCCAAGATATTATTCAGTGACTTGATAAGTTGGACCAACGCCCCCTTTGAAATGGGATCCTGTCCGGTGAAGGGTTCATCGTACATGATCATCATCGGGTCCAGCGCAATAGCCCTGGCCAATGCAATACGCCTGGCCATACCGCCGGAAAGTTCGTTAGGCATCAGGTTGCGCGCCCCTCTCAAACCAACCGCCTGCAACTTCATCAGAACCAGGGTACGGATCATGGATTCAGGCAGATGGGTATGTTCGCGTAACGGAAATGCGACGTTGTCGAACACGTTCATATCCGTTAATAAAGCGCCGCTTTGGAACAACATGCCCATGCGTTTACGCAGATTGTACAGCTCAGCCCGACGTAAGCGGTGAACATTGTTGCCATCAACGATGACAGCTCCTTGTTTTGGATGCAATTGTCCGCCGATCAGTTTTAACAGCGTCGTTTTGCCGGTGCCGCTAGGTCCCATGATGGCGGTCACTTTACCGCGCTCGAATTCCAAAGAAATATCGTCAAATATTTTCTTGTTGCCGCGGTAGAACGACAAATTTTGGACAGAAACCAGACTGTTTTGAGAGGAGACGCTGTTTTCCATGCGTTATCAGGATTAAGTGTTGGAATCAAACGGGCTATTTTCTATGACTAGTCCCTGTTTAGTCAATTTATTGTGCTGCTTGTGTCTCGGCAATAATGATGAGCGGTTGAATTTACATGAAGCATATGGATATTTGAGCAAGTGCCTTTCAACAATACCGGCGAATTTGCTGAGAGGCTGTTATCGACATGCGAAGATGTAAATCTAAAACATTTCGTGTATCCTTTTTTAATACTTACCTTGTTCTTTTGATTTTGTTCGGAGGCGAGGAGAAATAAAAGATGGCGGACCCGGATAGGGAGTTGACTGCTTTCACATAGACTTATAAAAATACTACCGTTACCGTGCAAAAAAACATCGCAAACTATTTAGTCGGCATCGACCTTGGTACCACGCATACCGTTGTCGCCTATGCCAAAGCCGATAATGCCCATCAGGAAATACAAATCTTCCAAATCGAGCAACTGGTTTCCCCCGGCCAAGTCGCTGCAAGGCCGTTGTTGCCGTCGGTGCGTTATCATCCCGCCAGCGGCGAGTTGTCAGAAGCCGATCTTTCATTCCCTAGCGGAACTCCATCCTTAGATGAGGTCGCCGTCATCGGCGAAGCCGCGCGCCTGCTGGGAGCCAAAACCAAGGGCCGATTCGTCACCAGCGCCAAAAGCTGGCTGTCGCATCCGTCGGTTGATCATGCCGCCGATATTCTGCCGTGGGGCAGCAGCCACGATGTTGCCAAGGTTTCGCCCATTGCAGCCAGCGCCAGCTATTTGGCGCATATTCGTACGGTCTGGGGGCACCGGTTTCCCGATGCGCCGTTGGAAAAACAGGATATTGTCATTACCGTTCCCGCCTCGTTCGATGAGGCGGCCAGATCACTGACGCTGGAGGCGGCCCGGCTTGCAGGACTGCCTAATGTCCGGCTGCTGGAAGAGCCTCAGGCGGTCTGTTACGACTGGTTAAGACGTAACACGGGCAACATCAAACAGGCGCTGGAGAATGTGCATCTGCTGCTGGTTTGCGATGTCGGCGGTGGCACCACTGATTTAACACTCATTAAAGTAGAGCAGGGCGAGCAGGAACCCAAATTAACCCGCATTGGGGTTGGCGACCATTTAATGCTCGGCGGCGATAATATCGATCTGGCGCTGGCGCATCTTGCCGAAAGCCGGCTGGGTAACGGCGAAAAACGCCTATCGGCAGCGGATTTGTCGCAACTGATCGAACAATGCCGGATTGCCAAAGAACGCCTGTTGGCAGACGATGCGCCGGAGCAAATTAACGTGACTTTATTGGGAGGCGGCTCCAAGCTGATTGGCGGCTCCCGTTCTGTGGCGCTGTCCAGGGATGAGGTCAGAAGCATTGCTCTGGACGGCTTTTTCCCGTTATCAAGTCTTGATGATTTGCCGGACAGAAAACGTAGCGGCGTGGTCGAGTTCGGCTTGCCGTATGCCGCAGAACCGGCGGTCAGTAAACATATCGCGGCGTTTTTAAAACTGCATAGTGCCGCATCCGGAGAAGCTTTGCAGGGCAAGGGCACTGTCCCAGATGCCTTGCTGCTGAACGGCGGCGTGTTCCGTAGCCAGCCGATTACCCAGCGAATTGTCGATTTGATAGGCTCATGGCGCTCCAGCCCTCCGGAATTGCTGGAAAATCAGCATCCCGAATTGTCCGTTGCGTTCGGTGCGGTCAGCTATGCGATTGCAAGACGCGACAAAAAGCTCAAGATCGGCGGCGGTTCGGCGCGCAGCTACTTCCTGCTGGTCGATACCGACGATTCGAGCAAACAACAAGGCCCTTCGGCTCTACTCAGGACAGGCATTTGCATCCTGCCCAAAGGCAGCGAAGAAGGCGACGAAGTCATCCTGAAAGACCGGCGTTTTGCATTGCGTTTGGGTGTGCCGGTGCGCTTTCACTTGGTTTCGTTATCAGGGGATGGCGATTTCAAGCCGGGCGATGTGACCGAAATCAACGAGTTATTTCATTCTCTACCGCCGCTGGCCGTGGCTTTTGAAGGTGATGACAGTAAGCAAAACGCCGAGGTTATTGTCGAACTGTCGGTTACTCAAACCGAAGTCGGCACGCTTAAAATTCAGTGCATTTCTGTCGAAGACAGCAGCCAACGTTGGGACGTTGAGTTTCAAATCAGGAAAAAAACGGCCGCCTTGCCAACGGATGCGGCATTGCCTGGTAACTTCAACCAGATTGCCGAACAAATACAGACCATTTTCGGCGCCAAATCCAAACAGGTTGACCCCAAGGCGGTCAAAAACCTGCGCGCCGATTTGGAAAGGCTCATCGGCGCTCCGAGAACCGAATGGCAGACGCCATTGCTAAGGGCCATGTTCGGCGTGTTGCTGGAAGGCGCAAAATATCAACGCCGTTCCGAAAATCACGAACGCATCTGGCTGAGTTTGACCGGTTTTTGCTTGCGGCCCGGCTTTGGCTATCCGCTGGATGACTGGCGCGTCGAGCAGTTGTGGAAAAGCTATCCGCAAGGCATCCAGTTTGTTAACGAAACCCAAAATTGGACCGAATGGTGGACGTTGTGGCGACGGATTGCAGGCGGACTGGATATGGCAGCGCAAGAGCGAATCTTTACCGACATTGCCAAATTTATAAATCCAGCGGCGGCAAGACAGCCCGGCGTTGCCAAGCAAATCAAGACTCGCGGTTACGATGACATGGTGCGGCTGGCCGCAGTTCTGGAGCGCCTGCCGGTCACTAAGAAAATACAGCTTGGCGAATGGCTGCTTAAACGCCTGGAAAAAGCCGGGGAGCCCAGCCAAACCTGGTGGGCGATTGGACGTATTGGGGCGAGGATGCCGTTCCACGGCAGCAGCCATAATGTCATTCCTGCCGAAACCGCCGCTTTGTGGTTACAACAGATGTTGACGGTAGATTGGAAGAAAATTCCGCAGGCAGGCTTTGCGGCGGCCCTGATTGCCCGAATGAGCGGCGACAGGGCACGTGATATCGATGAAGCTATGCGTTTGCAAGTTATTGAAAAGCTAAAGTTGAGCAAAGCACCGGCTTCCTGGATCGATATGGTCGAGCAGGTGAAAGAGCTCGATGAAAAAGAGGAAAAACAGATTTTTGGCGAGGCATTGCCGCCGGGATTAAAACTCATCAATGAAGCCTAGCGCTTAAAGAAGGAAACCATGAAGTTAGTCAGCATCGTCGTCATCGCAGGGCTTATCCTGCTGTATTTTATAGATTCGGCGTTTAAACTGAATCCGTTTAATGCGGAAATGATGATACACAGCGGTCTAAGGTTTTTTACCGGGTTCCTGGTTCTCGGCATTGGGGTTTTTTATGCCCATAAAATCGGGCTGAAATTTGCGGTTTGTCTTGTATTAGCGTTGTCCTTAGCTGACGACATATGGGATTACACCAGAAATATTAACAGTTTTAATTTTGAGGTTTTGCTGCATAGCCTGTATATGCTGGCATGGGGTTCTTTGGCGGGCTATGTGTTCATGAAGCAGTGGCTGGATGGGCGCAGGCCGGAAGAATAAGGCCCAAGCTTGTCCTGCACCCTTCGGCTATGAGTGTTAGGTGAGAGACCTGCCGGTATATAGACCTTCCAGGTTTTAAAAACCTGGAAGGTCTGATTCGCGACGTTCCGCCTTATTTCTACACACTACCCCATCTTTAACAATATTTTAACGAAAAATCATGACTGACACTGATGTCATTATCATCGGCGCGGGCGCGTCGGGTTTGATGTGCGCGATTGAAGCCGGCAAGCGCGGCCGTAAAGTGCTGGTTCTGGATCATGCCAACAAGGCCGGGAAGAAAATCCTGATGTCCGGTGGCGGACGCTGCAATTTCACTAATTATTCCATTGAGCCGAACAACTATATTTCTCACAATCCGCATTTTTGCAAATCGGCTCTGAGCCGATACACACAGTGGGATTTTTTGGCGTTAATCGGGCGCTACCGGATTCCTTTTCATGAGCGCGATCACGGCCAGTTGTTCTGCGATGAAAGCGCCAAGGATATTCTGGACATGTTGCTGGCGGAATGCGACAAGGCCGGTGTTGTTGTGCGTTTGAATACCCGCATCGATTTCGTTGAACGGCTGGCTGACAGGTTCCAGCTTAAAACCGGCAGCGGCAATTTTACCGGTCAATCCCTGGTGGTTGCGACCGGGGGCTTATCGATACCGAAAATGGGCGCAACGCCGCTGGGCTACAAGATCGCCGAGCAATTCGGCATTAAGGTGTTGCCTACCGGTGCGGCGCTGGTTCCGTTTACCTTGCAGCCGGAAGACAAGGAAAGATTCTCGGCATTGTCGGGCATTGCCGTGCCTTGCGTAGTCAGTAATAAAAGGCAGAGTTTCAGTGAGAATGTGCTGTTTACGCATCGCGGTTTAAGCGGGCCTGCGATTTTGCAGATTTCATCCTACTGGCGCGCCGGGGAGGAGATTACGGTTGACTTGCTGCCGCAGGTCAATCTGGAAACAGAGCTTAAATCGAAGCGTCAGCAAAAGCTCAAAAGCAAGTTAAAAACGATTTTGGAAGGCTATCTGCCCAAGCGGCTGATCAGCGCTTTATTGCCTGAGGATTTACTGGATTTATCGTTGCAGGATTTGTCGGACAAACAGGTTCAGCGCGTTGCAAAGCAGCTTAACAGTTGGACGATCAAACCCAACGGCACCGAAGGTTACCGCACGGCTGAAGTAACTTCCGGCGGCGTTGACTGCGCCGCTATTTCCTCCAAAACCATGGAAAGCAAGCAGGTGCCGGGGCTTTATTTTATCGGTGAAGTACTGGATGTGACCGGCTGGCTGGGCGGCTACAATTTTCAGTGGGCATGGTCGTCAGCTTGGTGCGCGGGACAATATTGTTGATTTAACGAATTTTTACTCAGAAATAGTGAGGCTTAAGCAGCACCGACAGGTCGGTAGAATATGCCGAGCATATCCTACCGATTGGAGTCTTAGATTCGGTACAGATTATTTATCTTTCGATCTGAACTTACTATAAAAACCTTTCAGTTTGCCCGGCGCTTTCAGATCATCAGGCTGTTGATCTGTATTGGGTTGCTCTTCGCTTGACGGTAGTCTTTCATCCGGTTGCGTGTCTGTCCACTGGGGTTCTGTTTTAACCGGCGGCTGTTTTTTACCGAACAGGTTTTTAATTTTTCCAACCGATTCTTTAGCGGGAGCAACCGGCTGCTGCTCTGGCTCGGGTGAGACAGATGAAGCTTCTTCTTCCGCTACAACCGGTTGTGGTTTTGCGTCCGGCTCAGGCTGTGGCTTCTTACCGAACAGGCCTTTAATTTTTCCAAATGATCCTTTAGCGGGAGCAGTGGCTTGTTCCGTAGCTGATGGTGCAGAAGGTTTTTTTCTAGGCACCGGTTGCAGATTTTCGTCCAGCACCAGGTCCAGTAGCTCTTCCTCTTCGATAGCTCTTACTAATTCAGAAGGCATTTCAGTTTCAATAGCCCTTACTGACTCAACAGGCGTTTCAACTGGCGCTTCCTCAATCGGTTGGCTAACCGTAGCCTGGGGTTGTTCATTAATTTGCTCGGCCTGTGCAACAGGAGCAGGATGAGTAACCGGCGCAGATTGGGCGGCCTGAGTGTCTTCAGGTATTGGGCTGGCTGCTTGTAGCGGTTGTTGCCAGTCAACCGCTCTGAACGTTTCCGGTGTGGGCTCTACTTTAAATTCTACGGGACTAGGCGCCACAACAGGCGCAGCTTGGAAGTTTTTCAGAGTGTCGGATAAAGCCTGCTGGCTAGTATGCTGCTGTTGCAGCATCGATTTTTGTTCTTCAAGCGCTTGTTCCAGCTTGGCAAGCAGGTTGGTGTGATTGGCTAATGTCGATTGCAGAGCGTTAAGCAGCGATTCTTTTTCGGCCAGCTGTATCGTTGCTGACTGACAGGTTTGCTGCAACTCGGTTTTTGCTTGCTGTTCGGTACGCAAGCGCTCTATCAGTTGCATAATAACTTTGTCATGTTGCTGCCACAACGAATCGGACTTAACGTCTTCGCTTGCCAGCAACGGCCGTTCGCCCAGATCAAAGCTTGTTGCCAGCGTTTGAATGGTTCCGGCAATGTGCTGGTTGCGTTGATAAATCAGTTGTTCAAGCGCTAGAGCGCGTTTCGATTCATCTTCAGCGGCAGCTTGGGCTTTTTCCATCTGTTCCGCAGTTGACGCCAATTCTTCTTGATTGAGCTGCAACTGTTGCTGCATAGCGTCGAAATTTTGGGCCGCGGCTTTTTCATTGGCTGCTTTGCTTCTTTTAATGGATGCGATTCTGATGCTGTAAATGATTGCCGTCAGCAGCCAGACAGTTACCGCTAAGGCCGCAGCGTACAGCGCATTATTCAAGGTAAAAAGATACCATTCGGAAAGCATAGCTTCGATAGTGGGTAAATATGTTTGCACAGATTCCATAGATATTCCTCAATAATAAGTTTTTTTACATATTGTACTCGGAGCACTGTTAGCGACGCTGATATTTTTACCAAGGCGTTATTCGAGGATGGTTTCGGGGGATGTGATACGGCATTCAGGTTCGTAAAAGCAGCCATGACTTTCCGGTACGGATTTGTACGTTGCTTACGGCTTTGAGGAGGGAAGGTTAGCCGTGGTTGATTCAGTGAAGGGCATTGAAGCATTAACATGATGCGCCGTACTTTGTCGGGCGCATCATTTTTTCTCAGTGAAGAATAGCGGACATGATTGACGGAGTAGTTTGTTCTGGTTTGCCTAAATCGATGTTCGACTCCCAACCACCGCCCAAAGCTTTGTAAAGCGCCGCCAGTGCCGTCGCGGTGGCGGTTTCGCTCTGGGCCAGCCGCTCCTGGTCCTGCAACAGGCGCAATTCGGTGTCCAATACGGTCAGGAAATCGCTCACGCCTTCTGCAAAACGCAGGTGAGCCAATTCATGGGCCCTTTCACTGGCTTTGGCTGCCGAGGCCAGTAATTCTCTCCGGCTTCGCACCCGGTTGTAATTGACCAGCGCGTTTTCGGTTTCTTCCAAGGCGTTCAATACAGTCTGCTCGTATTGGGCCAGATTGGCCTCTGCACGGGCGTCTGCGGCCTTGATGCGGGCATAGACGCGCCCTAAATCCAGCGCCGCCCAACTGATCCGCGGGCCGGCAGAATAGGTGTCTGAGCCCGCCGCACCGATTCCCGACAGGGTGCTGGCCTCAAGAGCGATAGTGCCGACAAAGGTAACGCGCGGAAAAAGATCGGCGGTGGCAACGCCGATACGGGCGGTAGCCGCCGCCAGAGCCCGTTCGGCGATGCGGATGTCAGGGCGGCGACGCAGCAGTTCCGCAGGCTGGCCTATCTGGATGGTCTTGGGAAGCTTGGGCAGCGGCGCGGGCTGAGACAGTTTTTGGGTCAGAGCGCCCGGAAGCTGTCCGGTCAGTACGCTGAGCCGGTGCATAGCCTGCTGAATGGCGCTTTCCAGAGGCGGAATGTTAGCCAGTGTGGAGTCGAGCTGGGCTGCCGCTCTCGATGTATCAAGCTCGGTGCCGCGCCCGTTTTCGAGCCGGACGCGGGTTATGTCCAATGTTTGGATTTGGTTTTCGGCGTTCTTTTTCGTCGTTGCCAACTGGTTTTGCAGGCCGCGCAATTCGAAATAGTTCCGGGCCACTTCGGCGATCAGGCTGACGCCGAGGTCTCGAAGGCTGGCTTCCTGCGCATCGACTTCATCGCTGCTCGCTTCCACGTTGCGGCGCACGCGGCCAAAGAAATCGACTTCCCAAAAAGCGTCGAAACCAACGTTGTAAAGTTTCAGTTCGCGCGGGGCGAATGACCGGTTATTCAATGCCGCGGAACTGCGCTTCTGATCGGTGTAGTTTGCATGCGAAGTGATGGTGGGCGCTAAATCCAGCCCGGATTCCAGATACAAAGCCCGAGCCTCGCGAAGATTCGCGCGGGCGGCCTGGAGATCGCGGTTGTGCTGCACGGTCTGATCGACAAGTTCGGTCAGGTCCTTGTCTTCGAACAGTTTCCACCAAGCCACTTCAATCCCCTGTGTGGAGAACTCCGGGTAAGTGGCATTGGCAAAAGCCGGGCCGACGTCGGTGGCCGGCGCTTTGTAATCCGGGCCTACCGCGCAGGCGCTGAGCAAAGCGGCGCAGAGGAAGGTTAAGTTGAAACTCCAGCCGCGGCCAATGGTATTTCGGAAATGAAGTTCTGCGGAATGCGTCTTTTTCATAGGCTATGCTGTCGTTAAATAGGGAAAATGTTGACTACCGGAGTGCAGGCTCCGCCTGCATATACAAGCGGAGCTTGCACTCCTGTCGCAATATTGCTGATTGCTTTGTCTAACCATAATGCAATATGAGTTATTTTTATCGCTTAGATGACAGAGCTTTTTTTATAAGTCATGAGCATCATGAGGCAGTTTTTTCCTGGAAGACTGCCAGCGCTGCGCCAGGGCCTGTGCGATGACATAAAAAACCGGCGTTAACAGCAAGCCGAATAAAGTCACGCCCAACATGCCGCTAAACACGGCAGTGCCCAGCAAGCGCCGCGATTCCGCCCCCGCCCCTTGGGCTACCACCAGCGGAAACACGCCCATGATGAACGCGAATGAGGTCATCAAAATCGGCCGCAGACGGATCCGCGACGCTTCCACCGCCGCATCGAAACGGTTAAGCCCGCTTTCCTGCCGACGTTTGGCAAACTCCACGATCAGAATCGCGTTCTTGCTGGCCAGTCCCACCAGTACGATAAAACCGATCTGGGTGAAGATGTTGTTGTCCATATTGCTCAACCACACGCCGGCCAGGGAGGACAGAATACACATCGGCACGATCAGGATTACCGCAAACGGCAGAGACCAGCTTTCATACTGGGCCGCCAAAGCCAGAAACACAAAGATCACGCTTAACGGAAAAACCAGCAGGGCGACGTTTCCGGCCAAAACCTGTTGCAAGCTGAGCTCGGTCCATTCAAAGCCGAATCCCGGCGGCAGCTCTGCGTTCATCAGTTTGTCCATAATGTTAATCGCTTGGCCGGAACTGACGCCGGGCAGGGTGCTGCCGTTAATTTCCGCAGTCGGATACATGTTGTAGCGAGTGATCTTATCGGGGCCGGTAATTTCCTTAACCGCCATCAGGGACCCGAGCGGTACCATGCCGCCTTGCATATTTCTCGTTTTCAGTTCGGCAATGTCCTCCGGTTTCATTCGGAACTCCGAATCGGCCTGCGCCACCACCTGATAGGTCCTGCCGAAGCTGTTGAAGTCATTGACATACAGCGAGCCCAGATAGATCTGCAGTGTGTCGAACACTTCTTTTAACGGGACATCCATGGACTTGGCCCGTGTACGGTCCACGTCAAGAAAAAGCTGCGGCACTCCGGCGCGGAAAGTCGTAAATAGCCCGGCCATGCCCGGCTGTTGATTGCCTTTGGCGAGCATCTCGTTGACAGTGCTTTGCAGCGCATCAACACCGGCATTGGTGCGATCCTGTATTTGCAGTTTAAAACCGCCCACGACGCTCATGCCCCGGATCGGAGGCGGCGGAAACGCGGAAATAAAAGCGCCTTCGATTTGGCCAAGATTCTGCTGGAGCTTTTTAACAATGGCATCGGCATGAAGTTCAGGATGACCGGCGCGTTGCTCGAAAGGCTCCAGCCGGGCGAACATTGTCGCTACGTTGGATTGGTTGGCGCCGGCCAAAAACGAATACCCGGCATAAGCGATAATGTGCTTAACCCCTTCCGTTTCCATGACAATCTTACTCGCCTGCTGAACCACTTCCTGGGTACGGCTCAGCGAAGCGGCATCGGGCAACTGTGCATACAGGATCAGGTAACCCTGGTCTTGCTGGGGGATGAAACCGGTTGGCACTTTTTCAAACGCCAGCAAATTAAGTCCATTCAGCCCGGCATAGAGCACCAGCACCACCGCCGTCATTCGGATCAGTCTGCCGACCAGTCGTGCATAGCCTTCACTGAACGAATCGAAGAAGCGGTTGAAACGGATGAAAAACCAGCCGAACAGACGGTCGAACAGGCGTGTGAACCAGTCCTTGTCGCCATGCGCCCGGTCCAGCAGCAGCGCGCACAAAGCAGGACTCAGGGTCAGCGAATTGAACGCCGAGATGACCGTGGAAACTGCGATAGTCAGCGCAAACTGCTTGTAAAAAGCGCCGGAAACGCCGGTAATGAACGCGGTCGGTATAAATACAGCGACCAGAACCAGCGCCGTAGCAATGATCGGGCCGACCACTTCTCCCATGGCTTTTCGGGTCGCTTCCCGGGCCGTCAAGCCCAGGGCGATATGGCGCTCCACATTCTCTACCACCACGATGGCGTCATCGACAACAATACCGATAGCCAGCACCAGTCCGAATAGCGACAAGGTGTTAAGCGACAAGCCCAATGCCGACATGACCGCAAAAGTGCCGATCAACGACACCGGCACGGCAAGCAGCGGAATGATCGTGGCGCGCCAGTTTTGCAAAAAGATTACCACCACCAGCACGACCAACAGAGTGGCCTCGAACAGGGTTTTTGCCACCGCATCGATGGATTGCTGCACAAACACGACCGTGTCATAAACCAGCGTGTAGTCCAGACCTTCGGGGAAGCGCGGCTTAAGCTTCTCCATCGTCTCCAGCACGGCTTTTCTGGTTTCCAGCGCGTTGGAGCCGGGCATCTGGAAAACGGCAAGGCCCACGCTGGGTTCGCCGTCCAGCAGCAGCCCTGAATTGTAATCCTTGGCGCCCAGCTCGATGCGGGCCACGTCTTTGAGGCGGGTCACTTGGCCGTCAGCGCCTTTTTTGATCACAATGTCGGCGAACTGCTCCGCCTCCATCAGCCGTCCCATGGTTGTGACCGTGTACTGAAAATCGGTGTTTTCTTTGGTAGGTTGTTGGCCGACCACGCCGGCTGCGACCTGAATATTCTGTTCGCGGATGGCGTTAACCACATCGCTGGCGGTCAGGTTGCGCGCGGCAATTTTCTCAGGATTCAGCCACAGGCGCATGCTGTAGTCGCGGGCGCCGAAAATCGCAATATCACCGACGCCGGGCAATCGCGCCAGCGTATCCTTGATTTGCAGCAGCGCGTAATTGCTCAAATAAACGCTGTCATAGCGCTTGTCGGGAGAGATCAGGTTGACGACCAGACTTAAGTCCGGGCTGCGTTTTTTGACGCTGATGCCTTGCCGGTTGACTTCCTCAGGCAGCCTGGGCTCGGCCAGCGCCACCCGGTTTTGCACCAATACCTGGGCCTTGTCCAGGTCTGTGCCCGGCTTGAAAGTAATGGTCAGCGCCATGCTGCCGCTATTGGTCGATTGCGAGGACATGTACAACATATCCTCGACGCCGTTTACTTCCTGTTCGATAGGCGTTGCCACGGTTTCCGCCACCACTTGGGCGTTGGCGCCGGGGTAGGACGTACTCACTAACACGGTGGGTGGTGCAATTTCCGGATATTGGGCGATAGGCAGGCCGATCAGCGCCAAGCCGCCGACGATGACGATGACAATGGATAAAACTGACGCGAAAATCGGCCGGTCGATGAAAAAGTGCGTGAATCGGTTCATGGATTATTTCGCTCCATCCGGTCCGGTCAGCGAAATGCGTTCCGGATTCACCTTGGCGCCCGGCTTGAGTTTCTGGATGCCTTCGATAACCGTCCAGTCTTCAGGCTTCAGCCCTTTGGCGATGACCCGGAACTGGCCGATATGCGCGCCAAGCTCCACCTGGCGGTATTCCACTTGGTTATCCTGGTTCACTACCCATACGAAGCGTTGTGCCTGATCGGTGCCGATGGCGCGATCAGGCACTAGAATGGCGGGGTACGGAGCACTGCCGCGAACCCGCATGCGGGCAAAAAAGCCGGGGCTTAACAATTCGTCCGGATTCGGGAATACACCCCGCAGCGTTACGGTGCCGGTCGCGGGATCTTCACGCGGCGATTGATAATCAAGATGGCCCTGATGCGGAAAATTAACTTCATCAGCTACAGCCAGCTCTACCGGGGTCTTTTCATCTTCCAGACTGCCCCGGCCGCCCTGATGGGCCTGACGCCGGTATTTCAATGCCGAGCGTTCGTCCGCATCAACGTAAACATAGACAGGATCGGTGGACACGATGAAAGTCAGCAGGGTGGCATCGCCTCCGCCACCGTTGACCAAATTGCCCGCCGTGATTAATTCGCGGCCGATGCGCCCGTCTATCGGTGAGCGCACTTCGGTAAATTCCAGGTTCAGGCGCGCCGTATAAACATTAGCTTGTGCAGATTGGACTGCGGCAACGGCTTCGCGTAGCCCCTTACTGCGGGCATCATGCTCTTCTTCGGAAATTGCTTTGGCGCGAAACAGGCGCTCGGCTCGGGCCAAGTCATTTTTGGCCAGTTCGTGGCGGGACTTGGCGCGCTCCAATTCGGCTACGGCATAGTTCAGTTGAGCGGTAAAGGGTTTCGGATCGATCAGGAACAGCAGATCGCCTTTATGCACCTTGTCTCCGGCTTTGAAGTTCACTTTCTCCAGATAGCCGCTGACCCGTGCGCGAACATCGACTGAATTGACGGCCTCGATGCGCCCCGTATATTCGTCCCATTCAGTGACTTGTTGCGACAAGGGTTGTGCGATTTTGACATTCGGCAACGGGCTCTGTTTAGAGCCCGGATCATCATGATTTCCGCAGCCGATCAGGGTTGCCAGGGCGATGCTCAGAAGGCCAATTCGTGTGCGCTGCATTGATTGTCCAGGTGAGCTTAAACGATGAATGATTGCTCGCAGATAGGTTTGTTTTTGCATCGTTTTACACCTGGATTTTTAAATAGTAAAAAATGGTAAGACATATTACCGTTTAATTTAAGGTATGATTGCAGTCTGAGTCAATGAATTTCGCGAGCACTATACATGATTAAATGCGGGCGACCTCGTAAAGGCGAGGAGCTTTTAAGTCGCGACCGGTTACTGGATACAGCCCACAGTCTTTTCCTGGAATACGGCTACGGCAACCTCAGTCTGGAAAACATCGCCAAGGAAGCACGCGTGTCAATGCGAACCATCTATAGTCAGTTTGGCGGCAAGGCCGGATTATTCGGGGCCTTGATCAGGCGTTGCAGCGACCAATTTGTCAGTGACCTGTCGTTGGAAAATGTCTCGGAACGTTCGCCGGAAGAGGCATTGGCTTCGTTTGCCAAGCAGTTTTTGCATCGCATCACGCGGCCTGATGTGGTGCGGATACGCGCGATACTGATCGGCGAATCGCCGCGTTTTCCGGATTTAGCCACCCAATTCTACGAACAAGGGCCGCAGCGCACCTTGGCCCATCTTGCCCGGTTTTTCGCCCGGCAGCAGCAAGCGGGCTATTTTATCGAGGCTGATCCGCATTTTCTGGCTGAGCAATTCTTGAGCGCATTGCGTGGCGAGCGCTTGCTGAAATTACAGCTCGGTTTGGAGCCGACGCCCGACGAAGCGGAAATCGATGCATGGGTGCGACAAGCGATTGACTTGTTCCTGCATGGCTGCTTGAAACAACGGTAGGACAGTAGCTACTGTGGTTGAACAGTCCCGCCGGAATCATTAATTCGTCGGTCGTATTCAAGAAGGAGATGCAAGAGCTTAAATTCAGGCATGTTTCTTATCTTCAGTTCGGTAGGGTACGAGACTGTGAAAGTATTATCCAAATCAAGCAAAAAAGATAATTCACCACAGAGAACACGAACGACTGCAGGGATGCAGGAGGTAGAGCAACGCAGGAGCAGTTGCCGAGGACACGAAGGGAATAATCCTGTTAATTCAAAGCATTAAAAACTTCGTGCTCTTCGTGCCCTTCGTGGTGAATGCTTTGCTTTTGTTCTGATACGAATACTTTCACAGTCTCGTACGCATCGCGTACCAGTTTCCAACTGGATCAAATGCCCAAAGGTACGCGATGCGTACCCTACAGTGTTGAGCATGTGAAGCGGCTATCCTGCCGATTTGTCTCGGCAAAAGCTCAGGCGTTCGGCATGGCACATAACATCAACACTTAATTAATATCAAGTCCGTTCGAGCGGTTAGCTTAAGGAAGCCTGGTTCGGTCGAGTATTGTTAAAGTTTCGATGGTTGTGAGGATAGAGAGCAAATAGCTATTTCTTTGAGTTCATACTGCCAAGATTATTTTGTGTCGCAGAATGTCCATGATCTATGGCTTGCTGGTACAGCTCAAGAGCCTTGGCTTCGTTTTTGGGTACGCCCAGTCCGTTCTCATAAATATAAGCGAGGTTGTATTGCGCGTCAGCATTTCCCTCTTTTGCTTCTTTTTGCCACTGGGCAATCTTATCGGCTGTCACTGTTGCCACGGGAGGCACGGCTTTTTTGGTCTGCGTATTTCCGGCCTCTTTTTCAGCACAAGCGACATGCGATAGCGCGATTGTGACAACGATGGCGGTGGGGATGAGGTTTATTGCTTTGCGAAGCGAAGTCATTGTTTAGTCCGGTTAAAAGATGAAAAACAGCACAATGAATCATTTGCCGGTCATTTACGGTTTAGCTGAGTTAATTTTAACTTCGGTCCTATTATCCCTTTTGTTGATATTGGCGAGAATAGGTGTTTTTGCCTATGTCGCCTGTCAGAATCATGTTTGTGATTCAATGATTCCAAGTTTTGCTCTATATCTCAACGGCTGAAGTCGCAGAGCATATCTTTTATCGATTCGTAAAAATGTAAGCTTGGTGAACAGTGCTATTTATAACCTGAATTCGGGATAAGAAAACTGAGAATGAGCGCCGCCCTTTTCGTATAAGATTCTGTTTCCGCAAACAAATCTTAACCTGATCCGGGAGGTGCTCATGGACAGTTTAACTGAACTTTATTGCCT
>Ga0207969_100099_pt1 | contig 58407 bp, 65 predicted proteins | sample LakWasMet25_LOW6_2_FD_183869 | JGI IMG/M metagenome (GOLD analysis project Ga0207969, IMG submission 183869) | Freshwater sediment methanotrophic microbial communities from Lake Washington under simulated oxygen tension - Sediment Metagenome... | ecosystem: Environmental > Aquatic > Freshwater >...
GTCGAGCACGCCGCTGAACATGCGGCGCATGAACGTCTCGCCCAGCTTGCCGCGATGCTGGCGAATATGGTCGCGCAAGGTGCGTCCGACCTCGTAGCGCATCACCAGATAGACGGTCTCGTTGGCGCGGAAGAAATTCAGCACGCGCACCACATTCGGGTGATCGAGCCCGGTGAGCGCCCGCCCCTCCTCGAAGAACAGCTTGAGGCCATGGTTGAAATCCGCCTGGAACTGCGGCGGAATCGTCGGCACAATCTCCCCCTCGCCGCGCAAGGCCAGGGCGTTGGGCAGGTATTCCTTGATCGCCACCGGCGTCCCGGCGGAATCGTGCGCCAGATAGACGATCGAGAAGCCGCCGACCGAAAGCTGTCGCTCGATGCGATAGCCTTCCAGTTCGTAGCCGGGCGGCAGTGCGTGATTGTTCTGGGCGCTCAAGGGTCGGAGAATTGGAACAGGTTGATATACTGCCCTGATTTTCCTTGTTCGCCTCCCCGCTGTAAACAACTGCTTTGAGGCTGTGCCTGGGAAACGGGAACGGAGACCCCAAAACCATGATCTACAGCATGACCGGATATGCCGCTGCCAGCCGTGACCTCGGCAGCGCGGTGATGAACCTCGAGATCAAGAGCGTCAATTCGCGCTATCTGGATATCAGCTTCCGCCTCAGCGAAGACCTGCGCTTCCTTGAAATGGCGCTGCGCGAGAAGATTGCCGGGCGCATCGGTCGCGGCAAGATCGAATGCCGCGGCTATTTGCAGCCGCAACCGGCGCAAGGGGCGGCGGCACGCGAGCGCAGGCCCGATCCGGCGCTGCTGGCGGAATTGGGCAAGCTCGACAGCACCGTGCGCAGCGCCCTGCCCCAGGCCGCGCCGCTGTCGGTGGCCGAAGTGCTGCGCTGGCCCGGCGTGCTGGGCGACGACTCGCTGAGCAACGAACAGTTGCAGGCAGCGGCACAGGAGCTGTTTGTCACGCTGCTCGATGATTTCGTCGCCACGCGCGAACGCGAGGGCGCCAAACTCGCCGACGTGCTGCGCGAACGCGCCGCACGCATGCGCGAGCAGGTGAGCGCCGCCCTGCCGCTGCTGCCGGCCGCGCTGGAAGCCTATCGCGAGCGTCTGGCGACCAAGCTGCGCGAGGCGGTGGCAAATCTCGACGAGGAGCGCATCCGCCAGGAAGTCGGCGTGTTTTCCGCCAAGATAGACGTCGCCGAGGAAATCGCGCGGCTGGTCACCCACATGGACGAACTCGAGCGCGTGCTGAAGAAGGGCGGAGCGGTCGGCAAGCGACTCGATTTCCTGATGCAGGAACTCAACCGCGAGGCCAATACCCTGGCCTCGAAGTCGGTCTCGGGAGAAGTCACCGCGATCGCGCTGGAACTGAAGCTGCTGATCGAGCAGATGCGGGAGCAGGTGCAGAACCTGGAGTAGCTTCGCCCGCTGCATCGCACTCGCCGGCCGGCGAGTGCTTCATCGCCTTATTGCGGTCGCTCAATGCGAATGCTTATGTTCGGCTGCCGGCTTGCTTGCATTCACCAGGGGTTTGACCGGCGCCTTGAGCTCGACCGTGCTGCGTTTCTTGTCCTTGCCTTCGATCACCAGCGTCAGCGGCACCGTATCGCCTTCCTTCATCTGCTGCTTCAGGTCCATCAGCATGACGTGATAGCCGCCGGACTTGAGTTCGACCGTCTTGCCGGCCGGAAGATCGAGTCCGTTGGGCAGGGCGCGCATTTTCATCACATCCTTCTCCATCGCCATCTCGTGGATTTCGATGATGCCGGCGACCGGCGATTTGGCTTCGACGAGGCGCGCGTCCTGCGCCGAGGTGATCTGCATGAAGGCTCCAGTGGCCTTTTGCTGCGAGACGGTGGCGCGTACCCAGGGGTCCTTGACCGTAACCTGGGCGTGGGCGGGAAGAATGAAGGCGGCGGAGAAAAGCACGGAAAATGCGGTGGCGCGGATGGTGCGACTCATGAAAACTCCTTGCGAGTGGAAAAGTCCCGCGACAACGCGGAGAGGCAGAAAGACAGCGGCCGAACGCTTCGGGGCATGGGCCGCGTATACTAATACACGCTGCGTTCGCGCAGGATTGACCTAACTCAAGCCCTCAAGACCATGACCTCCGGTACCCTGTTTATCGTCGCGGCGCCTTCCGGCGCCGGCAAGACCACGCTGGTCAGCCGCCTGCTGGCGGTAGATCCGAACGTGCAGCATTCGATTTCCTACACCACCCGGCCCCCCCGCCCCGGCGAGCATGACGGCCGCGAATACCACTTCATTGACGCGCAGCGATTTCTGGCCATGCGCGAACGCGGCGAGTTTGCGGAATGGGCCGAAGTGCATGGCAATTTTTATGGCACCTCGCGCAGCTGGCTCGAGCAGCGCATGCAGGAAGGCCGCGACATCCTGCTGGAGATCGACTGGCAAGGAGCACAGCAGATGCGCCGGCAGTTTCCCGAGGCCGTGAGCATTTTCGTCCTGCCGCCGTCGATTGCCGAACTGGAGCGCAGGCTGCGCGCCCGCGGCTCCGACAGTGAAGATGTCATAGCGCGGCGGGTGGCCGCTGCCTATGGCGAAATGCGTCACGTAGATGAGTTCGATTTTGTTATAATCAACAATGACTTGGATGTGGCGCTCGGCGAGCTCAAGGCCGCCGTGTGTGCTTCGCGTCTGCGTTTCCCGCGTCAGCGCGCCCGCTTCCCCGACGTATTCCGCTTTCTTGATCAGGACTGAACCCCATGGCCCGTGTCACCATTGACGATTGCATCAAGCTCATTCCCAACCGATTTCAGCTCACCCTGGCGGCCACCTATCGCGCCCGCCAGCTTACGCTGGGCAGCACCCCGCAAGTCGATCCGGGCCGCGACAAGCCGACCGTGATTGCCCTGCGTGAAATTGCCCAAGGCAAGGTGGGCCTGGAAATCCTCAACCGCAGCCAGCCCTAGGCATCATGCGCACGGGGTGAAGCTTGACGGCGCCGCCGCTTATGTCAACCTCGTCACCAACGCCGTCCCCGGCCGCTCCGCCCGTTCCTGTTGTTGACCCCGGCGTGGTGCCGGGCGCCCTCGACGAGTCGCCGCTGATTTCGGCGGACATGCATCCGCCGGTAGATCTCGCCGAAGATCTCGAGCGCTTCAACGCCCGGCTCGCCACCTACCTCAAGCCCGAAGACATCACCCGCGTCGGCGCCGCCTATGTCTTCGCCGACGCCGCGCATCGCGGCCAGATGCGCCTCAGCGGCGCCCCCTACATCTCTCATCCGCTGGCCGTGGCCGAAACGCTGGCTGGCTGGCATCTCGACGCCCATGCCCTGACGGCGGCGCTGCTGCACGACGTGATGGAAGATACGGCGATCACCAAGGATCAGATCGCCGAGCGCTTCGGCAAGGTCGCGGCCGAACTTGTCGATGGCGTGTCCAAGCTGGACCGCATCGAGCACCAGAGCTTCGAGGAAGCGCAGGCCGAGAATTTCCGCAAGATGCTGCTGGCGATGGCGCGCGATGTGCGCGTGATCCTGATCAAGCTTTCCGACCGCCTGCACAACATGCGCACGCTCGACGTCATGCGGCCCGAAAAGCGGCGGCGCATTGCGCGCGAGACGCTCGACATCTATGCGCCGATCGCCAACCGGCTGGGCCTGAACGCGCTCTACCGCGAGCTGCAGGAACTGGCCTTCCGCCACGCCCATCCGCTGCGCTACCGCGTGCTGTCGAAAGCCGTGAAGGGCGCGCGCGGCAACCGGCGCGAAGTGGTCAGCCGTATCCTCGCGGCGATTCGCGAGGCATTGCCGGCCGCCGGCATCGATGCCGAGGTCATGGGTCGCGAGAAGCATCTGTACGGCATCTATCGCAAGATGCGCGAAAAGCACCTGAGCTTTTCGCAGGTGCTGGACATCTACGGCTTTCGCATCATCGTCAAGGACCGCCCCACCTGTTACCTGGCGCTGGGCACCTTGCATGCGCTGTACCAGCCGGTGCCGGGCAAGTTCAAGGACTACATCGCCATCCCCAAGGCAAATGGCTACCAGTCGCTGCATACGACCCTGATCGGCCCTTTCGGCACACCGGTGGAAATCCAGATTCGCGACCCCAACATGCACCATGTCGCCGAATCCGGCGTCGCCTCGCACTGGCTGTACAAGGATGAATCGGCGCTCGACCAGCTGCAGCAGAAGACCCACAAGTGGCTGCAATCGCTGGTCGAACTGCAGTCCACCACGGGCGATTCTTCGGAGTTCCTCGAACACGTCAAGGTCGACCTGTTCCCCAGCGAAGTCTATGTCTTCAGCCCCAAGGGCAAGATCTTCGCCCTGCCGCGCGGCTCGACGCCGGTCGATCTGGCCTACGCGGTGCATACCGACATCGGCGACCGCTGCGTTGCCTGCCGGATCAATTTCGAAACCATGCCCCTGCGCACGGAATTGCGCAACGGCGACCGCGTCGAAATCATCACCGCGCCCAACGCCGCGCCCAATCCGGCCTGGCTCAGCTATGTAAAAAGCGCGCGAGCGCGCTCGAAGATCCGCCACTTCCTCAACACCAGGCAGAACGAAGAGTCGGCTGCGCTCGGCGAGCGCCTGTTGTCGCACGCCTTGCGCGACCTCGGCCTGGCCCTGGCCAAGCTGCCGTCCCAGGCATGGGACCGGCTCAAGCGGGCGTCGGGCGCCCGCTCGGAGCGCGCCATACTGGCAGACATCGGGCTCGGCAAGCGTTTGCCGGCGATCGTCGCCAGGCGACTGGCGGAAGGCGCCGAGGAGAATATGGAGGGCGTAGCACCCCAGAATCGCCCGCATCAGGCCATCCTGATTCACGGCACGGAAGGTGTCGCGGTGAAACTCGGCGCTTGCTGCCGGCCGATACCCGGCGATCCGATCGTCGGCCTCATCCGCAAGGGCCAAGGCCTGGTGGTGCACACGCATGATTGCCCGAGCATCGCCAAGCTGCGCAGCGAGCGCGGCAACTGGATCGACGTCGAGTGGGAGCCGGGCATCACCGGCATGTTCGAAGCCAGCATTCGCGTTGTCGCGAAAAATGTGCGCGGCGTACTGGCGCGGCTCGCTGCCGGAATCGCCGAAGCCGATTCCAACATCGTCAATATCAGCATGGACGAGGACAACGGCGAGGCCACTACACTGTTCTTCACGCTGCAAGTGACAGATCGCATTCATCTCGCCCGCATCCTGCGCGCCCTGCGGCGCGTGCCGGAAGTGGTGCGCATTACCCGTTACGTCAACCCGAAACACTAAGGAAACCTCATGGCCCTCTACGAATCCGAGCACACCAAGTTCATGCGTGAATGGATGGAAAAGCATCCCGAGGAATTGCTGGAACAGCAAAAGGGACGCGCACTGTGGTGGGACAAGCCGACACGGCCGCTGGAAGCGATGAAGGATGACGCCGCGGCGGAAGTGCCGAACAAGGCCTACTACTACGATGCGAATTAGGGTCGGAGCCCGAAACAGGAGTCACTCAGGGCGGAGCGCCCAAAAACAAGGGCGGAACCTGATGTCGCAGGTTCCGCCCTCTAGCAATTCCCGTCCAGACGGGATTGCTGCGTTGTTTTACTGGAACTTGTAGATGTACGCGGCACCGATGAAGGTTACGTTCTGCTGATCCTTCTGCGTGACGGTCGTACCGTCGGAGTAGAAGAAGGACGTGCCGTTGTTGTTCCAGAACCACTCGTTGGAGTAGTAGCGCTGGTGAAGCAGGCTGACCTTGATGTCGGCGCTCTTGTCGAGGGCGTACTTGCCGAACATGTTCAGGTTGAGCTGGCGGAAAGCAGCCGCCGGAAGCGCGTTGGCTGACAGATTCGTGCCGCTTACGCCGACGCCAGTCCGGTTAACCTCGTAGGAGAAGGTGAAATCGGCGCCCACCTCGAGCTTGCCGGTCGGCGCCCCGCGCACACCGAGTCCCAGATTGTGACCGAGCTGCCTCAAGCCGGCCATGTAGGCGTTGGCGGGACCGTTGATGTCAAGAATCGTATCGCCGCGCGAATACCAGCCGTTGACCTTCCAATTGTCGGAAACCTTGTAGGCCGCATCGAGGTTCAAGTTGGTGGTCTTGCCGTCGCGGGCGCCGCGCATGGTGGGCGCGAAATAATGCTCTGCCGCGCCGTCGATCGAGGCCTGCAGCGAGAGATTGTCCGTCGGCGCCCAGTCGGTCGATAGCTTCAACTTGTCGCGGAGCAGATCCATCGAGATCAGCGGGAAGAGATTGAAGCCGGCACCTTGCAGGTCGCCGTCGGCCATGGTCGGGGCATAGACGCCTGCATTGGTTTGCATCCAGCGCGAGCCATTGCGATAGCTGTGGGCGATGCTGACTGCACCACTGAGATTGTCGGCCATGGACTTCCGCAGCTCGCCACGCACGCCAAGCTCCTGGTTCTTCGCCCGCATTGCGCTGGCCTGACCGTTGGTTTCATTGGTGTTCGCCGGGCGGCCGAGGTCACGGAAATCGTAGTCAAGACCGACGGTGCCGCGGTAGGAATTCGCCAGCTGGTAGCTCGCTTCGAGCTTGCCGTTGATCTTTTCGTGCGAACCCCAGCTGTTCGTGTGTCCGGCGGTGGGCGAGTACAAATCGATCGGTGTCTTGTCCGACTTCTTCTCCCAGCGCAGGTTGGCAACGATGGAAAGCTTCGGCAGCGGGCGCGACGTCAAGCCGACTTGAGCGGTCGTCGTATCGATAACCGCATCGAGGGCGCCGCGCGGTGAGGTCATGAAGCCTGCGTCGGCGAAACGGTCGTTCTGCGTGCCGTGGGTCTTGGCAAACTTGAAGGTGCCGCGTGTCGTCGGGGTGAATGCATATGTACCGGCGACCGAAAGCTGGTGGGACTGATTGTCGGGCGGCAGCGCGATTGGGCCCATGGCCGTCTGCAGGCTGTTGCCGGTGCCGACCCTTGGATCGAAACCGGAACCGTCAGGATTCCACAAGCGGCCCGCGAAGGTCTGGCTCAACGATCCGAATTTGTTGGTGTAGAACGAACCGTAATAACCGCCGTTCACCGCCAGTTTGTCATTCGAATAATTCAGCTTCAGTTCGACCTGACGCGTCACGGAATTGATCGGCTCGGGCATCAGCAGGATCGCGCCGAACGTGTTGGTATTCGCGCCAACGGTCACGCAACCGAAACCCGCGCTACAGTTGAAGCCCCGGCCAAACATCCGGGCCCCTGTCTTGTCTTCATTCTTGAAGCTGGCCTCGAATTGCAGATAAGGCGTCAGCCACTTGTCAACGGCGAGGCCCAACGCCTTGCGCGTGGTCTTGAGGTCGACGTTCGAGCCGGAGCCCTGGGCCGCAGCGAGCGCGGCAGCATTCGGCGCAGCCGGAACAGGGGGCACGCCGAGGGCAGTTATCGTCAGGTTGTTGCTGCCGATCCCCGACATGGCCGTGTTGATGGTATTGGAATAGTTGCGCACCAGTTCGCCATACTCGAACTGATATCTCCAGTCACCCTGCTTCTGTTGCGCAAATCCGATTTCCCGATTTTCGTTGCCGAGGTTGCGTCCGTTGAAGCTGGTCCACGTCCCGGTCGAGTCTTCGCGCTTGAGATAGTCGATGTCGAGCTGGATCTGGCCGCGGTGCTGCCTCATGCCGTTGTACTGGCCGAAGAAAGCGCGATCGGCGCTGTCGCCGCTGACGGCGCTTGCGCCGACGCTGATGGAACTTTCAGGCTTGATGAACGGAGCGAGATCCTCTCCCTCCGCATGGGCAGCAGGACCGAAGGCGCCGACCAGAAGGCTGAGGACAATCAGCTTCAGCTGAAAGCCGGAACGCGTGTTGTGCGTTTTCATGTTCGATTCCCTCGTTCTTAGCGCAAGAAGTACTGCGGATTAGGATTGCTGGGGCTCGGGTTGTTGCTGCCATGCACTTGCGTGTGGCAGTTTACGCAACCGCGCCCTTGCGTATAGGTGACAGTATTTCTGCCGACGCTGGTCGGTGCAGGAAGCTGGCCAGCCAGGGCGGGAAGAGCGCCGCCGTGCGGAGAATGGCACTCGTTGCAAAGGAACGGCGGCCGCTGCTTCAACAGGAATTCTGCCGTGGTGCCGTGCGGATTGTGGCAGATGCTGCAGTCTTCATTGACCGGCTCATGCGGCCTGACGAAGGGTCCGCGCTTCTCCATGTGGCAGGTGTAGCAGGTCTCGTTGGTGCTGTCCCGCTTCACCAGCTTCGGTCCGATCGACCCATGCACGTTGTGGCAGTCGGAGCACGTGACCTTGCCTTCCAGAATCGGGTGGCGCGACGGACGCTGGTACTGGCTGCGCTGCTCCTTGTGGCAGGTGAAGCAGACTTCGGCCTGCGTCAGCTTGTTGCGCACCTTGTCTTTTGCCGCGTGAACCTGGTGGCACGAGTTGCAGGCAACGTCGCGTGTCTGGTGCGTGCTGCCGGCCCAGTGCGAGCGCTTCGAGTCCTTCTGGTGGCAGGTCATGCACGTATCATTGCGTGCATCGGCCGAGGTCGTCGATTTCTTGCGGAAGCTGCGGTCGACCGCGGGCGGCTTGTCGCTGCCCTTGTGCAGGCGGTGCTTTTCGCTCTCGCCGTGGCAATCGGTACAGGTCGGGGTGCGCTTGTCGGCGACGGCGCCGTGCCGCGTCTTGCCGATGGCGAGGACCGAAGGATTCAGCTCGAGCATCGTGGCCGCTCCGGTCGGCTCGTCGGCCTCGTCATGGCAGCCCGTGCATTTCGCATCGCCCTTGAGGAGCAGATCCTTGGCGTTCGGGTCGGCCGCCAGCAACTTCTTCGGGGCGTCCGCGGCAGCCAGCGCCGGTGTCGCAGCCAGTATGCCGATGACGGCACAACATGTAAGTATTTCTCGCACAAATCGCATCTTGATTTCCCCTAGGTTCCCGCTGAACGCATCGGCTGGTAACAACTTTTTACAAGTGGGGATTCTCCTGCATCCGGCTCAAGTGATCTATCAGCAGCAGATTCAATTTTATGTAGGATTACTCCTACACGCTCCTCGCAGACGCCGGTTACTCCGGCATCGTCATCAAACCCTTGGCGATCGCGTAGCGGACGAGATCGGTATCGCTGGTCATGTGCATTTTTTGCAGGATGCGCGACTTGTGGGTGCTTACCGTCTTGATGCTCAGGTTGAACTCGTCGGCGATGTCGGTGAGTCTCACCCCGGCGACGATCTTCTCGAAAATCTGGAATTCGCGATCGGACAGGCGCGTATGGGGCAACTCGTCGGTCTTCGGCATGCGCTCGCGAGCCAGCAGTTCCGCCACCTTGTCGCTGACATGGACACCGCCGGCCGCGACTTTGCGCATTGCAGCAATCAGTACCTCGCCGTCGCTTTCCTTGGTCAGGTATCCCGAAGCCCCGGCATGCAGGGCTCGCAGGGCGTACTGCTCTTCCTGATGCATGCTGAAGATCAGGATGGGCAAGCGCGGCCTGTCCTGCCTGATCAGCTTGATCAGTTCCAAGCCGTTCTTGCCGGGCATCGAGATGTCGAGGACCAGCAGGTCCCAGTCCTGCTCGGCGACCATCTTCAGCACCTCGGTGCCGTTGGCCGCTTCGCCGGCTACGACAAGATCGTCGGTATCGGCCAGAATCTGCTTCACTCCATCGCGGATGATGGCGTGGTCATCGGCAAGCAAAACGCGAATCATGTCAGTTCTCCCGACAATGCTGGCAAAAGAAGCGGTATGCGCACGCGGAGGGTGAATCCCTCCCCCGGCGCACTGGCAATCTCCATGCGTCCACCAAGCAGTAGCGTCCGCTCGCGGATGCCGACCAGACCGTGGCCCAGCTTCGGTTTGTCACGGAGTTCGCTGCCGCGACCGTTGTCGCGAATTTCGAGCGCGAGCCCCTCCTCCGTCCGCGTCAGCGATACATTGACCTGCGTCGCGGCGGAATGGCGCGCAACATTGGTGAGCGACTCCTGCAGGATGCGAAAGACGTTGATTGCAGTACGCTCATCCAGATCCACGTCCTCGATGGCGATGTTCGATGTCACGTCGATTCCGGTGCGTTGCGCAAACTCGTTCAACTGCCAGCGGGCAGCCTCTGCCAGCCCCAGATCGTCGAGCAGCGGCGGGCGCAGGCGGGTAGTCACGTGACGCAGAACATCGACCGTACCAACGACGAATTCCTTCATGCTCACCACCTTGTCATGCAGTGCCGGCGCCAGATTCTTGAGCCGGCCCTCCAGCCAGGAGAGGTCCATGCGCAGCCGCAGCAGTTGCTGGCCGAGTTCATCGTGCAGTTCCCGGGCAATCGACGTACGTTCTTCCTCGCGGACCGCCTGCAAGGATGTCGCGAGTTCGCGCAACTGGCGGTTCGATTCACGCAGCTCATCCTCCGCGCGGCGGCGCTCGCTGATGTCGCGAAGGATCGCGGTGAACATCGTCTGGCCGCCGATGGTCACCTGGGCGATGGTGGATTCGAGGGGAAACTCGGTGCCGTCGGAACGCAGGCCGACGATTTCCATGCGGGCCTTTTTCATGCGCGCCGTGACGCCGCTTTGCCGGAACGCGGCAACATTGCTCTCATGCACAGCGCGAAGTCGTTCCGGCAGGAAGCGGTCGAGCCGGCTGCCGCGCACTTCTTCCGCGCTGTAGCCGAACATGCGCTGAGCTGCCGGATTGAAGACGATGACGCGCCGTTCGCTGTCGATGGTGATGATGGCATCCATCGCCGAATCGACCATCGCCCGCAGCTGATCGTCGCTTTCGCGTGCCGCGGTGGCCAACTCCGCCTCGTGGCGCTGCTCGCGCAGCAAAAACACCATTGCCGCGAGAACGAGCAGTATGTTCAGCGCTGCAGCACCGATGACGATGCGAGCGGTACCACGCCATCCCTCCAAGGCTTCGCTATCGCGATTGCCAACGGCCAGAACCATCGGAAACCGGCTGACCCTGCGATAGGTGGTAATGCCGGCCTCCTCACCTTCAGTTCTGACTGTCTTGTACTGACCCTGCTCGCCCCCCCCATTTTCAATCGCCGGCAAAGCTGTCTTGCCGGCGTTCAAGGGGTCGTCCTGCGGCGCCCGCGCGATCAGGCTGCCGTCATCCAGATAAAGGGCAATCGGGCTGACGGTGTCGAGCTTTATCGAATCATAGAGAGCCTCGACGTAGGCGATGTCCAGTGAGGCCGCGATGACGCCGACGAACTCCCCCTTCGCGTTGCGGATGCGCCGCGAGAAAAATAGTGTCCGTTTGCCATCGACACGGTTGATCGCGGGCGAACTTACGTACCGGTCCAGGTCCGGCCGGTCCCTGACGGACGTGAAATAGTCCCGATCCGCCACGGAAAAGTCCGGGGCGGGGTGGCTCAGCGCGGAACTTGCTATGTTGCCCCGGGCATCGGTAATGAACATGGACCTGAGTTGCGGCATCCCCTCGACACGCGAACGCAGCATGGCATGGATGGCAAATTCGTCGATCGAAACACCAAGCTTTTCAGCCTCTGCCAGCCGGTCGAGGGCGACGTCGAGCGCCAGGTCGACGCTCTGCATGGACCGTGCGGTCTGCTCGGCAATGATATGGCTCAGGCTGATCGTCTCGCCTTCCGCATGCCGCAGTTCCTGGACGCGCAATTGCCAGAGCAGAAGAACAGTCATTACGACGATCGTCACCACCGCGACCGCAGCAAGGGCGACCGTAATGCGGCTGGCGCGTGATATTAAAAGAATGGAAGTCATTTTTTCAGCATAGTACCTGCCCGGGTCGCCGACTAACTGGCCGGGCTTCAGCCTGCGTCAGCGCCGGCGCACCGCCAGCACCGACTGCCAGCAGGCCTGCCGACGGGCTCAAAGCGAAAGAATCCACAGCGCAAGATTTCTGAGCTCGCCCGGATCCCGGGTGTCGATAATCCGGTGGTTCTCTTCCGTGCCGTCTTCCAACTTGACTACGTGGCCGCTGGTGACGTGCACGACGATCGCTTCCGCGGCGTCGGGCCTTGTCTTCAGTCGGGCGGCAACCCTTTTGTAGGCGGGGGCCTTCTTGGTCTTGTCGATGGCGTGACACTTGAAGCAGTCATTCCTCTTCGCCAGTGCCTGGGCGGCTTCGGCGTCAACCTCGGCCAGCGCGGGGCCGCAAGCAAACAGGGCGGGCAACAGCAATGCCGTTGAAAGTACCGCGGCTTTTCTGTCCATGGAAACGCTCTGGCGAGTGAATGGCGGAAGACAAAGGCCGAACGCCCGGGAACCCAGGTCCCGAGTGTCCGGCCTGCCCGGGCTCCGCATCAAGGCAAATGCCTTGAGGCGGAAACCCATCAGTGACCGCCGCCGCCGAAGAAGCCGATCGCAATCATCACCAGCATGCTGAGGCCGAACGCGATCAGCACCAGGCCGAGGATCTTCGATCCCAGCGTGAAGGGCCGCGACGGTGCATCCACGAGGTACTTCTCCAGCTGGCCGGTTTCGACCAGGCGCTGGTACTGCGCCGCGTGCTCATGCCTGAACTCCTGCAGCGACTGTGTTCCGGTGAACATCACCACATCCGGCGGCGGCAGTTTGTCGGGCCGGAAGTGGTTGTTGAAGAAGTGCACCGTGAAGAGGAAGACCGCAGCCAGGAAGGCTTCCTCGCCATGCACCACCATGGCCACGTTGAACACCCAGCCCGGGGCGTACTTCGCCACGATGTGCGGGAACGCGAGCATCATTCCGCTGCCGCCGATGATCGCCATACCCCAGAACACCGCCCAGTAATCGAATTTCTCCCAGTATGACCAGCGCTCGATCGCCGGACGCGGACCCTTGCCGACGAACCACTTGAACATGCCGATCATGTCGTACATGTCCTTCCAGTTCGGCACGAAGGAGTCGGGGCCGAAGAACTTGAAGTCCTTCCAGTTGCTCAGGATGTTCCGGGACACTGCGATCAGGTGGAGGAAGAAGATCCCCAGCATGGTAAACGCGGCCACCCGATGCACCAGGCCGGCTGTCTTCGGGCTGCCGAATGCCCCCATGACCGCCTTGGCCCAACCGGTCTCTGCGTAGAAGGCCGACATCCCGGTAAGGACCAGAATCATCACGCTGACGGCGAACAGCAGGTGGGCCAATCGCCACACCGGGCCGAAGCGCCGCACATGCTTGGTGGCAGCCTCCGGCGGCAGGTCGTCGGTGCGGATATGCGGCGCGGTCTTGCCCTGCTTGCGATCCATGTACTCGCGATACCACCAGAGGATGGAATGCGCCCAGAAGAAGATGAATACGCCGATCAGCAAAGCCACCATGAACTTGGTGGTGAGCCATATCTCCGGATACTTTTCGAAATTGTCGCTTGTGCCATGCGGACTGAAGCTGAGGAAGCCGGGCGTCGCCTCGGGAAGGTCCTTCTTGCCGCTGTGGCACTTCTGGCAAGTCTTCAGCCGGTTTTTCGGATGGAGCTTCGAGGCCGGATCCTTGGAAGGCTGAATGGCGTGGCTGCCGTGGCAGTCGAAGCACTTGGCCGTATAGGAATAGCCCAGGGTGTTGACCTGGCCGTGATAGGACGCCTTGTAGGACTTGAACGCTTCCTTGTGACAGTCGCCGCAACTGGCGGTAATCGAAAGCTTGGCCTTCTCCGAGGAACTGCCGACGATGTCGTGGGTGGTATGGCAATCGGAACAGACCGCCGATTTCAGGTTGTGCTTCTCCTTGACTTCCTTGCCGTGGACCGACCCGGTCCAGTCCTCCAGGTGATCCTCATGACATTTGCCGCAGATATCGGGCACGGTCAGGTGCCATTCCTTGCGCTCGGCGGTGCCGCGCGGCGGCACGTCGAAGGTATGCACGTTGTGGCAATCGCTGCAAACGGCGTTCTGCTTGGTCGGGTCGTCCTTGTTCTGTCGCGCGTGGAAGGAATTCTTGTAGGCTGCGACGTTTTCGGCGACGATGCCGAGGCGGGGCTTTTCGGCCGTCTTCTTGTCCCGCTTCGCTGCTTCCCACAAATCGAGGTGACACTGGGCGCACTCGGCCTTGGGTGCAGCCACCCGACGGTGAGGTGCCGTGCTGTCGATGATGTCCTTGTGGCAGGCGACGCACTCCATCTTGCCGTGCACGCTCTTCTGGTACTTGTCCGGGCTGACTGACTGCACGGCGCGTTTCTCTCCGCTTGCCGTGGGCATCTCCAGCTTGCCCTTTTTGCCATCGTGACAAGTCTCGCAGGTGGCGTTGTCGAGTTTCTGCGCGACAGATGGCGCGTCCTTGCTGCCGGCCGCTGCGGCTGACCCGACTGCCGCACTGCCGGCCAACAGGACCGTCGCTGCCACAACCCACGCTGCAAACTTGTTGGTACCCATGATTTTATGTTCCCGATGACTCATGATTTTCAGGTACTCACCCTGTCCGCCCGCTTGACGTACGGGCGGGTCCATTCACGGTCGCGGACGTCGGCAATCCCGCCAGGAGATACCGTCCCCACGTCCCGCAGGGACATGAAGGCCGCCGGAACCGGTTCGACAGGCCCCGGCAGAGGGTGCTGGATCAGCGCGAAAGAATCCACTGCGCCAGGTTGCTCAACTCTTTCGGATCCTTGGTCTCGATGATCTTGTGATCTTCCTCGGTGCCGTCCTCGAGCTTGACCTTCTTGCCTTCTGTCATTTGCTTGATGGCATCCTTCTCGCCCATTTTCTTTTCCTTGTACTTGGCGGCGATCTTCTTGTAGGACGGGCCCTTCTTGCTCTTGTCTATGGCATGGCACTTGAAGCAGTCGTTCTTCTTGGCCAGCGCCTGGGCCGCGGCCTCGTCGACTTCCGCATGCACCGGGCTCAGTCCGGCCAGGGCGAAGAACAATGATCCTGTCAGCAAAAGGGAGAATCTGGTTTTCATGTTAAGGCTCCGAACAAGGTTGGGATAGGTATGAACTCACTGCTTGCAGCAAAACTTCAGTATCGGACTTCGGGTCTGCGGACACTCGAAAAATGCGGGGCAATCTGAATCAGGTGGATGCAGGCTTGACGGCACGATGAAAGCCGATCATGCCGTAGAACACCGTATCCACCGTCACCTCGACAAAGCCCAGTTCGCGCAGCACGATCGACAGCTCCTCGGCGGTGTAGAACAGGTCCAGAGCGTCGATGAAATACTGCTTGAACTTGGTCGCCGCGGGACTGCTGCCGACGATCAGGCTGGTGAAATTGAGGCAGGTCTTGAGATAGGCGTAGTAAAGATTCTTCACAATCACATTGCGCGGACGCAGCATGTCGGAATGATGAAAATGTCCACCCGGCTTCAGCACCCGCAGAACCTCGGTGAAAACTTCCCGCACCCGCAGGTGACGCGAGGCGAACTGCAGCGTGACGACGTCGAAGTGATTGTCGGGAAAGGGCAGCTTGTGCACGTCGCCGATGGTGCTCTTGATGGTGAAGCCAAGCGCGGCGGCATTCTGCTGGCCCACCGTCTGCATCGCCGAACTGCGGTCCATGGCATGGACGTCCAGCGTTGGCTCGCGCTTGAGCAGGGCGATACCGATGGCGTTGGTGCCGGCGCAGACATCGAGCACCTTCTGTTGCGGCTTGATGTCCACCGTCTGCATGAAGCGTTTGAGAAAGCTGCTCCACAAGCCGAGTGCGGCAATTTCGTTGGCGCGGTCGTAATAGCGTGCAATATCCGCAAACGCATCGTTCAGTTCGTTGCTCCAGACGTCGCCGAAGCGCTGCTCGCGTACCGCCTCGCGCGAAGCGAGTGGGGGTGGTGCCATTGTTGATTTCTCCTGCGATCAGTTTGATCCGCCCGATTTAGCCCTCACGGCGACGAGGTGTCAAGTCGGAGGATTCCTACAGCGGGGTGCCGCCGCAGAGTGAAAAATTATTTCACATCTGAAACAAGCACCTGCACAATACGCCACCGCGTGCCGCAAGCGACCCCCTCCCATTACAGGCGACGGGGAGCCGGCTCGAGGCGATCCCGTCAGTGCGGGATCTGCTCCGGAGGTACCGCCTCGCCGAACAGAAAGCCTTGAAAAGCCTGGCAATTGTGGCTGGCGAGAAACTCGCGCTGCGCTTCCGTTTCCACCCCTTCGGCGATGACCGTCAGCCCCATGCTGTGTGCCAGTGCGACGATGGTGCGGGCGATCGCGGCATCGTTCTGATCGGTCAGCACGTCGCGGATGAACGACTGGTCGATCTTCAGTTGATCGAGGGGCAGCCGCTTCAAATAGGACAGGGAGGAATACCCTGTACCGAAATCGTCCAGAGAGAAACGCACGCCCGCCTCCCGCAGCGTGCTCATCTTGACGATGGTGTCCTCGACGTCGGCAAGGAACAGGCTCTCGGTCAGTTCCAGCTTCAACCTGCCGGGGTCGGCGCCGGTTTGCTCGATCGTGGCCAGGACCTGCAGGACGAAGTCCTCGTGATGAAATTGTCGCGCGCTGACATTGACGGCCATGGTCAGGTGTGACTTCCCCGGATCCTTGCGCCAGATCGCCTGACGCGCGCAGGCCGTCTCCAGGACCCACTGGCCCAGGGCCAGGATCAGCCCGGTTTCCTCCGCGAGCGGGATGAACTCGCTGGGACTGATCAGTCCGCGCTGGGGGTGACTCCAGCGAACCAGTGCCTCGACTCCCGTCAGCTGACCCTGGGCGCCCACCTGCGGCTGATAGAAGAGCAGGAACTGATGCTCGCGCAGACCCTTTCGCAAATCTGCCTCCAGCGCGGAGCGGAGGGTAATCGCCGCCTGCATGTCGGGCCGGAAAAAGCGCAGGGCGTTGCGTCCAGCGGCCTTGGCCTGGTACATCGCCAGGTCGGCCTGCTGCAGCAGTTCATCGCTGCTTGCAGCATGACCGCAGAACAGGGTGACGCCGATACTCGGGGTGCAGCTGTATTCCTGGGCGCCCAACTGATACGGCTGGTTGAGGGCCTCGACGATCTTTTCGCCTACCACTTCGGTCTGGGTCGCGGCCTCGCGGGAATTCTCGCTCAGGCCCTCCAGCATCAGCACAAACTCGTCGCCGCCGAGCCTGGCCACGGTGTCGCCTTCCCGGACGCATTCGCTGAGACGCGCCGCCACCAGTTGCAGCAGCAGGTCGCCCTTGTCGTGACCCATGCTGTCGTTGAGGTTCTTGAAGTTGTCCAGATCGATGAACAGCAAGGCTCCGTGGTGCCGGTTGCGGGCGCTCGCAGCGAGACCGTGTTGCAGACGGTCGAGCAGGAGCCGGCGATTGGGCAGTCGGGTCAGGGGATCGAAGAAAGCCAGGTTCCTGATTTCGTTTTCCGCCGCCTTGCTTTCGCTGACGTCGGAGAAGGCCGCAACGTAATGGGTGATCTGCCCGTCCAGTCCCCTCACCGCGGAGATGGTCTGCCACTTGGGGAAGACTTCGCCGTTCTTGCGTCTGTCCCATATTTCGCCATACCAGGCACCGGTGGCAGCCAGTTGGCACCACATGTCGGCATAGAACTGCTGGTCATGCCTGCCGGACTTGAGGATGGAGGGCGCGCGCCCTACCACCTCCTCGCCGCTGTAGCCGGTTATCTCGGTGAACGCATGGTTGACTCGCAGAATGATCCCCTTGGCGTCGGTCACCATGATTCCGTGCAGCGACTCGAAGGCCTTGGCCGCGATGCGCAGCTCCTGCTGCAGCTGACGACTCTCCGTAATATCGCGCGTAACGCCGACAAAGTGGGTCGCACGGCCTTCGGCATCCAGCACCGGGCTGATCGACAGGTCGCTCCAGAAGGGCGTGCCGTCCTTCCTGAAGTTCATCAGGTGAGTACTGAATGGACGCCCGATGGCGAGAGCGGCGCGCAGTTCGGCGAGGATGACCTGATCCGCTCCGCGATTGTGCAGGAAGGCTGGCGTCTGTCCGAGTATCTCCGCCTCGGAGTAGCCGGTAATGCGCTGGAACGCCTCATTGGCGTAGGTTATGCGACGCTCGGCATCGGTGATGATCACCCCCTGCGAAATCGAGGCCAGGGCCTGATGGTGCAAGCGCAGGATCGACTCGTGCTTCAGGCGCTCGTCGGCCTGGACCACCCGAACCAGGTTCTCCCGGAACACGATCATGGCGCGCGCCATGTCGCCGATTTCGTCGCCACGCCGGCCGTCCCCGGCCGCGATCTCGACGGATCCGTCGCGGGCCGCGAGCCTGCTCATGGCGGCGATCATCCTGCCTATCGGGTTGACGATTCCGCGCGCAAGCGCCGCCGCCACCAGCACGGTCAGGCCCAACAGAAGCACGACGAGCACGGTGACCCACCGTGCGGTGCGCAACGCCGCTTCCTCGGCGCTTCTGGCCCGCGCAATCAGTTCGGCGGCGAGGCTGTCCTCGATCATCTTCATCTGGTCGATTCTTTGCGTCGTCGTATCGAACCAGTGCGCGACCTTGATGTCCGCGCCCAGGCGCGCGCTCCGACTGTCGGTGATGATCCGCCGCATGCGATCGAGTTCCATCGCGCCGGCGCCCTCGAGGGTATAGTCGAGCAGCGCGACCTGTCCCGGCGAAGCGAAGAAGCGGAACTGGTCGAGATACAACCGCTGCCGGTCGATCAACTCGATCAGGCGCGTCTGGCCGGCGGGGTCGAAGCGGCGCGCGGCGAACCCTGCGGTGCCGGTTGCCCGTTCCAGTCCGGCGCTCTCCTTGGCGTGCAGCAAGTGCAGATAGGCATAGATCGACCGTGTCAGATCGGCCCGCGTGCTGACCACCAGGATCTCCTCGACGATGCCGATCAGCCGCGTCACCGCGCCGCCATAGAGCCGGGTCAATTCCGGCGCCGCGATCTTCCGTCCGACGACGGCACGGCGCCAGGTCTCGATCTTATCGACCTCCTCCCGTGCCGCCGAAATGCGGCTCACCAGGGTTCCGCCAAAATGCGACGCATCGAAATAGACCAGCGCACTCGCCACAGCCGCCCGCTTTTCGTCGGTCTCCCGCTGTCGCGCCGGCAGCCTGTCCACCAAGTCGGCCCCGCCGGCGCCGATGAAGCTGGCGGACACGCCGCGTTCCCGCTGGATCGCGTGGATCAGATTGCCGAGGCCGGGAGCGAGCTCGGCAATGACGCGCAGATCCCTCATCTCGTTCGCGGTGCGGAAGTAGCCGGTGAGTATCCACAGCGACAGTGCCAGCACGCCGACGATCGGCAACGCCAGCGCAAGCCCGACGCGTACGCCGATGCGAAGCTCGTGCAGTCCGGGCAGCGGCAAGCTCAGATCACCCACAGTGGCGCTTCGTGCCTGGCGGCATCGAGGTCTTCCGCCGGGACCGGCCGGCCGAACAGGAACCCCTGATAGGCGTCGCAGCCATGGCTGGCGAGAAAGCCCCGCTGCCCCTCGGTTTCGACGCCCTCTGCGATTACCGCGAGACCCAGACTCTGCCCCAGGGTGATGATCGCCTTCGCGATGGCGGCGTCATTGGGATCGGTGAGTATGTCGCGCACGAAAGTCTGATCGATCTTTAGCTGGTCGAGTGGCAGCCGCTTGAGGTAGATGAGCGACGAGTAACCCGTGCCGAAATCGTCGAGCGAGAAACCGACGCCTCTCGACTTGAGTACGGTCATCCGGGCGATAACCTCTTCCACATCAGCCAGCAGCAGACTCTCCGTCAGCTCGAGCTTCAGTTTTCCTGGATCGGCGCCGGTGCGGTCGAGGATCGTCAGCACCTGCTCGACAAAGCCGGGGTGATGAAACTGGCGGGCGCTGACATTGACCGCCACCGTGAGATGCGCCATGTCTGCCTTCGTGGCCCATCGCACTAGCTGGACACACGCGGTCTCCAGCACCCAATGGCCGAGCGGCAGAATCAGCCCGCTGTCTTCGGCCAGCGGAATGAACTGTCCGGGCGGCACCAGGCCGCGCTGCGGATGCTGCCATCGCACCAGGGCTTCGACACCGGTCAGCTTTCCCCTGCCGTCGACTTGGGACTGGTAATGGAGAAGAAACTGTTCGCCTTGCAGGGCCTGGTGCAGCTCGGCTTCCAGGCCGGCGCGGGCGGTGACCACTGCCTGCATTTCCGGATCGAAGAAACGCAGGGTATTGCGGCCTGCCGCCTTCGACTGGTACATGGCGAAGTCGGCCCGCTTCAGCAACTCGTCGACCGTGTCGTGATTCTCGCCGAACAGGGTGACACCGATGCTCGGCGTGCTGTGATGCTTGTGCTCACCCAGCAGGTAGGGCATGTTGAGCGCGGCAAGAATTTTCTCGCCCACCATCCTGGCCTGCCGCGCGGCCTTTTCGGGTTCGAGGCCGAGCCCCTCGAGCATCACCACGAATTCGTCGCCGCCCAGCCGGGCCACGGTATCGCTTTCGCGCACGCTGGTTGTGAGCCGCTCTGCAACCTGCTGCAGCAACAGGTCGCCCTTGTCATGACCCAGAGTGTCGTTGAGCACCTTGAAGTTGTCGAGGTCGATGAACAGCAGAGCGCCCTGGCGCCCGCTGCGGGCGCTGGCAGTGATGGCTTGCTGCAAACGATCGACCAGCAGCCGCCGGTTGGGCAGCTGGGTCAGCGGATCGTAGAAGGCCAGGCGGTGAATCTCGGCCTCGGCCTCGCTGTTGCGTGAGATGTCGGAAAAGGTGCCGATGTAGTTGCTGACCTGTCCGTCGGGTGCGACGACCGAGCTGATGGTCAGCATCTCCGCATAGATTTTGCCGTTCTTGCGCCGGTTCCAGATCTCGCCCTGCCAATGGCCCTTGTCCTTCAGCGTTTCCCACATGCGCTGATAGAACGCAGCATCGTGGCGTCCGGACTTGAGCAGCGCCGGCGTCCGGCCAATGGCCTCTTCCGCGTTGTAGCCGGTGAGCCGGGTGAAGGCCTGGTTGACCCGCACGATGACACCCTCGGCGTCGGTGATCATCATGCCTTCCTGCGACTCGAAGGCAATCGCGGCAACGCGCAGGTTCGCCTCGGCGCGCTTGCGCTCCTCGATGCTGGTGGCAATCCCGAGATAACCGGCGATGCCGCCCTGCGGGTCGCGGATAGCCGTAATCGACAGCAGCACCGGGAGCCGCGTCCCGTCCTTGCGAATGTAGGTCCATTCGCGCTCGTCGGGTTCTCCCGTAGCGCGCGTGCTGGCAATAAAGGCGTCGAGCCCGGGGGCGACGGGCACGCCCAGTTGCCGCGTCAGCAGCTCGGCATAGGCCGCGACCTCGGCGGGGTCATGGATCAGGACCGGGCTCTGTTTACCGACCATTTCATCGGCCGAATAGCCCAGCAGAGTCTCGGCGCCGCGATTGAATACCGTGATCAGGCCTTGCGGATCGATGGCGATGATGGAATACGAAGCGCTGGAAAGCACCGACGCCATCAGCGTCTGGCTTTCGCGCAAGGCAATCTCGGCCTGCTTGCGCTCGGTAACGTCCTGCAGGGTTTCGATGGCGCCGACGATGCGCCCGCTGTCGTCGTGCAGCGGCGCGGCGAGGAAGCTCAGCCAGCGCCGGATATTGGGAAAGTATGCTTCGGCTTCGTAGGCCCCGCGCACGACCGAGGAGGGGCCGACCGTCCCGGTGTAGTAATGCTCCATGGCCGCCAAGGCGGCATGATCGCCATCGACGATCAGGTCGGCCAGCACCGGCCGCGGCTGTGGATAAAAGGCTTTCCACGGGTCTTTGGTGCCGACCATGTCGGCCGCGGCGATCCCGAACACCTGCTCGCAGGCGCGATTCCACTGGGTAACGCGATGTTCGGCGTCGATGACGAAAGTCGGGATCGGCGTACCGTCGACAATCTGGGCCAGGGTGCGCTTGGCCTGATCCTGTCCCAGCTCGGCATGACGGCGTTCGGTGATGTCCTGCACCGTGCCGACATAGCGCAGGATGTTTCCCGCCGCATCCAGAATCCGTTCGACGCGTCCATGCGCCCAGCGGACCTCGCCACCAACCAGGATGCGATGCTCGATCGCCGCCGCCGCGCCGTTGAACGCCGCGCGGCGGTATTGGCGCACCGCATCCCGATCGTCGGGATGAACGATCTGCTCCAAAAAATCATCGAGGCTCAAGCTGGAGCCTTCCGGCAAGCCGAGAATGCGCAGCGCCTCCGGCGACCAGCGCATCGAGTTGCTGTTGAAGTCCAGCACCCAGCTCCCCACCTGGGCGACGGCCAGGGCGCGATTGAGATCCTCGTCCCTGGCCGCGACGGCAGCGGCGGTTTCCTGCAATCGGCTCAGCAGGCTCAGGCCTCGCTGCCGATCCCCGCCGTCGCGGTCGAGCTCGTCACGCAAGGCTTCGAGCTGTTCCTGCAATTCACCGATGGCGCGCATCTTCATCGCCCGAACTTTCAGAATCCGACGGCCAGTGCAATCGAATTGAACGCGGGCATCGAAGAGCAGACCTGCCGATGGCAGGCTGACCTGTCCGGATGCAAGATTGTGACCAACTCTGCCATCTCCTGTTTCCCGATCATCGTCGGGTATGGTTTTATCGCAGCGGATGCATGGTCGACGTAATCGACTCCCCGCCTCCGGCGCAGCGGCTTCTGCCCCTGCTCCACCCTAACCAAAGGCATACGCCCACGAGGACATATCTTACGCGGGATGGCCCGGCAAGGCACGAGAACGATTGCATCTCCCGCCTGGCAGTCTCATGATCCATCCGCAGATGCGCGCAGAAACCGGCGCTGGCAGTATGGCGCTCAGCGCTGCCGCCGCGCCTCGCGCCAACCGATGGCGACCAGCGCCAGCGTGCTGAAAATGCCGCCGGCGATAAATGTAAATGCCGCACCGAAACTGTCCCAGAGCAGGCCGGCCAGCGCGCTCGCGACCAGCAGCGCGATGCCGCTGGCGAGGTTGAAGAAGCCATAGGCGGTGCCGCGCAGATCCGCCGGCGCGACATCGGCGATCATCGCCGCCAGCAGTCCCTGCGTCATGCCCATGTGCAGGCCCCAGAGCACGACGCCGAGCCACACCGCGAGCCAGTGACCGTCGTACGCCAGTGCGGCATCGGCAGCGATCAGCACCACCAGTCCCGCGGCCAGCAACTTCGCGTGGCTCATCGAATCCGCCAGCTTGCCCAGCGGGTAGGCGCTGGCGGCATAGACCACGTTCATCGCGATCAGCACCAGCGGCGTCAAGGCCAGCGGCAAACCGCCCTGCGCCGCGCGCAACACCAGAAAGGCCTCGGAAAAGCGCGCCAGGGTGAACACCGCGCCGATGCCCACCACCCACCAGTAGGCGACGGGCAGCCGGCGCAGATTCTCGCGGCGAATGGGATTGACGCGCGCGCCTTCCGCTTTCCGCTCCGGCTCCTGAACGCCGAAGATCAGCAGCGCCACGGCGAGAAAGGCCGGAATCACCGCCACCCAGAACACCGCGCGGAAGTCGTTCGCCCACAGCAGCATCAGGCCCATCGCCAGCAGCGGGCCAAGGAAGGCGCCGACAGTGTCGAGCGACTGGCGCAGGCCGAAGGCCGCACCGCGCATTTGCGGCGGCGCGATGTCCGCCACCAGCGCATCGCGCGGCGCACCGCGGATGCCCTTGCCGACGCGATCCATCAGCCGCGCGGCAACCACCAGACCGGCGCCGCCAGCAAGCGCGAACAGCGGCTTGGACAGCGCGCCGAGGCCGTAGCCGAGCACCGCCAGCGGCTTGCGCCTGCCCCACCAGTCGGACAGCACGCCGGAGAAGACCTTGACGATCAGCGCCGTCGCTTCCGCCGCGCCCTCGATCAGGCCGATGCTCAAAGCCGAGATGCCGAGCGCGGTGAACATGAACACCGGCAGCAGGCTGTGGATCAGTTCCGACGAAACATCCATCAGCAGGCTGACGAAGCCCAGCGCCCAGATGGCGGGCGGCATGCGCAGATTTGGTGCAGCGGGATTCATGCGGCCATTCTGCATGATATTGCAGCGGGCTCGCGCAGCGCCATTCGGGCTCGAAGCGAAGCCGTGCGCCGGAAGATCCGCAGGGTGCCGCGCTGCCGATGTGTCGCCTTACCTCATGCGCTCACCCAGCACCGCCTGCACATCAGCCGTGGTCCACTTGCCGCGTACGCCGGTCGGCGCGCCTTCGATCGCCGGGAAATTGACGAACTCCATGGCAGTGCCGTCCTTGCGCTTCTGCCGGTACTGGCCGTCGATCAGGATCACGATCGGGATGTGGCCGTCGAGTCCGGCCGCTGCGAGTCGTTTCTCGCCCTGCGGGCTTTCGACGTCGACTTCGACGACCTTCAACTTGCCGCCCTGTGCCGCGAGCCAGTTGCGCAGCGGCGCCAAGGCCATCTTCACCGGCGGGTGCGCCATGGCGAGAATCTCCACGGTCGGCGGTGCGGCCAGCGCACTGCCTGCGGCGAGTGTCACGGCGGACGCGGCCAGGGCCGCGAGGAGATTCCTGCGCATGTTCATTGTCGTTCCCCTACTTGCAGTTGTTGTGCAGCTTCCACATTTCGGCATGGCCCATGGCCACGGCCCAATCAGGCGGCGTGCATTTTCCGGCGTTGGCTGATGCAGACGCAGCGGGCGCCGCCGCGACGGGCGTTTCGACGGCGGGAAACCAGCCCTGGCCGACGAAGCCGACCAGGGCGAGAAACACCACCACGATTGCCGTGCCGCCAGCGCCGACTTTCTGGCTGGCGTGCGGGGTGAAGACTTCACAAACGCCTCCGGGGCAATGTTGCGCCTGCTCGCGCGAGAAGGCGTTGTAGATCTTGCAGGCCAGGCAGATGCCGAAGGCGCTCTCGAAGAACATCAGCGTCAGGCAGGTGGCGCAGACGATCAGGTTGATAGGGCCGATCACGTCGTTGAGCACGATGAGGTAGAACATGGCCGCGGCCAACGTCCAGCCCACCGCCCAGGCGAAGCGCTTCTGCGGCGCGCCGGACCATTCCGGAACTTGATTCTTCACGGCGAGCCGGCCGAGGATCATGCTCGGCGAATACCTCGGATTGATGAAAATTCGGATGGTGAAGTCGATCAGGAAGGCGACCACGAAGATCTTCGTCAGGCGGAAATTGCCCATCAGCCACGAGTTCAGAAACGACACCAGGGCGAAGAGGAACAGGATTCCGGCGCTGGCCCGCACTTCGCGCTCGTTGAGCACCGGCACCCCATAAGCTTCGACTGCCTCGCCGAAACCAAAGATTCTGTTCATCTGCAATCCTCTCAAGATTTCCTGCGGGAACGCACCCGGTGCAAGATGCTAGCGGGTCGGCACGGCACGTCATATGATTGCAATCATATGGCCAAAATTGACAGCCAATCGCCCGGGGCCGCGCCCGTGTTGGCCGGGGTCGCTGCAGAACTGCAAACCGTGCCAGCGGGCGCCATGGTATTTCGCCAGGGGGATCGCAGCCGCGGCATCTTTCTGTTGCTGGCTGGCAGCGTGCGCCTGCAACGCGTGACGCCGGACGGTACGGCAGTCACGCTGCACCAGGTGCGTGCCGGCGAGACCTTTGCCGAGGCATCGCTGTTCAGCGAACGCTATCACTGCGATGCGGTCGCCGTGACGGAAAGCCGGGTCGGCCGCTATCCGAAGGCGGCGCTGGCAACGGCCCTGCGCGGCGATCCGGAAAGCCTGTGGCGCTTCAGCGCAGACCTCGCGCACAGCCTGCAGCGCCTGCGCAGCCGTTACGAGCTCAAGCAGATCCGCTCGGCGCCGCAGCGCGTCCTGCAATTCCTGCGCCTGCGTTGCGATGCGGATGGCCGCTACGCTGCGCCGGGGGCGCTGATGGATCTCGCGGCGGAACTGGGCTTGAGTCATGAAGCGCTGTACCGCGCGCTGGCGACCCTGGAGCGCGATGGCAGTTTGTCGCGGGCGAACGGAGCGCTGCATTTGCGCGCCGGGGGCGAATAGCGGCAGTGTTCAGACCGGCTTGAGCACCTTGCCGTCGCCATCGCGCACGGTCACGCTGACCGGGAAGCCGCTGCGCACGCTCTGGGTGACGACGCAGAAATCCTCGAACTGGGCCAGCACGCGATCGAGGTGCTCCAGCGAATCAGCCGGCGAATCGACCTGGATCACGACGTCCACGCTGCCGACACGCAGGCGCTTCTCTTCGTTGCGCTCCATGTGCGCCGTGACCACGGTGACGATCGGGCCTGGATTGTTCTTGAATTTGCGCAGCGCAAACAGCAGGCTGGCGGAGAGGCAGTTGGCGATGCCGGCGGCGAGCAGGCGCGAAGGATTGGGTCCCGCGCCCTTGCCCAGAGGTTGCGGCTCGTCGGCCAGCAACGGCGGAATGTTCTGGTCGAAGCGGATCAGAAAAGCGAAGTCTTCCTGCTGTTCGAGGGTGAAAGAGAATTGCTGTGTGTCGCTCATGATGCGGTCCTTTAAAACACGGTTTCAGTGAGGGTTGCCGCCGGTTGCGTCGGCGTTAGGCGCGGCAGCCGTTACCAGGAGTCGGTGGCGGTGGTACGCCGGCTACGCCTGCTTCAGCCAGCCGGCAATCTCGTCCTTGCTCGGCATGCGGCCGAAGACCACGACTTCTTCGTCGATGACCAGCGCCGGGGTGGTCATGATCGGGTAGGCCATGATCGCTTTCATGTCGCGCACATGGTCGAACTCCGCTTCGATCCCGAGTTCGGCGACGACTTCGCGCGTGAGTTGTTCGAGCCGCTGGCACTTGGCGCAGCCGGTACCGAGAATCCTGATCTGCATGATGCCTCCCTGTATTCAGTTGGCGGCTGAGCGCTGCGCCCGCTCGATCAGTTGCACGGCGGCTATGAGCGCGAGAATGAAACCACCGATGATCAGCGTCAACATGCCCAGCGATGTGCCGTCTACCCATGCGCCGTAAGTCAGACCCGCAAGCGTCGAGAATACCGCGACCAGCCCGACATAGGTCCAGGCCTTGAGTTTGCCGATGATGGCGGCCGTGATCAGGATGCTCTGCAACGACAGCTCCGGGTCGGCCATCAGGTAGGCGATCAGCGGCCCCGGATGCATGCCTAGCGAGAGGAACATCCTGGCGATCGGCACTTCGACCAGCGTCGGAAAATACATGAAGATGCCGAAGACCACTCCGGCGAGGTTGGCCAGCAGCGTGTTGCTGCCCGCGATGTAGCGGATCCATTCCGGCTGGATGAAGCTGCGCACGACGCCGACCAGAAACACGCCGACCACCAGCAGGGGGAAAATCATCCTGATAAAGCGCCAGGTTTCCCACAGCCACTGCTGCATGTCCCAGGCATCGAAGCGGCGCGCCAGCGGCAGGATGGCTGCGCACAGCCCGGCGACGGCCAGCGTTCGTCCGGTAACGATGATCGCCAGCCCCGCCGCGCCCGCCTGCACGCCTATTGCGGCGAAGACCAGCGTCGCGGCTGTCAGACCCAATGCCAGCCAGGTCATGCGGTTGAAGCCGGCATCGACCCGCCCCAATCCGCGCCATGCCGCGGCGCCGATCGCCAGCAGGAGACCGATCAGCGTCAGGCCCTGAAGGCTCAAGCCCTCCTCGCCCTTGATCTGGTTGACCGGCACCCAGCGATCGAGCACGGCCTGCGCGGTCGCCGCGCCATCCCAGGGCAAGGCCGCGCTGAACAGCGGCGTGGTCAGCAATTCGACTTTCAGCGTTCCGGCGATCAGCAGCGCCACCAGCGCCGCGAGGAACAGCAGCGTCTGGCGCGCAATGCGGGCGCCGCCGCCAAAGACCGCATTGTCCGCCGTGCGCGCAGCGTCGTCGCGATGGAACAGCAGCGCCATCAGCATGCCGATGCCGATGCCGAAACAGAGCGCGAGCACGATGCGTGCGATGGCGAAGTCGGCGCCGAGCGCCACTCCGGTGTAGGACAGCGCCAGGATGTTGGCTGCCGGGGCGAAGAAGAGAAAGGTGATCGCCGGCCCCAACCCCGCGCCGCGGCTGTAAATGCCGGCGAACAAGGGCTGGACGGTGCAGGAGCACACCGCGAGCAGGCTGCCGGCGCCGGCCGCGGCCGGGTAGGAGACCCACTTCGATGCGCCCGGGCCGAGGAAGCGAATGATCGACTGCTGCGGCACTAGGGCCGACAGCGCACCGGCGACGAAGAAGGCCGGCACCAGGCACAGCAGCACGTGTGCCGCGAGGTAGGCGGCGAGACTGGCAATCCCGCTTTGCAGGGCGGCGATCAGGATGTCCATGATGGATTCAGGCCGGCGTCTCGTACCATCCCTTGCTGGAGTTGACCACCTTGACCACCAGCAGCATCACCGGCACCTCGATCAGCACGCCGACCACGGTGGCCAGCGCCGCGCCGGATTCGAAGCCGAACAGGCTGATCGCCGCAGCGACCGCAAGCTCGAAGAAATTCGACGCGCCGATCAGGGCCGACGGGCAGGCGACATTGTGCTTCTCGCCGACCGCGCGATTCAGCCAGTAGGCCAGCGCGGAGTTGAAGAAGACCTGGATCAGGATCGGCACGGCGAGCAAAGCGATGATCAGCGGCTTGTCGATGATGGCCTTGCCCTGGAAGGCGAACAGCAGGACCAGCGTCGCCAGAAGCGCCGTGATCGACCAGGGGCCGATCTTCGCCATCATGGCGTCGAAGTGGCCCTGTCCATTGCTCAGCAGCGACTTGCGCCAGATCTGGGCGAGGATCACCGGAATCACGATGTAGAGCACGACCGAGGTGAACAGCGTGTCCCACGGCACCGTGATGGCGGAAATGCCGAGCAGGAAAGCCACCAGCGGCGCGAAGGCGACGACCATGATGCTGTCGTTCAAGGCTACTTGGGACAGCGTGAACAACGGATCGCCGTTGGTCAGCCGGCTCCAGACGAAGACCATCGCCGTACACGGCGCGGCGGCGAGCAGGATCAGGCCGGCGATGTAGCTGTCGAGCTGGTCGGCCGGCAGCATCGGCGCAAAGATGTTGCGGATGAACAGCCAGGCCAGAAATGCCATCGAGAAGGGCTTTACCAGCCAGTTCACGAACAACGTGACACCGATGCCTTTGACATGGTTCCTGACTTCGTGCAGCGCGCCGAAATCCACCTTGACCAGCATCGGAATGATCATGACCCATATCAGCAGGCCGACCGGAATATTGACCCGGGAAATCTCCATCCTTCCCAGTGCATGGAAGGGCGCCGGCAGGAACTGGCCGAGGGCGATGCCGGCGATGATGCACAGAAAGACCCAGACGGTCAGATAGCGCTCGAAGGTCGACATCGGCGCGCCTCTTACCTGCTTCGCGGCGGATTCGCATTGCGCACTCATACTTAATTACTCGCCCTTGTCGCGCAGGTGCCCGATCTGATCCAGTTCTCGCTTGATCGCCATCGCGTCGAGTTTGGCGAGCGGCAAGTTGGTGAACAAGGAAATTCGGCGATTCAATTCTGCAAATGCCTTCGAGAATGCGCGACGCTTGTCTTCGTCGCTACCTGCGACGACAGCGGGATCTTCGATGCCCCAGTGCGCCGTCATCGGCTTTCCGGGCCACACAGGACAGACTTCGCCGGCCGCGTTGTCGCAGACGGTGAACACGAAATCCAGGTGCGGAGCTCCGGCCGCGGCGAATTCGTCCCAATTCTTGCTGCGCAGGCCTGCCACGTCCAGCCCCTGCCTCGCCAGCAGTTCGATGGCAAACGGATTCACCTTGCCGGCAGGGTGACTGCCTGCGCTAAAGGAGCGGAAGCGCCCCTTCCCGCTGAGGCTGAGGATGGCTTCGGCCAGGATGGAGCGGGCCGAATTGCCGGTGCAAAGAAACAGGACGTTATAGACCCGGTCGGACATGAAATTCTCCTGAGATGCAGATGTGCCTAGGCTGCCTTGCGGCGGCGGGCGGCCGTGGCGCGGACTGCCGTCTTCGGCAGGCACTGGCCGCCCTGGCAGCAGTTGTCGGTGAGATAGGCGATGAGATCGTCCATCGCAGCAAAGCTCGCGGCGTAGAAAATGAAGCGGCCTTCCTGGCGCGATGTGACCAAGCCGGTGCGCGCCAGATGCGCGACGTGGAAGGACAGGGTGGCGGGCGGAATCGCCAGCGATTCGGAAATCGCTCCGGCCTTCAAGCCTGCCGGGCCCTGTTCGACCAGCAGGCGGAAGATGCGCAGGCGAGTTTCCTGTGCAAGCGCAGCCAGCTTATCGACGGCCCGGATGGTTTCCATGAGTTTCGCTTTTATATTTCCAATAATATCGAAACATTCTACACGGCGAAGCGCGCGCCGGTCAAACTTCTCGGCGCTTCTGCAATTTCCTAGCGAGTCTTGCCGTACCAGGCGATCAGCGCCGCGAGTTCCGCATCGCTGAACGGATTGGCCAAGGCCGTACTCTGGTCGCCTCGCACGCCGAGCCAGAGGCGCGCGGCGAACTCCTCGCGCGACATGCTCTTCAATTGCGCGGAGAGATCTTTCGCCGGCAGAAGGGTGTCTTCGCCCGAAGGCTTGTCGTGACAGGCTGCGCAGGTCGATCTGTGAATCGCGGCGCCGAGCGCCAGCGCTTCCCTTGTTGACGCCGCACCAAGCAGCCTGCGCGCGTTGAAGGGGTGGCGTTTCTTGAGGGTTTCGAGTTGCGCTGCAAGCGTGCGCCAGTCGCGCTGTTTGTGATTAGTGCGCAAAACGGCCACGGGAGCGGGGTCGTCCTGCGCCCGCCGCAACGAAAGGGTCAGCGAAGCGAGAGCGCCTGCCAGCCGCATTTCGAGGCCGCTTCGTTCGAGCGGTCCGCCGTCGCCAAGGGCCAACCGGCGGACGTCGCCCGCCATGACGACGAGTTCCGCCGCCAGTCGCCGTTCGTGCTCGCCGCCGGTCTGGGCGGTGGCGCAATTACACGCCACCGCCAGACCGGCGAGGAGAATGCGGACATGCACCAGAGCTTATTTCAGGCTGATCTTGTGCTCGACCGGGCCGGCCTTGGTGATGGTCCATTCGGTCATGGAGCCATCGTACATCTTGGCCTTCTTGTTGCCCATCAGCTCACTTGCTACGAACCAACCAATGGTGGCATACAGACCCGTATTGCAGAAGTTGATCTGGTCGCCGCTGGTGGGTACGTTGGCCACCTTGAACAGTTTTTCAAGCTCGCTCTTGGGACGAAACACGCCACCACCGTTTTCAAGGGCCCAGCTGATCGGCAAGTTCCTGGCGCCCGGCAAAGTACCGCTTTCAGTGGCTTTGGGATGACGGTTAATGCCGGCGAACTGGTCTTCGGGACGGGAATCTACCAACACGGTCTTCTTCTCCAGCGCCGCCTTGATGTCATTCACCGTAGCCAGCGTCTCCTTGTTCAGGTGAACGGTAAAGGTCTTCGCCGTGGCAACCTTGGCTGCGCCGGTTTCGAGCGGATTGGCCTTGTTCTTGGTCCATTCCGACATGCCGCCATTGAGGATCGAAACGTTTTCGTGGCCCAGCACCTTGAACGTCCAGTAGACCCGTGTCGGCCAGTACATGTCGTTGTAGTGGTTGGCCGCCGACAACACCACCACGTGTGTAGTGTTGTCTATGCCGATGCTGCCGATATAGGCGGCGAGCTTGTCGAGCTTTTCCGGAAACTCGTGAGGCACTCCGGCCCGCTCCTCCACCCAGCCCGACTTGTCGACATCCGTATTAACGGCGCCCGGAATGTGGCCTCGCAAATAATCGGATGCCGAACGGACGTCGATCAGCACGACACCGGGCTTTGACAGATTGGCTTTGACCCAAGCCGCGTCGACCAAGGGCTCGCCAGCGAAGGCCGCGCCGATAAAACCGAACAGGAACGTCAAGGCAAGCCAGAGCGACCGGCCGCCATTCATTAGTGTGCTTCTCATGATTGTCTCCTCCATCAGGGTTTTGTGGGTGCTGCCGGGTATTGCTTCAAGTGCTGACAACCAGGTCGGCGCCAAGGATCGCAGCAATGACACGATCCCAGTCGCCCTCCTGCATATCCCGACTCCGAATGTCGATGATGTCGACGCGATGCGCCACCACCTGCCGCAAGGAGGCAATCACGGTCTGGGCGTCGGGAAACAGACCGGTATTCAGTTGTACGACGTTCATTCGATTCTCACAGCGACAGCACGATGTCGGCACCGGCGATATTTGCCGCCAGCGCGGGTGCATCGAGCAGGGGTAGATCGTCCGCCATCTCGGCCACGGTAGTCTGCGGCTCGATGCCGGTGAGTTCCAGCAGTTCCGCGTTGGCGGCATTTTCCGTAGTTTCCGCCACCGGCCCGGTCATGAAGACGAGGCCGACCTTGTGGCCGAAGATGGTCAGGCCTGCCGCCACGCGCATCGCCTCGGCGTGATCGCGGCGGGCGAGAACGAGGATTGATTTTTCGCTGGCGCTATCGTTCTCATGGATCACAGGCTCACCACTTTCTTTGCTTCGCCCATCAGGGCGCTGTTGGTCGTCTGGCTGCCGGATTCGACCGGACAAACAAGGCCCGGACAGAAGCGATGCCAGGATTCCTCGCAGACCGCCGCGCGGTCGATTTGGGTGAGCGCCGCCGTCAGGTCGGTGTCCCTCAGCCCAATCACGCCTTCGTGGGTGAAGAACGCACCGCTGCTGCACCCGGCGCGGCGGGCAGCGAGCAGCAGCGGATACAGCACTCGCCCACCCGCAGCCGTGCTGACATGGAACAGGATGTCCATTACCGCGCTCCCCCTGCGGCAAAGGCCAAACTTCCGGGATGAACGCGGACGGCAATGTCCAGGCCTGCGCGCAACTGCGTGAAGCGAGCGATCGCGAGATAGGCATCGTCCGCGATTACCACTCCATTGGCCGTCGGTGGCTTGGGCCCGCCGCCATCGACGAGCGTCGGCTTGTCGCGCACGATGTCGACACCCAGCACCCACAGGCTATCGCGCATCGGCGCCGTCCACACCGCGCTGCGTACCATGCCGCGTTCTTGGCCGCCGCCGGCACGGCCATCCAGACGGGGCATCGGCCCCCTCAGAATGCGCACCGATTTCTGCCCGGCGAGATACAGCAGGCCGGCGACGAAATCGCGCGACGTGGCATCCTGGCCCACGACCAGTGCCGCTTCGCTGCCGTCGAGGCCCGCCGTGCCAAGCAGCCAAAGTATGTCGCGCTCGCTCGGCAGGCGCCGCTGCGGGTCGAGAAACTCCTCCGCCGGCAGGCAGCGCGCGCCGGGCAGGCTGGCACGCTTGCAATCCGCGAGCGGCCGGCTGTCGATCACCGTGTCGCCAGCGCCGACTTTCTGCGTGTAGGCAAAATCGCTCGCCGCAGCCGCGGGCGCAAGGATCAGGGTCAGGACCAGCAAAGCCGCGCGCATCGTCAGCAACCGCCGAATCGCTTCGCTGCAGCCGGCGCGCCGCCCGCCGTCACCGGCGCGGGCGGATTGTCGATGTAATAGCCCATCAGGTCGATCACCGTCACCTTGCCGAAGCCAGGCAGATCGAGCTCGGGCAGGGTTTCCGGCGGCGCGGGCCTTTTCGATGCCGCGATGGTTTCGCGCGGTAGCGCCGCGAGCGAAAAGCCAACGGCGCAAACGACGGCAGTCAGCGCGAGGCTCACGGTACAGAAAATCACGCCAGTGCGATTCAGCATGCCAATTCTCCGCTCACAGCGAGTCGCTGAAAAACGCCAGATACATCATGCCGAAAGCCAGGCAGAACAATAGCCCGTGGAAAAGGGTTTGCAGGTCCAGGCCCATCATTTGCCTCCCTTGTAATGCTGCACCAGCGTTTCGAGCGGCACCGCCTCGCCGCTGACCGGATGGATCACCGGCGGGCTCAAATAGGGCACGCCGTCCTTGGTCGCCTTCATGCCCGGGGGCGGCGCGAACGTCATCCAGAGCAAGCCACCGATGCTGGCAATCGCCGAGAGGGCCACCAGAAAGCGCAGAAGCAATCGTTGCCACATGGCATCAGTCCTTGCGGATGTAGATGTGCCAACAGTGGGACGCCTTGACCGTTTCCAGATGCGTCGCATCCAGCTCGTCGCACAGCGGCGGCAGTGCTTCGACCGAGGACGGGTTGTCTGCCAGTACCTCGATGATGTCGCCGACGGCGACCTCGCTGATGGCCTTCTTGGTCATCAACTGCGGCCGCGGACAGGAAACGCCCAGGCAATCGACGCGGCGGGCGATCCCTATCTTCGTGCCATCCGCGAGTACCGCCTCGCCACCGGTAGCGACTTCCTCGACCTTCTTCTTCGTTCCGAACAGTCCCATTTCCTTTTCCTCTTGGTCAGGCTTCCACAGTGGCGGCCTTGGCCGCCCTTTTCTTCTGGTGTTCCTTCTGATGCTTCTCATGCTCGGCGTGCTGGGCGGCTTCCCGGCGCAGGATGCCGCGATAGAGCGCGAACAGGAATGCCGTCTGCACCAGACCGAAAACGATGGCGGGCACGCCGAGCTTGTCCTGTAGCGTCTGGGCGTTGGCGAAGCCCAGTTGCAGCGCAGGCAGATTGACCTGCCCGGTCATGGTCTGCGGCGCGGGCGGCCACCAGCTCGCCGACCAGACCAGCGAGAAAAGGAACATGCCGACGAAGGTAAAGATCAACGCCCACAGCGCGCCGATGTTGCCCTCGCCCGCCTTGACCCAGGTCGAAACGGTACAGGCGCCGGCCAGCACCATGCCGATGCCGAACAGAAAGAGCCCGGCAAAGGTGTTGAGACCGACGTCGAATTGCAGCGGATGGCCGGCGCCGACGCTCATGAATCCGGTAAAGCCGATGGTCAGAATCATCATCGCCACCAGCATCGCCTTGGTGTTGCGGTAGGTCTTGAACATGATCGCGTCGCGCAGCGCAGCGGTATTGCAGAAGCGCGAGCGCTGCATCAGGAGGCCGGCCACCGAGCCGAACAGGAATGCGACCAGGCATTCGACAACGGGTGTCATACGTCCCCCTCCAGCATTTTCTTGTAAATCATCGAGCCGACCCAGGCACCGGCGATGATGCCGGACATGGCCAGGTAGCCGCCCAGATTCATCTCCGGCATCAGGCCGAAGAAAGTCGAGACGTTGCAGATGTAGGCCAGGCGGATGCCGAAGCCCATCAGCAGGCCACCGATGGTGATGAGAACCCACTCGGAAAGGTGGCGCGGCACGCGCCAGTAGAACTCCTTGGAGAGCACTGCGCCGACGAAGGCGCCGAACAGCATGCCGAGGCTGATGTAGATCTTCCAGTAATCGGCGTGAGGCGGAAAGACGATGTTCCAGAAAGGGATGCGCTGCAGTTCGTTGCCGAGCACGGCCTGCGCCAAAAGGCCGGTCATCATCGTCTCGCCACCGCCCACGGTCCACGCCCCCATCAGCAGGAACATGAAAATATCGAGCACCGCAATCGCGGCGAGAGCAATGATCGGATCGAGAGTCTTGCGAAAGAACTCCATGCCTGCCTTCCTCCTGTGTGCGCTCGGCTCAGACTGCCCGCCGCTTTGTTGTGGGAAAGATTCTGCGGCACTCGGCCGCGCTGAGGTAGTATTTATTGCAAACATTTTGCCAAACCACTGCAACGTGGCCGGAAATTGAAATGACCATCTATCAGGAATCGCAGGGACTGCTCGACCACATGTTCAACGCCTGCACCACGGCGCAGATCAGCGAGTTCATTCCCGAAAAACGCGGCTTTCGCTTGCACGGACACAGCACCACGGTCACGCTCGAGCGTGCATTCTGGAACGTGGTCGACGCCATGGCCGAGGATTGCGGGATGCCGGTGCCGCGCTTGATCGAACGCGTGCTCGACAGTTGCATGGTTGCCAACGACAAGAATCTGTCATCCTGCCTGCGCGTCATCTGCCTGAAATACCTGAACATCTACGCCACAAGTGGCGCACCCGCGGCCCCGGCAGAGTGCTGCGCTGTGCCGGGCACTGACGGGAACGGCGAGCCCGGGTAGGGCCCGGTGCTGATGCAAAGTTCGAAATCGGCGTCGAAAGCGTTGGCGCCCTTGGCCACCGGCAGGATCAGCGTGCGATCCCAGTCGGACCAGCCGCCGTTATCGACGCGGACTTCCTTGTAACCCCGCGCCTCGAACTGCCGCCAGGTCGGGGTGGAGCGAAAGCCTTCGTGGCGGCAGGCGATGACCGTGCCGTCCTTCGGCAGGTCCTTGTAGACCGCGGCCAGATCGGCGATTGATTTCCATCGCTGCGACTGGGCGTCGACACCCTAGAGATCGAGCAGGAGAATCGCCCACGAGGCCGGCGCCGTTACAGAGCCGTCATAGACGACGATGGCCGAATGGTCATTCACGCCCCAGCGCCGCAGCGTGGCTTCGAGAGCCGCCCGCGAGGACAAACGCATGATCGGTATTTCGTCGTTGGCGCCGAGATCGGGGAAGCGCTGCACCTGCAACGCGCCGAGAATCCGGCCGACCGTGGCATGGCGAAGCGCGCTGATTGCATACTTCGAGCACCACCAGTCTCAGATCCTTGATCCTCTGCGCGAGCCAATCGGCGTCGATGAGATGGCCTGGCTTGTCGGCAGCGACGGCCGAACCGCCAAGCAGCCCAAACAAGTCAGTACCAGCCATCCTGTCAATTCATTCACCCCGGTTGGCCTTTGCTGCAATGTAAGTGACGAGAACCGCAACGGCCAGCAAGCCGAAGGCGACGCCGGCTTGGCTGACACGCTCGGGAGCTATCAGCAGCAAGGCACCCAGTTCCAGCATCATCACGCCGGACATGAGCTTGAGTAGACGGCCTTCCCGCTCGCGCAGTTTGCGTGCGCCGAGGCTGCGGGCGAACACCACGACGATCGCGGCCAGCGGCAGCACATAGATCAGGTTGTAGAAGGCCAGGTAGCCGTAGCGGGCGGCGGGCGACAGATCGGCCAGCGTCAGCAGGCGCGTATAGACCATCGGAAGCCCGGCGGTGCACAGCAACTCGTAGAAGTTGGCGGCGATGGCCAGAAAGACCGTAGCGGCGATCATGGCCGGCAGATTCTCGGCGCCGAGGATGCCGCGCGTACGGCGGAAGATGTCGGGCTTTTTCGATTCGGGAATCGACAGCGAGAGTCCCTTTTCGAACGCGAAAAAGTCCTTCACGTTCACCACGCCGACGAACACCGCCAGCGCGCCCGCCGCCAGCGTCACCCAGGCCAGATGGCCGAAGAGTTGGAAGACGTTGAGCCAGGCCGCCATGAAGGCGAAGTACATCAGGCCCGAGATGGCGACGAAGACGCCGCCTATCAGCAGCATGCGGGCGCGGTTCTTCTGGTGCCCCATCATCGAGAGCAGGAACAGGAGGACGAAGAAGGCGCATGGATTGAAGGCATCGAGCCCGGCCAGCACCAGCGTCAATGCGGGAAGCGACAGGCTGGCTGGATCGACGGCGCCGATCAACGGCAGGTGGATGGCCGCGGCGGCAGCGGGGCTTGCTGGCTTCGTGGCGGCCGCTGCGCCTGCGACGGCGCGCGTGCGACAATCATCGAGACGCTGGCGCAGAGTGGCGCCGGTGGTCGCATCATCGTCCCAGCCGACGTGCATCTCGCCGCAGAACAGCCACGCCGGAACGCTGGCGGCCTCTTCGCCGAGCGCGCCCGCCATGGCCTGGTAGCGCTCTACATTCTCGGGATGGCGCGAGAGTTCCAGCGCGTGCAGCCTGACCCACGGCCGCGCCTGCGGAATCGCCTCGATGTACGGGTGCGCCGCCGTGCAGTGCGGGCAGGTCAGCGACCAGAAAAAGTAGAGCTGCACTTCCGGCTTGCCGTCGGCGCCGCTGAGCACCCAGGGCTCGCCGGCGCTGGCAGGCAGCGAAACGAAGGCGAGCAGGCTCGCCAGCAGAAGGGTGCGCAACGCTACGCCCATGCCGGTTGCACTCATGACAAGTCGCGGCCTTCGCCGGCCTCCTCGACCGTCCTGCCGTCACGAATGTGATAGATGCGCTTGAAGATGGGAATGATCTTTTCGTCGTGGGTGACGACGATGATCGCGGTCTGGAATTGGCTGGCCATCTGGTTGAGGATGCGCATCACCGCCAAGGCCCGCTGGCTGTCCAGCGGCGCGGTGGGTTCGTCGGCCAGGATCACCGGCGGCTGGTTAGCCAGCGCGCGGGCAATGGATACACGCTGCTGCTCGCCGCCGGACAGTTCGCTCGGCTGCGCCTTGGCGCGATGCGCCACATCGAGCGCCTGCAACAGCTCCTGTGCCCGCGCCCGCGATGGCCCATTCGCACGCCCCGCCAGCATCGGCAGCAGGGCCACGTTGTCGGTGACGTCGAGAAAGGGAATCAGGTAGGGAGCCTGAAAAATGAAGCCGATCCGGTCGCGCCGCAAGGCACGCAGATCGGCGGTCTTCCAGCCGCCCTGCTCGCCGTCGTAGATCACCTCACCACCCAGCGTCATGCGGCCGCGCGTCGGTTCGATGACCGCGCCGAGACACTTCAGCAGCGTAGTCTTGCCCGAGCCGCTGGGGCCGACCAGGCCTACGACTTCGCCTGGCGCGATGCTCATGTTCACTTCCTTCAGCGCATCGACGGCGGTGTCTCCCTCGCCGTAGCGCTTGCTGAGGCCCTCGATGTGAATGCCTTGGTCCATCTCAGCCCCCGATCGCCGTCGCCGGATCGACCTTTAGTGCCGCGCGGATTGCCAGCGTGCTCGCCAGCGCGCATACCACCATGATGATGACGAACGCACGTACGGCATCGCCGGTCTCGAGCAACACATACTTGGGGAATGCCGGGCCCCACAAGGTTGCGGAGATCTTGCCCACCACGAAGCCGATCAGGCCGAGCCCTAGGGCCTGCTGCAGGATCATCCCGGCAATGGTCCGGTTGCGGGTGCCGATCAGTTTCAAGACCGCAATCTCGCGGATCTTGCCCAGCGTCATGGTGTAAATGATGAAGGCCACGATGGCCGCGCTGACGATGGTCAGGATCGCGAGGAACATGCCGATCTGCCTGGCCGAGGTAGCAACCAGTTTGACGATCAGGATCTCTTCCATCTGCTCGCGGGTGTAGGCCTGCAGATGCTTCCAGCGGCGGATCTCCCGGGCCACCTGTTCGGCCGGAAAGTCCTCGGCGACGCGCACCAGCACGGCATTGACGCTGTGGTTGATTGTCTGGGCGGAATTCACGGCGTCGAGCAGGCCGGGCACGCCCGGGCGATTCAGGGCGGGGTTGGCCGCCGTGCGTGCGCGTTCGCTGACGATGGCGTCGTTGTCCTTGAGGAATTGCGCTTCCTGGGCGTCCTTGAGCGGGATGAAGACCATTGGATCGCCCCCCGTCGACACCATGCGCCGCGTCAGGCCGACCACTTCATAGTCGTGGCGCCGGATGCTGATGCGTTCGCCCAGCCGGAAACCCGTCTTCACGTCGGCGATGGCCTCGAAATGGCCGCGCAGCAGGCGCCGCCCTGCAAGCAGATTCGGCGGCTCGCCGGGCTGCCCCGGTTCGAAGCCGACCACCATCGTGCGCTCGTCCGTCGCGCCGTGGCGTACCTGCATGGTCAGGTAGGTCACATTGGCGGCCTGTGCCACGCCCGGCAGGCCAAGCACGCCGCGGTATGCGTCGTCCCTGATGCTCGACGCTTCGGCATACGGCCCCTGAGTGTCCTTCTGCACCACCCAGATGTCGGCCCCGCTGCTGGTGAGCAGGACCTTGGCGTCATCGACCATGCCGCGATATACGCCGGCCATGGTCAGCGTGGCGCCGATCAGCAGGCCCAGGCCCATCCCGGTGAGGACGAATTTTCCCCACGAGTGCAGGATGTCGCGGCCGGCAAGACTGATCATGGCGGGCCTACGATCCGGCAGACGCGAGAGTGGGAACCACCTTGATGCGGCTGTCCTCGCTGAGGTCGCGCTCGCTGTGCACGATCACCGCATCGCCCTCCTTGAGTCCCTCGAGGATCTGCAGCTTGCCGTCGGCGCCGCTGGTGCCGGCCTTGACCGCGACGAAGCCGAGCTTGTCGGCACGCTGAACCCAGACACCGGGCTTGCCTCCGCGCAGGCGCAAGGCCGCGCTCGGTATGGCCAGCGCCTGTTTGACTGCCGGCGGGCGCAAGGTGATTTCGCTCATTTCACCAACCGAGATATCCTTCGGCGGCGTATCGAAGGCCACCTGTGCGATGCGCTCCTCGGTGACGCTGTCGCTCAGCATTTCGATGCGCGCGACTTTTCCGGACAATATCTGACCCGGCCGCGAGCGGAGCGCGATTTCAGCCGGCAACCCCACTTGCAGACCCGCCGAGCGATTCTGATCGAGACGCAGCTTGACCCACAGGCTGTCCGCGGCGACCAGTCGCAGCACGGCCTGCCCGGCGACGACCGTCGATCCCGGCTCGGCATCGCGTGCCGTCACCACGCCGTCAGCCGGCGCCAGGAGGCGCAGGTTGCTGCGTTGCTGTTGCGCGCCGTCACGTTCGGCATCTAGGCGGGCCAGATCCTGGCGTGCCCCGGCCAGCGCGGCTTCGGCGCCGGCAAACTGGGCCGCAGCGGACTTGAGTTCCTGCGCCTTGCCCTCGGTTACGCTGGAACTGACGAAGCCCTTCTGTCCCAGGTCATCGTAGCGGCGCGCATTGGCGGCCGCCACTTCGCGCCGCGCGATGCTGTCGGCAAGCTGGGCCGCGGCAGTATCGACCGCATTTTGCGCCCGCTTGGCGGCCGCGCTCGTCGCGGCAAGACGCTGGTCTAGGTCGACCGGGTCCATCTCCGCCAGCAACTGCCCGGCCTGCACCCTATCGCCGACATCCACTGCCACCCTGCGGACACGGCCAGCGGTGGTAGGGCCGACCAGGTAGCTGCGCCGCGCTTCGACCACGCCGATGCCAAACAGGAGCGGAGCCAGATCGGCACGCGTTGCCTGGGCAACGGTGACCCGCACCGGTGCCAACGGCCCGCTGCGCGCCACAACCCAGATGAAAGCGAGCAGCAGCGCGATGCCGGCAAGGATGAAAGCGGAACGCCGACTGATGGAAACGCTCATGGCTGGCTGCTCCCCGCCGCGGTCCGTCGCACGGTACGCGACGCAAGCAGCGCGACCACGATCCAGAACAATGAGCGGATGAACAGGGCGCCCACCGTGCGCGCCTCGAATGCGCCGCCGCTGGCGATGTGCGCTGCAAAGGCCAGGAAGACCAGAACCGTCGCCACCGCCAGAAGCATGGCAAGCTTGGCGGCCCAGGGTTTGGCCAACAGCAGCCCGCCCCCCGCGAGCACATAGGCAAAGCCGGCCGTGAAGTTGAACCAGAGTACGAAGGGCACGATATTGCCAAGCCCGGCACGCGCCTCTGCGCCGCCGAACAAGGCCCGGCCGCCGCTAAAAACCGTGAGCAGGCCAAAGACGATGGCAGCGGCGGCCAGCCATTTCAACGTTCGTCCGGACATCACTGGGTACTCCCGATTCCACGACGGTAAATGGCGAACACCACCGGCGCGTCGGCGCGCATTTGCGCCGCCCTGCCGCTCAGAAGCGACTGCATGACCAGGCCCTGGATGCTGCCGATGAAGGAGAGGGTAGCGGCTGCAGTATCGATCTCCTTAGCGACTTCACCGCGGAGTTTCGCCGAATCGACCAGGCCGCTGAGGCGCTTCCGATAGGCGCTCATCAGGGTGCGCGCCATACGCTTGGCGGGAGTGTCCTCGGCACGCTGCAACTCGCCGAACAGCAGGCGCGGAACGCCGGGGTGCGCGGCGACAAATTCGATGTGAGTCATGAACACCGCTTCCAGTGCCAGAAGCGGCGATTCCGCGCCTTGCATGGCGCGATCCACCCGCTGCAGCAGGCGCTCGGCCACCCACTCCATGACCGCCTGCCAGATTGCATCCTTGCTGGGAAAGTGGCGGAACAGCGCGCCCTGCGTGAGGTTCATCCGTTTCGCAATGGCGGCAGTAGTGATGTCGCCGGGATTCTGTTCGGCCGTCAGTTCGACTACCGCTTCGACCGTAACGGCCCGGCGCTGATCCGCAGGCAGATTTCGTGGTTTGACTTTGGCGTCCATTGCTTCCCGGCTCAATAGATAGTAATTGGTTACTATCTTATCGGCACTTTCCCGCCGGGTCAAGCAAGACGTGCCGAGCCGCAAGATTCAGGAATGGCTAGGGATGGGGTTGAAAGAGTTTGCCGCTCGCCACGCCGCCGATGGTCTTGATCAGCGTCAGTGTCCAGATGGCGGCGAGCAGAGCCCACGCCAGCCAGCCGAAGGCCAGCGGCGTAGTCAGACCGGCAGCCTCGCTCACGCGCTGGCTGCCGAGCGTGAATGCCCCTAGAGGAAAGGTGAAGGCCCACCAGATGAGCGAGAACGGCACGGGTGCGACCTTTCTGACCGACCAGGTGAACAGCATTGCCAGTACCAGCCAGAAGGCGCCAAAGCCCCAGATCAGGAATACCACCATCAGGTAGGCGGATTTGTCTGCGGCGAACGGCACGGCCGCTGCCAGATTGAGCACGCTGACCACGATCACGCCCAGCGGCGCCAGGTTGATCCAGAAAGTCGGCGCCATCGTCGGCGGCAGGCGCTTGTGCACATAGAAGCGATGAAAGGCCAGTGCCAGCAATGCGAGATACATGAAGATGCCCGCACCCAGGCCGATGCCGTTGATCGTCAGCGCCAGGTCGCGCAGGGCTTCGGGCTGGGCGGCGAGCAGCGGCGCGCCAGCCACCGGAATCACCACCAGACCCACCGGCGGCATGAAGATGCCGGGCGTGATGTGATCGAGAGTGACGTGCTCGCCCTGAAAGATCGAGATGAGCACGGTCAGGGTCAGACTGAACAGCAGTGCCACGCCTAACCACCAGGCCACCAGCGAGGCGGCGTCATGACCCCCGAAGGCGCGCAGTTCTGCCGCCAGCACCAGCAGGGCAATGCCGTACGTGGGATAGAAGTTGGCGGCCACCGGATGCTTGAAGGTGGCCGCGACGGCGGGCCAGGCCATGACCCAGCGCAACAGCCAGGGAATACTGATCAGCGTGAACAGGATCAGGTTGAACCAATGCAGCGCCCAAGCCAGCGCCGCAAACACCGGCAACTGATGGGAGAAATGCAGCGTCGCCAGGGCGAAGGCGCCCGTACCCATGACGACCGCCGGCCATCCAGGGGCAAAGGCTTTGACGATGAGTTGGAAGTTCGGCTGGACGGGCAAAGCGGGAGAGTTCATGTCGATGGGCCAGTAAGGGGTTGCGCGCAACCGTGATCGAGCCCGTTGAACTCGATCTGAATGGTCGGATGCGTGATGTGGAAATGTGCGAGCAGCTCATGTGCGATCTGCTCGAGGAAGGCGTCTCCCGGATGCCCGGCGGGCATCACCAAGTGTGCCGTCAGCGCGATGCCGGTGGTGCTCATGGCCCAGACATGCAGATCATGCACGTCGGCAACGCCGGGCAGCGCGCGCAGCATCGCATCCACCTCGGCAAGAACGACGCTCTCCGGCACGCCGTCGAACAGAAGATGCAGGGACTGGCGGAACAGACCCCAGGTGCCGCCGATGATCACCAGCGCAATCGCCATGCTGGTCACAGGATCGAGCCAGGCCCATCCGGTCCACAGATAGAGCGCGCCGGCAGCCACCACGCCCAGCGAAACCAGCGCGTCGGCCGCCATGTGCAGGAAGGCGCCGCGAATATTCATGTCGGCTTTGCTGCCGGCCACGAACAGTGCGGCTGTCGCGCCATTGACCAGCACACCGATCGCAGCGACGGTCATGATCGTGATGCCGTCGGTCGGCGCCGGTGATTGCAGACGATGCACTGCCTCCCAGAGCAGCGAACCCATCGCCACCAGAAGCATCACGGCATTTGCGAAGGCAGCGAGAATCGAGGCGCGCTGCCAGCCGTAAGTATGGCGGTGATCAGGCAGCCGCCCTGCGGCCACAGCGGCCCCCCAGGCCAGCACGAGACCGGCGACATCCGACAGGTTGTGGCCGGCATCGGCCAGCAGCGCCAGCGACCCCACCCGCCAGCCATAGACGGCTTCCACCACCACAAAGCCGAAATTCAGGGCTATGCCAATGGCAAATGCCCGGCTGAAGGCAGCCGGGCCGTGGTGGTGCGAATGTTCACTCATCGGCAGCCGGAGGCCGCAAAGCCCCCGGTCGCGTGCGGCCGGGGGGCCGCCGTGCGTTGCGGCATGAGGCCGGCTACTTGAAGAAGCCGCGAGCCTTCATACGGTCACAGCCGTTGTAGCGCGGTGCCGGCAAGGTCACGCCTTTCTCCTTGGCACGGACTTCCATGGCTTGATGGTGCTCGGTTTGCAGGGTCTTGCATTCGTCGTAGGTCTTTGCGCTGCGCATCTTGCTGCTATGGGCCGCGCGCTCATCGGCGCTCATCAACGCCCAGCCGGGCGTGTTGTTCTTGTCGAAAGTGAAGCGCAATGCCTTGCCCCCGCCGGGGCCCATGCCGCCCGGGCCCATGCCTTGACCGGGACCCATGCCCTGACCGGGACCCATACCCTGACCGGGACCCATGCCTTGACCCCCGGCGGGTTGCGCGGCTACCGGTGCCGCAAGCGATGCGCCAAGAACTGCCAGTAGCGCAATGTAGGTGAGTTTCATGATGAATTCCTTTCTCATTGACTAAGGGAAGCGGGTCGGATTCTCTTCGACCACAATATTAGGCTAGACTAATCTACTCCAAATCCAAGCGGGCAATGGTGAGATTTTGTGACAGGCCCGACGCGCTGGCAACATCCCGTTCCCGTTCCAAACACGCTGCTTGCATCCATGGTCAGTCGCCGACAATTCATGCGGGGGGATTTCAAGGCCCGCCGCCCGCCGCAACGTCCGCCCTGGGCGCTGGCGGAGGAATCCTTCATCGATGCCTGCACGCGTTGCGGCGCATGCGTGCCCGTCTGCCCGACGCGGATCATCGTTGTGGTGCGCGGCTATCCGGAAGTGGATTTCAAACGCGGCGAATGCACCCTCTGTGGAGCCTGTACAGACGCATGCAAGGACGGCGCGCTGCCGCACTCCCACACTGGCACATTGCCTTGGACCATCAAGGCGCAAATCGCTGAGAGTTGTCTGGCGCGGCGCGGCGTTGAATGCCGGATTTGCGGTGATCACTGCGCGGTGGCGGCCATCCGCTTCAGCCCGCGGCTCGGCGGCCCGCCGACTGCAGAAGTCGATCCCGACTCCTGCACCGGGTGCGGCGCCTGCGTGGCGCCTTGCCCGGTGACTGCGATCAGTCTGGTCTGATCGCCTTCGCCCGCCCAATTGCTGCGCCAGTCTGGGCGACGCTTCGCCTTGCTTGCCTTACTTGATGTTGCCGGTAAAGCGGTTTTCGACCAGCGGGGGGGCGTCGACCTGCGGCACGTGACAGCTGGTGCAGATGTGGCGGGACGCATCGAAGGTCTTGCCGCCGGCGACGAAATGGCTGTCACCGAGTTTCGGCGAATTCTTCTTCACGTAGTTGTCCAGCCCGTGGCAGTCCAGGCACTGATTCTCGGTGAGGTTGATGTCGTCGAAGTTCGCCACGGCATGCGGAATCACCGGCGGTTGCGTGCTGAAGGTACGTGCCACGACCGGCTGGGTACCCGGCCGCTTGCCCGCATAGTCCTTGGCCGCGGGCGCCGCATCGGCGGCAATAACATCGGCGCCGCGCATCGATGTCAAGGGCTCATAGCTGGCGCAACCGACGACAACGGCCAGCAGAGATGCCAAGAGAATGGTGACGGTTTTCTTCATGATTGACTCCCGAGACGAGATTGAAGGTTGATCACTTCGGCGCCGCTTGCGGGGTGCCGGCCAGGCTTGCGACGGTATTGTTGTAGCGGGTGCCGAAGGCAAAGACATTCTTCGAACAGACATCGATGCAGCGGCCGCAGTTGGTGCAGTTGGCTTCCAGAATCAGTGGCGGCGTGCCGCCGATGGCTTTCAGTGCCGGCCGGATGACCTGTGGTTCCGGGCACACGGCGAAACAGTCCATGCAGTCGTTGCACGCGGCGCGATCGGGAAGCCGGACGCGCGTCAGCGAGAACCTCCCGATGAGGCTGTAGAACGCTCCCACCGGGCAGAGGTGGCCGCACCACCCGTGGCGCATGACGAACAGATCGAAGAGGAACACGGCGAGCAAGACTGCCCACGCGAGACCGAGGCCGAAGAACAACCCTCGATGCATCATCGACACCGGATTCACCATCTCCCAGGCGATGCTGCCGGTGACGGCTGCCGCCACCAGCGTCATGCCGAGCATCCAGTAGCGCGTCGGGCGACTGATGTGGGCGCTGCCCTTCAGCCCCAGCCGCACGCGCAGCCAGTAGGCGGCATCGGTCAGCAGATTGACGGGACAAACCCAGGAACAATAGCTGCGGCCGCCGACCAGCAGGTAGAACAGCGTGACGATGAGCACGCCCAGCAGCGCCAGCTTCTCCGGCATCTGTCTTGCAAGCAGGGACTGCACAATGACGTAGGGATCGGTCAGCGGCAGGAAGCCGAGGGTGTAGCTGAAATTGAGATTGCCCTTGACGATCCACAGACCGAACCAAGGACCGGCGAGGAACAGCAACAAAATACCGATCTGGCTGCCGCGCCGCAGGAGCAGCCACTTGTGCGCAGCGAGCCAGCCTTTGACTGCCACGGCCTCTGCACCGGGACGAACGGGGACGGGATTCACAGCTTGCTCCCCTGCAGCGCCTTGGGCAGCCCGGTAGCGGGCGCGCCGCCTGGAGCCGGCCCTGGCGATTGATCGGCAGGCGCACTGGGGGAAAGGCCCTTGCCGTGCTCATATTGCATGCCCTCGGGCATGTTGTACTTGTGTTCGACTTCGGGCGCCACGAGGCTGCCGCCGGCTTTTTCCTTTTCCACCCAGCCCAGCCGGTAGTGCGCACTCAATTGGCCCTTGGCCATGTAGAGCGGAAGCACCTTGATCGAGGCCACCTCGGTCGGACAGGCCTTTTCGCACTTGCCGCAACCCGTGCAGTGGTCCGAATGCACCGTCGGAATGAACAAGGTGTGCCGGCCGGTGCGCGCGTTGCTCTGGGGATCCAACATGATGGCCTTGTCGATCACCGGACAGACGCGATAGCAGATGTCGCAACGCAAACCGAGGAAATTCAGGCAGGTCTCGTGATCGACCAGCACGGCAAGGCCCATCTTCGACTTGTTGATGTCTTTCAGGGAATGATCGAGCGCACCGGTCGGACAGGCCTTCACGCACGGAATGTCCTCGCACATCTCGCAGGGCAGCTGGCGCGCCACGAAATAGGGTGTGCCCGTCGATATCGGCTCTTCGGGCTTGGCCAGATGCAGAATGTTGAATGGACAATCGCGCACGCACAACCCGCAACGGATGCAGGCAGCCGAAAAATCGGCTTCCGGCAACGCGCCGGGCGGCCGGATCGCGGCGGGCGGCAATGCCCTGGCGTGCCGTGCGTAGAGCCCGACCCCCAGCCCCAGCAGGCCGACGCCGCAGGCCATGCGTGCCGTGTCGGCGAGGAACTGGCGACGGGCCGCAGCGCTGGGCTTGTTGTCGTTGTCCATGATTCCCGGGCGGGGAGCGCAAGAGCTTCACACTCCCCGGTATCTCCAGTCATTCCATCAGGCCTTCACGACCCTGGCAGCGCACTTCTTGAAGTCCGTCTCCTTCGAGAGCGGACAGGTGGCATCCAGCGTGAGTTTGTTAACCAGCCGGCTCTCGTCGAAGAAGGGAATAAAGATCAGCCCCTCCGGCGGCTTGTTGCGGCCCTTGGTGTCTACGCGCAACTGGATTTCGCCGCGACGGGTGCTCACCTTCACCACGTCGTTGCGCTTGAGACCGCGTTTGTCGGCGTCCTTCGGATTCATGAACACCACGGCATCCGGGAAGGCCTTGTAGAGCTCCGGGGCGCGGCGCGTCATCGAACCGGTATGCCAGTGCTCCAGCACGCGGCCGGTGCACAACCACAAGTCGTAATCCTTGTCCGGCATTTCGGCCGCCGGTTGATAGGGCAGCGCGAAGATCTTCGCCTTGCCGTCCGGGTGGCCGTAGAACCGCAGGGTCTCGCCCTTCTTTACGTACGGATCGTAGCCCTCGCGGAAACGCCAGAGGGTTTCCTTGCCGTCGACCACTGGCCAGCGCATTCCGCGCGCCTTGTGATAGATGTCGAACGGCGCCAGATCGTGAGCGTGACCACGGCCGAAGCTCGCATACTCCTCGAACAGGCCTTTCTGCACGTAGTAGCCGAAGTAGTCGGACTCGTCATTGGTATAACCCGCCCAGGCATGGGCATTGACCTTCGCGGTTTCGTCCTTGGCGAACTTGTTGACCTGACCATTGGCGTAGAGCACGTCGTACAGAGTCTTGCCCTTGTATTCGGGATTCTTGTCGAGCAGTTCCGCCGGCCAGACTTCCTCGACCTTGAAGCGCTTGGAAAACTCCATGTACTGCCACAAGTCGGACTTGGCATCGCCCGGCGCCTTGACCTGCTGCCGCCACATCTGGCCGCGCCGCTCGGCGTTGCCGAACATGCCTTCCTTCTCCATCCACATCGCGCACGGCAGGATCAGGTCGGCCGCCATGGCCGAAACCGTCGGATAGACATCGGAGACGACGACGAAGGCCTTCGGATTGCGCCATCCGGGATAGATCTCGCCGTTGATGTTGGGACCCGCCTGCATGTTGTTGGTGGTCGAGGTCCAGTAGAAACCGATCTTGCCGTCCTTCAGCATGCGCGACTGGAGCACGGCGTGGTAGCCGACCCAATCCGGTATCGTGCCGGCCGGCAGCTTCCACAGCTTCTCGCTCGCTTCCCGGTGCTTGGGATTCACCACCACCATGTCTGCGGGCAGGCGATGGGCAAAGGTGCCCACTTCGCGCGCCGTGCCGCAAGCGGACGGCTGGCCGGTCAGCGAGAACGGGCTGTTGCCCGGCTCGGAGATCTTGCCTACCAGCAGGTGCACGTTGTAGATCATGTTATTGACCCAGGTGCCGCGCGTGTGCTGATTGAAGCCCATGGTCCAGGTGGACATCACCTTGGTCTTCGGATCGGCATAGGCCTTGGCCAGCGCTTCCAGCCTGTCCTTCGGCACACCCGAAATCTCATGCGCCTTGTCCAGCGTGTATTCGGAAACGAACTTGGCGAACTCGTCGAAGGTGATCGGCGACTGCTTGTTCGGATCACCCTTGGGCTTGCCATCGGGACCCGGATAGCCGTTGTTGCCGGCGACCTGTTCCAGCGGGTGGTTCGGCCGCAGGCCATAACCGATATCGGTGACGCCCTTGGCGAAGTTGACGTGCTTGGCAACGAAGTCCTTGTTAACCGCGTTGTTCTGGATGATGTAGTTGCATATGTAGTTGAGGATCGCCAGATCGGACTGCGGCTTGAAGATAAGCTCGTTGTCCGCCAATTCGCAGGAACGGTGGCTGAAGGTCGACAGCACGTGAATCCTGACGTGCGGCGCGGTGAGGCGCCGGTTGGTGATGCGCGACCAGAGTATCGGGTGCATCTCGGCCATGTTCGAGCCCCACAGCACGAAGGCGTCGGCGTGCTCCATGTCGTCGTAGCAGCCCATCGGCTCGTCGATGCCGAAGCTGCGCATGAAACCGACCACCGCCGAAGCCATGCAGTGGCGCGCGTTCGGGTCAAGACTATTGGAGCGGAAGCCGGCCTTCATCAGTTTGGCGGCGGCATAGCCTTCGAACACGGTCCATTGCCCCGATCCGAACATCGCGACACCGCGCTGACCCTGCTCGGGATTCTTCAGCGTCGCCTTCACCTTCTCGGCCATGATGTCGAAAGCGGCATCCCAGGAGATCGGTGCGAACTCCCCGTTCTTGTCGAACTTGCCGTCCTTCATGCGCAGCAGAGGCTTGGTCAGGCGGTCCTTGCCGTACATGATCTTCGAAAGAAAATAGCCCTTGACGCAATTGAGGCCCTTGTTCACCGGCGCATCGGGGTCACCCTGGGTGGCCACCACGCGCCCGTCCTTGACGCCGACCAGCACGCCGCAACCGGTACCGCAGTAGCGGCAGACGCCCTTGTCCCAGCGCACGCCATCCTGGCTCTGCGGGAGTGCCGCAACTGCCACACCGGGGACGCTCATGCCGGCGGCACTGGCTGCGGCGGCAATGGCATTGGTCTTGATGAATTCACGTCGCGTCAATTTCATTTCAGATCTCCTTGTAGTTGCGGCGTGACCTGGAGGTCAGCCTTCACTGAAACTCGCTATGCTTCTTTGTCCGGATCGGATTCGGTTTGGTGATAGACCATGGCCGCGGACATCACTCCGTCGAGTTGGCCTATGCATTCGTAGGTAGCGGCGTTGCCGCCTTCGTCCTCGGTTTCGATGGTGACGATCAGCTTGCCTTCGGGAGAGATGGCATGCACCTCGACCCCAGCCAGGGCGGCCAGCCCTGCCTGAACGACCGCCACTGCGCCCGGCCGGGCGTGGATGATGGCGCTTGATATGTTCATTGGGTGCCTCCTGATGTTCGGTGCGGCTCGGCACTGCAATCACCATGAAGAAATCATGGGTTTGTGCACGTGCAACATCCTAGGCCTGTGCCGGACGGCGGCCTTGATATTGGTCAAGCGTCAATGAAATCAACGGCACACCGCGATCAGCGGCGCGCCGAGAGAAGGCCTGCGGACGAATTCAGGAATGCCGTCTGCCGCGCTGCGGACAGCGCCTGAAGCGCCGGCGGCACCGGCCGGCGTCAGGGCGTGATCTGGTCGATCACTATCCGCAGGCCTTTTGCTCCAGGCTTCACTGCGGCGCTCTTGCCCGTCAGATCGCCCTTGCCCGGTGTTGCCGTGCCGGACTTAGAGATGCGCACTTCCACGCGCAACTGCTCTACGGACGAAATATTGGCGGTCGGCATCACCGCCTGGCTGTCGTCGAGCATGAAGTCCAGCGGCAGGTCGGCTACACGCGCTCGCTGGGCAGCGAGCGGCATGCGCGGGCCATCGACGGCCCTGGCGAAGATGAAGACGACGTCATCGGCATTGGCCTTGGCCTTCAATGCCGCAGAAAGTTCGACCCGGCCGCTGACCGACTTTCCGGTGGCCTTGGCCGCGACAGCTTTGTCCTTGCTGGCTGCTGCACGGTGCACTTCATCCTGCGGGGCGACGGCTCCCGCCAGCGCATCCCTTCGCGGCGTCCCCGGTTTCGCGCCGCCGCTGCGCTCGACTGCCTTGGCGATATTGGCCTCGACCATCTGCGCATCTTCGCTGCCGGGCTCGAGCTGCGGCAACAACTTCTGCCACAGTGCCGCGGCCTCGGCGTAGCGGCCGCTGCCAAACGCGTCGCCGCCGCCCATGAACAGCGCAAGCATGTTGCCAGGCTCAAGACGCAACGCCTGCTGGACCAGTTGGCGCGAGCGATCGTCAAATCCGTTGTTCTTCTGCACCAGCATTTCCGCAAGTTCGGCGAGCAATTCGGCGTTTCTGTTGAGCTCGGGGCCGATCCGGGTGAAAGCACGTTCAGCATCATCCCAGCGGCCCAGCGATTTGTAGGAACGCGCCAGCATGGCCCATCCCTCGGGATTGTCGGGGCTCTGCTCCAGCTTTGCCGCCAGCTTGGCGGTGAGCTGCTCCATATCGGCCGTGGCACGCTGCGTCTGCACCTCGCCGGGGAGCACCGCCGCGGGGCTTCCCAGCAGCGCATAAAGTCCGATGGCGATCAGCGGCAGCAGGATGCCGATCGCAATGGCATTGCCGCGGCCGAAACCTGCTGCAGCGGCAACTTCGGTGGCGGCCGTGTCGTCGATGAGTTGCCGCTCCAGTTCTTCCCGGGCCTCCGCGAAGTCGGCAGCGGCAAGTGCGCCGCTGGCGAGGTCGCGCTCCAGTTCGCCAAGGCGGTCGCGATGAATGGCGGCATTGAGCGCAGGCAAGGAGTCGGCGCTGGCGCTACGGCGCGAAGCAAGCCACCATGGACGCAACAGCAGCACCAAAGCGACGACGACCAGCGCCGCCACTGCAAGATAAAAGGAAGTCATGAGTTGGATTGGTCCAGCAAGGCCGCGGCGCGGCGACGTTCTTCTTCGGAAAGTTCGGGTGCGGCGATTTCCTTGGCGCGCCGCCGCAGAAAGGCAATCAGCGCGGCAAGGCCGCCGGCCAGCAGCAGGAAGGGCCCGCCCCAGAGCAGCCAGGTGGTCGGCTTCAGCGGCGGACGGTAGCGCACGAAATCGCCGTAACGCGCCACCATGAAGTCGAGAATTTCCTTATCGGTCTTGCCCTCGGCGATCATCTTGCGAATTTCGCGGCGCAGATCCTGCGCCAGTTCGGCGTGCGACCCGGACAGCGACTCGTTCTGGCAGACCAGGCAGCGCAACTCGTCGCTGATCGCGACCATGCGCTTCTCAATCTCGACGTCAGCCGCCATCGGCGCCGCTTCCTTGGCCATCGCCGCCCCGGCGAACAGCACAGCGCAGCAGAGCAGAAAAGTGCGCAGCTTCATTTCGACAACTCCGCAACCAGCGGCAGGATCTGCGTCTTCAGCGATTCCGGCGTGATCGGCCCGGTGTGCTTCATGCGGATCAGGCCGGTCTTGTCGATGACATAGGTTTCCGGTACGCCATAGACGCCGTAGTCGATGCCGACACGGCCGTCGAGGTCCAGCGCCACCACGGCATAGGGATTGCCGCGTGCCGCCAGCCACGCGTTGGAGCGCCTGCGGGTCAAATTCAGTTCGTCGTCCGGCGACAACTTTCCTGCATCGATCTCGCTGTCGCCGCGTACTTCCTTGTAGCTCAAGCCGACGATTGGCACCTTGCCTTCCTTCGAAAACGACACAAGCAAGGGATGCTCCTGACGGCAGGAGACGCACCACGAAGCCCATACGTTGAGCAGCCAGACCTTGCCTTTCATGTCCGCCGGCGAGAACGTCTTGTCGACTTGTTCCAGCCGGGGCAGAGTGAAGGCGGGCGCCGGTTTGTCCTTCAGCGGCGACGGCACGTCGCGCGGATTGAGAGTGAGGCCGACGCCGAGGAAAACCAGCAGGACGAAAAACACACCGAGCGGAATCAGAAAGCGCTTCATGCCGGAAGCCCCGCCGGAATCCTGGAGCCGGCCTTGACGCGCAGGCGGTAACGGCGATCGAGCATGGCGATAAACCCGCCCAGGCCCATCAACAGGGCACCGCCCCAGATCCAGTCGACGAAGGGCTTGTAGTAGACCCGCACGCTCCACGCGCCGGTATTGTCGAGCGGTTCGCCAAGCGAGACATACACATCGCGCGTGAATCCGGCGTCGATTGCGGCTTCGGTCATGGGCATCTGCGACGAGAAATAGTTGCGCTTCTCAGGATGCATGGTCTTCAGCACGCGGCCGTCCTTCGACAGTTCGACACTGCCGACTGAAGCGCGATAGTTGGGGCCCGGAGCCTCCTTCACGCCGAGCAGGCGGAAACCGTAGCCGCCGACATGCACGGTATCGCCCGGCTCCATGCGCACGTCCTTTTCCTCCTGGTAGCCGCCAACCATCGACACGCCGATGACGAATACGGCAATTCCGAAATGCGCGAGCTGCATGCCCCAGAACGATGCCGTCGGCCGGCCCATCTTCATCCGGTCGATGATCTGGAAGACGCCGCTGGCGGTGATCCAGACGGCCAGCAGGGAACTCATCGCGGTCAGCGGCGTCCACGAGCCCATCAGCAGCGGCAGGCAGATGCCGGCGATGACGGCCAGCACCATGCTCGCCCGCAAGCGGCGCGCGATGGACTTGAGGTCGGCGTGCTTCCAGTGCGCCAGGGGACCAATGGCCATCAGCACCAGCAGCGGTACCATGACCGGCACGAAGACCGCATTGAAATAGGGCGGCCCCACCGAAAGCTTGCCCATGCCGAGCGCATCGATCAGCAGCGGATAGAGCGTACCGAGCAGTACGCTGCCCGCAGCAACCACCAGCAGTACGTTGTTCATCAGCAGCATGGTCTCGCGCGAAACCAGGCCGAACCGCCCTCCGGCACTGACCTTCGGCGCCCGCCAGGCAAACAGCGTCAGCGAACTGCCGATCACGATGGCAAGCAGGACCAGGATGAACACACCACGACGCGGGTCCGTGGCAAAGGCATGCACTGACGTCAGCACGCCGGAGCGGACCAGGAAGGTGCCCAGCAGCGACAGCGAGAACGCAGCGATGGCCAGCAGCACGGTCCAGTTCTTGAAAGCACCCCGCTTCTCGGTAACGGCCAGCGAATGGATCAGGGCCGTGCCCACCAGCCACGGCATGAAGGATGCGTTTTCCACCGGATCCCAGAACCACCAGCCTCCCCAGCCCAGTTCGTAATACGCCCACCAGCTGCCCAGCGCGATACCGAGCGTCAGGAAAACCCAGGCGGCCGTGGTCCATGGCCGCGACCAGCGCGCCCAGGCCGCATCAAGCCGGCCGGAAATCAGGGCCGCGATGGCGAAGGCGAAAGCCACAGAGAAACCGACATAACCCATGTAGAGCATCGGCGGATGGAAAACCAGACCGGGGTCCTGCAGCAGCGGGTTCAAATCGCGTCCTTCCGCGGCGGCCGGCAACAGACGCTCGAAGGGATTCGAGGTAAACAGGATGAACGCCAGCAGGCCGATGCCGACCAATCCGAGTACCGCAAGCACGCGCGCCACCATGACTTCAGGCAGCTGGCGCGAGGCCAGCGACACGGCAGCACCCCAGCCGGCCAGCATCAGCACCCAGAGCAACAGGGAACCTTCGTGGCCGCCCCAGACTGCCGAGAAGCGATACAACGTCGGCAACTGCGTATTGGAATGCTGGGCGACGTAGCTCACCGAGAAATCGCTGGCGATGAAGCTCTGTGCCAGGCACCCGAAAGCAATCGCGATCAGCAGAAATTGGGTTTGTGCTGCCGGCCGCGCCAGAGCGATCCATTGCGCCTGTCCGCGTTGGGCGCCGATCAGAGGCAGCAACCCCTGCGCGACGGCAACCACGAAAGCGAGGATGAGAGCGAAGTGTCCGAGTTCTGGAGTCATGGTTTTTTCTGTGCCTGGTCGATGGCGTGCTTGGCTTCGGGGGGCATGTAGTTCTCGTCGTGCTTGGCCAGCACTTCGGTGGCAACAAACACACCGTCGGCGCCCAGCCTGCCCTGCACCACGGCACCCTTGCCGTCGCGGAACAGGTCGGGAAGAATGCCGGTGTAGGCAACGGGGATTTCCTTGACGGTATCGGTCATGACGAAACGCACGGTCATGTCCTGCCGTTTGACCGAGCCCTCCTTGACCAGTCCGCCGATGCGGAAAGCCTTGCCTTGCGGCGACTTGCCGGCAGCGACCTCAGAGGGCGTAACGTAGAGCGCGATGTTGCTGTCGAGGGCGTTCAGCGTCAATACCGCGGCTATCGCCAGCGAGGCCAGTCCGCCGACGATCAGTGCAATGCGTTTCTGTCTGGGTTTCATGAAATTCGTTGTTGGGTTTCAAGTTCGTCGGCAAGCCGCTCACGGATGAGGCTCTTGCGAACCTCGCTAAGACGCCGCTTGGCGAGAAAAGGTTCCGCGATCATGAGCAGCGCGCAGGCACCGAAACTGCCCCAGACATACAAGGCGTAACCGCCCATGGCGAAGAACTCGCCTACGCTATTCCAATGCATGCTTCACCCATTCCGTGTGTCGCTCGCGCTCGAGAATGATGGCGCGCACCCTGGTCAGCGCCACGGCGATGGAATACATCCAGAAGCAGAGCGCCATCAGCAGCATTCCCCAGAGCATGGTCTGCGCCATCGACGGCGCCTTGGTGAGATTGATCGTCGAGCCCTGATGCAAGGTGTTCCACCATTTCACCGAGAAATAGATGATCGGAATATTGACCACTCCCACCAGCGCCAGGATCGCCCCGGCCTTGTCGGCACGGCGCGGGTCGTCGATCGCCGCCTGCAGCGCCATGAAGCCGAGATAGAGAAAGAACAGGATCAGTTCGGAAGTCAGTCGCGCGTCCCAAACCCACCACGCGCCCCACATCGGCTTGCCCCACAGGGCGCCGGTCCATAGCGACAATGCCGCCATCAGGGCGCCGGTAGGCGCCAGCGACTGCGCCATCATCCCCGAAAGCCGCGTGTTGAGCGCCAGTCCGAGTCCAGCCCAGAAGGCCATCACCAGATAGAGGAACATCGACATCCACGATGCCGGCACATGGACGAAGATGATCCGATAGCCTTCCCCCTGCTGCGCATCGGTCGGCGCGACGAAGAAGGAGATCCACAACCCGGCAATGCCGAACGCGATGGCGGCGGCCCAGAACCACGGGATCATGCGCCCGGCAAGCGGATAGAAGCTCTGCGGGCTGGCAAACCTGAACCACTGAATAATCGACTGTCTCACTCCAACGCAATCCTCAATGCCGCCGTGGTCGCCCACGGCGCAAAAAAACCCGCCACCGCCAGCATCGCTGCCAGCAATGACAAATGCCCACCTGCGTCCAGACCCGCGATGTGGGCTTCCACCGCCCCCGCCCCGAAGATCAATGCCGGGATGTATAGCGGCAATACCAGCAGCGCCAGCAACACGCCGCCGCCACGCACTCCGAGCGTCAGCGCGGCACCAATTGCGCCAATCAGGGACAGCAATGGCGTACCCAACAATAACGCCAGGGTCAGAATGCCCAAGGTCGAAGCATCGAGATCGAACTGCAAGCCGAGCACCGGCGCCAGCAATACCAGGGGCAGACCGCACAACAACCAATGCGCCAGTATTTTACCGGCAACCAGCAGTCCCAAGGGGGATGGCGACAAGGCCATCTGTTCCAGAGTGCCGTCCACATGATCAGCCGAAAATAGCCGCGGCAAGCCGAGAAGAGTCGCCAGCAAGGCGGCAACCCACAGGATGCCCGGAGCGATCTTCTTCAGCAGTACGGGTTCCGGCCCAATCCCCAGGGGGAACAGGCTGGTGACGATGACGAAAAAGAACACGGCCGTCAGCACCTCGCTCCTGCGCCGCAGGGCCAGCAGCAGATCGCGGCGCACCGTCGCGAGAAAGGCGTTCATAGGACTACCGTCCCTCCGGCCCCCCGCCCAAGGCAGGGGGTGACGGCCGTTCGCCGCTGCACGGCTCCATAAGTGGGCTGCGCCTCCCTTGGGGCGGCCCGGCAGGAGGCGCTCATAGCACCAGCGCCTTGCCGCCAGGCACTGGCAGCGGCTGGTGGCTGGTCAGTACGGCGAGTCCGCCCGCGGACAGATGCTCGGCGATCAAATCCCCAAGCAGCTTCACCGCGGCGACATCCAGTGCGTTGAAGGCTTCGTCGAGCACCCACAAGACCGCCGGGCGCGTCAGCAGTCGCGCGAGCAGCACGCGCCGCTTCTGCCCCGCGGAAAGCACGCGCACGGGCAACTCTTCGCGGCCGCGCAGGCCAAGCCGGATCAGGGCCGCCATCGCTGTACGCTCGTCGAGCTCAATACCGTCGAGCGCGGCCGCGAGACGCAGATTCTCCAGCGGCGTCAGGTCTTCCTTGACCGCGGCATGGTGTCCAAGATAGATCAGGTCGCGTCGGAATTCGATCGAGGGCGTCGGCTCATTGCGCCAGCGTATCTCACCGGCATCGGCCGGGGAGAGGCCAACCAAGAGTCGCATCAGGCTGGTCTTGCCTGAGCCGTTTTCCCCCTGCACGTGCAACCACTCGCCTGCGGCGAGCGAAAACCCGACGTCGGCAAACAGGCGGCGTTCACCGCGAGAACAGGCGAGACCTGAAACATGGAGCATGGGGCGATTGTGCCCGAAACGGGCGCGGTAGGGCTTGCGCCGAATCAAACGGTGCGTCGCGGCGGCAGCAATACCGATGCGATCGCCATCAGAACCAGCACCAACGCCGCGAAATCCTGCCAGCGCGGCGCCTCCTTCAGGAAGATCATCCCGCTGAAGACGCCCACCACCGGAATGATCAACGAACCGAGCGATGACACGGAGGCCGGCACCATGTGCACCAGCTTGTTCCATGCCCAGTAGCAGAACAGGAGGCCGATGAAGACGTTGTACCAGAAGCCGAACATGGGCCAGAAGCTGATCCGGCCCCATTCGACGCTGTCCAGCACGTGCCCTGCCAGCGCCATGGGCAAGCCGCCTAACAGGGCCTGCCATGCCGTCAGCGACGTGATGGGCATGGGCAGGGGATTGGCCTTGTAGATCACCAGGCCGGCAGCCCAGAAAATGGCAGCGATGATCATCAGCAGCACGCCGACAGGCGCACTGCCGAGCTTTTCCAATTCCGCGCCAATCAGCAGCGCCATGCCGCTCATGCCTAGTGCCAGGCCGATCAGCCGGCGCCGGGTAAGGGGTTCATTGAGGAACCACACCGAAAGCAGGGCACTCCAGAGCGGCATGGTGTAGCCGAGGATTGCCGCACGCCCCGAGGGCAGCAGGCTCAGGCCATAAATCGCGAAAATGTTCCAGCCAACGATGTTGCACGACGCGAGCGCGATCAATTGTCGCCAGCGCCCCGCAGGAACTTTCAAGGACTGGCCGGAAAACCAGGCGATGGCGAACAAACCGATGGAAGCCAGCACCATGCAGTCGCCTCGAAACATCAGACGCGGTATCTCGGTGATCACCGTCTTCATGATCGGCCAGTTGAAGCCCCATCCAAGTGAAAGCAGACCGAGCAGGACGAGGCCGGCGCGTGGAATGGGAGCGGAGGACATGGTGCGCGAGTGTCGCACGGCGATGCGGGCTTTACAATCCGGGCATGTCATCCCCCACCCTGCTCCCCGTTCTGGCCATTGCAGCCCTGCTCTCGCTGGCAACGGCAGGGGTCTTGCTGCTCACGGGACAAGCGGTACCGCAGCTGGCCGCCCACCTGGCTTTCGCCTTGGGGGTATTGCCGCTGATCCTGGCCGCCATGGGTTACTTCGTCCCGGTGCTGACCCGCAGCGGCGCAGTTGGCGTCGCTGCGCGGTGGCCCCCGCTACTGGCCTTGGCCGGAGGAGCGGTGGCGGTCTTT
>Ga0207969_100101_pt1 | contig 58130 bp, 48 predicted proteins | sample LakWasMet25_LOW6_2_FD_183869 | JGI IMG/M metagenome (GOLD analysis project Ga0207969, IMG submission 183869) | Freshwater sediment methanotrophic microbial communities from Lake Washington under simulated oxygen tension - Sediment Metagenome... | ecosystem: Environmental > Aquatic > Freshwater >...
GCATCGGGAGCTCTGCATGCGGGAAGGGGTACTGCCAACCTCGCGGAAACTGAAGAGTCCTCATGCGCTCGCCCTGCAATTCCCCCTGTGAGACAGCAGGGACTCGAATGAACAGCAACATCCTCCCGCTGATGTCCGTCCCCCTCCTCGCCGCGTGTGCGGCGTCGGTCGGGGTCAACGCCGGTCAATCGGACGCGCATGTCGACGCGCCCCCTGTCGATGTAACGATGCCCGACACGAGGGATGCGCCAACCACCGGCACAGACGTGGAAGATGCTGGTCCCCTTCCCGTGGCCCGGCTGTCGGTCCACTGGGGAGTGGGGTGGCTGCGGCGGTCGGACGGGACGACCTATGCCTGGGGAGATCAGGTAGATGCGCTCACGCCCGAAGGGCGCGATGCCGGCGCGGACGGGGGCGCCGTGCGCGCGGTACCCTCGCTGGACGGGCGAGTCTTCGCCGGGCACAACACCTTCTGCCAACTCGACATGGTGGGGGCGCTCCGGTGTTGGGGGAACAACGAGCGCGGGCAACTGGGGAACGGGGGGATCACGTCGACTGCGGCCCCCGGCGAGGTCGTACTGGACAGCGTGGTGGACGTCGCTGCGGGGTGGGGTGCCTGGTGCGCCCTCCGGCGAGACCAGTCGGTGTGGTGTTGGGGTCGATACGCCGGCACTTCAGAGGAGATGCCGCCGGGCCTTGTCCCAACGCGCATCACCATCCCCGGTCAGGTCGTCCGGCTGTTCGGAGGGACGAACGCCTGGCACTTCGTGGCCCTCGACAGCATGGGGCGGATGTGGTGCTGGGGCAGCAACTTTGCGGCCCAGTGCACGACCATGCAGCGCTTCCTCCATCCGGACGCGGTCCAGATTCCGGTGGTGCCCGACATCCGCACGGTGGCGCTTGCAGGCACCTTCACTTGCGCCCTCTCGGGCAACGGCGAGGTGCGGTGCTGGGGCGGGCAAACGCTGGGCATCAACGGCGAACGCGACGGGCAACCGGGCACGGTGCTGTACACGCCGACGCTTGCCCCGGCCTATGCCGGGGCGGTCGACCTGGCTGCCGGACCCAACTACCTTTGCGCGCTCCTGCCCTCAGGGCAGGTTCAGTGCGGCGGCGAACACACCGAACGCGGCGTCCTGGGCTTCTACTCGCGGCAGACGGGACCCTTCGCCCCGCGGCTGATCCCGTCCCTCGACGGCGTCGTCGAACTCCGCGCCGGGCGCGACCACAACTGCGCAAGGACAGCTTCGGACGACGTGTTCTGCTGGGGTGCCAACACCTTCCATCAGCTCGGGCTGCCCGACCAGACTGCGATTCCGCAGCGGGTCCCCGCTCGACAGCCTCAGCCGTAGCCTCAGGCCGCACGCCTGTTCTTGATCTTCACTCCCGTCTTGAGTCGTTGGAGATCCCGGTCAGCCGCCTCGCTCACCCCCCGACCATCCACGCTCCCAGCGTCGCGTCCGTCGCCTCGCTCGCGGGCACCTCGCCCACGACCGCGCCCCGCCGCAGCACCATCACCCGGTCGCTGAGCGCTCGCAGCTCGTCGAGCTCCGACGACACCAGCACCACCGCCACGCCCTTCGCCCTCAGCCCCCGCAGCGCCCCGCGGATCACCTCCGCCGCCCGCAGGTCGACCCCTCTCGTGGGCTGCGCCACCAGCAGCAGCCGCGTCGCGGTCCGCAGCTCCCGCGCCATCAGCACCTTCTGCTGGTTGCCCCCCGACAGCGAGGCCAGCGCCGCGTCCGGGTCCGTCGGCCGCACGTCGAAGCGCGCGATCGCCTCTGCCGCGACCTCCCTCGCCGCCGCCCCGTCGTAGCGGCCTCCCAGGGTCGCCGTCGCCACCTCGCCCAGCGCGAGGTTCTCCGCCACCGTGAGCTCGCCGAAGAGCCCGTGGCCCTCGCGGTCCTCCGGAACGAAGCCGACGCCGCGGGCGCGCCGCCCGGCCACCGTCTCTCTCGTCACGTCCTCGCCGCCCAGGGTGATCGTCCCCGCCTCGCAGGGGCGCATCCCCGAGAGCATCTCCAGCAGCGCCCGCTGCCCGTTGCCCTCGACCCCGGCCACCCCGAGCACCTCGCCCGCCCTCAGCGTCAGCGTGAACGGACCCGCTCCCCCGCCTCGCACGCCTCGCACCGACAGCGCCTCGCCCGCGGTCCCTTCGGCCTCGCCAGCTTTACCCGACACGGTATGACCCGCTTCGCCCACCACCGCCGCGACCACCGCCTCGCGGCTCGTCGCCGCGACCTCCGTGGTGAGCGCCACCTTGCCCCGGCGCAGCACGGTGATCTCGTCCGCCACCGCGAACACCTCGTCGAGCTTGTGCGTCACCAGCAGCACCGCCGCGCCCTGCGCCGCCATCGCCCTGATCGCCGCCAGCAGCTCCGTCACCTCCGCGGGGGAGAGCACCGCCGTCGGCTCGTCGAGCAGCACCACCGTCGCCCCGCGGTGAAGCACCTTCAGGATCTCCACCCGCTGCCGCTCCCCGACGCCCAGCGAGGCCACCGCGGCCGACGGGTCTACGGGCATCCCGCGGGCCTCGGCCAGCGAGCGCACCCGGGCGTCCATCGCATCGCGGTCGAGCAGCCACCCGAAGGGGCCGCGCCGCGGCTCGGCGCCCAGCACGACGTTCTCGGCGACGGTGAGCGCCTCGGCCAGCATGAAGTGCTGGTGCACCACCCCGATGCCCGCCCCCAGCGCGGCGCGAACGTCCCCGGGAGGGAGCTCGGACTCGTCGACGGTGACGCTCCCCGCGTCGGGGGCGACGAGGCCGCACAGGCAGCGGATGAGGGTGCTCTTGCCCGCGCCGTTCTCGCCGACGAGCGCGTGCACCCGGCCGGGGGTGAGGGTGAGCGAGGCGTCGTCCAGCGAGACGCAGTCGCCGTAGGCCTTGCGCAGCCCTCGCGCCCTCAGCGAAGGCATCAGTGCGGGTCGGCGTGCGGGCGGGCCTGCGGGTCGAAGGGCGGCAGGTTGCCCAGCTCGCCGGGCGGCAGGTGGATGAGGTCGAGGCGGTCTTCGTGCACCTCCGGGTGCAGCCGGTCGCGCGCCTCCTGGAGCAGCGCCGCCGTGCGCTGGGTGCGGCGGTCGCGCACCAGGAAGCCCCGGATGGTCGCCACCACGCCGGGGTCGGTGACCTCTCGGCGCAGCGCGGGGCGCGTGCCGGTGAGCACCCCCACCCCGAAGCGGTTGTTGGGGAGCGCCACCGGCTGCGCGGTGACGTCCATCTCCCGGCCGAGGGTGAACACCGCCGCGGCCAGCGCCGGGTCGACGGGCTGCCCATCGCCCGTGGGCGCGCCGCTGCGCTGGAAGTAGAACGCGTCCCCGTCGCGGGCCTTGGTGGGCTCGTCGACCGAGTGCTGCCTCACCAGCTCCCGCACCCGACGAAGGTCGCCCCGCGCCGCGCGCACCTCGGTGATGGCCCTCGCGGCGGTCTCACGGTCGGCGGTGATGATCACCGTCGCGCGGCGGTACTCGGGCTGCTGGTAGTCCGCGAGGTGCGCCTGGTAGTACGCGGTCACCTCGCTCGCGGAGATGGACTCCGGCGTGACGGACTCCAGCACCGCGCGCTGCTCCAGCCGCTGCGACAGGATGCGACGGACCGACGCCGACACCTCGGGGTTGCGGTCGAGCCCCTGGCGCCTCGCCTCGGCGGCCAGCAGGAAGGTCGTCACCAGGTTCTCGAGGTAGGCGCGACGCTCCGCGGGGGCGAGGTAGCGCTGGCGCACGGGCCCGGGGGCCTCGTTGAGCATGTCCTCGAACTCGCCCACGGTGATCGCCTGGTCTCCCACGCGGGCCACCACCTGCGCCCGCCGCGCGGCCTCCGCGGGCGTCACCCCGGCGTCCGCCGAGGGGGCCGGGGCGGGCTGCGCCCCCGCGAGCTCAGGGGAGAGCAGGCCGACGAAGAACAGCGGGAGCAGGCGCGCAACAGGGCTTCGCATCGGTGGAGACGTCGGGTCGCATGGCCCCGCCCGGGACGTCAAGCGCCGCGCGTCCGTGGTAGCGTGCGCCCTGCGCCGATGCGATGCCCCCAGTGCCAGAGCCGCGTGACGCCCTCGATGCGCCGCTGCCTGCGGTGCGGCGCGGTGCTCCCCAAGGCGGGGGCGCAGACCATCGAGACGCTCGCCCGACCCCCGGCCCCCTACGCCTCGGGCGACCGCGTGGTGGGGCGCTACCGCATCCTCGAGTCGCACGGGTCAGGGCCGCTGGGGACGACGTATCGGGCGCACGATCCGACCGGGCGCACCATGGCGGTGAAGGTGCTTCCCGCGGCGCTCTTCCCGGGGGACACCGAGCGGCGGGAGTTCGTCGAGCGCTACGGGGCGCTCTGCGGGAGGACGCTCCCTGGCGCGGCGCTCCCGACGGAGGTGGGCGTCGACAACGAGGTGGTCTTCGTGGCCTCGACCTGGGTGTACGGCGCGTCGCTGCGCTCGATCGTGAGGGCCTACCGAGCGGCCGACCGGCGGCTCGAGCGCGACCAGGTGCTGGGCGTGCTGCGCGGCGCCTACGAGTGCCTGAAGGCGCTCCACGCCATGACCACCCACGGGGCGGTGTATCCCGAGAACGTATCGATCACCTCCGACGCCGTGGTGCTGCTCGACCCGGGGCTCGCCGCCTCGCTGCCGCCCCGGCGCTACGTCGAGCGCGTCGAGCGGGCGCCGGAGATCTGGCCCTACATCGCCCCGGAGCTTCGCGTGGGAAAGCGCGCCAACCCGGGAGGCGACCTCTTCGCCCTCGGGGCCCTCGCCTCGGAGCTGCTCACCGGCGACCCCGCGCGCTCCTCGTCGCCGGACTTCACCGCGCCCGACCTGGGCGCCGCCCTCGAAGCGGCGATGCGCGCCGCGGTCTCGAGCCAGGCGTCGCGGCGGGTGTCCGCGGTGCCCGAGCTGCTTTCCGGGCTCGCGCAGATCGCGGGCGAGGCCTCGCTGCCTCCCTACGCGCCGCTGCCTTCGCCCTCGGAGATGGTCGACGCGCGCACCCGCCGGGTGGTGCTGCGGGTCCCCGGGGCGGTTCGTCCGTCGGCGCCTCGGTCGCCTCGGTCGCCTGGGCGGCAGCGCAAGGTCGGTTGAGCGTTCGGCGCGCGGAGTCTGCTAGTGTCGGGGATGAGTCTCCGAGAGTGCAATTGAGGTTGGTTTGAGCGTCGCAAGCGCGTGTCCGCATTGCCAGAAGCCGTTGCCCGATGGGTTTATCGGAAGGGCCTGCCCCCACTGCGGCGGGGTGATCGCGGGCAAGCGCAAGCGCTCGCTGTCGGGCTTCTCCTTCCAGGCGATGCAGCCGGGGCTGACCGGCTCCTCGCGGCCGCCCCACGCGGCCCGCTCCAGCGTCCCGCCGCGCGAGGCCACCGAAGACCGCTGGGACCTCCCTGATCAGGGCTCCGAGCCGCCGCCCGATCGGGGAGCGGTGCCTCCCGCGGCCCCGACGGGCTTTCCCGCGGTGCCCGCCCCCATGACCGCGAGGGGCATCCGTTCGACCATGGCCCTGGGGATACAGTCCCCCCGCGACGCCGCAGCGCCCGCGGCCGGGCCCGTCGCCGCGCCCGTGCGCGCACCCGGCGCCGACCCGCTGCGCTCGACCGCCCTCCTCGACCCCTTCGCCTGGAACCTCGACCACGCCGCTCCCCCCGAAGCTCTACCGCAGCGGAGCAGCGTCCTCGACATCCGCACGCTGAAGCAGACCTCCCTCGGGGTCGGCGCCCGACCCTCTCCCTTGCCCCAGACCCCCGAGCTCCCCGCCAGGCCGGCGTCCGCCGCGGCGACCATCCGCACCACGGCGCTCGGCGTCGCCCCGGTGCCCGCGGTCCAGCCCGCGCCTTCGCCCTTCGCGGTGCCCGATGATCTGCCCGAGGCCGACGCGTTCCCGTTGATCCGCAGCACCCAGCCCTCGGGCACCCCGGTGACGACAAGGCCTCCGCCCTCGTTTGATCCGATGGCCACGATGCAGGACGGCATCGACATCCCCTCCGCCCCGGCCCCGGCCCCGGCCCCGGCCCCGACCTTCGAGCTCGACGAGCACTCCGCCGACCTCGACGAGCAAGAGCCTCGTCCCTCGCTCCTCCCGGCCTACACGCCGCTGCGCGCGCCACCCTCGCGGGCCCCCGGGCCGGTCACCCCGGTCGGGTGGGGGTGGTCCCTCGGAGGCGCGGCGCTGGTGCTGTCCGCCGTGATCGCGCTGCGCTCGGCCCCGCTGGCGGTCGCCCTGCGCGCGGCCGCCGGGGCGGCGTCGCTGCTCATGCTGGCGCGCTTCGGCGGCCTCGCGATGAGGGCGCTGCTGCTCCTGCTGGTCGCCCTCCCCGCGCTGGCCCTGGAGGCGCTCTCCGTCCCCTCGCTCTCCCGCGCTGGCGCCGCGGTGCTCACCAGCGCGCTGGCGCTCCTTCCCGCCGGCGCGTGGATCTCCGGCGACCGCCCCCTCGTACGTCGCGCCCTCCTGCTCGCTGGCGTCGTGCTCACGGTGGTCGCGATGCTGATGCCGGGCGGGGTCGCTCGCCCGTGGTCCTTCGGCGCGCTGTCGGCGCTGGTGCTGGCGCTGGTGGCGATGGCGACCCCGGCGCGGCAGGTCTCGGCGGCCCTCACCGCGGCGCTGATGGCGTGGGGCGCGGCCTGCGCAGCGAGCGCTGGCGGCCCGACGCTTCTCACGGTCTCGACGGGCCTGGCCACCGCCGCGCTGGTGCTGCTGTGCGGCCGGGCGCTGGCCGCTGTGGTGGAGAGCGACTGAGGGGCTGTCTGACGAACGTGGATCGTGGGGCACCTCCACCTCGCACCGACCAGCTCCGCCTTCGTCAGGCAGGCACTACGCGCCCGCGTCGAGGGTCACGCCCGCCAGGAAGGCCCTGCGCGCGTCCATCTCGTCGTCCGCGTAGAGCCCCTCGGCGTCGGTCAGCGTCACCGAGCGCGAGCTCCCGCTCCTCGGGTCGCGCAGCTCCAGCGAGAGCACACCGTCCCGGCCCACGCGCAGGATCACCTCCACCGGCGACCCGTCGGCCAGGCCCTCGTCGAGCGCCACCTCGAAGCGCCCCAGCGGCGTCGCCTCGGAGAGCGTGGCCCCCTCCAGCACGTCGATGGGCAGCACCCTCGCGCCGCCCCGCTTGCGAAACACCCGCCGCCCCTCGAAGGGCACCTTCGTCAGCGCCGGAACAAGCACCGCCAGCGCCTCCCGCCGCTCCCCAGGCCTCGACGGGTCGGCCTCTCTCGCCCTCACCCCCAGCGCGTCGGGGATCACCCCGTGGTAGTCCGCCGCGGCCTTACCCCCATCGGTAAAACAGCGCTCGGCGTAGAGCGCCGCCCCGGCCGCCACCGCGCACGCCGGGTTGAGCGGGTCGTCCGCGTCGTCGAAGATCCGCACCGCGCCCGCCCCCCGCAGCGCCCTCAGCCTCGCCTGCACCGGGTAGAGCCAGCTCGACCCGCCCACCAGCAGCACCTCGTCGAGCCCCGACCACCCGAGGCCCGCCCGGGAGAGCGCCTCCTCCGCGCAGTCGACCGCGCGCTCGGTGAGCTCCTCGGTCCATCGGGCGAGCTCCCCGAGGGTCACCCGCACCACCGCCGGGGGCAGCGAGGCGCCCCCCTCGGTGCGCAGCGCCAGCGTGCGGGAGGCCACCCTCGCCATGGGGTTGGCGTCGAGCGTCGCGTGCTGGTTGAGCTGTATCTTCACCCCCTCGGCCACCGAGAGCAGCGCCTCCCTCGACGCCTCGTCGACCTCGTCGAGCCCGAGGCCCGGAGAGCCCGCGGCGTCCGCGTAGCGTTCCAGCAGACGCTCGCGCAGCAGCTCGTCCACGCCGAGCCCCCCGAGCTGCACCCCGTACGAGGCCAGCGCCTCCAGCGTCGGAGCGCCCCAGGGCCCCTCCCGACGGAGGATTGTCACGTCGAGGGTTCCGCCGCCGAAGTCGAAGACCATGAAGCGCGCTCCCCGGGAGCCGAAGCGCTGCCCCATCCCGTAGGCCCACGCCGCCGCGTCGGGCTCCGGGAGCATCGCCACGGAGGCCAGGCCCGCGAGGGAGACGGACTGCGCCACAGCGCGTCGCTCCCGGTTGCGGAGGCGCTGAGGGTGCGTGACCACCACGCCGTCGATGGGAGGTAGCCCCGGGGTGCGCTCGACCCAGGAGCGCAGCGCGCGCAGCACCAGGGCGCCGATGTCCGTGGAGTAGAGGTCCATCGAGCCGAGCGACCAGGGGGGACCTCCCGCGACGGAGCGGGTGACCGCCAGGTGGTTCTTGCTGCCGCGCACCAGGGCCACGCGGGGAGGGGCGCAGCCGAGGGAGGCGCAGCGGTCGCGCCAGGCGATGGGCGCGCGGCGGCCGACGATCACCGAGGGCTGCGCGGGGTCGCTCCCGTCGAGCAGCACCGTCGAGGCCAGCGTGACGCCGCCGGACTCCAGCGGGATCATCCTCGCCGCGCCGCGGTGAGCGAGCGCCACGGACGCGTAGGTGGTGCCGAGGTCGATGCCGTAGAACGCCATTGGGGGTCTAGGAGGGCTTCGTAGCCGCCGCGGACTCTACGCGCGACCCGCTTTCTGGTGAAACCGCCGCCGGGCGCGCCATGATCGCCGGGAAGGTCCTGGCATTCCCCGGCACGCGCAGATGAGCTCCGACGACGAGGCCTTCCTGGAGCTGGAGAGCGACGCCCCCGCGGCGCCGGACCCCACGCCGCACCTCCCCGAGGCCCTCGACGACGAGGCCTTCCTGGAGCTCGACGAGGTCGCCCAGAGCCCCCTCGCTCGGGCCGTCCGCGTGGTCAGCGACGACGACCTGCGCGCCGTGACCGCCCTCGCCGAGGACGACCGCCCCCTCCTCGACGCCCTCTACCCCGCGCAGCCCGACCTCGCGGCCCGCCCCCCCTCCGCCTCCGAGCTCGCCGAGCGCCTCGCCTTCGTGCGCGCCGCGCTCAACCAGGTCACCCGCCGCGGGTCCGAGTGGCGAGCCCGCGCGGAGGTCGCCGGGTCGGCCCTCGCCCGCCGCCTCGAAGCCCTCTCCCGGCACGGCGAGCTCTCCGCCGCCGCGCTCTCCGAGCTCATGGCCTGGCACGAGCGCGCCCTCGAAGCCCTCATCACCCGAGAGGCCGGCGACGCCCGGGCGCTGCACCCCCCGGAGCTTCGCCGCCTCGACCAGGAGGCCGCCCGCCGCGGGCTCTCCCCGGACCTCGCCCGCGCCGTCGCAGGGCGCCTCGGCGTCGCTTTACACACCGAGGTATCCCTGGCCTGGTCGCCGTGCGACGCGCTGCCCGGCGCTCCCCGCACCCTCGACGCCGCCGCCGGGGCCATCACCGAGAGCGTCGCCCACGCCGTGGTGGCCCTCCGAGACGGCGCCCTCTCGGCCTGGCTGCGCGCCAACCGCGGCGACGCGGCGCTCCTCTCGATCGCCCTGGAGTCCGAGGCCCTCGCCCGAGGCCCCGACACCGACGCGGCGCTCATCGGCGCATGGACCCTCGCCTGGGCGATGGGTCGCGAAGGCGTCGCCGTCGACGGGCTCGCGGTCACCTCTCCGGAGCTGCTCCGCACCCACCTTCGCGCGGGTCGGCTGGACGCCTCCCGGGTGCGCTCCCAGGGCAGGGCGCTGGGCGCGTGGTTTCGCCGCGAGGGCCACGGCGCGGTGGCGGCGGCGTGCGAGGCCCTGGCGCGCGACGAGGTCCACGCGGAGCTTCGGCTCTCCTGGGCGCTCGGCGAGCCGCTGAGGCTGGCGTCGAAGCCGGTGGGCGATCCGACGGCGCTCGCGAGGGAGGTGCTGCGCCGACCCGAGGCCCGCGCCGAGGCCCTCGACCGCTGGCGCGACGGAACCCTCCTCGCCTGGATGGACTCGCTCCCACGGGCGAAGCGCGACGCCGCCTGGATCGACGAGCTCTCGGCCTCCCGCGCCCACGACTCCGACGAGGGAGCCTTCTGGCGAGGGGTCTACCGCCGCGCCCCGCGGGCCTCGCTCCGGGTCTTCGTGGAGCTGGGCGCCTCGACCCGGGCGGTGCGCTTCGAGGGCATCGGCGACCTGCGCTCGACGGCTCGCGTGGCGGCCTCGTGGGGCGCCCTGCGAGAGGCCCACGTGCGCTCCGAGCTACACGCCTGGCTTGCCCACTCGGCGCCGGGCCTGGAGCTCGACGCTCCGCCTTCCAGCGCCGACGACGGGGCGCTGCTGCGGCTGCTCTGGTCCCTCGGGGCGACGGGCCTGGTGCTGGCTCGCGGAGCATCGGGCGCGGCCATCGACACCCCGGCTGACCTGGTGCTCGCGTGGCGTCGAGGACCGCTGGCCCTGGAGGCCGCGCTCTCCTCGGGCCTCGTGGGCGAGTGGCTCCGCCGCTTCCACTCCCAGGACGGCGTCTCCGGGCTGAGCCTCGGCGACGCGATGACCCGCTGGGGAGCTGCCTTCGGCGCGGGCGTGGCGCCCTCAGGCGTCGCGGCGCTGCGGTGCGCGCTGCTCTGCGGGCTCACGGTGATCCCCAGCGACCCGACCGCGAGCGGAGGCGCCGAGGGGAGGGCGCTGGTGGGCTTCGTCGGCATCGATCCAGCGAGGCGCGACGACGCGGTGTGGTCCGAGCTGCTCGATGCTCCGGGCGATCCGCTGGGGCACGGGACGGCGCTGCTCTGGGCCGCGAGGCACGTGCCCGCCCTCGGGGTGCTCACCGCCGCGGGCGAAGGGGCCACTCGCGAGGCGGTGCGAGAGGCGCTGCTGGCGGCAGGGCGACCGCTCCCTTCGGCGCCCCTCGCAGAGACCCTCGCGGACCACGCGGCCCAGGCCGAGCGGCGCGCCCGGCAGAGGGCGCTGCTGGAGGAGAGCGAGCGCATCGCGGCGCAGCGGGAGGTCGCCCGCTCCCAGCTGGAGCGGGAGGCGGCGAGGGTGGCCGCGGAGAGGCTCACCGCGCAGCGCGAGGCGGCGAGGGACGCCCTTCGGAGGGAGGTCGACCGGGAGGTCGCGCGCATCCAGTCGGAGCGCGAGGCGGCGCGTCGCTCACACGAGCGGGCCCTGGCGGCGCTTCAGGCCGAGCGGGCGCTGGCGGAGGCCGAGCACGCAAGAGCGATGACCGAGCTCTCGCTGTCGAAGGCGCGCTCGACCGTGGCGGACACGGCGGTCGACCCGGCGGCGCTCGAGGCGCGATGGCGCGAGGCGGCGAGGCTGGCGGCGGAGGAGGAGGTCCAGCGGGCGGTGGCGCGCTCGGAGGCCGAGCTTCGAGAGGCGGCGCTGCGGGCCGCGGAGGGGGCTGCTGCGGGAGAGGTGCGTCGCGCGGCGGAGATCGCCGCGGCAGAGCGAGCGCGGCGGCAGCGGGCCGAGTCGGAGCTGTCCGCGACGCTGGGCGAGCTGCTGGCGAGGGAGGGCGCGCTGCGCGTCGAGGCGGAGCGCGCGGCGGACGAGGCGACGAGGGTGGCGCTCTCGCTGGCGGAGGGCGAGACGCAGCGGGTCGAGGCGGAGCAGCGCGCCGAGGAGGCCGCGAGGCGGGCCGAGGCCGCGATGGCTGAGCGCGTCGCAGCGCAGTGGGCCGAGCAGCAGGCGAGGGCGGAGGAGGAGATCGAGGCGCTGGCGAGGGCCGAGCGGGAGCGCCGCGCGGAGGCCACGCGACTCGGGCTGGAGGCCGCGAGGGAGCGCCCCGCGGCGGACGAGCCCGCGGTGGACGAGGCCTTCACCGAAGACCCGATCGCCGAGGCCGCGGACGACGTCGGAGAGGAGCTGCTCAGCAGCGACCGCCACGAGGTGGCCTTCGACCGCCTCGCGGTGGCCTACGAGGGCGTCGACGACGCGGCGCTCTCGGGCCTGCGAGACGCGGTGGACGCCTGGGCGAGAGCCCGGCCGAGGCACCCTCTCTCCTCGCTCGGGGCGGCGATGGTGGTCGATGCGGTGACGATGATCCCGGCCTTCGAGGCGCACGTGGCGACGCGGCTCGAGTCGCGGGTCATCGAGCGCCGGGTGGTGACCGGGAGCGACGACCAGGACGCCGTGTCGGTGGGCCCCGAGGCCTCCGCCGCGGGCGAGGACTCCATCGACCCCTGGCTGCTCGACCTCTCCCCCGTCGACACCTGGGACCGCCTCACCGTCGACGCCCCGCTCTCGCTCCGCCCCCGTCGTGAGCCGTGCCCCCGGTGCGCCGTCGACGCCTCTTCGGCCACTCCCCCCGGCCGCTTACGCTGCGAGGTATGCGAGGCCGTCGGCACGGTGGTCTGCTCCCGCTGCGGCGGCTTCGGCCGCTCCCGCTGCGGCCGCTGCGGCGGCAACGGCGAGGTGCTCGTCCCAGGCGGCGGAACCCGTCGCTGCCCCGCCTGCGACGGCCGCGGCGACTCGGTCTGCGGCTGCTCCCTCGGCCGCGTCTCGTGCCGCGCCTGCGATGGGGTCGGCCACCGCCCGTGCCCCACCTGCGGCGCCGACGGCGTCGTCGAGACCCGCCCCTGGGTGTCCCAGTCGGCGCTCGGGGTGCGCGCCCGCGCGGTGGTCTCCGTGGGCCTCCCCCCGGGCCTCTCCGGGGAGGTGGGCGTCCCTGGCAGCGAGGCCGCCGCGGTGGTGCACCTCGAGGCCGACGCCATCGACCCCGCCGCCCTGGCGCGCGAGCTCCCCCACGACCACCTGGGAGCCGCGCTCGCCGACCTGCTCTCCGCGGAGACCGCTCGCGCCTCGGAGGGGCAGCGGGTGACCCGCCAGCAGGTGGTGGTCTGGCGCTACCCCGCGTGGCGGCTGCAGGTCCGGGTGAACGACGAGCCCTTCACGCTCTGGGTTCACGGCGCCCGCAGGCGGGTGTGGGCCGAGCGCTCCCCCCTCGACGCCGCCACCGAGGCCGCCGTCGCCTCGGTGCGCGCCCTCATCGCCTCCGACTCCCTCGACGCCGCCATCGACCGCCTGGTCGCCCTCGCGGAGGAGGACCCGGGCCACGCCTCCGCCCGCGACGCCGCGACGGCGCTCGGCGACGCGGTGCTGGCGATGGCCGAGCGGGGCGAGCTCTACGAGGCCCAGCGGCTGGCCGGGCGGGGCGCGGCGGTGCGCTGGCCCGACGCGGTGTCGCGGCTGGTGCAGGCCGAGCGGGTGGCGGGCCGTCGGCTTCACAAGCGCTCCTCCTGGGCGCTGCTGGAGGACGCCCGCTCGGCGCTGCAGCGAGGCCTCGACGCGCGCGCGCTCGACCTCCTCGGCGAGCTCCATGTGACCGCTCCGGGCGACGCGGAGGGGGAGGCGCTGGCGGGCGAGCTCGGTCGCCGGCTCGACGCCCAGGCCATGGCGCTCGTGTCACGCGGCGCGCTCGACGACGCGGCGGCGCTGCTCTCCCGGGTGGAGTCTTCGGGCCACCCCGCGGTGCGCTCGGCGATGGCCACCTCGGGGCTCTCGCTCCAGCGAGCCCGTCGCCGCTCGATGCTCCGCGTGGCGGCGACCGCGGCGGCGGCGGTGGTGCTTCTCGGGCTCCTCGCGCTGGCGCTGATGCGGTGAGTGCTTCCCTCTCGGCGTGGCGGGGGTATAGGCTTCGCGCCCGTGAGATTCCGAGGACTCTTCGCGACGCTGGGACTCCTGGGAACCCTCCTTGGCGGGGCATCGTGCCTTGGGGAGATCGACGACTACGCCCAGCAGCCCCTCGCCACGCACGTCACCGACTGGCGCGACGAGGTGATCTACCAGCTCCTGGTCGACCGCTTCGCCGACGGCGACACCGGCAACGACGTGCGGGTCGACCGCACCTCGCTCGGCCGCTACCAGGGCGGCGACTGGCTCGGGGTCATCCAGCAGCTCGACTACATCCAGCGCCTCGGGGTGACCACCCTCTGGATCTCGCCCGTCGTACGCAACGTCGACACCGACGCGGGCTTCGACGGCTACCACGGGTACTGGGCCTCCGACCTCACGGTGCTCAACCCCCACTTCGGCGACCTCGCGATGCTCCGCCGGCTGGTGCGAGAGTGCCACTCCCGTCAGATCAAGGTCATCGTCGACATCGTGACCAACCACATGGGTCAGATGTTCTTCTATGACATCAACAACAACGGCCGCCCTGACGAGTTTCTCGGCGGCAGCGGCGACGTGTCGGGCTTCCAGAACCCGGGCGGCGCGACGAGCCCCATCTCCCGCGTCACCGAGTACGACCCCGACTACAACCTCCGCGGCCCGGTGCAGGCCTTCACCTCCCTCGGCCCCGCGGGCGACGCGCCGGTCATCTTCCTCAACATGCCCGAGATCTTCCGGGTGCCGCCTCGCTCGGACATCCTCCCCTCTCAGGCGATCCTCGCCCGGCCGGAGGGCTACCACCGCCGCGGCCGCATCACGACCTACAACAACGTCAACAGCCAGCCCGGAGAGCAGACCCTCCTCGGCGACTTCCCGGGCGGCCTGAAGGACGTCAACACCGAAGACCCGCGGGTGCGCCTCGCGATGGTCGAGGCCTACTGGCGCTGGGTCGAGCTCACGGACATCGACGGCTTCCGCATCGACACGCTCAAGCACGTCGAGCACGGGTTCTGGCAATACTTCGGGTCGCAGATCAGGCAGCGGGCGACGCGCGCGGGCAAGCAGCGCTTCTTCATGTTCGGCGAGGCCTTCGACGGCGACGACCGGCTGGTGGGCTCGTACACCAACCCCAACGAGATGGACTCGGTGTTCTACTTCCCGCAGAAGTACCGGGTATTCGACAACATCTTCCAGTGCGGCACGGGCAACACCCGGGACATCGAGACCCTCTACACCGAGCGGCTCCGTGACTTCTCGGCGATGCCGCAGCCCCAGGGCATCGGGGTGCCGCCCACCCAGGCGCTGGTCAACTTCATGGACAACCATGACGTGTCGCGCTTCCTCTATGGAATGAACCCCACGGTGGTGGATGACATCCGCCGTGGCGACGGGCGCGACTGCTCCTCCGGGCTGGTCAATGGCAACAACCCCGCGGACGTGGAGCGCTTCCGCCCCCGGATGCTGGCGGCGCTCACCTACCTGCTCACCGAAGACGGCATTCCCTGCATCTACTACGGCACCGAGCAGGACTTCCGTGGTGGCAACGACCCCTCGAACCGCGAGCGGCTCTGGGACACCGGGTTTCCCACCAACGAGACGCGCCGGGACGGCTCCATCAGCACCTTCGGGTGGACCCGCCGGCTGATCAGCGCGCGGCGCACCTACCCCGCGCTGCGCCGAGGAAACTTCTCGGTGCGCTGGACGACGGAGCACACGGGCGCCGAGCAGGACGCCGGGATGCTCGCCTTCGAGCGGGTGGACGGGGTGAATTTCGCGCTGGTGGTGATCCACGCGAAGGACGGCACGGCGGAGACGGCGACGACCCGCACGGGGGGCAGCGCGATGACCGTCAGCCAGCCCGAGGGCACCGAGCTGGTGAACATCCTGGGCACCGAGCCCCGGACGGCGACCGTCGGCAATGGCGGACAGGTGACGGTGTCATTGGGACCATGGCAGAGCGCGGTGTTCGTTCCTCGATCGCAGGTGCGCTGAGCCTGGCGGCGGTGCTGGTGGGCTGCGGCGCCGCGCGGGTTCGCCCGCCGCCGCGCGTGGCTTGCACCGTCGGCACCCAGCAGGGCCTCCCCACGCCCCACCTCGCCTGGAACGGCCGTGGATGGAGCGCCCTGGTCCTCGACGGCCGCACTCTCTACCTCCGCGGGCTGCGCCCCGACGGCGCGGTGTCGGGTGATCCCATCGCCCTCTCCAACGACGTCGGCGGCCTCGACCGCGCGGCCATGGCGGTCGTCCACGGCACCCAGCGCGTCGCCTTCGCGACCCGGGAAGACGCGACGGTGCAGGTGGTGCGGGTGGCCGACGGCGCGGAGCCCACCGTCGCCTCCCTCGACGCCGCCCTCACCGGCAGGATCTCCGTGGTGGCGAGGCCGCGGAGCGCCTCCGTCCCGGCTGCGGTCTTCCTGGAGACGCTCCGAGGCACCGAGCGGGTGCTGGTCGACGAGGACGGCGACCTCGGCTCGACCGCGCGCTGCCCGGCGGGGGTGGTCCCTGACGCCGTGACGGCCTCGGGCGACGGCTTCGTGGCGCTGGTGTCGGGAGAGCGCTCTGGACTCTCCGCGGTGTGGCTCGACGAGGACTGCCGCGAGCGCGCCCGCGCGGTGCTCTCCCGGGACGCGGGCGTGGTGCCCTGGCGCGAGCTCGGCGCCGGCCCGATGGGGCCTTGGGTGACCTTTACCGACGGCAACCGCGCGGGGTGGTTCGCGGCGCTGGGAGAGCGAGGCGTGCTGCGGGTGCGCCCCCGGAGGCTGGAGGGGCCCATCGAGCGGCCGTCGATCCTGGTGGGCGTCGACGAGGCGGGGGCCATGCGCTCATTGACCGTACTGGGCATTCGCCGCACCGAGGTCGACGCGCGGCTGGTGACCCTCCAGTACGACCACGAGGCCCGCTTCGTCGATCTGCGCACCCTCCTCAACGACCCGGTGCGCACCCTCGACGCGGTGGCGCCCTCCCCGTGGGGAGGCGCCCTCATCGGATATCAGCGCAACGCCGTGGCGGGCTCCACGGGCTACTCCTTCCTCCTTCGGATGTGCCCATGAACTCCCTCGGCGGAGTGCGAGTGCTCGACCTCACCCGGATGCTCGCTGGCCCCTACGGCACCATGCTCCTTGCCGACCTCGGGGCCGAGGTGCTGAAGATCGAGCGCCCCGTGGTGGGCGACGACATCCGCGCGGTGGGCCCGCATTTCCTCCACGGGGAGAGCGTGTATTTCCTCTCGGTCAATCGGGGCAAGCGCTCGGTGGCGCTCGACCTCGCCCGACCGGAGGGCCGCGCCCTGCTGCGCCGGCTCGCCGCCCGCTGCGACGTGGTGGTGGAGAACTTCCGCGCCGGGGTGGCCGAGCGCCTGGGCTGCGACGCCGCGACGCTCATGGCCGACAACCCCCGGCTCATCGTCTGCGGCATCACGGCCTTCGGTCGCACGGGCCCCGACCGCGACCTCCCCGCCTTCGACCTCACTCTTCAGGCGCGCGGCGGGATGATGGGATTGACCGGCGAGCCCGACGGCGAGCCGGTGCGCTGCGGCGTCCCGATGGGCGACCTCGGGGGAGGGCTCTTCTCGGCGCTTGCGGTGAGCGCGGCCCTCTACGAGCGAGAGCGCACCGGCGTCGGCCGCTTCATCGACCTGTCGCTGCTCGACTGCCAGGTGGGCCTCCTGACCTACGCCGCGGGCAATTGGCTGATGGCCGGGGACGACATGGGCCGCCAGGGATCGGGCCACGCCCACGCGGTTCCGTATCAGCGCTTCGCGACGAGGGACGGTCACCTGGTGGTGGCGGTGTTCACCGACGCCTTCTGGCCGGGCTTCTGCCGGGCGCTGGGCTGCCCGGAGTGGGCGACCGATGGACGCTATGCCACCAACGCCGCGCGCCGGGAGCGCATGAGCGAGGTGCAGTCGCTCATCGGACAACGCTTCTCCGAAGAGGGCACCGCGCACTGGCTCTCTCGCTTGTACGAAGAGGGCGTCCCGGCCGGGCCAGTGCAGCGGGTGTCCGAGGTGTGCGCCGACCCGCAGGTGCTGTCTCGGGCAATGGTCGCGACGATGGAGCACCCGACGGCGGGGACGGTTCGCACGGCGGGCGACCCGCTGCGGGCGGGGGAGCCCCAGCGCGAGGGCTTCCGGGCGGCGCCGGTGCTGGGGGCGGACACGGACGCGGTGCTGGGGGGGCTGCTGGGACTGGCGCCCGCCGAGCTCATGCAACTACGGTCGAGTGGAGTCGTCGGTTGAGAGGGGATCAGATATCCAATGACCATCGTGCTGCATCGATTTCCGCTGAGTCACTTCTCCGAGAAGGTGCGGGTGATGCTCGACTTCAAGGGCCTCGACTACCGGGTGGTGGACCACAGCCCGGGCCCCGACCAGCTCGCGATCATGAAGCTCTCGGGTCAGCGCAAGGTTCCGGTGATCGAGCACGAGGGGAGCGTGGTGCACGACTCGACGGCGATCGGTCTCTACCTGGAGCACGCCTTCCCTGACGCGCGCCCGATGCTGCCTTCGGACTTCGCGCGCCGCCGCGAGGTGCTCGACCTTGAGGAGCGCCTCGACGCCGTGCTGGGCCCTCGCGTGCCGGGCATCGCCGCCGACGAGGCCCTGCGCGACGGAGACTTCTGGGCCGACGTGGGCACGGCCTCGATGGGCAAGCCGAGGGTCCCCCGGCTGCTGGTGCGGGCGGTGGGGTGGGTGGCCCGCCCGGCGACCTTCGTCCCCGGGGTGCGGCACCAGCTCGACGAGGCGCGCACGACGGTGCGCACGATGCTGGTCGAGCTCTGCGAGCGCATCGCCGAGCGGGGCTACCTCTGCGGCCCGGAGCCGACGATGGCCGACCTCACTGCCGCGGGGCTGACGATGCTGTTGAAGATCCCGGACACCCGGTACAACCCCCTGCCCGAGCGGGTGGGCGAGGGGGTTCGGGAGTTCATCAACGACCCGGTGCTGGGGAGGTTCTTCGACTGGCGCGACCGGCTCTACGCCGGGCAGTTGAAGTAGGGCGGCCGGGGTAAGAGTTCAGCGCTGGGGCAAGCCGCACCCGTAGCGTCAAACGTGCGACTTGCACCACCGTTGAACTGTCACGTAGCGGGACGGCTTACTTCCCGTTGGTGGCCTTGAAGGAGAGGTAGGTCTGCTCCTTCAGGCCGCGCTCGTAGTCGGCGAGGAGGCGCATGCCCTCCTGCGGGCGCAGCCGGTCGGCCTTGATGGCCTGGTCGATCTGGGACTTCATCTTCTGCGCGAGGTTGTTGGGGAAGTACTGGGTCATCGCCAGCACCTCCGCGACGGTGTTACCCGGCAGGGTCTCTTCGATGTAGTAGCCGCGCTCGTCGTCCTCATCGAGGAAGACGTGAACCTCGTTCACCCGGCCGAAGAGGTTGTGCAGGTCGCCCATGATGTCCTGATAGGCGCCGGTCAGGAAGATGCCCAGGTAGTATGGGGAGTTCGACACCTCGTGGAGGCGCAGGGTGTCGCGCGTGTCGCTGAGGTCGATGAACTTCGACACCTTCCCGTCGGAATCGCAGGTGATGTCCACCAGCGTGGTCTCCAGCGTGGGCTCTTCGTTCAAGCGATGAATCGGGACGATCGGGAAGAGCTGCCCCAGCGCCCAGTGGTCGAGCAGCGACTGGAACACCGAGAAGTTGCAGATGTGCTGGTCGGCGAGCTGGTTGTCGAGGTCGCCGAGCTCGTCCGGGCGCTCCTCCGGGTCGAGGGTCTTCGCGCGGTTCTGGATGGCCTCGGCGATCTCCCAGTAGAGCGACTCGACGCGGGCCTTCACCGTGAGGTCGAGCATCCCCAGCTCGAACATCTTCTGCGAAGACTCCTTGATGTCCGTGAGGTCGTGCCAGCTCTCCATGAGATTGCGGTCGGTGAGGTGCCGCTGGATGTAGAGCAGGTCGCGGATGAGCTTGTGGTCCACTACCGGCGACTGCGCGGGCTCGCTCGGGGTCTTCTCGATGGAGCCGAAGGCCTCCACCACCAGCACCGAGTGGTGCGCCACCACGGCGCGGCCCGACTCGCTCACGATGGTCGGGTGCGCCACCTTCTCTTCATCACAGATGTCCATGATGTTGTAGACGATGTTGTCGGCATACTCCTGCACCGTGTAGTTCATCGAACTATGGAAGGTGCTGGCGCTCCCGTCGTAGTCGACGGCCAGTCCGCCGCCCACGTCGATGTACTCCACCTCGTGGCCCATCTGCCGGAGCTTGGCGTAGTACCGCGCGGCCTCGCGCACCGCGCGCTTCATGATCAGGATGTCGGGCACCTGCGACCCGATGTGGAAGTGCAGCAGCTTGAAGGCCGAGGCCATCCCCGCGTCGCGCAGCATCTGCCCCGCGTCGAGGATCTCCGCCGTGCTCAGACCGAACTTCGCGTGCTCGCCGCCGGAGGTGGCCCACTTGCCGGCGCCCTTGGCCAGCAGCCGCACGCGCAGCCCCACCATCGGCTCGACGCCCATCTCCCTGGCGACGCGGATGATCGCCGCGACCTCCGCGAGCTTCTCCGCCACCAGGATCACCCGCTTGCCCAGCTTGCGCCCGACGAGCGCGGTGCGGATGAAGGTGTCGTCCTTGTAGCCGTTGCAGATGATGAGCGACTCGGGGTCGCTGTGCTGCGAGAGCCCGGCGAAGACCTCGGGCTTCGACCCGACCTCGATGCCGTAGTGGAAGGGCTCCCCCGCGATCAGGATCTCCTCCAGCACCTCGCGGAGCTGGTTGACCTTGATGGGGTACACCCCGCGATACACGCCCTGGTACTTGTGCTCCGCGATGGCCTTCTGGAAGGCGCCGTTGATGGTCCGCACCCGGTGGTGGAGGATGTCCTGGAAACGGATGAGAAGGGGGGTCTGGAAGCCCTCCTCGCGCGCCTCCTTCACCACCTCCAGCAGCGGAATCGACGCGCCCTGATCCTGCAGCGGCCGGGCGGCGATGTTCCCGTCCGGGTTGACGGTGAAGTACCCGGAGCCCCATCGATCGATGAGGTAGAGGCCAAGGGCGTCGTCGGTGGTCCAGGCCGGTCGCTCGGTGGCTTCGGCGGCGGCGTCGGGAGCGGGCGTAGCGTCCAATGAAGCAAACCCTTCGTACTGCGAAATGGAGCGGTCCCGGTCATCGGGACCCTTCGCGAGCGGCGCGATTGTGGGCAAGCGGACCCTTGCGTCAAGGCCCACCGCCGACTGTCACGCGATCTCCGTCAGAGCGCGCGCCGCGCTACGCTCGCACGGTGCTGCGTCCCCCGGTCGCCCTCTCCCTCGTCGCCCTCGTCGCCGCCTGCGACGCGTCTCCCGCGCCCGCGGACGCCGGTCGCGACGCCTCGATTACCGACCTCGGTAAGCCCGCCGATCGCCCCGGCCCGACGGACGCTCCCACGGTCGATGTCCCCCCTTCAATCGACATCCCCACCGCGGTCGATGTCTCCCCCGACGTGCCCGCGGTGGACTCCGGTCCGCCCGGCTGCCTCAGCGTGCGCGGCGCCGCGCTTCTCCCTACGCCGGGTCGCGAGCTCGGCCCTCACACGGCCCAGTCCCTCGTCTACGACGCCGCCCTCGGAGGTCTGGTTCTCGCGCCCTCGACGCGCCCGGGCCCCTTCGTCGAAGACCGCCCGCTGCCGCGCGGCGCCCTCGACGCCGACGGCTTCGTGATGGACGGCTGGTGGTACCTGCTCGGCGGCCAGACCGACGCGACGCACACCTCCACCGAGCTGCTCGCCGCGCCGGTGCAGGCCGACGGCACCCTCGGGCCGTGGAGCGCGCGCACCCCCTATCCGCTCCCCCTCCTCGATCACATCGTGCTCGCCCACGCGGGCCGCGCCTACCTCACCGGCGGCGCCCAGGACCTCGGCGGCGACAACGTCCGCCAGCTCGCCGCCGCGCGCTGGTCCTCCCCCTCCGCCGGTGACATTCCCCTCTGGAACACCGCCCCGGACAACCCCGTCCGGCGCTTCGGCCACGAGGCCGTCATCACCGCGGGCTTCCTCTACACCCTCGGCGGCGACGACGGCGACCTCGCCACCGACGACGTCTCCGTCGCGACCGTCCTCCCCGACGGCACTCTCGGCCCGTGGCGCCGCACCACCCCTTTACCCGACGGGGTAAACCAGTTTCTCGCCGGGGCGGGCACCTCGCGGCACCTCTGGGCCCTCGGCGGCTGCCGCCGCAAGGACTGCGAGACCGTCTCCAACATCGAGCGACGGATGTTCGTCGCGGACATCCAAGCCGACGGAGCCCTCTCCACCTGGCGCCTGGCGGGCCAGCTCCCGGTCGCCAACTACGACCAGAAGGCCGTGGTCACCGGCGGCCGTGTGGTGATGGCGGGCGGTCGCGCTGGCGGTCGCTCCCGCTGCGGCGACTCCGGGGGCGACAACCTCGATGGCGTCTGGTGGGCCGAGCTCCTCCCCGACGGAACCCTCGGCCCGTGGGAGTCCGGCGCCTCCATCGGGGTCTCGCTGCCCCGGGTGCGCAGCGACCAGGTAATGCGCGTCGACCACCTCGGGCAGCTCTGGGTGCTGGGCGGCCGCACCTCCTGCGTCGGCGCCGAGACCGCCGACCGAAACAACACCTTCCCCCGCGAGGTGTGGCGCTCCCCGGCGGTGACCCTCCCCGGTCGGGCCCGCGTCGGCCACTGGCTCTCGGGCCCGCTCACCCCCGCGTCAGGCCACACGGCCTCGCTCCGCTGGGACGCCGAAGGCGAGGTCACCGTGCAGGTCCGCTTCGAGCGCGACACCTCCCCCGACACCTGGAGCGCCTGGACCATCGCCCCCACCTCCGCCCGCTCGATGCCCCTCGGCGACGGCGTGCGCCGCGTGCAGGTGCTCGCCACCTTCGCAGGCGACGGCGCCTCGACCCCCAGCCTCCGCTCGGTCACCCTCGACTGCGCCCCGTGAAGCACCTCCTGCCCGTCTCCTCGCCGCTCCCGCCCGGAGAGGTTCTGCTGTGCTGCGTAGACATCCCCCGGCGCCTCCCGGAGGAGCTCAGCACGAGGCTGCGCCGCGCACTCCCCGAGGAGGAATGTGCGCGCCACGCACGATTCGGCGACGAGGGGGCGGCGGGGGAGTTCCTGTGCGGGAGGGCGTTGCTGAGGGCGGTGCTGTCGACCTGGGCGCCGGTCGACCGACGCGCCTGGCGCTTCGCCCTCAACCCCCACGGCCGCCCGGGCATCGCGTCGCCCGAGTCCCCGCTGCACTTCAACCTCTCGCACACCCGCGGGATGGTGGTGCTGGCCCTCGGGCGCGACCCCTGGGTGGGCGTCGACGTAGAGCGCCTCGACCGCTCGGTGCGACCCCTGGAGGTCGCCGATCGCTTCTTCTCCCCCTTCGAGGTCGACGGGCTGCGATCGCTCCCGGCCGAGCGCCACCGCGACCGCTTCCTCGCCCTCTGGACCTTGAAGGAGGCCTACATCAAGGCCCGCGGGATGGGCCTCGCGCTGCCGCTGCGGGACTTCTCCTTCTCGCCCGACGCCTCGCCCCCGAGCGTGCGCTTCGAGCCCTCGCTCGGCGACGACGAGTCGCGCTGGCGCTTCGAGCGCGTCGACCTGGACTCCGGGCACCGCGTCGCCGTGGCGGCGAAGGTCCCCCGATTGACGGTGCATGTGTCGCGGGTTGACCTCGAGGCCCTGGCAAGCCACGTCGGGTTGCCCCATACCGCAGGCGCGGTGTAGAACCCTTTGACTTCAGTTCCCTGGAAGGAGCCTCAATCCCATGTTGGGTCTTGGACCGTCTGAGCTCGTCGTGATCCTACTGTTGGTGGTGCTCATCTTCGGAGCCACGAAGATCCCTCAGCTGGGTCGCGGCCTGGGCGAGGGGATCAGCAATTTCAAGCGCGGCCTCCGCGAGGGCAACGACGCCTCCGCCGAGCCTCCGCCGCCTCCGCCGTCCGGCAAGTCTGCCTGACTCCCCTTCAACGTCCACCATCAGGCCCAGAGCTGTAGGGATCGATGCTCCGTCTCCTCGTCGCGCTCGATTTCAGCGACTGCTCACCCCTCACCCTGCACACCGCCCTCGAGGTGGCCGCACGCGGCGCTCCCGCCGAGCTCCATGTGATGACGGTGATCGCACCCGACCCCGATGACCTCGCCTCGATGAGCTCCTCTGAGCACGCCTGCGACGAGCTCCGTCGCCTGGTGGAGGCCGAGCGCGGTCACCACGGCCACTCCGCCGACGTGCGGCTGCAGTTCTCGGCGCACCCAGGGAGCTCCCCCGCGGAGATCATCGTCGCTCACGCGCGCGCCGTCCGCGCCGACGCCGTGGTGGTGGGCACCCACGGCCGCCGGGGCCTCGACCGGCTCCTGCTCGGCAGCGTCGCCGAGGCGGTCGTGCGCCACGCCCCCTGCTCGGTGCTCACGGTGAAGCCGCCGCTCCGCCACATCCACATCGACTGATCGAGGCCGGTGCCCCGCTGGCGGCGCGGCCGTCGAGCGGGTGGCGCCTCGGGTGGCCGGTGTGGCGAGCGCGGCAGCCAGTACGATCCCTCGCCCCAGCCCCTTGAATCGCGAGTCACTCCGGGCGGAACATCCATTGCTGAGGCCGCTGCCCATGCCCTGTCCCACCCGCCTCGGAGTCGCGATGACCGCGCTCATCGCGTCGACGCTCACCTCCGGGGAGGCGCACGCGCAGACGGGCGTCGACCCGCTGGGGACGGGCATCTTCGCTCGCGCGGGCTTCGTGCTGAGCAGCTTCGACCCGGGCGCGATGTACTTCCACCCGCAGCGCGGCCCGCGCGGGAGCGCTCCTCCGCCAGACCTCACAGGCAAGCAGCTCGGCTTCGGCGAGATGGCGCTCGCGGGCTTCACCGCGGGCGTCGGCTTCGACGCGCGCTGGTTCTATGTGCGGGTCGGCGCAGACCTCTACGAGTTTCCGACGATCCGCGGCGAGCGCCACCACGACTTCCGAGCGCGCTTCACCACGCTGGCCTGGGTGAGCGCCGGGCCGCGGCTCAGGGTGGGCCCGGTGGTGCTCAACGCCGGCGTCCGCTTCGGGGCGATGTTCATGAACGTCACCGAGGTCGGCCCCACCCGCGAAGGCCGGGAGTACAGCGCCGTCGACGGGGTCTTCGCGCTCGACGTGGGCGCGCAGTGGCGGCCGACGCGGTGGCTGCAGCTCGACGCCAGCGTGGGTCAGGACTTCGTCACGAGCCTCGGGGCGACGACCTTCTCCGTGGCCGCCAGCTTCGGCTGGAGCCGCGGCCCGACGCTCACACGCCGATGAAGAGCCGGTGCCCGAAGTTGCGCTCGAGGCGGGCGTCGAAGATCTTCTGGGCGGCGCCCTCGATGTCGTACTCCACGCGACGGAACTCGAACTTCCTCGTCTCGGAGTCGTAGATCACGAAGCTGGCTCGGTTGTCGTAGTCCCGGGGCTGACCCACGCTGCCGACCGACACGATGTACTTGCGGTCGGGGCGCAGCGTGAAGCTCTTGGGCGGACCCTGAAGCTCGACCACATCGTCGCTGGAGAGCTCGAAGGCCTTGCAGAGGTGCGAGTGCCCGATGAGCGTGAGGTGCCCGAGCTCGGGGAAGATCGAGAGGCAGTCGCGCGCCTGCTCGGGGGCGAAGATGTAGTCGAACTCCTCGATGCGCACCGGCGAGCCGTGGCAGAGGTGGACGCCGGTGTCGCCGACGACGTGCTTGTAGGGGAGCGCCCGGAGCCACGCGAGGTTCTCCGCGGTGAGCAGCGAGGCGTGGAGGTCGAGCGCCCGGCGCGCGGCCTCGTAGTAGTAGCTGTAGTCCATGCGACCCGCGACGGCGGCGTCGTGGTTGCCGAGGATGGTGACCTTCGCGACGCTGCGCACCAGGTCGGAGCACTCGTTGGGCGAGGCGCCGTAGCCCACCACGTCGCCGAGGCAGTACATCACGTCGGGCGCCTCACGCCGGAGCGTCTCTACGACCGCGGAGAGCGCCTCGATGTTGGCGTGGACGTCGCTGAAGATGCCGATGCGCATGAAGGGGAGGGGCGCATCCTAGGGAGGTGCGGGGCGCGTGTCCACCGCGGACTTCGCTGGACTCCCCACAGAAGAGCTGCCCTCGGCCCTATCGGCCGACGATCTCCGTCGCGCGGCGCAGCAGCGGGGCCACCGCCCGCTCGATCTCCGAGTCGCCGCTGGCCTCGCGCAGCGCCGCGGTCCAGCGCTGCACCTCGTCTTGCAGGGAGAGCGCCCGAGTCGCCGCCTGCTCGAAGGCCGGGTCGGCGCCCTGCCGGGCGCGCTCCATCTCCTTCGCCCCGCCCTGCGCGACCGCGTGCGCCAGCACCCAGGCGAGGCGCTCGACCGCGGCCCCCTCGGGGCTACGCACGGCCCTCACCGCCGCGGGGCCGAAGCTCCCGGCGGCCCAGCCCATCAGGCGCCACGCGTCCTCCTGCGGGGAGAGAGAGCGCTGCACCAGCGGGGTGAGCGCGCGGCGCAGGCGCAGCAGCCCCGCCACCGTCGCGCCGATGCCCGCCAGCGCGGGCCGCGGCGAGGAGAGCAGCTCGACCCAGAGGTCGGTGAGCGCGTCGCCGTGGGAGAGAAGCTCCGCCGCGAGGCGGGCGCACTCCGCGGCGGGCAGCCGGTGGAGCGCGAGGCGCAGCGCCGGGACGTGCTCGGGCGCGTCGCTCCCCGCGAGGGAGCGGGCGACGTCCCAGCGCACTGCGGGGTGGGTGATCCAGCCGAGGCGCTCGCCGAGGTCCATGGAGGCGATGGACAGCGGCGCGGGGCGGTCGTCGGGGGGAGCGACGGAGGTGGCGTCGTCGGGGTCCCACACCGCGGCGACCGCGGCGCGCACCGTCGCGTCGATGGGCAGCTCCAGCCGCCGCGCGGACTCCAGCAGCGGGCCCCAGGCGACCGAGGCGTCGGCCCGGCTTCGCCCGATGGTGGCGATGCCCGCGTCGACCGAGCGGCGGTAGGCCTGCATCCCGCGGGTGACCAGCGTGGCCTCGTCGGGCACCACGCCCGCCTTGATCGCCCGCTCGACGTAGGGCCTCGGCAGCGCCGCCCCCACCCGCAGCGCCGCCAGGATCAACCGCTTCGCCGCGGCCTCGATCTGCGCCACCGGGACCCCTGTGGTGAGCGACGCGCGCGCCACCTTGCCCGCGTCGAGGAGCGGCGCATAGGCCGCCAGCGCCCGGGTCACCCCCGCCGCCGTCGACAGGTCGCGCTCGTCGTCCGGCAGCGCCGCGCTCGCGAGGACCTCGCTCGCCACGCCGTCGCGCAGAAGCCTCGCGGACTCCGTCGTCACCTCTCCGTCCACGGCCACGCGCGCCCCGAGCACCTCCAGCGCGCGCTGCGCCACGGGCTCGCACGGAGCGCCAAGCACGTGGCTGGCGATGGAGCGCCCGGTCACGCTCACCACCTCCACGCGCACCCGGAAGACCCTCGAGAGGGACTCGAGCACCGCGCGGTCTTCGGGGCTGCGCAGGTCGAGCACCACGCGCGCGAGGGTCTCCGAGTCGCCCCGGAGCAGCGCCAGCAGCGCCAGCGGCTGCGTGCCGTCGGCCTCGACCTGCAGCCGCACCGAGACGTCGTCGCCGCTCACCACGGTGGCGGTCTCGGAGGTGCCGGGGCACCAGAGGCGAACGGTGCCGTCGACCACCGCGGCCCACGGGGTGGTACTGCGCGGCGACGGCCGCGAGAACTCCTCCATGGGCGGCAGCGAGAGCACCTCGTCGAGCGCGGACATCTCCTCGACGGCGAGCTCGTCGGGCTCGGGCTCGGGCTCGGGCTCGATCTCCGCCTCCTCGGCGACGGCGGCCTCGGCCTCGGCGCGAGGCAGCGAGAGCCGCCCGGTGAGCTCGTCGGGCTCCAGCTCCATGCTCTCGTCGGCCGCGTGCGACGCCGCGACCGGGGCGGCGGGCTCGGGCTCGATGGACATCGGCGCCTCGACCTCCGGGGCCTCCGGCTCCGCGGTGGCGGCGGCCTCTTCGCGCACCCGCAGCCTGGTCTCGCGCGCGGAGAGCGCGGACATGTTGGCGCGCATCGCGAGCTCCTCCTGCGCCAGCGCCTCTTCGCGGGCGGTGAGGGCCTCCTCGCGCACCAGGGCGTCGCTCTCTCGTCGGGTGACCTCCTCCGCGCGCCGTCGCACCCGGTCTTCCCTGGCGGCGAGGTCGTCGCGGGCGGCGCGCTCGTCGGGCTCCTCCATCCAGCGGCGCAGGCCCGCGGCGCCGAGGACGGTGCGCGCCTCGCGGACGTACGCCGGGAGCGGCTCGCTGGTGTCCGCGGCGAGGCCCGTGAGCAGCTCGGCCCGGAGGGTCAGCTCACGGTGCGCGAGCCCCGCGGGGATCACCAGCGCGAAGCGCCGCGCCCCGGGGTCGTGGAACACGAAGGGCACCGCGAGGTCGAGCTCGCCGTGGCGGTGAAGGGTGCCCTCCAGCGACTGCCGCGCGAGGGCGGGGTCGGTGGCCGCGTTGACGCCCCTCACGATCTCGACGCGCCGCGCGCCGCCCTCCTGCGTCGGGACGAACACCACCTCGCGGCGGGTCGAGCCCAGGGTCCCTGTGTACGGCGGATCGGTGAGGGAAAAGCTGCGTGCGGCCATCTGCACCCTTCAGCCTCTGGTGGGTATCACGCCCTCGGGGGCCTTGGCGATCGGCCCTCGCGCGTCGTATGCGGTGCCCTCCATGGACTTCAGGGAGTTTCGACCCGAGGGCACCCCCGAGCACGTTCGCGACCTCGCGGTGGCGTGCGTGCAGTTCGTCGAGCGCGCGACCGGCGTGCTGCTCGACTTCACCAGCGACACGCTCCCCCTGCTCGACCACTACCTGCGCTCGGTGGGCGCGAGCCAGCCGGAGATCCGCGGGCTGGTCGCCCCGGCGGCGGGCGCGTACTTCGGCGAGGTGGTGCGGAGGATCTATCCCGCCCGCTGGCACGCCCCGCAGGACGACCACGCGGCGTGGCGCATCGAGTTCGAGACCTGCTTCCTGTTCTTCAACCCCGTGGCCTTCGCGCTGGAGGCCATCGACGGCCACGAGGCGGTGGAGGGCGGCGCGGGCTTCGGGGTGAGCAACGAGGAGCGGGGCCACCTCGTGCTGGCGCTGGAGGTGCTCGGCACGCTCCCGGAGGATCAGTACTACCTGCTCTCGACGCGCTTCGACGTGCTGGAGAGCGTGGTCGATCGGCTGATGGGCGGGGCGGACAAGGAGTTTCCTGGGCAGGTGAGGCTGAGCGCGCAGGCCTACCGGGCGGCGCTCGACCCGCCCGGCGAGCGGAGCAACTGAGTCACTCCTCGGGGGGCGTCGCCCCCATCCGGCGGAGCAATCCCCCGAGGGTGGGGTCGCTGCCGAGGAGGTCTCGCATCCTGGACTCGATCTGCGGGCGCATCGTCGGGGGGACGCCCGCGCGCTGAAGGGCGAGGGTGGTGAGCTGGCTGACGGCCTCGTCGGGGGTGATCTTCCCCTCGCGTAGCGCGGAGATCACGGCCTCCGAGGGGGGCGCGGCGGCGCCGGCGGGTGCGGCGGTGGCGACGGCCGCGGCGGGCGCTGCGGGCGCGGCGTCGCCCAGCGGATCGACGGGGCTGGTGGCGTTGGTGCCTGTGGGTTTGATGTTGCTCACGACGACTTCAGGGCCCTTCTCTCTGCGCTCGGCCGACACGCTACGACCCGGGGAACCATCCCCGCAACCACCGGCGCCTGCGCAGGAGCGAGCGTGTCGCGCGCCGGGCGGACGGAGGTTGCGGCGGCGGGGCGTTTGCGGCATCCACCCTTCGGAGTCTCTTCCTGCTTACGACCAGACCATCCCATGGGTGACACGAGCGACGAGGCGGCGCAGGCGCTGCGGGCATTCCTTCGGGCGCTGGGGCTCCCGGTCGACTCCGACCCGGAGCTCTGGGGTACGCCCGAGCGGGCTTCGCGCGCCTGGCGAGAGGAGCTTCTCGACGGCTACCAGCGCACCCCCGCGGCGGTGCTGGCCGAGGCGCTGCCTTCGACCGAGCGCTGCATGGTCGTGCTCGCCCACGTCAGCTACGCGTCGATGTGCCCGCACCACCTGCTGCCGAGCGCGGGGCGGGCGACGCTGGGCTACCTGCCCGGTGGGCGCATCGTGGGCCTCGGGGCGCTTGTGCAATTGCTGGAGTGCTTCGCCCACCGGCTGGTGCTCCAGGAGACCCTCGGTCGCCAGGTGGCCGAGGCGATGATGGAGCACCTCGGGGCGCGCGCCGCGGGGGTGGTGCTCGAGGGGCGGCACGCGTGCCTTTCGCTGCGGGGCGAGCGGCAGACCGAGGGGACGGTGGTGACGCAGTCCTTCGCGGGGCTGTGGGCGGATGACGTGGCGGCGCGGCGGGAGTTTCTCGACGCGGCGGGGAGGGCGGGGTGATGAGCCCGATGGAGTCGGTTCCGGTGTTTCCGCTGCCCGGGGTGGTGCTGCTGCCCGACCAGCGCCTGCCGCTACACATCTTCGAGCCGCGCTACCGGGCGATGGTGCGCGACTCGCTCTCCTCGCACGGCTGGCTGGTGGTGTGCCCCATCGTGGGAGACCCCGGGGCCGATCCCCCGGCCTTCGCGACTGTCGCCACGGCGGGGCGCATCGTGGCGCACCAGGCGCTGCCCGACGGGCGCTTCCACATCCTGGTCGAGGGGATGGTGCGGGTGCGCCTGGAGGAGCTGCCCTTCGTCGCGCCGTACCGGCGGGCAAGGGCGACGGCGATCGCCGAGCCCGACGACGCGGAGGTCGCCCCGGTCGAGCGGGCGGCGATGCTCTCGACGCTGGCCTCGGTGATCCGCGTGGCGAAGGACACCCAGCCGCACTTCGAGTATGCGGTGCCGACGGAGCTGCCCTCGTCTCGGCTGGCGCTCCGGCTGGTCGACCGCTTCGTCCTCGACGCGGCGACGAGGCAGCGGGTGCTGGAGGCAGGGAGGGGCATCGACCGCGTCGCGCTCGCCACCGAGGCCCTGGCCGAGCTCTGGACCGCGGGAGAGACCTTGCGCGCGGTGGGCTCGGCGTAGAAGAAGAGAGCGCCGCGAGGGCGGCGTCTGAGGAGGAGTGAGGGATGCCGTCGTTTGATGTCGTGTCGAAGATCAACCAGCCCGAGGTCGACAACGCGCTGCTGCAATCGCAGAAGGAGATCGCGACGCGCTACGACTTCAAGGACACGGGCACGTCCATCGAGCGCCACGCCGAGGGGATCGTGATCGTGGCGAACAGCGAGGGGCGCGTCGAGGCGGCCTACGAGGTGCTGTTCGGCAAGATGGTGAAGCGGGGCGTGTCGCCCAAGCAGCTCGACCCGCAGGAGGCGAAGCCCGCGGGGCAGCGCACCTTCCGGCAGCTGGTGAAGTTCAAGGAGGGCATCGACCGCGAGAACGCCAAGAAGGTGATCGAGCTGGTGAAGGAGTCGAAGCTCAAGGTGCAGGCGTCGATCCACGAGGACACGGTGCGCATCACCGGGAAGAACCGCGACGACCTGCAGAGCGCGATGAAGATGCTCAAGGCCGCCGACCTGGCCTTCGAGGCGCAGTACAACAACTTCCGCGAGTAGAGCGCTCCCTGCTCTGAACCCCCCGGGGGGGACCCTTCAGGCCCCACCCATGACATCGGTCCCACGCCACCACCCGAGGCACCGACTGCTGCGCGAAGGCCACGCGGCATGGCGGCCGGAGTCATGTCCACGGTAGGTGGCATTGACACCGCACCGTCGAGAGGGCTTTCGTCTCCGAGCGTCGGGGCACAGGCAGGGGCCGGAACCGTCGCTGTTCGGGGAACAGCCACTCGAAGGAGCTCTCTCGATATGACCAGTCTGCGTACGCTCATTCTTTCTTCGGTCTGTGTCGGCGTGCTTGCGTCTGCGTGCGACAGCTCGGATACGCCCGCGGACGCGGCGACCGATGCCAACGTCCTGGTCGACGCCCCGGACGCTGGGGACGTCACCTCGCCCACGGACGTGCCTCGGGCGGACACCGGCACCGACGCTCCGACCGTCGACGTTCCGACCGTCGACGCGGGCAGCGACGTCCAGGCGACCGACGTCCCGGCGACCGACGTCCCGGCGACCGACGTCCCGAGCGCGGACGTCACCGTCACCGATGTCCCGGTCACCGATGTCCCGGTCACCGATGTCCCGGCCACGGACGCCGCGACCACCGACGGCGGGGACGCCTCGGTAGGGACGGTGTTCGAGGCGACGCTGAGCGGCGCCCAGGAGGTTCCTGCCGTGGCCACCGCTGCGACGGGGACGGCGACCATCACGCTCAACGCGGCCCGCACCGCGATCTCATACGTGGTCCGTCATACGCTGGCGGGCGCGACGGCGGCGCACATCCACGGGGGCGCGCCGGGCGTCAACGGCGGGGTCGTGGTTCCCCTCGCGAGCGCGACGTCGGAGATCAGCGGCACGGCGACGGTCACGAGCGCGCAGGTGGCCGACCTCGAGTCCGGCGGGCTCTACGTGAACGTCCACAGCGCGGCGCACCCGGGCGGCGAGATCCGCGGCCAGATCCTGCGCCGCGGCGAGGAACTCTTCGTGACGCCCCTCGGCGGCGTGCAGGAGGTGCCCCGCGTCGCCACTGCGGCGACCGGCACCGCGTCGGTGATTCTCAACCCGGCCACCGCCACCATCCACTACCGCATGACCACGACGCTCACGCCGACGGGGGCGCACATCCACCGTGGCATCGCCGGGGTGGCGGGCCCGGTCGTGTACCCGCTCGCGCCGCTCGGGGCGAACATCGACGGCACCCAGGCCGTGACGCCGACGGACGTCGCGGAGCTTCGCGGCGGCCGCTTCTACGTGAACGTCCACACCGCGGCGAACGCCGGCGGCGAGATCCGAGGGCAGCTCCTGGCGCCGGGCGCGCAGCTCTTCGTGGCGAACCTCACGGGCGCGCAGGAGGTGCCGCCGGTGGTGACGGTCTCGACCGGCGCCGCGATGGTGGTGCTCAACTACGCGCGCGACTCCGTGACGGCCACGCTCTCGACCACCGCGACGGCGACCGCGGCGCACCTGCACCGCGCCTCCGGGGGCGTCAACGGCCCGGTGGTCGTGCCGCTGGCCTCGGCGGACGGGTTCTTCTCGGCCACGTCGGCGGTCTCCCCCGCGGACGCGGCGCTCATCGAGGGCGGCGGCTTCTACGCCAACGTCCACACGGCGTTGAACGCCGGGGGCGAGGTGCGGGGCCAGGTGCTGCGACCCGGCGAGGTGCTCTACTCCGCGTCGCTCACGGGCACGGCGGAGGTCCCGCCGGTCATCACCTCGGCGACGGGCAGCGCCGCGATGATCCTCAACCCGGCGGGCGATCGGCTCACGTACACCGGGGTGCTCACCGGGCTCACCCCGACGGCCGCGCACATCCACACGGGCGCGGTCGGCGTCTCCGGTGGGGTGGTGTACCCGCTCAGCTTCACCGCGGCGGGATTCAGCGGCTCGCAGGCCGTGACCGCCACCGACGTCGAGCGGCTCAACGCGAGCGGCTACTACGTGAACGTCCACACCGCGGCGAACCCTGGCGGCGAGGTCCGCGGGCAGATCCTCCGTCGGTAGCGATCTCCCCGCAAGAATACCCACCCCGGTAACCGGCGCCGCGACGCCGGTCGCGAACTTGTGTCCGCCTGCGGGGAATGCCGATGGTGCGCGCCGCGATGAGACCCGCCGCCCTGCTCCCGCTGCTCACCATGCTCGCCTGCGCGCACGCCCCCGGCCCGCGACGCCCCGCGCCCGCCGGGCCGCTGGCGCCGCTCGCGTTCTTCGAGGGCGCGTGGCGCTCCGAGGCCGACGGCACGACCGTCGAGGAGCACTGGAACGCTCCGCGTGCCGGCTCGATGCTGGGCACGGGCCGGGTGATCGTGGGGGAGCGCACGGTCTTCTTCGAGTTCCTGCGGGTGGAGGCGACCGAGGCCGGCGTCGCCTACATCGCGATGCCCCGCGGCGGCGCAGCGACCTCCTTCCGCCTGGAGTCCGCCAGCGGGACCGAGGCCGTCTTCGTGAACCCCGACCACGACTTCCCCTCGCGCATCGTGTACCGCCGCGCGGCCGACGGCGCGCTCGTGACGCGGGTCGAGGGCGTCGAGCAAGGGCGTCCGCGCGTCGAGGAGACCCGGCTACGCCCCATCCCCTGAATGGCACTGCCGCGACAGGGATTAGTACGAAGAGCCGTCCTTGCGCGTGAAGCGCGCCGTCCCGTCGGCCGCCTTGGAGTACTCGAGGTCGTCGTCCGGGTACTCCGCGGTGTCCGATGGGTCTCGGTTGCTGATCTCGAGATACCGGGCCGGGCGGTCGCTGCGGTTCACGAGCTGGTGCCCGTCTCGTGTACCCGCAGGGAAGCCCGCGCACATGCCCGCGGTCAGGAGCTGCTCGCCCTCGTCGGTCCGCAGCACCACCTCGCCCTCGAGCACGAAGACGAGCTCGTCCTCGCGCGTGTGGAAGTGCCGCATCGCTGACTCCCTTCCAGGGAAGAGCGTCGTGAGGTTGGTCCCGATCTTCGTGAGGCCGAGGGCGTCGCCGAGCGCTCGCTTCTCGCGCGGGAGAACTCGCTGGCGAAAGACCTCCGGGTAGCCGGACGTGTTGCGCGCGGCGACGGTGGACGGGTCGAGGGCGGGGCGTTTGAGCGTCATGGTCACTCCTCAGGGTCGTGGGGGGACAGCGTCGTAGCGGTACGCCGTGCGTAGGGCCGATGGGCGCGTGGCGAACTCCGCGGCGAACCGGCGCAGGTTCGCATACTCGTCGATGGGCAGCGTGCGGCGAAAATCGAGGTGCTCCACGAGGCAGAACAGCGTCACCTCCAGGAGGGAGACGTCACGGTCCGGCGGCATCGAGGCGAGCGCCTCCGAGAGGTTCGCGTCGAGCCACGCGAGCGCGCCGTGGAGACCGGCCCGGGTCTTCACGAGGAGGGCGATGTCCGGAGGCAGCCTGCCGAGGCCGGCGCCGAGGATGAGCTGCACCTGCGCCGACATCGCGAGCCACGTGAGCTCCTGCGCGTTGCGGGCCGCGTCGGCGCTGAGGCGCTCGGGCCAGACCACGCGCGGGTCGCTGCCACGACCGGCGATCTCCGCGAGCCGGCGACAGATGTTCTCCGCGCCGAACACCACCGACGCGCCGACCCGCAGCGCCGGAACCTTCAGCGCCGGGTGTCCTCCGTAGGCAGCAGCATCCAGGCTCGTGAGGTCGCTCACGACGAGCAGCTCGAAGGGCACGCCGAGCTCGTGCGCGAAGATCGCGGCCACGCGCGTGAAGTGGGAGCTGCTCCGCCCTACGAGCTGCACCGCGGGCTCACTCTCCATGACGCCCTCCCGCGGCCGCGTCTCGCTTCAGGCTGCGAGTGAGGTAGGCCAGGATCTCGTCTCGCGCGGCGAGGGTCGGCTCTCCGGCGGCGTCGATCAGGTGCGCCGTCACGACGCTGTGGGGACAGCCGATGATCCGCTCGAAGAACGCCGGAGGCGTCGCGCTCGCGGCCGACGACGGCAGCACCCTCGGCCGGAATCGCGGACCCAGCGCGGCGGCGTAGGCGTCGAGGCGCTGCGCCGTGCAGTAGCGGTCGCCCTCGAAGCGGTAGGCGAGCACCGTCAGGTCTTCGCGCTCGATGCGCTCCTTCACGACCACGAGCTCGGCGGGCGCGATCTGCACCGCCGCGGCATCGTCGAGCGGAAGCGAGGGCTGACACAGCACGGACGCCAGCATCGCGGGTTCGAGCATCATGCTGAGCGCGAAGCCGCCGGTGAAGCACATGCCGATGGCCCCGACGCCTACGCCGCCGCGCTCCTCGTGGGCGAGGCGCGCGAGCGCGCGCAGCCATACGGTCACCGGGGCCGACTCGTTGCCCGCCAGGGCGCGAAACTCCGCGCTCACGCAGGCGCGCTTCAGCACGGCGAGGCCGGCCTCCGCCTCGGGGTAGGCCCCGTCGCGCCCGAAGAGCGACGGCATGTAGACGGTGAACCCGGCATCGCGCACCCAGCGCGCGAACCGAGCGACGTGGGGGCTGATGCCTGGCATCTCGGCCATGACGACGACCGCGGGGCCATCCCCCGCGACGTAGACCGTGCGCGTGGTCGAGTCGAGGGTGACGGAGCGGCGCGCGAAATCGTCGAGAGGGTCGTCGGCCTTCGACGTGGGAGCGGTTGGGTTCATGCGCCCGACGATGCCCGATGGCGCCGTCGGCCGTGAGTGGCGAGATGGACAGGTTTCGGTCCAATCTTGCCAGCGTGATCACACACCTCGTGTTCGATGGCGTGGCGGATGGAGCGCTGGGGGTCGGCCTCGACGTGGTGGGCGCCGCCGCGCGGCTCGTCGAGGCGGGCCTCGTCCCCGTGGCTCGGCGGGCGAAGCCGCTGCGGCAGCGCGTGGTGTCCGTCGATGGCGAGGCGGTGCGATCGGGGACGGGGCGCACCATCGCCGTGGACGGGGCGTTCGGCCTCCGGGGCGTCGGGGCCGGGGACGTCGTGGTGGTGCCGGGGCTCTCGGCCGCCACGGAGCCCGCCGTCGAACGCCTGCTCTCCCGCGCGGACGCCGTGCGCGGCGCGGAGCTCCTCGCTCGCGCGTCCGACCGGGGCGCTCTCGTCGCGGCGTCCTGCTCGGCGACCTTCGTGCTCGCGGCGTCGGGGCTCCTCGCGGGGCGCAGCGCGACGACGACCTGGTGGCTCGCGCCCGCGTTCGCTCGCCGGTTTCCCGAGGTCAGCCTCTGCGCGGAGCGCATGGTCGTAGAGGGCGACGGCGTCCTCACGGCGGGCTCGGCCTTCGCGCACGCCGACCTCATGCTGGGCGTCGTCGCGCGCGTCGCGGGCCCGTCGCTCGCGCACATGGTGGCTCGCTACCTCGTGCTCGACGAGCGCGTGTCGCAGGCGAGGTACATGGTGATGGATCACCTGCGCACCTCCGACCCGGCGCTGCGCGCGGTCGAGCGCTTCGTCGCCGCGAACGTCGGTCGTCAGCTCACGCTCGACGAGCTCGCGAAGGCCGCGGGCACCTCGACCCGAACGCTGGCCCGTAGGGCGAAGGCCGCGGTGGGGATGACGCCGATCGAGTTCGTGCAGCGGGTTCGCGTCGCGCACGCGTCGCATCTTCTCGAGACGACGCAGGCGTCCGTCGAGGAGGTCGCCGCGCGGGTGGGCTACGCCGACGCGGCCGCGTTTCGCAGGGTGTTTCGGCGCTACGCGGGTGAGACGCCTCGCGGGAGGCGGGCGTCCTGACGGCGGCTCGACGGCCACCGGCGGGGCGCCGCGTACCCGTCACCCCGTCGGCCGTCGCGGCCCTGCGGTCAGCGCAGCCCCTCGCGCCAGCGCCACAGCACCACGTCCGTCGACCAGCGCAGCTCGACAGCGCCGCGCTCGCCTCGGAGGCTCCCGTCGGGCTCCAGCCTCAGCACGCGGGGGCGCCGCAGTTGACACCCGCGCTCCGCTCATGGGACCGCGGGTGTCGGCGCTGGGGCCGACCTGAACCGTCCACGGCGGCGAAGGCCCGTGGCGACCGTACGAGGAGTGATCCCCACCGATGAACCGACGCATGCTCCCCGCGCTGCTCTGGACGGCGCTCTCGGCCACGGCCTGCGGAGACGCCACGACCCCGCTCGAAGGTGTCGACGTCCCCATCTCCGACAGCACCCCGTCGGTGGACCTCCCTACGGCGGACGCTCCCGTCGTGGCCGACGTGACGGCCTCGCGAGACGCCGCCCTCGACCGGCCGACCGCCGTCGTAGACGCCCCGGGCCCAGACGTCCCGAGGCTGCCTGCGGACGCGGGCGGCCTGCGCGACGTCGCCGCCGATCGGGGGCCGGTGACGATGGACGCGCCCCGCCCCTCGGACGTCGTCGCCGTCGACGCGCCGACCGACCGGGGCCCCATGGACGCGGGCGCCACGGACGCGGGCCGCGTGGACGCGGGCGCCGTGGACGTCCCGGCGCTCGACGGCGCGCCCTTCTCCGACGCGGGCGCGGTGATGCCCTCGCGCACCCGCGTCGGCCCCCAGAGCGGCGCGCGCATCGTGTTCAACTCCAACGTGCAGCGCGGGGCATTCTGGGAGCTGCCCAACGGCGACGTGCTCACCAGCTTCCAGACCTCTCGCACCCAGCCCAGGCCCGGCGTCGCCGTCTACGACCTGCACTACAAGATGCGCCGCATCGTCGGCACCACCGTCACCCCGACGCCCGACACCTCCGACGGAACCTGCCGCGATGACGGCCGCCTCAACGGCTGCGACGTGGGCCCCGACCCCGATGGTCCCAGCGAGCGCTCCCTCGTCGCCGTCGACGGGAGCATCCTCGTCGTGCAGCGCCGCGCCATGTCCGACGGTCGCTCGTTCCCTTCGCTGATGCGCCTCGACCCGGCGACCGGGACGCTCTCCCGGGTGGCCGACTACGCCGACGTCCGATCGGCGCGGGCCGACAGCGCATACAGCCCCCCGATGGCGCTGCGGGCCCTCGGCTCGGGCCAGGTCGCCCTCGCCGCGGAGATGGTCGGCGTCCCTGCACAGACCCTGGTGCTGCAACCCGACGGGGCGGTGGCCTCCCGCGCGCAGGGCTACGCCTTCGGCGACCGCTGGCGCCCCTTCGGGCTCCTGCTGGGCGAGGCGTCGGGCTACGCCCTCAACCGCTACCGCTGGTGGGACGCGCGCACCGGGTCGAGCGCCTTCCTCTATGCGCTCCCGGGCGCCGAGCCGGGGATGTCCCCGCCGACCTTCCGCACCTTCGTCTCCCCCTCCGGGGACGTGCTGCTCCCGGGCAACACGTACAACGACCGCCTGATCCACCTCGCGCCCGACGGCCGCGTGGCGGAGGACCGCGCCTTCACCCCGTCGGGCTTCCTCGGCGTCTACGCCGACGGGGCCTACCTCACCTACGAGCGCTACGCCCCGGGAGACGTCGGGTACGCCGCGCGCGCCCGCAACGCCGCCGGCGAGGGCGCGCTCCTCTACGACGACGCGACCCTCATCCGCGACGCCGGGTGGTCGCCCGCGCCCCGCGGCGGGTTCCGCTACCCCTACATGCTGGGCGCGAAGCGCGCGGTCATCGACGACGTGGGCAACGCGTACATCGGCTTCGTGCTGCAGACCGGCGGCGACTCCCGCACGGAGACTTACCTCGCTGCCTTCGCGCGCGACGGCCGGCGGCTGTGGGGCTTGCGCCTGCCCTCCACGGGCTTCGGCGAGTGCCACGCGCGCGCGGTGCTGAGCGGCCGCCGCCTCGCGGTGGTGTGCCCGGGGCGCTATGTGAACAACTTCCTCATCCTCGGGGAGTGACTGTTACCGAGCGCGTGAGTTGAGGCTTCGCGACCCGCCTGGTTCAGTGCGGTCGCCGACGCTTGTTGCGCTTCTTCGCCGAGGCGTTCGGACCCCTGGCCAGGATCGCTCCCACCGACCGCTGGCGCTTCGAGTCCGCGGCCTGCTTCCGGGCGCGCGCTTCGAGCGCCGACGGCATCTTGTCGAGGTCCGCGCCGTATCGCTTCAGCAGCGCCGTGAGCTCCGCGTTCTCCGCCGCGTCCTTCAGGCAGTGGGTCGGCGACCGGCACGACTCCCCGGCCTCCGAGGGCTGGTTCGGGTCGGCGCCCCGCTCCAGCAGCAGGGTCACGATCTCCAACGAAGGCATCGCCGCGCGGAGGCAGGTGTCCTTCTGGTGCCAACTGTCGTCGTCCTTGAAGCAGGCGTCGGGGTCCGCGCCGTGATCGAGCAGCAGCGCGACGAGCGCGGGGTCCTTCTTCGCGCACGCGACGAAGAGCACCGGGCGCTCCACCCGAAACGAGTCCCCGCTCTCCTCCCGGGCGTACCGGGCGTCGGCGCCGCCCGCCAGCGCCGCCCGCGCCGACTCCAGATCGCCGCTCTCCACGGCCACGAACAAGCGCTCGTTGAGGTCCTCCGCGGTGCTCATCGGCGCGAGCATATCAGCGCGGATCCTGCTGCTCGACCGAGGCGCAGCGCCGATCGCAGGCCACCGGCGCTGTCGCCGCTCGGCGGGGTGTGCGAGCCTCGGCTTCGGAGGCTGCGCATGGGTGTTGGTCGGACCGCCTGGCAGGCGTCGCTCGCAACCGCGTTGCTGCTCGCCGGGTGCTCGCCCGGCGACGCGGACACCGCCGACCTCGCCTGGGAGGGCGGTGCCCCCGTGCCCGCCGACGCCTCGGTCGACGACGACGTGGGGCCGCGCCCCCGGCTCGACGCCGCGCTCCCCGCGGAAGACGACGGGCCCGACGCGCCGCCCGCCCTCGATGCCGTGGCGGCAGTGCTCCCCGACGCGGTGACTCCCTCGCCCATCGATGCGGGGACGATGGTGTCCGTGGACGTCGCGCCCTCGCCCGTCGACGCGGGGCCGCCTGCTCCGGTGCTCCCCGAGCTGCGCTGCCGAGTCCAGTCGACCACCTACGGCGCCCCGATGCAGGAGCTCGACGTGGGGCCCTCGTCGAGCGCGCGGCTGCGGTTCACGCTGCCCGGCATCCCCGCTGGGGCGACGGCGGCCACGCTGCGCTACACCTCCTTCGACGCCGACCACCCCGGCGAGGAGGGCGTCATCACCCTCAATGGGCGGCGCTTCCAGATGCTCGCCAACGCCGCGTGGGACAACGTCACCGTGCCCGAGCACCGGGTCGACGTGGCCGGTGCCGTCGTCGCGGGAGACAACGTGGTGGCCTTCGGTCCGGGGCCGCTGCCGCGGTCGTTCTTCCGGGTGGGGCTCGTGGCGCTGGAGTTCACGGCGCGGGTCGAGCGCTGCCCCGGCGCGGCGACGCCGATGCCCACGCCCACGGACGCCGGGACCCCGGCGGGGCCCGCGGTCGAGCGCACCATCGGGTACCGCGCGGCGACGTACACGCAGCGGGGCAACTGGGTGTTCCGGTGCGACGCCAACTACGCGTACACGGCCCGAGGTGACCACGCCGCCGAGGACTGCACCGGCGGCTACGACCCCGACGGGACCCTGCGCGGCACGGCGACGTTCACGTTCACCGACGTGACCGCGGCGACCTATGACGTGCTCATCGGGTCGCGGCACTCCAGCAACCGCAACGACATGAGGGCGCTGTTCACCGTCAACGGCGAGGCTGTCCGCATCGACCAGCGGACGGGCGACGGGGCGCTGGCGATCGTGACGGACCTGTGGGGGCGGAGGGCGCTTTCGGGCACCGTGCGGGTGGTGCTCGACGCGACGCGAAACAGCGGGAGCGACAGCGTGTCCTTCGTGACGCTGCGCCCGGCGCGGTAGCACCGGGAGAGCTGTAGAGCGCGCTCTACCGCAGCCAGATGGCGACCGAGCCGGTGCGGCTCGTGGCCGTGGCGTCCCACCACCCGAGGTGCCAGTACGTGTGCGCGGCGCCATCGGGCGCGCGGGGCCACGGGTAGCTGCGGGCGTTGCCGACGCCGGTGTAGTCCGACACGTAGTTCGGGCCAAGCGAGCCGTTGTAGCAGTTGCTCGTGTCCATCACGCCGTACGAGGTGGGGTAGGTGTCCGTCCACGACACCGACAGGGTGTTCTGGAACACGTAGCGCATCGCCCCGGTGGCGCTCGGCCCGCGCAGCGTCGTGAGGATCACCGGCACGCAGGCGCCCCGCTCGGGCAGCGCGACCGCGGGGTTGGCGTTGAGGAAGTTCACCGTCGACGGCGACGGGATGGTGAACTTGTTGGCCACGTCGTAGGCCGCGATGGGCCCGGTGAAGAAGTCCGCGTTGCTGCGCGAGAGCAGCATCTCGCGAGAGCGCCGGGCGATGGGCACCGCGGCCAGCGACGCCACGCCCCGGCGGTTGAGCCCGTCGTAGCTGCCGCCGCCCGTCGCGAGGCTGTAGAGGTTGCGGATGCCCGTGTCGGTGTTGAGCGCCGCCACGCTCCCGCGCGACGCGTAGGCCACCAGCGTCCAGCCGCCGCCGTCGGTGCTCATGTCGCAGTACACGTCGAAGGTCGCCGCCCCGCCAGGCCCGTCGGGGTCGATGGTGAACACCCCGCTCGGCGCCGCGGGCAGCGTCTCGTGGATGGTGCGGCAGGTCGTCAGCGACCCGCACCGGCCCGCGGCGCACACCCCCGACGCGCAGGCCATCCCGCAGCCGCCGCAGTGCTCCGCGCTGGTGAGGGTGCTGGCCTCGCAGCCGTTGGCCGGGTTGGCGTCGCAGTCCGCGAAGCCCGCGGCGCACGCCACGCCGCACGCGCCCGCCGCGCAGGTCGCCGTCGCGTTGGCGCCGCCCGGGCACGACCGCCCGCACACCCCGCAGTGAGCCGGGGCGTTGCGGGTGTCGACCTCGCAGCCGTTGGCCGCGTTGCCGTCGCAGTCGGCGAAGCCCGTGGCGCAGTCGAGGCCGCAGCGCCCGAGCGCGCAGGTGGCCGTGGCGTTGGCGCCCGCGGCGCACGCCGTCCCGCACCCTCCGCAGTGGCGCGCGTCGGTGCCGGTGAACACCTCGCAGCCGTTGGCCGGGTTGGCGTCGCAGTCCGCGAAGCCCGCGTTGCAGGCGAAGCCGCACGCCCCGGCGGAGCAGGTGCGCGCGGCGTTGGCCACCGCCGGGCAGGCGTTGCCGCAGGACCCGCAGTCGGTGACGTCGGTGCGCGTGTCGGCGCAGGCGCCGCTGCACCGCACCTGTCCCGCCGCGCAGCCCGAGGCGCACGCCGATGCGCCGCCCGAGGTCGCGCAGAGGGGCGTACCCCCGCTGCAGATCACCCCGCAGGCCCCGCAGCTCGAGGTGCCGTCGAGGGTGGCCTCGCAGCCGTTGCGCGCGTCGCCGTCGCAGTCCGCGAAGCCGGCCGCGCACTCCAGTCGGCAGACCCCCGCGCCGCAGACCGGGCGCGCGTTGGTGCCGCCCGCGCAGGTGGTCGAGCAGGTTCCGCAGCGGGCCGGGTCGCTGGTGAGGCTCGCCTCGCAGCCGTTGGCGGGGTTGCCGTCGCAGTCGCCGAAGCCCGGCGCGCAGGCGGCCGCGCAGCGCCCCGCCGCGCAGGTGGCGGTGGCGTTGGCGCCCGCGGCGCAGGCCTGCCCGCACGCCCCGCAGTGGGCGGAGCTGACGCGGGTGTCGACCTCGCAGCCGTTGGCCGGGTCGCCGTCGCAGTCGGCGAAGCCCGCGGCGCAGCGGACGGCGCAGCGCCCCGCCGCGCAGGTCGCCGTGGCGTTGGCGCCCGCTGTACAGGCGTTGCCGCACGCCCCGCAGTGGGCGACGCTCTCGGTGACGGCGACCTCGCAGCCGTTGGCCGCGTTGCCGTCGCAGTCGCCGAAGCCCGTGCTGCACGCCGCCACCACGCAGGCCCCGGCGGCGCAGCCCGCCACGCCGTTGGGGGCGGTGCAGGCGCGTCCGCACCCACCGCAGTGGGCCACGTCGAGCTGCACCCGGCGGCAAGCGTCGGCGCAGCACGCCTCGCCCGAGGGGCACGCCTGGCGGTCGTTGCAGCCGGGCACGCAGGTCGCCATCGCGCCGCAGACGGTGCCGGGCGCGCACTGGTCGTCGCGGGTGCATCCCACGCAGACGTGGCCGACGGGGTCGCAGCGGAAGGTTCCGCCGTCGGCGGCGCAGTCGGCGTCGACCGCGCAGCCCGCCTCGCAGCGGCTGGCGGGGGTGCAGTACTGCCCGGCCGTGCACGACCCTCGGTTGGTCGCCGTACACGCGACGCAGGCGCCGGTGGCGGTGTCGCAGACGCGGAAGCCGAACTCGTTGCCGCCGCAGTCGATGTTGTCGCGGCAGAGCCCGACGGGTGCGTCGGCGCCGAGGTCGCCAGCCTCGGCCACATCGGCGGGCGCGTCGGGAGCGCCCCGGTCGGCGGGCGCGTCGAGGCCCGCGTCGAGGCCCGCGTCGAGGCCCGCGTCGAGGCCCGCGTCGAGGCCGGTGTCGACGAGCTCGTCGGGGACGTCGAAGCCCGTCGCGGGGACGTCGGGGCCGCCGACCACGCTGTTGTCCCCGCAGGCGGGCACGGCCAGACCGGCGAACACAAGACACCCCACGAGGCTGAGCGCGTTCTTCATGCGACGTCCCTCTCCAGACCGATGAACCCGCGGCGAGGGTAGCGCCCACGCGACGTCGGCGTACAGATCAGACGTCGCCAGCGCCGGGGCGCACCGCGCGGCCCGTGAGTCCGTCCGAGGGGATGAGGGGGGATGGAACCGCGCCCCGGTCGCACCTACCGTCAGGGGTCCAATGCCTCCCTCGCTCGCCTCGCTCCCGCTCGCGGGCCTCGCCCTCGTCGTCTTCGCGTGCTTCGCCGGCCTCACGGTCGTCTCGGCCGCGCTGGGCTTCGCGCTCGAGCGCGCCCTCCCTCAGCGCAGGGTCTTCGCGCTCCCGCTCTTCCCGGGTCAGCTCCGCTTCGAGCTGCTGGGCAACGCGGTCTTCCTCGCGGTGGCTACGGTGACGGTCACGCTCGCGCTGCGCCTCGGCGTGGTGCGCTTCGGTCCCGGCGGGCTCCTCGCCGGCGCCCTGACCTTCGGCGTGATGGTGCCCGGCTTCCAGGTCTTCTACTGGCTGCTGCACCGGGCGATGCACCTCCGCTCGCTGGTGCGCATCCACCGATGGCACCACCGCTCGCAGGTGACCACTCCCCTCACGGGGCAGTCGATGAGCGTCTTCGAGGCGCTCGGCTGGATGCTCGGCTACGTCGGTCTCCCGTGGCTGCTCTCCCAGGTCGCGCCCCTCAGCTTCTGGGGGTGGGCCGGGTACCTGGCCTTCAACGTCTTCGGCAACATCGTGGGCCACGCCAACGTCGAGCCCACGGCGCGCCCGGCCGCCACCCGAGGCGCGACCTGGTTCGCCAACGCCTTCGTGTTCCACGCCCTTCACCACGCCCGCTGGACGGGCCACTACGGGTTTCAGGGCGCCATGATGGACCGGCTGCTCGGCACCGAGTGGAGCGACTGGCCCGCGCTCTACGAGCAGATCGTGTCGGGCCGCGGCCTCACGAGCTTGAAGGCGCGAGGCGACGATCAGGGTTGAGGGAGCTCGTCGGGGTCGGGGGAGTCTCGCAGCGTGCTGCCGACCAGCACGCCCGCAGCCACGTAGGCCCCCTCGTCGCCGTCGGTGAGCAGGTCGTGGGTGGCGGCTCCCTCGTAGGGGACCACCTCGCGGCTCACGATTTCCGCGCCTCCGAGCATGGCGCCCGCGTGGAGGTCGGCGAAGCGGAGGCCCTCCGCGGTCGGGTGACCCGCGCTCATGGAGACCGTGCGACCGTTGCGTAGCGTCACCCGGACGAGGGTGTGCTGGTACACGCGGGTCTGCGAGACGCGCACGACGCGCACCGGGGCGAGGGCGCCGTCGCGGCGGCCGTAGACCACGTCGCCGACGCGGATCTCGGCGATGGGGCGCTCGCCCGACGGGGTGGCGATGGGGGTGTCGGCGGCGGCGCAGACGGACCCCCAGGCGCAGCGGAGCGTGTCGGGCATGCAGAGGCCGCTCGGGCTGCCGAAGGGGTTCACGCTGCAGGTCGGGAGCGAGGGGTCGCGGCAGTCGGCGCTCGATCGGCACGTGGTGGTGCAGAGGCAGTGGGAGCGCGGCCCGCCGGCGGGACAGCAGAGGCAGGACGAGCCCGCGCCGCAGGAGGCCCCGGAGCCCGGGAGGCACTCCTGCACGTCGCTCGAGGGCCCGGAGTCCGTGGCGGGAACATCCCTCACGCCGGAGTCGGGCGTCACGCACTCGCCCTGCCGACAGTACTGCCCCGCGCCGCAGCGGATGTCGCAGCCGCCGCAGTGGGCGGGGTCGAACGCCGAGTTCACCGGGCTCGGCCCCACGCACCCGGCCATCGGGATGTTGCAGCCGATGGTGCCCGGCGGGCCCTCGGTGCCGCAGGTGCCGTTGAAGCACCACCCGCCGCAGCAGCGCACCCCGCAGCCGCCGCAGTTGCTCGGGTCGCGCATCAGGTCGACGCCCGGGCACACCTCGGCGGAGGGAGCGTCCCTCACGTCGACCGCGACACCGGCGTCGACCACGTCGACCCTCGCGAGGTCGTCCGGGGGACTCACGTCGATGGGCGTCGGGACGTCGATGGGCGTCGGGACGTCGATGGGCGTCGGGACGTCGATGGGCGTCGGGACGTCGATGGGCGTCGGGACGTCGATGGGCGAGGTCTCTGCGCCCGTCGAGGCGTCGCTCCCGCTGTCGGCCGTGGGCCCGAGCACCACGCTCGGAGCGCAGCCCGCGATGATCGATGCCAGCACCGCGCAGGTCGAGAGCCTCATGGCTCGACCGTGCGCGCGGGGCCCCAGCGCGGTCAATGGATCGCCGAGCGTGTAGCCTCGCGGTCATGCGCGCAGCGTGGGCTACGGACGTTCATCTGGAATTCCTCGACGCGCCGGGATTCGAGCGCTTCGTCGAGGCGGTGCGGGCGATCGGCCCGGAGGCGCTCCTGCTGACGGGCGACATCGCCCAGGCGACCACGCTCGGCGAGTGGCTCCGCAAGGTGCGCGCGGCGGTCGGGGTGCCGGTGCTCTTCGTCCTTGGCAACCACGACTTCTATCGAGGGTCGATCGCCGAGGTGAGGGCGTGGGCGGCGAGCTTCCACCAGGGCGACGAGGGGCTGCGCTGGCTCCCCGCGGCGGGGCCCTGGAGAGCCTCCGACGGAACCGTGGTGCTGGGCGTGGACGGCTGGGCCGACGGCCGCGCCGGAGCGCCCGAGGCGTCGATGGTGCTGCTCAACGACTGGAAGATGATCCGCGAGCTGGCCGAGGCCGGGGCGATGTACGACCGGGCGACCCGCCGCGCCCGCCTCGCCGCGCTCGCCGACGAGGACGCCGCTCGCCTGGAGGCCACGCTACGCGCGGTGCTCCCGGGGGCGTCGCGGGTCGTGGTGCTGACGCACATCCCGCCCTTCGAGGAGGCGTGCTGGCACGAGGGCGCCCGCTCGAACGACGAGTGGCTGCCGTGGTTCACCTGCGTCGCGGTGGGCGAGGTGCTGCGACGGATGGCGGCGGAGCACCCGTCGAAGCGCATCGAGGTGTACTGCGGCCACACGCACTCGCCGGGGGAGTATCGCGCGAGCGACAACCTGGTGGTGCACACCGGGGAGGGCCGCTACGGGGCGACCTTCGTCCGCGCGGTGACGGTGTGACGGCCGACCCGCAGACCGCGCGAGTCAGGCCGCGAGGAAGCCGCTGAAGATCACGACGAAGGCGCCGATCTCGGCGGTGATCAGCGAGACCATGAACGCGAGCATCGCCCGGTCGCCGATGGTCCTGGTGCCGAGCCGGTGCGGGCGCTTGAGCTGGTTGTCGGTGTCCCGCAGCGCGCCGTGCACCGCGTAGGAGAGCACCGCCAGCGCGAAGTAGACGACCAGCACCACGGCGGCGGCGAGGTTGACCGTGTTGCTCCACGCGCTCGCGCCGCAGAGCTGCCCCAGCAGCATGCACGCGAAGGCGTAGAGCAGCGCCGCGCGGTGCGCGATGTCGACGTACTGCGGCGCCTGCGCCTCCTCGCTGCGCGCGATGCAGACATACTTCCACGCGCCCGAGACGAGCCCGAAGAGGAAGAACGAACCTGCGCTGCCCAGACAGAACGTGGATGCGGTCATGACGGCTGGTACCTCAAAGGAGAGTTCGATGGGGCTCGACCCTACGCGCCCCGCGGCGTCGGACACTTGAACGAAGGGGCTACGGCTCGCAGGGCGAGGCGCGATGCCTGGGGCGCCGACCTGCCGCGCGTCGTCGGGCTCGCGCAGAAATCGATGTCCGTCACGGCTTATGAAGCGGCGCGGCGGCGCTATCGTTCGGGGATGAACGAGCGCTCGCTGCAAGAGATCTTCGCGCCGCACGGGCGTTGCTTCGGATGCGGCCCGACCAACGACAAGGGGCTGCGCATCCGCAGCCTCGCCGAGAGCGACGAGAGCGACGCGCACGTGCTGTGCGACTTCGTCCCCGAGCGCCACCACGAGGCCTTCGAGAACGTGCTCAACGGCGGCATCATCGGCACCGTCCTCGACTGCCACATGAACTGGACCGCGATCCACCACCTGATGCGCAAGCAGGGCCTCGACCACGCGCCGTGCACCGTGACCGCGGAGTTCAAGGTCGTCCTGAAGCGCCCGACCCCCATCGGTCCGGTGCATGTCGACGCCCGCGTCGTGTCGTCCACCGACGACCGCGCCACCGTCGAGGCGACCATGACCGCGAACGGCAAGGTCACAGCGATCGGCACCGGCACCTTCGTCGCGGTGAAGCCCGACCACCCCGCGTATCACCGCTGGTAGGAGCTGCGGCGTCGGCGCCCGCGCGCCGCTGGCGATCACTGCGACGGCGGGAGCGACGACGAGGTAAGCGCCGGGGGCTCCGCGACGGCGACCCGGTTGCGGCCCGCGTCCTTCGCCCGGTAGAGCGCCGCGTCTGCCCTGATGATCGCCGAGAGGAAGTCCCCCGAGGCCGACAGCGTGGCGACGCCGAACGAGGCCGTGATGCGGATCGTCTGCGACCCATGGAGCGTGATCTCCAGCTCGGCGAGCGCGACCCGCAGCCGCTCGCAGAGCGCCGCGTCGTGCGTGAGGTCGACGTCGGAGAAGACGATGAGGAACTCCTCGCCGCCATAGCGGAAGATCAGGTCCTGCGCGCGCACCTGCTCGCGGAGGCAGCGGGCGACCTGCCGCAGCACCTCGTCTCCCGCCACGTGGCCGTAGGTGTCGTTGACGCGCTTGAAGTGGTCGATGTCGCAGATGGCCACGACGCTCCCCACCGGGGCGTCCCGGCGCTCGGCGATGAAGGAGTCCATCGCCCTGCGGTTGAAGAGCCCGGTCAGCGGGTCTTTCGTGGAGATGAGGGCCCAGGCCTCCGACTGAACCGTCCGGATGAGCGCGCCAAGCCGGATCACGTGCTTCATGAAGGCGTCGTACTCGGGCTCTGGCACCGCCCCGGTCTCGAGGGTCGCGGCGAACATCACCGACGCCGACGCGTGCACCTCCTGGTGGGCGATCTCCATCTCGATGAGGCCGGGCAGATGGCCGAGCTCGCTGCGGGCCGGCGAGAGGTACCACCGCCCGAAGTCGCAGTGGCAGTGGGAGTCGTCGAGCATCAGGCTCGAGTCGGGCGCCCGATGGAACAGCAGCAGGTGGTGGACGCGGTTGAGCCAGTCGAGGTGCGCCTGGCACGCCACCTCGAGCGTCGCGAGCCATCGCAGGACCTCATCGACCGCAGTGATCCTGATCAATGGGCCTCCATTGGGCGCTCGCGGCGCCGGAGCGTAGACCACGTCCTCGAACTGTGGGATCTGCGACCCGCGGATTCAACCGCCTGAAGGGCGGCCCGACCCGGCGCCCCGCACCGCACCCGTCACGGCCCGACCCAGCGCCGCACCCGGTCGGCGTAGAGGCTCCTCGGCCAGCGCTGGAGGAAGGCCTGCGCCCGAGCCCTCGTCGCCTCCCCCCGGCCGAGCCGGTGCAGCGCCTCGACCGCGATCACCTCGCGCTCCTCCGCCAGGCTGGGCACCCACTCGCTCGTCTGGGACGAGGCCCAGCAGATCTCCGGGCGCGACCCCGACTTCCACCGCCGCGACCTCTGGACGTGCGGCGCTTCCTCGAGGAGGCGTGGCGGCACTGCAAGCCCATCGGCGCCACCGGCGACGGGGTCGACGTGATCGCGGGCTGCGACCTCGACGGCGCCCGCGCCGCTGCGAAGGGCGCGAAGACCACTGTCGACCGCGGGCTCGTCACCACCCGCGCGAGCGACCACGCGGACTTCGCCCGAGGCTTCACCGACGCCATCGCAAGGCACCGCCACTGGGAGCGCGAGCCGTAGCGCGAGCGCGTGGACGGCGGGCTCAAGCCATGGGTCCAGCCGGACTGCGTGACGCTGCGCGCCGGAGGAGCCCGGCGAGCAGGGCCGCGAGCGCGATCGCGACCCCGCTGATGGCCGCGCCCAGGCGAAGCGGAGCGGAGGTGTACTCCATCCGCACGGTGTGGGCTCCGGGTCCAAGGGCGACGCCCCGGAGCGCGAGGTCGACCCGCAGGAGCTCGGCCGGACGTCCGTCGACGCTCACCCGCCAGCCAGGGTACCAGGGCTCGCCGACCACCAGCACCCCGGCGGAGGAGAGTTCCACGGATACGTCGAAGGAGGTCGCGGCGCCTCGCACCGCCGAGCGCACCAAGGCGGGGGGTGGGGCATCGGGGTCGGGCCCGGGCACGCCGGGGACCGGGCCCTCGACGATGGCCACGCGGGAGGGGTCCCAGTCGGCGTCGACGATCGCCCTCGCCGCGGCGGCCTCCCCCGCGACCCGTTGCGCGCGGAACACCACGAAGGCGCGAGGGAAGGCCTGCGGGTTGCTCCACAGGTCGACGCCGTCGGCGCCTGAGAACACCCGCTCGAAGCCGCGGGCGCGGATGGTGTGCTCCCGCGGGGCGAGCACCCATCGCACGCCGAGAAGGTCGACGAGGGGCGAGGCGTAGCGCCACGGGCCCTGCGCCCCAAGGTCGTGCGTCAAGGTCGGTCCGGGGTAGGGGCGCCGGTAGTTGGCGATCCAGAGCAGGTGGAGGTAGCGCCACACGGGCAGGGAGTGATACCCGCCGGCGCCCTCCAGGCCCCACGTCATCCCCGCGTTGTGGAAGCTCCGCGGCGTCCGCAGGTCGCTCGCGATGCGCCCGGGAGACGGGTGCGCGCGCAGCCACGCGACCGCATCGGGCGTCCGCATCGCCGTCGTCCGCGCGACGGAGGGGTTCTCCGACCGCCATGTGACGAGCAGCTCCAACGCCGAGGCGAGCACGAGCGCGCCCGGTAGCTGCGCGAGCCAGCGGGGGCGCCCCGACGTCGCCTGCGCGAGAAGGTCGATGCCGTCGGCGGCCAGGATCGGCGCGACCAGCACCCACACGTACAGCGCCCTCGCCGGGCAGCGGAGGGATCCCAGCACCGGCAGCCGGTGGAGCAGCGGGTGCAGCAGCCCGCCGTCGCCCCGCGCCACGTCGCAGGCGGCCAGCGTCAGCGCGAGCAGGGCGAGGCGCTCACCGCGGCGCGCGCGCAGGCCCAGCGACGCGAGCGCGAGCAGGGTCGCCACCAGACCGACGCCGTAGCCGCTCAGCTCCCACTGGTTGGGGGCGCCGACGTAGGTGCCTCGCGCGTCGTCGCCGTGCAGCGTGGGGAGCGCCAGGGTGAGCGCGTAGCGCCACGACGGCCACGCGTAGCTCGACGCGAGGGCGCCGCCGAGACCGAGGGCGCGCGGCGACTCGGGCACATGGGCCATGGCGGGCGCGATCTGCACTGCCGCGAGGGCCAGCGCGAGCGCCCCCGCGCCGACGAGGCCGAAGGCGCGGGGCGTACGGGCCCCCGGGGCGAGCGAGAGGGCGCCCACGGCCAGCACGGCGGCCACGGCGGCGGCGAAGGGGAGCATCGACCAGCCGCCGGCGAGCAGCGCGAGGGCGCCAGCGACAGACACCGCGAGCGCGAAACCAGGGCGCCCGGTGCGGCCGTAGCGCTCGACGGCCCACAGGCCCCAGACCACCCACGCGGTGGTGGCGGTGAACGCGGCGTGCCGCACCTGGAGGACGAAGAAGGCCCCGAGGGCGAGGGTGAGCGCCGCGAGCGCGGCCGCCGCGGGCGAACGGCCCCGCGCGCGCGCCAGCGACCACATGCCGACGGCGCCCAGGGCCGTGTGCGCGAGCGCCAGCCACGCGTAGAGGGTGACCGGCTGGACCAGCAGCCAGAGCCAGTTGAGGGGGTAGAAGCACCCGACCTGCGGGTCGGTGACGACCGGCTGGCCCGACCACGCCCCGGGGTCCCAGAGGGGGAGGGACCCGGCGCGCATCGCCCTCGCCGCCGAGGTGTAGAGCGGGACGAAGTACGCCGCGATGTCCTCGAAGCACCACACCCGCCCGACGAGCGGCGCGCGGTACTGCCACGCGACGGCCGCCGCGACGACGAGCGCCGCCCAGTGCTCGCGCGCCCAGGAGATCGCGCGTCGCGCGAGCGTCGGCTCGGGTGGATCGTGCCTCGTCGCGAGCGGGTCTCCGGCAGGTTTCATTGCGCCGGACGATATCAGCCCGGGCCAGCGCCTCGTCACTCCCGCTCCGCCGCGCCGTATGCGCAGCGAAAGCCGTTGTTGGAGAACGCCGCCCTCGCCTCGGTGTGGCCTCGATACCAGAGCCCGTACCCCTCGCAGGTACACGCGGCGCACCACCACGATCCGCCGCGCAGCACCCGCTCCGACCCGGCGCCGGCGTCGCCCGGGACGTATGCAGTCGCGGTCCACTGCCAGACGTTGCCCGCGGGGTCGTAGAGGCCCCAGGCGTTGGGCGCGAAGGCCCGCACCGGCGAGACGTAGACGTACCCGTCGCCGCGGTCGTTGCGCGCGTGCGAGGCGCCTTCCCAGCGGTTGATCCTCGCGCGGCCGCGGTCGTCCGTGAGCCTGTCGCCCCACGGGAAGCGCGTGCCCTGCGAGCCTGCGCGCATGGCGTACTCCCACTCGTCCTCCGTGGGCAGGCGGCCGCGACGCCAGGCGCAGAAGGCCGAGGCGTCGTACCAGGAGACCATCACCACGGGCGCGTCGTCGCGGAGGAAGGAGCGCGTGTCGGCGTCCTCCGCCGTGAAGGGCCGGCGCCAGCTCGCGTGCGGCGCGCGGCGCCACTCCCAGTCGAGCATCCCCTCGACGGACTCGACGCCGAAGCCCCGGCGCTCGGCGTCGGTGACGTGGCCCGTCGCCGCGACGAAGCGGGCGAACTCCGCGCGCGTCACCAGCGTGCGATCGACGCAGAAAGCCCCCACCGCGACGGTGCGCGGACCGCGCTCGTCACGCCGCCTCCGGCCCGCGGCGCCCCGCACGAAGGTCCCTGCGGGCAGGCACGCCGGCCCGGTCGCCGCGGCGCCCGCGTCGGGGGAGGGGGGGCGCGCGACGGGGGCGCGGTGCACTTCGCAGCTCGCGAGGAGGGAGGCCAGCGCGAGGGCCGCCCGGCGCGTCACGGCGAGGCGTCGACGCCCGCGTCGAGCTCTTCCAGGTAGTCGATGCCGTAGGCCTGGCCTTCCCAGTCGCAGTGCTCGCGCTCCTCGGCGGTGCACGCTCGATCGCGGATCAAGCAGCGCGAGAGGCACCGGTGGTGGTTCTCATCTTCCTCCGGGCAGGAGTCGCGGCAGCGCGTGCACGACGCGAGGCACGGACCGTTTCGGAAATGCAGCACCGACCGGAGGAAGCAGGCCTGGTAGCGCGCCGTACACCCGGCGGTGAGGCAGCGGTCCTTCTCGGTGAGGCACCCTTGGAGGCACTGTCCGCAGGAGGCGGCGCACGCTCGCACGCAGGCCTCGTCATGGCAGGACGCGCGGCACCGCCCGCAAGCGCCGCGGCATCGGGTGTCGCAGCCGGTGCACGAGCGGCCGCAGCCGCGTCGGCAGGGCAGGTCGACGTTCTCGTGGCAGGGGTCGTAGTTGCACGACTGCTGCTCGATGTCCGTGGTGCAAAGGAGGGGGCTCCCCGCTTCGGTCACCGGGTCGGGGGCCGGGCGGAAGTTGCAGTCTGCGGCGAGGCGGTCGACCGCGGCCGGATCGGTCCACGCCGAGGCCCAGGGGCCGGGCGCGGCGGGCAGTGGGGCGGCATCGACGACGGCGCCCGCGTCGACGACTACGGTCGGCGCAGGGGCGATCGCGCGTGGCGCGACGACGGGCTCGGGAGCGAGCCGAGGAGACGGGGGAGGGGACCTGGTGCAGGCGGCCAGGAGGCTCAGTGCGAGGGCGAGACCGCGGGGGCGCATCACCGTCACGGAACACCCGCGCGCTGTCGGGCGTCAACGGGAGGCGCGGCGCTCGGTGCAGGGCGGCGCGGGCGCGAAGGGACTTCAGCTCGGCGCGCCGATGTCCGAAGATGGCGCCGCCACTCCCTGCCGACGAGGTCTTCGCCCGATGTTCCCGCTGCGCCTCTCGCTCTCGCTCTCGCTCTCGCTCGCCGTCGCCTCGTGCCGACCGTCGTTGCCCGCGTCCGCGCCCGCGCCCGTCGCCGCTCCCCCTGCGCCGTCGGCCGTCGACGCCGGAGCGCCCGCCGTCGACGCGCCGCCCGCCGACCCCTGCGCGCCGCTGCTGGCCCGCCACCGCGCCGTCATCGCGCGCGTCAGCGGCGACAACTCCCCCTGGACCGAGTCCCTCGCCACCTTCGGCCGCTGCCTGCCGACCCCTGGCGGCGCATGGGCCGTGGTCGTCGACGACGCCGAGATCGACGCCTCGGAGAGCCAGGGCACCTCCGTGCAGGGACACTGGTCGGTGGTCCACGTCGGCGTCGACGGACGCGCGGCGCGGCTGACCCGCAGCGACCAGTGGATCGCCCACAACCTCCCGGGCGTCGTCGGGGCGGCGGTCCACGACTACGACCGCGACGGCGTGCCCGAGCTCGTTCTGCTGCGCCGCGCCTCGGTGAGCGAGGGCGCCGATCGCCCCAACGGGGAGGTGCTCACGCTCCGCGACGGCGCGGTGGTGCCCTACGCGCCCGCGGCGGGCATCGAGCCCGACGAGGCGCGCGACGTCGATGGCGACGGCCGCCCCGACCTCGTCACTCGCACTCCCTACCGCGCCAGCGGCGACGATTCGCCAAGCGACTTCACCTACCTGATGGAGGGGCCCGCCCTCGTCGCGCACTCGCTCGCCGACGGAACCTTCTCTCGCTCCGACGAGGTCGCCGCGCGCTTCGCCCGCGAGCAGTGCCCGACGCGCGACCCGACCGCCGGCGGCGCCGAGGTCTCCACCACGTCGGTCGTGTGCGCGCGCCTCTGGGGGGTGCCCGCCGCGGCCGTCGCCCGGGTGATCCGAGCGCGCTGCGCCTCGCCCGAGGAGAACGGGTCGGGATCGCCACGCCGCAGGCACTGCGGCGACACGCGCGTGCTGCTGCGCTGGGCCGCGGCGACGCCGCCGCTCACGCTGCGCCAGTGAGACCGGGGGCCGCGTGCACGCGGATCGCTCGGTCCCAGCCGGCCGAGAGGAGGGTGCGGCCGTCGCGCGACCACGCCAGCGCCGACGCCGTGTTGGTGTGCTTCGTCGTCGAGGCCGTGACCGCGCCCGTCGCCACCTCGACGAAGGCCACCGAGTTGTTCTGCAGCACGGCCAGCCAGCGGCCGTCGCGGCTGAAGGCGCACGACCCGGCGCCGCCGCTCGTCGCGATGGGCACCGCCGGGGCCTCCGCGTCGGGCGCCTCGAGGCGGCGGAACTGGAGCGTGCGGAAGTCCGACACCGCCACCACCTGCGAGGCCGCGTGCGCGCGGTACGCCCACGCTCCCCCGGTCGGCCGCGCGAAGACCTCGGCGCCCGTCACCAGGTCGATGCCGCGCAGCACCCAGCGATCGGGGCTCAGCGCGACGCGGTCGGCCACGTAGACGATCCGCCCCTCGACGCCGGAGTAGATCAGCGAGCCCTCGCGCTGCCAGACCACCTCGAAGCGCTCGGCGTCGACCGCCGTGACGGCCCACCGCGCGGTCGCGCCGCTGCCGCAGAACACCACCCGCCCGTCCCCTGCGTGCAGCGCGTTGTGCCCGTTGCAGGCTGGTAGATCGGAGACTCCTTGCAGCGCCCTCCCGTCGTCGAGCGCGAGCGCGAGCATGCGCCCGGTCGCCTCGGTGGCGATCACGCGGTCGCCGTCGAAGCCCACCGCCACCCCGCGCGACGGGCCGATCGTCGTCGACCAGCGGGGCTTCGGGTCGTCGAGGCCCCAGAGGGTCACTCCTCCCTTCCAGTCGGCGGCGACGATGAAGCGCTCGTCGTCGCTCCATGCCATCGCGCCGAGCTGCGCGGCGGGGCCCTTGTAGATTCGCTTCGTGGGGTTCTGTGAGGCGCGCGCCATGGGCGAAGTTCTACGCGCAGGGCGGCGATGGCGGAAATCGGGTGGTCACACCGCACGGCCCTCCCCCACTCCCCGGTGCGGCGACCGTGCACCATAGCTTCATGCATGAGCCAGACAATGACGCACTCCCGACCCAGCCTGGCTGATTCGCTCCCCGCCCGGCCTGCCGCCTCGGGGTCGATCGTGCCACGAGTGCTGATGGTCCTGACGGCGACGCTCGCCGTCGCGCTGGTGGGCGCGATCGTGCTCCAGCTCGCAGGGACGGGCCTCGTGCTGCGCTCCTCGGTCCTCTTCTCCCGGCTGCTCGCGGGCGCCGTCGCCCTGGTGCTCGTGGTCGCGCTGCCCCTCTGGTGGGAGCGCAACGCCCGCCGCCGCTGGCGCGAGACCGACGCCCTCCTGCGGCGCCCGCGCGTGTCGTGGCTGCTCCCGTGGAGCCTCTTCGTGCTGCTGACCCCCCTCCTCTTCGCCCCCCACCTCGCCCGCGCCTCGCTCACCAACCACGGCGCCTGGATGGTCGGCGGCGAGGCGGCCACGCGCGTCGTCCAGCGCGGCGCGCGCGCGGTCGCGAGCATCATCCCGGTGCACAGCCCCCTCGCGCTCACCCACCGCACCGTCTGGCCGTGGGTCGACCGCAGCTCGCCCGAGTGTACCGGCGGGCCCGCCGCGCCGCGCTGAACGACGCGCGTGGGCATCGCGCCGGGCCAGCGGCTCACTCACGGCAGCCGCGCCTCGATCGTCTCCTGGACGTGCTCCTCCATCGCCCGCTCAAAGGCGGCCGCTCGCGATCGGCTGTCCTGCTTCGCCACGATGCCGCTCACCGAGTGGTAGCTGGCGTTCTCCGTGCGGAGGTACATCGCGCCCCGCTTCTGGTGCGCCCGTCGCCACTGGTGAAGCGAGGCGAGGCAGTCGTTCCACAGGGCCGGAGCCTCGGGCCCGGCCGTCTCCGCAACGAAGGCGCGCACCGAGGGAGCACGCCGGTCGACGAGCTCCAGCAACGCCCGCTGCGCCGCGGGGAGGTACGCCCGCGCGTGCATCGCCATGGCCCCGACGGCCGACTCCCGGCGCACCCCGAAGGCCGCGTCCAGGAGCTGTATCGTCGCGGTCTGCGCGCCGCTCGCCCCGTCGAGGCGCAGCCCGTCGTGCTCGAGCCCCCATCCGAAGTGCGGCTGGATCACGGAGAGGAAGGCCTCGGGCCCGATGCGCTGGGGACGCATGTAACGCCCGAGCACGCCGCTCACCTCGGCGATGCCCTCTCGCAGCGTGCCGAGGAGCGCGACCGTCTCCTCCGCATCGCGTCGCATCGCCGCCTCGCCGAGGCGCATCACGGCGGGGAGCATCTCGGCCCCCGCGACCTCGGTGAGCAGCAGGCACCGCAGCGTGGCCGTGAGGTGCTCGTCCATCGGCCCCTGTAGCCAGGAGTGCATGGTCGTCGCGCGCTCGATCTCGGCGCGCAGGGTCGCGGGCTCGTAGACCGTCCCTGGTGTGAAGCCGGGCAGCCGCCAGTTGGCGACGACCATGTGATAGAGGTTTCCGCAGGCGGGCACCCCGAGGCGCCGGGCGAGCCAGCGGAGCGGGGCGTCGAGGCCGGGGGGGAGATCGAGCGCCGTGATCGCGCGGGCGTCGTCCCGGGCGGGCATGGCCCCCCAGCGAAACGCGTGGGCCAGCATCGACACCGCGCTCATGGCGCCGTCTCTCGCGACGTCCGAGGCCTGGGCGAGGTCGTCGATGGCGCGCGGGTCCCACTCGGCAAAGGTCTGCGAGAGCCACGGGCGCACGTCGGCGCCGTCGAGGTGATACCGCGCCGCCAGCGCCCTGCACGCCTCGACGTGCGGCATCAACGCGGGCGGCAGCGCGTCGGTGGGAACCCGCGATGGCAGGAACCCCGTCGCCGGCCTCGACGTCTCTCGCGGCCTCAGCGGCGTGGAGGCGCGGGACCCGGCGAGGGTGCCCGTGGCGTACTCGCTCGTGGGCGCGTGGGGCGAGGCTCGTCGTCCGTGGAGCATCGTGCAGGGTCTCGGCGGTTGGGGCGGTCTGTGGGTCGGACTACGCCCTCGACCGGTACCACCCGTCGCCCCGCCGACCCGATAGCACCGCGATGGCGCCGGGCGTGGGAGGAGACCCTCGATGCGGCGACTACTCCAGTCGGCAGGTGTTGCCGAGGCAGCTCCCGGAGCAGCAGTCGGCGGTGGTCGAGCAGCTCGTGCCGGTCGAGTGACAGGACGTCGCTCGGCAGACCCCCGTCACGCACGCGTAGGAGCAGCAGTCCGAGGAGGTCGTGCAGGACAGGCCCGCGCCGCGGCACCTGGGGCCGGCGCAGGTGCCGCCGGTGCAGGCGCCCGCGCAGCAGTCCGTGTCGACGGCGCAGCGCACGCCCCCCGGTCGGCACGTGGGCGCTCGGCAGATCGACTCGAAGCACGTGCCGGAGCAGCAGTAGATCGAGCCGCCGCACCCGCCACCCGTCGCGATGCATGCCGCCGGGGCGCACGCGCCGACGCTGCATCGGCCCGAGCAGCACTGGCTGTTGACCGTGCAGGAGTAGGTGTCCGGTCGGCACACGGTGCACACGCGCGACTGGCAGGAGAGGCCCGAGCAGCACTCGGCCGAGGTCGCGCACGACCCCGCGCTGGTGCGGCAGAGGTCGCAGTAGCCTCCCGTGCAGACGGAGCCCGCGCAGCAGGCGTTCGAGGCCGAGCACGCCTGGCCGCGGAGTCGACAGGCGGTGCCGCAGGTGCCGCCCGCGCAGGCGTCGGAGCAGCACTCCGCGGTGCTGGCGCAGGTCCCCCCGGTGGCGGTGCACGCGGCGCGTCGACAGGTCCCCGCGGCGCAGCGACCCGAGCAGCAGTCCCCGTGGACCGAGCAGGTCGCGCCCTCGGCGGCGCACACCACCGGAGCCACACAGCGACCCGCGGTGCAGGTCGTGCCGGAGCAGCAGTCCGCCTGGGCCGAGCACGCCCGCCCCGCCGACTGGCAGGCGCAGCGCCCGCCGATGCAGAACATCTGCCCGCAGCACTCGCGGTCGGCGGCGCAGGCGCGCCCCTGCTCGTTGCAGCACAGCCTGCTGGTCGGCGACTCCCGGCACGAGTCCGCGGCGCAGCACGAGCCGCTCGCGGAGCACGCGACGCCGAGCGCCGAGCACATCGGGCCGCGATCGATCGGAGGAGCAGGGACGTCGATCGGAGGAGCGGGGACGTCGATCGGAGGAGCGGGGACGTCGATCGGAGGAGCGGGGACGTCGATCGGAGGAGCGGGG
>Ga0207969_100102_pt1 | contig 58105 bp, 55 predicted proteins | sample LakWasMet25_LOW6_2_FD_183869 | JGI IMG/M metagenome (GOLD analysis project Ga0207969, IMG submission 183869) | Freshwater sediment methanotrophic microbial communities from Lake Washington under simulated oxygen tension - Sediment Metagenome... | ecosystem: Environmental > Aquatic > Freshwater >...
GATCCTGCGGCAGTACGTCGAGAACCAGAAGCGGCCCGCGTAGCGACCGCCAGCAATCCCTGGCAGCGGCGCGGACCCCCGCCTGTCGCTGCCACTCCGAGGCGGGGGCTTGATCGGTTTCTGGTCACCCGGGCGCGGAGGGCGCCAGTGGGGGAACTTCACCCTGCCTCGACCCGCGGGTATAGGCCCATGCCCGTGCCCCCGCCGAAGCCCGTCGCCGCGCTCGCCCTCGCCGCCATCCTCGCGGGCTGCTCCCCCTATCCCCGCTATGAGTTCCGCATCCCCGCCGTGGCCCCGGCGGCGTGCACCTTCCGCGGGCGCTGGGCCTACGGCGAGCTCCTCGGCGCTCGCAGCCGCGTCGCCTTCGCGGAGGTCTCTGGCGCCGCGGCCGAGGGCGCCCTGGTCCGCGGTCCCGACGGCCCCTCCCTCCGCCTGCACCTCCGCACCCACGGCTGGAACCTCCTCGGCCTCGCCGACCTCACCCGCGGCCACGCCCTCCGCCCTCGGCGCGCGATCGCGCTCACCGAGGTCCTCACGGCCCACGCGGGCGCCGACATCTCCGTGCGCGACGCCCGCCCTGGCGAGGCGCTCATCGCCCCCGGTCCCTTCGCCTTCGGCTCCGACGAGGGCGAGGTGCGCTTCGTGGTCGACCCTTCTCGCTGGGTCCCCTGCTCGGAGCTCGGCTTCGAGTTCACCTTCCGCGACGAGCACACCGGGGAGCGGGAGCGCGCCGCGATGGGCCTCGCGACGACCCTCCCCCCGAGGGAGATCGCCGGCCCCGCGAGCGTCGACCTGGCCGCCACGCCGGGCGGAGCGCCGCAGGTGCACATCAACCCTCGCGACTACGGCCTCACGGTGCTGCCGCTCTCCACCGACGGCGCCTTCACCCGGGTGCTGCTCCAGCACTGGACCAGCTTCTCCATCGTCGCATGGCTCCCTACCGCCTCGCTCTCCGACGAGGGCAACGGTGGCAACGGCGGCATCCTGGGCGGCCTCGGCTCCAGCGAGCGCCGCGCGCTGACCGTGTGCCGCTCCCCGGTCGACCTGACCTTCGGCTTCGTCCGCCCGCAGGGCCCCATCGAGTACGCAGGCGCCGTCGCCGCCGGAACCCCCTTCATCCGCGGCGCCAACACCCCCGATGGCGGCTTCGAGATCAGCTCCCATCCCCGGGGCTCGTCTCCCCGCCCCGCCGACGGGGTCCGCTGGGTCGCCCACGCGCTGGCGCAGCTCTCCTGCCGCGACGTGGTGGAGTGAGCCTCACCCCCGCCCATACGCCTCCCCCATCGCCCGGACCGCCGCGACCTTCGCCTCGAAGCCGCTCCAGTCATCCCTCTCGGCGATGCCATCCCAGAGCGCCTCGATCTCGTCGATCAGCATCCCGCACGGCGCGTCCCCCTGGAAATACGCCGTCTCCAGCGCCTCGCCCCTCGTGGGCAGATAGCCCTCCAGGCGCCGCCTCACCGCCGCGAAGGACTCCCTCCCATACAGCGCCGCGGCCGCTCCCTGCATGGCCCTCTTCTCACTGGCCACACCGCCATACCAGTCGAAGAAGAAGCGATCATACCCGACGCCGCTCTCCCTCATGAACGCATAGCAGCCATCGACCAGCGCCTCGTCCTCGTCCACCCCTCGCGACGCCACGCCCAGCCGATCGAGGAAGCGCCGGTGCACCGCCCCCATCAGCGCGAGCTCATACTCGTCGAGAGAGCGCTGAAGCGCCGACTCCGTGCTGAGCGGCAGCAGCGCCTCGGCGAGTCGGGCGAGGTTCCAGTGAACGGCCTGGGGTTGTCGACCGAAGGCATAGAGCCCCGAGTGGTCGAAGTACGCCGCCGTGAACCCCGGGTCATAGCTCGGCAGAAAGCGATAAGGACCATAGTCGAAGCTCTCTCCGGTGACGTTCATGTTGTCGGTATTGAGCACCCCATGGACGAAGCCCGCGACCATCCAACTGGCGCAGAGCTCGGCCGAGCGCAGGGTCACCTCCCTCAACAGCGCCGCGGGCAGGTCGCTCTCTCCCGCCACGCCGGGCGCGTAGTGCTCCACCGCGAACTCCACCAGTCGCTTGAGCCGCGCCGTGTCTCGCCGGTGCGCGTGCCGCTGGAAGCTCCCGAAGCGCACATGGGAGTGGCCCAGCCGCACCAGCACCGCCGACCGCGTCGGCGACGGCTCATCTCCCCGCATGAGCTGCTCGCCCGTCTCATAGACGCTGAAGGTCTTTGAGGTGTTGACCCCGAGCGCCTCGAGCATCTCCGTGGCGAGCACCTCGCGCACCGCTCCCTTGAGGGTGAGTCGGCCGTCGCCTCCTCGCGACCACGGGGTGCGCCCGCTGCCCTTGGTGGCGAGGTCGAGCAGCCGCCCGTCCACCGGGTCTCGGAGCTGCGCCAATAGAAACCCTCGCCCGTCCCCGAGCTGCGGGTTGTACGACCCGAACTGGTGCCCGTGGTACCGCAGCGCGAGCGGCTGCGGGAGGTTGTCGGGCAGCGGTTGCAGCCGCGCGAAGTACCTCTCCCGCTCGGCCGCATCGAGGCCGCCGAGGCCGACGCGCGAGGCCCATGGCTCATTGAAGAAGCGCGGGGTGCGCCGCGGAAACTCCGCCGGCTCGACCGGGTCATGGAAGCCCTCATCGAGCTGCATGAACACCGGATCGGGGCGATATCGTTCATCGAAGGGCATCGGTCTCCGTTTCAGCAGGGTACAAGCCGTCCGTTTGACGCGCATGGTTTGCGCGCAATTGCTCAATGAACAAGCCGTCCGTTTGTCGCTGTTGTTCGCGCGCAATTGTTCAACGAACAAGCCGTCCGTTTGACGCTGGGGTTCGCGCGCTGGCGCTCACCCCAGGCTATAACAGGTGACGACCCCCACGTGCGTGGGGGTCTTCCGTACCGAAACTCGATATCCCTTCCGGAAACTCCAATCGATGTGCCGTGGGCTCCATCGAAGTGGCATTCCTGTTCGAAAGACCCCCACGCACGTGGGGGTCGTCACCTGTTATAGCCTGGGGTGAGCGCCAACGCGCGAACCCCAGCGTCAAACGAGCGACTTGCCCCCCTGAACGATCGCGCGCGAACCCCAGCGTCAAACGAGCGACTTGCACCCCTGAACGATCGCGCGCGAACCCCGGGCGTCCAAGGGACGACTTGTCCATTGAACACCCGCCCTCACCCAGCCTGCACCCTCACCTCGCCCTCGCTCACCCGCTCGTCGAGCGCGCGGCGCATGGCCCTCTCGGCCATCGCGAAGGCCACCATCCCCCGGTGCAGCGCGAAGGGGTTCACCCTCGGCAGCGCCTCGATCGACACGCCCACGAGGCCCGCCCTCCTCGGCACCCTCATCGACATGGAGCCCACTCGCCTCCACGGAGAGCGCGACGCCAGGTGGTGATACAGCACCCTCGCTCCCTCCCTGGTCCCCGCGATGCCCGGCCGGTCGGCGATGCCTCCATCGCTGTAGAGCCGCCCCCCCAGCCGCACCGGGTGGAAGAGCACCGGCAGCGCGCACGACGCGTGGATCGCCCCCGCGATGCTCCCCTCCCTCAGCACCGTGGTCTGTCGCGCCCGCAGGTCGAACACGCTCGGCGCATAGGCCACCCTCGCGCGCTCGATCTCCGTCACCGGCAGCAGCGCGTCGAGCATCGCCCGGAAGCGCCTCCCCCGGAGCAATCCCCCGCCCGGAGCCGGGTCCCAGAAGTCCTCCCGTCGCAGCGTGGCGAGGCGCTCCCTCATGGCGTCGAGCGAGACCCCTCCGGCGTAGAGCCCGGTGACCAGCGCGCCCGCGCTCGACCCGGTGGCGGCGTCGGGAGAGAAGCCCGCGTCGGCGAGCGCCGTGAGCGCGCCCGCGTGGACGTAGAAGCCGAAGAAGCCCGACGACATCGCCAGGGTGAAGGGGCCCTCGTGGAGCCACGCGCGCAGGGTGGGGGGAGTGCTCATCGCGCGGGCACTATGGACGAAGCCGGGGCGCCGCGCCCGAAGCTCTGTCGAGACAGCCAATGTCACAGGCCGCTGGACCATCGGTGCCACGGCGGGTACACGACACCCCATGGCAGAGCAGGACCCGCGCTTGTGGATCGCCGACGGCTGGACGGCGAAGGTGATCAAGAACAACGACGACGAGGGGTGGGCGGTGGAGATGACCCGCGACGGCGATCCTGAGCCCTCGCTGGTCGGCCCGTGGACCATGGGCCGCGACAAGAAGAACCCGAAGCCCCTCGATCAGAACGCCTTCAACACCCTGGTGAAGACCGCGAGCGAGGTGCTGCAGCGGCACGCCCACCAGGCGAGGGCGCAGCTTCACCGGAGCACCGAGGTGACGACGTCGGAGGGGCGGCGCTACCGGGTCGACCTGGACATCGCGCCGGACGAGGACGACCCCCACGCCATGCTCACGGCGTGGGACGAGTCCAACAGTTGTATCGGGAGGGTGCGGATGCCGGCGAGCTACAAGCTCTCTCCGGCAGGCGCGCTGCGGTGGGTCGAGGGCGGCTTCCGCGAGCCCTCGCAGGGGTACTGAGGGCTACAGCCGGGACATCAAGATCTGCCGCTGGAGCACCAGCGCCGGCGGCATGGTGGCCTTGAGCTTCTCGAAGAACTCTCCCTGGAGCTCGAACTCCTGGCGCCACTCGTCGAGGTTGATGGCCGTCGCGGCGGCGACCTTCTCGGTGGTGTTGGCGTCGAGGCCCGACAGGTCGAGGTTGCCCGCCTTGGGCACCCACCCGAGGAGGGTCTCATGGCCGCCGACCCGGCCGTGGGCGCGGTCGATGACCCACTTCAGCACGCGCATGTTCTCGCCGAAACCCGGCCACAGGAACTTCCCGTTGGCGTCCTGGCGGAACCAGTTCACCTGGAAGACCTTGGGCGGGTTGTTGAGGTACTTCTGCATCTCCAGCCAGTGGCCGAAGTACTCGCCCATGTCGTAGCCGCAGAAGGGCAGCATGGCCATCGGGTCGCGGCGCACGACGCCCACCTGGCCGGTGGCGGCCGCGGTGGTCTCGCTGCCCATGGTGGCGCCGATGAAGACCCCGTGGGTCCAGTTGAAGGACTGGAGCACCAGCGGGACGGTGGTGGCCCGGCGACCGCCGAAGATGATCGCGGAGATGGGCACGCCCTGCGGGTCGTTGGCGGACTTGGAGAGCACCGGGTTGTTGCTCGCCGGCGCCGTGAAGCGAGAGTTGGGGTGCGCGGCCTTCTCGTTGGAGCCCTTCTTCCAGGGCCTGCCCTGCCAGTCGGTGAGCTCCTCCGGGACCTCCCCGTCGATGCCCTCCCACCAGACGTCCCCGTCGGCGGTCATGGCCACGTTGGTGAAGATGGTGTTCTCGCGCACCGACGCCATCGCGTTGGGGTTGCTCTTGGTGTTGGTGCCCGGCGCGACGCCGAAGTACCCCGCCTCGGGGTTGATCGCCCAGAGCCGGCCGTCGGGCCCGACGCGCATCCACGCGATGTCGTCCCCGACGGTCCACACCTTCCATCCGTCGAAGCGCTTCGGCGGAACCATCATCGCGAAGTTGGTCTTGCCGCACGCGCTCGGGAACGCCGCCGCCACGTAGGTGGTCTCCCCCTCCGGCGACTCGACGCCGAGGATGAGCATGTGCTCCGCGAGCCACTTCTCGTCGCGCCCGAGGCAGCTCCCGATGCGAAGCGCGAGGCACTTCTTGCCGAGCAGCACGTTGCCGCCGTAGCCCGACCCGACGCTCCAGATGGTGTTGTCCTGCGGGAAGTGACAGATGAACCGCCGGTCGGGGTTCACGTCGAGGGTCGAGTGCACGCCGCGGTTGAAGTCATGCCGCCCGTCGAGCATCTCGAGGGCGATGCGACCCATGCGGGTCATGATCTTCATGTTGAGGACGACGTAGATGCTGTCGGTGATCTCGAAGCCGATCTTCGCGTACGGCGACCCGGCGGGGCCCATCACGTACGGGACCACATACATCGTGCGGCCCTTCATCGCCCCGTCGAGGAGCTTGCCCAGCTTGGAGTAGGCGTCGTCCGGCGCCATCCAGTTGTTGGTGGGGCCGGCCCCCTCCTTGGTGGGCGAGCAGATGAAGGTGCAGTGCTCGACGCGCGCGACGTCGTTGGGGTTGGAGCGGTGCAGGTAGCACCCGGGCCGCTTCTGGGGGTTGAGCGGGATGAGCACCCCAGAGGCCACGGCCTGCTCGGTGAGGAGCTTGTTCTCCTCCTCCGAGCCGTCGACCCACACCACACGGTCGGGCTTCGTCATGGCCCCGACCTCGTTGACCCACTTCAGAAGCGTCTCGTTGGAGACCTTCATCGTACCGATCGTCGTCGTTACGTTCGTGTGCATCACTGGCTCTCCGTGTCTTTGACCCACCCGCCCCGAAGACAGTCTCCTCGGTCCCTAGGGGGTCGTTCCGCGGCGGAGACTATCACCGCGTTTCGGCGCTCGCACCTCAGCGTAAAATGCCTTGTTCTACGCGGAAATCCGGGGCGCCATCCCATGGCTCACCCGTAGCACCAGCGCGCTGTCGCCGAACTCGTGCTGGAGGTACCCCCGGCTCGACGCGAGGCGCAGCGAGGCGTGCAGCAGCGCCGCGTCGGCGAAGGCCGTGAGCAGCGCGAAGTGCGAGCTGCCGGGCTCGTGCATCCCCGAGAGCACCCCGTCCACCACGCGAGGCCTGAAGCCCTCCCCGATCGCCAGATCGGTCACCGCGCTCCCCGCCTCGAGGAGCGACGCGCCCGTCGAGCGCTCGGCCCGTCCCTCCAGCGCTCGTACCACGCTCGTCCCCACGGCGACGACCCGCCCGCCTCGCGCCCGGCACCGCCCGACGGCGTCCACCGTCGCCTGAGGAACCTCCGACCGCTCGGGCCACGGCAGCGCCGCGTCGAGCGCCGCGTCGCCGATGGAGGAGAGACCCGCGGCGTGGGTCACCGTCGCCAGCGCGACGCCTCGCGACCTCACCCGCTCCAGCAGCGCCCAGGAGAGGGGCCTCGCCGCGGAGGGCATCTCCATCGCCCACGGCCGCGACGCGACGGGCGTCTGCACGTCCCAGAGCGCGAGCTCCCCGTGGAGGTGGGCGTACTGCACCGGCCGGCCGAGCTGGTAGAGCCGACGCCAGAACGCGTCGCCCGAGAGGGAGAAGCGCACCGTGACGAGGCGTGGCGACACCGGCGAGACCGCCTCGACGAGCGCGCGGAGGTCGTCCCCCAGGAGCAGCGCCTCGCCGACGCCCACCGCGGGCGGCGCCGGTCGGTGCTCGGTGAGGGTGCGCCAGTCGCCGTCGCCGAAGAGCGCGACGTCCCAGGCGCCGTCGTCGCGGGCGTGCGCGAGCCGCAGCTCCATCGGCTCGCCCTCAGGACCGGTCGCCCTCAGCGAGGCCGGGAGCGTGGCGGCGTCGTTGAGCACCAGCAGGTCGTCCTCCCGCAGCAGCTCCGGCAGGTCGGCGATGCGCCGGTCGCTGAGCCTCCCGGTCGCTGGATCGATCACCAGCAGCCGCTCGGCGAGCGAGTCGCCCCTCGGCCCTGTGGCGGGCGCCAGCGCCTCGTCGGCCTGCATGGCCGGGGCGTTCACGAGGGCTCTCCCGCGGAGAAGCCCTGCGCTGAAACGCGCTGCCCCGGCGCGACGGACCCGGCGTGACGGATGATCTCCACGAAGCGCTCGGCCACATCGCCCGGCGAGGCGAGCGAGGCGCGGTCGGCGTCGGGCATCGCGTCGGCGTGCATGGCGGTGTCCATCTCGCCGGGGTCGACCGTCACGACCCTCACTCCGTGGCCGTCGAGCTCCGCCGACCAGATGCGCGCGAGGTGGTCGAGCGCGGCCTTCGAGGCGCCGTACGCGCCCCAGGTCGGATACGCCTCCACCGCCGCGTCGGAGCTCACCATCAGCACCAGCGCGTCGCCCCCGAGGCGCATCGGACCGAGCAGCGCCCGAGTCAGCCTGAAGGGCCCCAGCACGTTGACCGCGAGCGCCCGCTCCAGCGCCTCGCACTCGGTGTCCGCGAGCGGCCGCAGCGGCACCTGGCCCAGCGTGCTGGCGTTGTGCACCAGCACGTCGACCCCTCCCAGCGCGGCCATCGCCTGACCCGCGATGCGGTGGATGGCCTCCTTGTCCCCCACGTCCCCGGGGATCGCGTGGCCTTCGCCCCCCGCCGCCTCGACCTCCGCCGCGGCCGCCTCCAGCGCCGCCGCGGTGCGCGCCACCAGCGCCACCCTTGCTCCCCGCCGCCCCAGCGCCAGCGCCAGCGCGCGCCCCAGCCCTGCCCCTGCCCCGGTGATCACGATGCGAAGTCCCTCGATGTCCATTGTTCCGCGTAGCTCCTTCGGTGGGTGGAGCATGCGTCGCGGGTGACAGCGGGTTGTCCTCGCTGCCAATGCGCTGTCATCCTTCCAACGCATGGACACCCCCGACCAGCTCGCCGAGCGCCTCGCGACGAACATCCGCGCCCTGCGCGAGGCCCGCGGCCTCACGCAGTCGCAGCTCGCGCGGCAGTCGGGCCTGCCTCGGGCGACCTGGGCCAACCTGGAGAGCGGCGGCGCCAACCCCACGCTGGCGGTGATGCACAAGGTGGCCGTCGCGCTGCAGGTGTCCTTCGAGGAGCTGGTCGCCGCCCCGCAGGCGGGCGCCCGCTTCTTCGCGAAGGACTCGCTGCCCGTGCAGACCCGCGGTCAGGCGACGGTGCGCAAGCTGCTCCCCGACCGGGTTCCTGGCACGGAGATCGACCGCATCGTGCTGCCTCCGGGGGCGCGGATGACCGGGGTCCCTCACACGCCGGGGACGCGCGAGTACCTGACGGTGGAGACCGGGTCGATCACGCTGACGGCGTCGGGGCGCTCGTGGACGCTGGCCGTGGGCGACGTGCTGGCCTTCCGAGGAGACCAGAAGCACTCCTACGCCAACCCCGGCCGGAGCAACGCGGTGGGGTACTCCGTGGTGATGCTGCGGCCGGTGGAGTGATCCCTCGCGCGATGCCACCGGGGAGCGGCGGCGTACCATGCGTCACCCCACCGCCATGCCGAGACCCACCTTCCCCTCGCTGCTGCCCTTCCTCCTCCTCGTCGCGCTGGTGCCCGCGTGCGGTCCGCACCTTCGCTGGCGCGACCACGCGACCCGGGCCTTCCAGGTGAGCGAGCGGTGCACCCAGGGTCCGATCGTGCTCGACCTGCCCGCCGCGGGAGCGCGCTGGGGAGAGCGCGTCGAGGTGCGCGCCCTCAGCCCTCGCGCCATCGTCGGGCGCGCGGCGATCGTCACCGACGAGGCCCCGCCGCAGGACCAGCCCTTCGGCCAGGTGCGGATGCGCTCCGTCTCCGTCAGCGGGCGCTCCGAGACCATCAGCCGCGCCGACGATCACCCCGAGAACGAGCGCTGCGTCGCCACCGCGGCCGAGCTCTCCTCGCCCGCTCCCCCCTCGGGCGGCGGATCACCGACGGGCATCTCCCCTCCGCCCGGCTCGGCGCCCCTCCCACCCACGACCACCGCCCCGCCCACCGTCGGCACGCCCGCGGTGCGCATCGTCGAGTCCGCCGACCCCTCGGAGACCATCCGCGAGCACTCCTCCGACTGGCAGATCGCGGTCGTCGGGTGGGCGGCCGAGCGGTCCGACCCGGACCTTCCCTCGCCGCGGCGGGCCGGGGCGAACCTCCGCGTGAGGATCTGGTTTCCAGAGCCCAACGACCTGGAGGGGGTGTTGTTCGTGGTCGAGCACCGCGTGGCCGAGCCCAACGTCACCGACGCCGAGTGGACCGCCCACCTCCGGGCTCGCATCGCCGCGTCCCACCGGGAGAGCGAGCGGGTGATGGAGGCCTCGCGGCGGCGCAACGAGCGCTGCGCCGCGCACCACGAGGACGAGGACTGCTGGGGTCCCGGCGGCTACGACGCCTATGTGCGCAGCCTGCGAGCGCCCCGCCCGCAGGCCGTCGCGACGGTCGCGCCGCCCGCGGCCCCGAGGCCCCGCGAGCCCGACGGGCCGCCGCCGCCCGCGCGCTCCGAGGAGCGCCCGCCGAAGCCCTCGGTGAACGCCGACTGGGTGCCCGGCTACTGGCGCTGGAGCGGCTTCACCTGGGCGTGGATCTCCGGGCGCTGGAGGGTTCCGGAGAGCGACCGCGCGCAGGGGCTCACGGTGCACGCGCCCTCGGCGCCGCCCCCTCCGCAGGTGGAGGTCCAGGGCGCCGCCCCCATCGCCGGAGCGGTCTGGACCCCCGGCCACTGGCAGTGGAACAGCGCCGCCTGGGTCTGGGTGGGCGGCGCCTGGCAGATGCCCCCGAGCGCCTCGGCCACATGGCGCGCCCCCCGCTGGATCATCGACGGCCGCGGGGTGCGCTTCGACCCCGGCGACTGGGTCCTCCAGGTCGGGCCGTAGGGGAGGGCGGCGGCGCGAATACAAGACCCCATATTCGCCTGCTCACCCATCGAGCCCGACCCGCTTCGCCACCGCTCGCCCCTCCATCGGGCGCGTCCTCCTCCAGCGCTTCCCTCCGACGGCCTCGACAACCCCACCCGCTTCGCATACTCCCGCTGGCCGACGACGATGTGGTCCTGGCTGCGCCGACTCTTTGCTGCACCGCCCGCGCCCCCCGTCGAAGCGCCACCCCCGCCCGTCGCCCAGCTTCCCCCGCCCGCCGAGCCGCCGCCCCCGCCGCCGCCGCCGCCGCAGGAGCTCGTCGACACCCTCGAGGCCGTGCGCAAGGCCGCCCGCGCCCAGGCGAAGCTCGCCCTCCGCGTCGACGAGCTCCACGAGCTCACGACCGCCCAGCTCGCCGCGCTCCGTGAGGGCGTCGACAAGGCCGCCGCGAAGGCCGCTGCGCCCGAGCTCCCCTGGCCCGACCTCCTCGACGCCCTCGACCTGCTCGACCACGCCGCCGACGAGCTCGCGGCCAGCGACCGCGACGACGTCGCCCAGGGGCTGCGCCGCGTGGCGGGCCGGGTCGGTCGCTTCGTCGAGAAGGGCGGCTACCAGCGCCTCGGCGCCGTCGGCGAGCCCGTCGACCCGCGGCGCTTCCGGGTCGTGGGCACCGACGACGTCCCGGCATCGCAGGAAGGGACGATCGTGCGGGTGCTGCGCGCGGCGGTCGTCCAGGACGGTCGCATCGTCCGCGAGGGCGAAGTCATCTCGCAGCGGAGAAGACCCCAATGACCACCTTCGGCATCGACCTCGGAACCACCAACTCGGTCATCGCCCGCCTCGTCGGCGGCGTGCCAGCGGCGGTGGCCGTCGACGGCAGCGCCATCGTCCCGTCGGTGATCTACTACGGCCCCGGCGGGGTGAGCGTCGGGCGCGAAGCGCGCAACATCGAGCTGCAGCACCCCGAGCGCACGCTGCGCTCGGTGAAGCGGCACATGGGCACCGGCCACCGCTTCGACGTCGGCGGCCGCGCGGTGTCGCCCGAGGAGGCGTCCGCGGAGATCCTGCGGGCGCTGAAGGCCGGGGCCGAGCGAGCGACGGGCGAGGCGGTGCGCGACGTGGTGATCACCGTCCCGGCGTACTTCGACGAGGCCCAGCGCAAGGCCACGCTGCGGGCGGGCGAGCTCGCCGGGCTCAACGTGCTGCGGCTCCTCAACGAGCCCACCGCGGCGTCGCTGGTCTACGACCGGGTGGGCCCCGGCGCCGACGCGCCGCAGGACGAGCCCGAGCTGCTCCTCGTCTACGACCTCGGCGGCGGCACCTTCGACGTCTCCGTGCTGGAGGTGTTCGGGGAGATCCGGGAGGTGCGCTCGACCACGGGCAACACGCACCTCGGCGGCGACGACTTCGACGAGAAGCTGGTGCAGCGCTTCCTCGACGAGCTGAAGGTCCACGGGGCCGACCCCCGCGACGACGTGCGCGCGATGGCGCGGCTGCGGCGGGTCGCGGAGGAGACGAAGATCCGGCTGTCGTCCGAGCCGGAGGTGGTCGTGCGCGAGGAGTTCGTCGCCACGCACGAGGGCCGCGCGCTGCACCTTGAGACAACGGTCACCCGCCGCGAGTTCGAGGCGATGATCGAGCCGCTGCTCGCCTCGACCGTAGCCCTCGCCGAGGCGGCCGTGCGCGACGCGAAGATCGACGCCGCGGCGCTCGGGCGCGTCTGCCTGGTGGGCGGGTCGACCCGCATCCCGCGGGTGCGCGAGCTGCTGGAGGCGGCCTTCGGCGCGCCGGTGCACGAGGAGATCGACGTCGACCTCGCGGTGGGCCTCGGGGCGAGCGTGCAGGCGGGGCTGCTGGCCGGCGAGGAGGTCGGGCGCATCCTCGTGGACGTCACCTCGCACAGCCTCGGCGTGGCGGTGGTGCGGGACGGCCGCGACTACGGCGCGTCGCACTTCCTGCCCATCATCCGGCGCAACACGGTGCTCCCCGCCGCGCGCACGCAGGAGATCTACACGATGTTCGACGACCAGGAGAGGTACCTGGTGCAGGTGTTCCAGGGGGAGAGCGAGGACGTCGCGGGCAACACCTCCGTCGGGGAATTCATGAGCGAGCTGGCGCCGCGGCCGGAGGGCTCGCCGGTGCACGTGAGGTTCGAGTACGACCTCAACGGGATGGTGAAGGTCTCGGTGTCGCAGCCCGGCGCCGGCAACCTGACGGTGCGGGAGATCTCCGTCTCAGGCGCGTCGGCCCCGGCCGACACCGCCGTGCGGTCGGCGGTGCCGAAGAACACCCTGGAGCGCAAGGCGCACGCGCTGCTGGAGAAGCTCGCCGGGGCGCGGCACGCCGCGCTCCACGGGCTGCTCGACGTCTACGCCGGGGCGACCGGCGAGGCGCGCGAGCGGGCCGAGGAGGCGCTGCTGGACTTCCTCGTCGAGCACGGGGACGACTGACCGTGGGGCGCCGGGACGACCCGAAGGCGCGGAAGGTACAGCGCGCGCTCGACGAGCTCGACCGGGGGGTGCGCCGGGGCGACGTCGAGCGCGCGGCGGCGGCGCTGGGCGAGCTGCCCGCGGAGCTGCGCGCGGCGCACGCTCCGGGCCTGGCGGCGCGCTTCGGGGCGGAGGTCGCGGACGCGCACCGCCGCCGGGACTGGGCTCGGCTGGCGGCGCTGGGGCGCGGCGCTGACGGCGCGCCGGAGCTGCTGGCGGGCGACGCGGGGGCGACGGCCTGGGCGCTGATGTGGGGCTGCGGTCGGCAGAGCGACCCCGCGCGGGCGCGGCGGATGTTCGCGCGCGTCGAGGCGGAGACCGCGGCGCGGGCGCCCTCGCTGGCGCGGGCGCTGAAGGCGTGGCTGCACGGCGGGGCGGAGGGCGCGGCGGGGGACCTCGACGCGCTGCCGCAGCTGGCGGCGGCGGCGACGCGATCCGGCGGGGCGGTGCCGTCCGCGCCGGCGACGGCCGCGGAGGCGACGGCGGCGGTGTGCGCGCTGGCGACGTCGCAGCCGTGGGCGGCGGTGGCGGCGACGCTGGGCGGGCGCTGGGCCCTGACCGGCGAGGCGGGCGCGGCGACGCGCACAGCGGGCTACGCGCTGTCGGTGCGCGAGCACCTGGAGCGGACGGTGCTGGGCTTCGGGGAGGCGTGGGCGCCGCTGTCGCTGGCGGTGCGGATGGCCGAGGCGGCGGGCTCGACGGAGGCGACGCGGGCGGAGACGCTGGAGCTGCTGCGGCTGGTGCTCCCGGCGGCGTCGCGGGCGGCCGATCGACCGCCGAAGGAGCTGCTCCACGGGGTGATCCGGCTGGGCGTGCGGGACGTCGCGCTGCGGCCGATGGTGCTCTCGGCGGTGGCCGCGATGGCGCAGGGGCCGGCGGAGTGGCGCGCGAGGGCGGCCCTCTACCGCACCGTCTACGAGGCGACGGCGGAGGCGGAGGCGTGGGCGCAGGGGCTGCTCGCGTATTTCTGGAGGCCCGAAGCCGACCACGAGGTCGACCCGGAGCCGTGGCTCGTCGGCGCGATCGGCGCGCTGCTGGCGAACGGCGGGCTCGCTGCGTGGCTGCTGCGCCCGACGCCTGGGCGCAAAGACCTGCTGGAGGCGGCGTTCGACCTGATGCAGCCGGACGAGTACGAGCGGCTGTGCGACGAGGTCTGGGAGCGCGCGGACGACGACCTGAGAACGCAGCTGTCGGTGTGGATGGCCGAGCTCATCGAGGAGAACCCCTTCGCGGGGATGGGGGGTCTCGGGACGATCTCCCCTGCGGTGATCGCGTCGTCGATGCGGGCCGTCCAGGCGGCGATGTTCCAGCGGCAGGTGCGGATGCTGCCGTACAGCGAGGACTTCTTTCGGGTCGCGGTGGGGAGGGCGAAGAGCGACGCGGAGGCGAGCGACGCGGTGGCGCGCTTCGTGGCGCGGGGCGGGACCATCCAACGGAGGCTGATGGCGCTGCGGGTGCTCCAAGAGGACGGGATGAAGTTCCTGGCGGACGAGATGCTGTCGGAGGTGCTCGAGGTGCACGAGGGCGACGCGACCGCGCTGGCGGAGGGGACGCTCTGGTGCAGCGGGCAGGGGGCGCCGATGCGGGTGGTCGCCGAGCTCGCGGCGGCGCTGCGGGCCGCGGTCGGAGACGGGGTGCCGCCGCCCGGGGGCGTCGTGGCGAAGGCGCTGATGGTCGCGGACGCGCTGTTCCCGAGGCGGGCGGAGAAGAAGCCGAAGAAGCCTGCGGCGGAGAAGAAGCCGAAGAAGCCAGCGGCGGAGAAGAAGCCGAAGAAGCCAGCGGCGGAGAAGAAGCCGAAGAAGCCAGCGGCGGAGAAGAAGCCAGCGGCGGAGAAGAAGCCAGCGGCGGAGAAGAAGCCAGCGGCGGAGAAGAAGCCAGCGGCGAAGAAGCCGACCGGAGGTGGCGCGTGACGAGCGGACCGTTCGACGTGCTGCGGTGCGAGCCGACGCTGGACGAGGGCGCGATCCGGCGGGCGTACTACGCAGAGCTGAGGTTGCACCCGCCGCACCTGGACCCCGACGGGTTCAAGCGCCTGAGGGAGGCGTACGATGTGCTGCTCGATCCGCAGGGGCGGGCGGCGAGCTTCTTCGCGGCGCCGGTGGACCTGCACGCGCTGCGAGCGCGCTACGAGGCGCAGCTCGGCGTCCCGTTGGCGGCCGCGAGGGCGGCGGCGTCGGGGAGCGAGCGGGTTCAGCGCTTCGTGGAGGGCTGGTCGGCGCTCACGTGGGCGGAGGCGATCGCGCGAGCGTCGGGGTAGGTAAAGAGGGGGCGGGCGGAATATGGGGCCCTATTTTCGCGAATATGGGGCCCTATATTCGGGCGCTCACCCGTCGAGCCCGACCAGCTTCGCCACCGCTCGAACCATCTTCGCGAACAGCGCCACGTCCACCGCCACCACCAGCCGCGCCCCGCGGCCCTTGGCGCCCGCCTTCAGCGTCACCTCGGTCCCGGCGAGGGCCTTCACCCGCCCGATGGCCTTCGCGATCGCCGTCGCCGTGGCCTGCTCCTCGGGCGACACCGTGCGCCCCCGACCCCGCTTCTCGGCCTTCGCCGCCGCCGTGCGCCGGTAGAGCCGCGCGGCGTCCCAGATCTCCTTCGTGCTGGCCTTGTCGACGTCGAGCTTCGCCCCGTCCGGCAGCGTGAGCGTCGCCTTCAGCACCTCCTCGGGCGAGTCCTCCTCCGGCGTGGCGTCGACCAGCGCCAGCAGGGCGGCGGCGCGGTCCTGCTTGAGCGAGCGGGCGAGCTCCACGGTGAGCCGCGTGGTGATCGCGATGAGCTGCTTCGCCTTGGCGAGCGACATCTCCAGCGTCTCGTCGCAGAGCGCCTCGAAGCTCTCGTACCCGAGCGCCTCGACCACCGCCGGATCATCGAGCCGGGTCAACTCCTGGCCGATCTCCAGGAAGTCGTCCTCGATGCGCTCACGCAGGTCGCGCACCCTCGTGATGGCGCGCTCGCCCGTGAGCTTGAGCCTGGCGACGCGGGCCTCGTGCGCCGCCGCGGCGTTGTCGGCGAGCGAGCGCGCCACGGCGGCGGTCTTCCTGGGTGCGGACTTCTTCGGTGCGGTCTTCTTCTGGGTGCTCATCGCGCGAGCCTACCGAAGCCACCTCGCTGGTTGAAGTCGCCGCCCGTGGCGGTCAGCGACGGCGCCCCATCAAGTGACCGTCAAGTAAGCCAAACAGCTAAAGGAACGCGCGGAACGATAGATTGCCCCCTCAGGTGGAGGCCCTTCATCAAGTACCGGTCCCCGCTCGAACCGCGGCCGCCCACCGCGGCACGTACTTCATGTACTTGGGCGCCGCGGACCGGTCGTGCGGGACGATCACGCCCGCGTCGACCGCCTCCTTGATGAGCCGTGACGCGGTCGCAATGTTCTGCGCCTCGATCCCGAAGCGCTCCCGAACCGACGTGTTCGTGAGGTACCCGCGGTTCACGTATTTCAGGCAGGCGTGCAGGTAGCAGGCGCGCACGCGGTCGTCCTTGTCCATCTTCGCCAGCGGGCGATGGGCGAAAAGCACCGCGCGGGTCGAGCTATCGGGCACCTCGAACAGCGGCGCAGGAAGCTGAAACTGCTCGGTCTGGAACACCACCTTGTCGACGCCGCTGCCTCGCTCCTCACAGATTCCCATCCGTCTCATCAGCGAGGCCATGGTCTCGTTGCGGGACCTGGGAGGGTTGTCCAGGAAGCGGTCCGTCGCGATAAGCGGTTCGCCGGGGTTGGTGATCTCGACGCGGTCGTCGAAGATCTCCACCATCGGTCCGGCACCCGTCACCGCGAAGTCCTGATGGATGAGTGCGTTGGCGATAAGTTCACGTAGCGCCAGCTCCGGGTACATCGGCACGGTCTTTCGGAGCGCCTGTCCCATGACCTCGTTGGACGGAACGAGGCTGTTGATGAACGCCAGGAGGTCCTTGAAGCCGCTCGCGTAGCCCATGGGAGCGACGTATTCCTTCACGGTCTCGATCCGGCTTCCGTACCTGTAGACGATCACGCGCAAGGCCTTGCGACGAAGCGTGGCGAAGTCCTCCAGGCGCTTCGCGAAGAGCACTGCGCCGAGGTTGGTGATGTTCCATCCCCCCGCATCGCAGCTTCGGATGAGCGCGTCCTGCTCGAGCGCCTCGAGGATGCCCCGACGACCATCGGCGAGCGTCCTGCCGACGAGGTCGAAGTAGCCCGGAAAGTCGAGAAACCCCAGCACCTGGTCGTCGCTCGCGTGCTCCACGGCAACGCCCTCCTCGAAGGGCGTGCGGTCGAAGAGACGCCAGAGGGCACGCTCCTTTTCGGGGAAGCCCTTGAGCAGCTTTTTGTAGCTGCCGACGCGGATGAAATCGTTGCCCTCGAAGCGCACGGGCTCGTGAGAAGCACGCGCTATTTCGAGTAGCACCACCCGCCGGTTACGGTCCTCAAGCACGAAGAACCGAAAGTAGAGCTTCGGCGTGAGCTGTCGGAGAAGCCAACTTTCCAGTTCCTCGTTGCCGACCTTCGTCGCAGGCGGCACGAAGCGGGTGCCGACGACCTCGTGGTCGATGTCTCTCACGCCCCACACGAGGTAAGCGAACGCCTTGCCTGCCAGCGCGGCGGCGTTGGCCAGCGCAGACAGGTACTCGCCGATTTCCCGAGGGTCGATGTTGTCGACCTTGAACTCGACCCACTCGGTCTCCGTTGGGAGCCGACGCAACTCTTGCAGCAGTCCGATGAGGTAGGCGGTCGAGCGGTCAGAGGTCATGAGGCGACCTTCTTACCGCTCCGGGCTCCGACGGTCAGCCCTCCTCACCCCTCGCGAGGAGCCCGGTACGCGATCATCCCCAGCGCCACGACGCCCAGCGAGAGCAGCGTCGGCCGCGGCGACTCCCTCGCGAAGCTCCCCAGCATCGCCACCGTCACCGCCAGGAAGGCCCACACCGTCCATGGCGATCCCGGCGTGCGAAACGGCCGCGCCAGCCCGGGCTCCCTCCGTCGCAGCCGAAGCGCCGCCCACGCGCCCAGCGCGTAGAAGGGCCACGCCCCCACCACGAAGACCTCCGCCATCTTCCCGAACACCTCCACCCTCGCGTAGGCCAGCGCCAGCCCCACCGTCAGCACCGTCGCCGCCGCCGGAACACCCCGACGGTCCACCCCCGCCAGCGCCCGTAGCGGCGGCGCGTCGTCGCCCAGCGCGGCCACCACGCGCGTGCCCGACACCAGCCCGATGAGGCACCCGCCGAAGGTAGACAGCGCCACCAGCGCCACCATCACCCGCTCCCCCGCCACGCCAGAGAGCCGGGAGCCCAGCAGCGCCGCCGGGGCCGCCGCGCTCGAGAGCACCGCCGTCGAGAGCCCCCGGTGGAAGGCCACCACCACCAGGAGGTAGAGCGCCGTCACCAGGGCCACCCCCGCAATCAACGCGCGGGGGATGGTCCTGCCGGGAGAGCGGACCTCGGCGGCCAGGGAGGTGAGGTCGATCCAGCCGTCGTAGGCCCAGAGCACCGGGACCATCGCGGCCAGCAGCGCCGTCCACGACACCGACGCGACGGGCGCCGCGCTCGCCGGCGCCGCGGGAGGTAGCCAGAGCGCCGCGAGGGCCACCGCCGCCAGGGCCACCACCCGCACCAGGGTCACCGCGGACTGAAAGCGCGCCGCGGGCTGCAACCCCAGGAGGTTCACCGCGCCCACGGCGGCGATCACCAGCGAGGTGAGCGTGGGCACCGACCAGGGGATCACCGCCCCGAGGTGCTCCGCCGTCACCCCCGCGAAGAAGGCCACCGAGGAGGGGACCAGCACCAGGGTCATGGTCCAGCCGAAGGCGAAGGACGCCCGAGGGCCGAAGGCCCGACGGAGTATCGCCGTGAGCCCTCCCCGCTCCGGGAGCGCCGCGCCCGGCTCGGCGATCACGAAGGCCCCGAGCAGCGAGAGCCCGGCGCCCGCGAGCCACACCGCCAGCGCGAGGTCGAGCCGGTGCACCGCGCGGGCGACCAGCGAGGGGGTCGAGAAGATCCCGCTGCCCACCATCGCCCCGACGGTCACCAGCGTGCCGTCGAAGGCCCCGAGCACGCGACGCTCCGTCGACGGCGCCCCGGTGCTCATCGTCGCTGACGGTCTTGAGATCCCTCTCAGGCCCGGATGCGCCGCACGGCGTCGCCGACGTCCTTGCCCTGCACCGCCGCGCCGGTGGTCTTGAGGTGCTTCATCGCCACCCCCGTCGCCTGCCCGTCGTTGGCCGCCGCACGGATGGCGTCGCGCACCGGCTCGAGCAGCGCCACGATGCCGTCGGCGTCCAGGGTCTTCGGGAGCAGCTCCTCCAACACGGCGATCTCCTTGCGGAGCGTCTCCTGCTGCGCCGGGTCGGCGGTGAGCGCCAGCGTGTCCTGGTTGGACTTCACCAGCTTGCGAAGGATGCCCTGCACCGGCTCGTCGGCCAGGGTGCCGCCCGCCCGCTCGGCGGCCATCGAAAGCTCCCCGAGGGCCACCCGAAGGATCTCCTTGCGGACCGTATCGTGGGCCTTCATCGCGGCCATCATCTGTCGCTTGATCTCGTCGAGCAGCATAGGGGTTGCGATGACCGCTACGCCCCGATGCCCCGGCGCGTCAAGACGCTCGATCGCCACCCCCGCGGTCTGCACACCGCGTCATAGGTCTTGATCGTTGACATCCCGCGTCACGCAAATGTGCACGCATCGTTGCAATCGCGAAAGGCCGTGATACTCACTGCTCCCGTTGATCTGGCGGGCGCCGATCAAAGTCTTCCGACCTCTGATTCTGGAGGTCAACGCGGGCGCCCTCATCCAGAGAACTCCATCGGGGGAGCATCGACCGTTCAAATGTCCACGAATCGCACCAAGAACCTCTTCGCCCAGCGCTTTCGCGTCGTGCTCGTCGGCGACGACGAGCGCTTCACCTACGCCCTCGGCGAGCTTCTCCAGAGCGCCGGCCTCACGGTCGCGGTGGTCAACACCGCCGCCCAGTGCCTCGCCGAGCTCGACCGCCCCGGCCGCCGCGTCCTCCTCTGTGACCTCGCCGCGACCCAGATGCAGGGCGTCGAGACCGTCGTCACCCTGCGCAACCGGCGCACCTCGGTCCCCACGGTGGCCATCTCCTCCATGCCCAACATCGCCCAGCACTGCGCCGTGCTCGGCATCCGCCACCACCTGTCCCAGCCCTTCCGCTTCGGCCAGCTGATGGACCTCCTCGAGCTCGCCGCCCGCCCCTCGGTCGCCTCGTCGACCTTCAGCGTCGTCAGCGCCGCGCTCGCCGAGTAACGCCCTCCCCCTCTCCCCATAGGCGTTAACCGTCGATCGCCCGCCGTGCCCGCAGGTTGAAACCCTATCGCTTCTACACATCTCGCGGCCTGGGGTACGGCGTGGGGCCTCTTCATCGGCGTGCAGCGCCTGACCCCAGGCAACATCAGGTGGTCACCTTCGCGCGACGCGAAGGTTGCAAGGGTAGTCGCTGTCGCCGTCGTCGCACGGCCCGCCCGGCAGACCGACGCGCCCGCCCTCACCGTGGCCGCGCTCGCTCCGCACCGCGCTCGCTCCGTTCCCCCTGCAACCTTCGCGTCGCGCGAAGGTGACCACCTGATGTTGCCTGGGGTCAGGCGCTGCACGACGATACAGAGGCCGCACGCCGTACCCCAGGCGCGCGAGATGTGTAGAAGCGATAGGGTTTCAACCTGCGGGCACGGCGGGCGATCGACGGTTAACGCCTATGCCCCCTCCCCCTCTCCGCCCTCCGCCACGCTCCCTGTGTGGCGCAAAATCCCATCCCCCCCCGAACGATCGGTGTAACGTCCTCCAAACCCTTTCGGAGGCGGTAGATCCATCGTGGCTTCGTTCCTCTCCATCCTCGGTCTGCTCGGGATGCCCGTCGGGATCTACCTCATCACGCTCTGCGCCCGCGGGGCGACCACCCCCTGGGCCTGGGCCTGGATGGTGGTCTACGTCCTCTTCGACCTCGGGTGCTTCTGGCTGGTGGGCAGCCCCCGCCGCGCCCGCGTCATGCTGGGCATCGGGGCCGCGCTGCTCGCCGCCATCGCCGGCCTGCGCCACGTGAAGAGCTTCCCCACCGCCATGGGCGCCAACGTCCGGCTGCCCGCCAACACCGCCGGGAACTGGATCGGCAAGCTCGCCGAGGAGGCCGACCTCGGCCCGATGATGGTCACGGCCTTCGGCGACTTCGGCGCCTTCCGCCGGGAGGACGTCTCCCACGCCCGCCCGTACATGAAGCAGGACTACCGGCGGATGCGGGCCGACCTCGACTTCTCCACGGTGCCCTCCACCCTCGGCGCCAACATGCTGGGGATGACCTCCCGCTCGGCCATCGAGACCCTGGTCTTCAACCCACCCCCCGAGGGGCGGGCCGCCCGGGCGATCATCTACATGCACGGCGCCGGACCGCTCTACAAGCTGCCCTGCTGGATGCTCGCCCGGCGCATGCCCGACGCCATGATCGTGTGCCCCACCGTCGGGCTGCGGGGAGAGTGGGCCCACCCGGACGCCGCGGCGGCCTTCCAGACCGTGCTGAGCTGGACCCGAGAGCGCTCCTCGGCGGTGTACGCCATCGGCTGGGGCACCGGAGGCCACGGGCTGCTGCGGCTGCTCAACGGCAACGCCCTCGGACACGTCTCGGGCATGGTGCTGGTGTCGGGCTACGACGAGAACTACTTCGACGACGTGCGCCGCTCGGGGATCCCGATCCTGATCCTGCGGGGAGAGCAGGACAACCGCACGCCCGCGTTCAGGGTCGACGGGCTCGCGGGCCTCGACCGGGTGCGCAACCTGGAGATGCCCGGCGACTACTTCGTGTTCTATGAGCAGGAGGACGTCGTGCTGGAGGAGATCGACTCCTTCTGCGGCGCGCATTAGTGATACCCCCTCCTTCAGGGTCCGACGTGGGCGCCTGACCAGCACCGGAAGGATCTCGATCGATGGGCGCGCGCAGCGAGAGCGGGTTGAATCCAAACGCGGATGCCGCGTCGAAGGCCCAGGATGCCTCCCGCGCCAAACAGTACGACCGTGACCTCATCGCCCGCGCGGCGGAGGGCGACATCCGCGCCTTCGAGGAGCTGGTGCTGCGGCATCAACGCCGTGCCCACACGGTGGCCTACGGCATCGTACGAAGCGCCGAAGACGCAAGGGAGGTCACCCAGGACGCCTTCCTCCGGGTGCACCGCCACCTCAAGGATTTCGAGGGCGGAGCGAGCTTCAGCACCTGGCTCTACCGCATCGTCTACAACCTCTCCATCGACCTGCTGCGCCGCCGCTCTCCGGGCCGCGCTGTCGAGTTCGAAGACCACACCGACCTCTCCGGGGCGCCCGAGGAGTGGCTCCCCACCCGGGCGGAGCGCGACCCCTTCGCCTCGCTCGACCGGGCCCGCCTCGTCGAGGCCATGCAGCGGTGCCTCGATGAGCTGCCCCCGCACCACCGCACGGCGATCATCCTGCGAGAGGTCGAGGGGATGTCCTACGAGGAGATTGCCGAGGCCATGGAGGTGCCCAAGGGTACCGTCATGTCGAGGCTCTTCCACGCGCGCCGCAAGATGCAGCGGATGCTGCGAGAGCACTTCGGCGACGAGGTTCCGAAGACCGCCGAGGAGCGCGAGGGCGAGGAGGCCACGTGACCACACCCGATGACCACGACCCGATGCTGACGCGCGCGCTGGGCATCTGGGCCGAGGCCGCCGTGCCCTCGCTGCCCGACGACTTCACCGCCAACGTCATGGCCGAGGCGATGAGCCAGCAAGCCGCGACGGCGTGGGCCGAGACCGCGGTTCCTGAGCTGCCCGACGACTTCACCGCCAGCGTCATGGCCGGGGTCGCCACCCAGCGGGCCGCCGCCGCGTGGGCCGAGGCTGCGGTTCCCGAGCTGCCCGACGACTTCGCGGCGAAGGTGGCGGCGAAGGCCGCGGCCAGGCCGAACCTCAAGGCCCTCGACGGAGGCTCTGGGGGCGGGGCGACGGTGCCCGCGCAGCGCTGGTGGCGCTGGCCCGCGGTGGCGGTGGCGGCCGCGGCGCTGCTCGCGCTGCTGACCTCGAGAGCGCCCACGACGGTCGATGCTCCCGGGCCGGTGGCGAGGCGCGTCGACGGCGAAGCCCCGAGGACCGCGCCCCCGGAGGCGAGCAACCCGGTGGCGGTCGCCCTCGCGGAGGTCACCCGGGTCGAGGTGCTGGGCGCCCAGAGCGTCGCGGTGCTCTCCATCCAGGGCGAGGGCGGAGGGTCCGGGTCGCCGGTGGTGTGGATCACGGACAAGGCCGAGGACGCCCCCGCGGGCGACCTCGAGACGAGGGTGCAATGAGGGCGCGGTCGTGGTGGTTCTGTGCGGCGTTGGCGATGGCGGTCCCTGCGGTGGTGGGGGCGGTGCCGCGAGGGCCGCGCGGGGTGCAGGCCCACAGAGCGGCGCAGCAGCCCGCCGCCGGCACGCAGATCGAGGTGCTGGTCATCGACGCCACGACGGGCGACGCCGGCATCGACCGCGGGCTCTCTGCGCTGTCGCAGCTACGGCGGGCGCCCTTCAGCATGTTCACGACGATGCGCCTGGTGAGCCGCTCGACGCTTTCGCTGGCGAGCGAGCCCGCGCGCGCCACGCTGCCCGACGGCACCGCGACGGTGACGCTCATGTCGCGAGGCGCCGACGGCCGCTACACCTTCCAGGTGGCCCTGGCGCAGGGGTCTCGCAGCGGCAACCTCACCTTCGTCGCCAGCGCCGGTGAGCCCGTGTTCACCGTGCGGTCGAGCCGCGCCGACCGGGCGATGATCCTCGGGTTCATCATTCGCTGACGGAGGGTGACAGCGCCCCGCGCTCGTGGTGACCATCGCCCCCCATGGGACATGGTGAGTACGATCTCCAGGCGCATCGGGCGGCAACCCTGGCGAGGGCGGCGCTGCCGAGCGCTCAGGTGTTCGAGTCCAACGGCTGCCACCCCGAGATGAAGCCCTTCGGGGTGACGGTGCGGGAGAGCCGAGACAGCGAGGCTCACCCCGACTCGGTCGGCGTGGTGTTCGCGCTCGACGTCAGCGGATCGATGGGGGAGATCCCCCAGCGCCTCGCCACGGAGACCATGCCGCTCTTCATGGAGAGCGTGCTGACGGTGCTGCCCGACCCGCAGGTGCTCTTCATCGCCTTCGGCAACGCCTGGGCCGATCGATCGCCCCTTCAGGTGGGGCAGTTCGAGAGCGAGGCGGCGCTCATCGACCGCTGGCTCTCCGCGACGCACCTGGAGGGCGGCGGCGGCGGGCTCGGCGAGTCCTACGACCTCGCGATGTACTTCGCCGCGAGGCACACCTCCATGGACTGCTACGAGAAGCGCCAGCGGAAGGGCTACTTCTTCATGACCGGCGACGAGGTGCCCTTCACCCACCTCACCGCGTCGCAGGTGCAGTCGGTGCTCGGCGAGGCCCTCAACGGAGACATCGCCATCCACGACGTCGCCGCCATGGTGACCGAGGCCTTTCATGCCTTCTTCCTGATCCCCGATGAGGCGAGGGCGAAGCAGTTCGAGTGCGAGGCCACCTGGCGGCTGCTCTGGAGCGACCGGGTCATCGTGCTCGACGCCCCGGAGGACACCGCCGTCGCCTGCGCGCTGCTCATCGGCATCCAGGAGGGGAAGCTCAAGAGCGCCGGCGACATCGAGCGCCAGCTCGAGGAGCACCTTCACCGCACCGGACCGGAGCGTGATCGGGTGGTGCGCGCGGTGCTCCCCTACGCCCACGCGCTCGCGAGGGGGCCGCTCAAGCCCCCGGGGCCGCTGTTCGCGAGGGGGCCGACGAGCTTCCAGGGGTGATCCGAGAGGCTCACCTCGTCGTCGACCTGGGCTGCGGCGACCAGGGCAAGGGGACCATCACCGACTTCCTTGTGAGAGCGCGCGGAGCGAGCGCGGTGGTGCGCTTCAACGGCGGCGCCCAGGCGGGGCACAACGTCGTCACCGACGACGGGAGGCACCACACCTTCTCGCAGTTTGGCGCGGGGAGCTTCGTCCCGGGCGTGGAGACATGGCTCACGGAGCAGGTCGCGGTGCAGCCCTGGGCGATGGTGGTCGAGGCCGAGCGCCTCGCGAGGGCGGGGGTGACGGACGCCTTCGCGCGCACCCGCATCGCGGCGGAGGCTCCGGTGATCACTGCCTTCCACCGGGCGGCCAACCGGCTGAGGGAGAGGGCGCGGGGAGAGGGCCGTCACGGAAGCTGCGGGATGGGCGTCGGCGAGACCGTGAGAGACGCGAGAGCCCTGGGCGACGAGGACGTGCTGCGGGTGCGCGACCTGCTCGATGGAGCGAGGGCGAGGGCGAAGCTGCGGCGGGTGCAGGAGCGCAAGCGCGCGGAGGTGGCGGCGCTGCTGGAGTGGGGCGCGGAGGAGGCCGCGACGCTGGAGGACCCGGCGATGGCGGAGGTCTATGCGGGGCTGCTCAAGGGCTTCGCGACGGCGGCGAGGGTGGTGGACGGAGCGGCGCTGGGGAAGATGCTGCGACGACCGGGAGCGGTGGTCTTCGAGGGCGCCCAGGGGGTGCTGCTGGACGAGGGCTGGGGCTTCCACCCTCACACGACGTGGAGCACCTGCACCGCGGAGAACGCGCTGGGGGTGTTGAGGGAGCACGGCTACGAGGGCGCGGTGACGCGCTGGGGGGTGGTGCGCGCCTACGCGACGAGGCACGGAGAGGGGCCGCTGGTGACGGAGGACACGGGGCTCACCGAGAGGCTGAAGGACGAGCACAACCGCGACGACGGCTGGCAGGGGGCGTTTCGGGTGGGGTGCTTCGACGCGGTGACGACGAGGTACGCGATCGCGGCGTGCGGCGGGGTCGACGCGCTGGCGGTGACCTGTGTCGACAGGCTGCGAGGAGAGCCGGAGTGGAGGCTGGCGACGGCCTACCGGATGGGCGACGGGGCGAGGGTGCGCTCGCTGGCCATGGGAGAGCGGGGAGACCTCGGGCACCAGGAGGCGATGACCGCGGCGCTGAGAGAGGCTACGGCGGAGTACCGGGTGACGACGACGGAGGGCGACGAGGAGGCGCACCTCGCGGCGATGGAGGAGGAGACGGGCGCGAGGGTGGCGCTGGTGTCGACGGGGCCGAGCGCGAGGGAGAAGCGGTGGCGGAGGTGAGAAGAGGTCGAGCGGCCTGGCGCGGTCAGGATACGTCCACGCTGTTGCCAGCGTGGGTTGCGTCGCCCCCTCCCGGCGCTACGCCCCGCCGGCCATGCCGAGCGCTGCGCACGAGACGATGGTCGAGTTCATCCGGTCGCACCCGCAGTGGTTCGACGCGCTGCTGCGGGCGATGGGCCGCGGGGCGCTGCCCGATGGGGCCCGCGCGGTCGATCCGTCGGCGCGAGTGGTCGATCCGGGCACCGTGCAGGTCGACGTGCTGCTGTCGTCCGGCGACGAGGGGCCCTGGGCGGTGGTCGAGCTGCAACGCGACGACGATCCCACGAAGGGGCGACGGTGGCTCCTGGCGGCGGCCGCGCTTCACGACCGCCGCGGGGAGATGGGGGACGTCTTCGTCGTGACGCACGCGCGCTCCGTCGCCCGCTGGGCGAGCACCGCGGCCGTCGTCGAGGGGCCGCACGGCACGCGCCTCGCGCTCATACCGCGGGTGGTCTGCCTCCGCCGCGCGGACGCCGAGGCGCTGCTCGCGACCGGGCGACCGGAGCTGGCGTTGTTCGCCGCGTGGGCGGTGCACGCGCAGCGCAGCGACGCCGCCGCGCGGCTCGTGCGACGGGCGATCGTGACGATGGGCGCCCTGCCCGACGCCGCGTTGCGGGACGCCCGAGGTCCGCGGGATGATCAACATGGTCGGTGACGAGCTTCGCGCGAAGCTCCGGGAGTTGCTCATGGATCTCAGCAAGGTGACCGAAGGACCCCTCATGCGTGACCTGCGCGAGGAGTTCGAACGTCGGGGAAAGCTCGAGGGAAGGCTCGAGGGAAAGCTCGAAGGCGAGGCGGGCGCGCTGCTGCGGGTGCTCGCGCGGCGGGGCATCGCCATCGACGACGGGATGCGCGCGCGGGTGCTGGCCTGCTCCGACGCCGCGACGCTAGACGCCTGGCTCGACCGGGCCGCGACCGCCGCCGACGCCACCGAGGTGTTCGGCGACGGCGGTGAGTGACCTCCGCGCTCCTGAACCTCTCCCCCCCCTCCCCGAGCCTACAGCCCGATGCCTTCGAGCATCATCGGGTCGAGGCCCAGCATCGCCAGGTACGACACCGCCAGCACCGCCATCGCGCACACCGCCGCCCTCGCCGCCCTCGCCGCCCCGCCGGGGCCGCCCACCACGTTGAGCGCCACCGCCACGAGGTACACGCCCAGCGCCCCGGCCCCCAGCACCGCGAAGGGCATCACCTCGTGGTCGTCGGCCATCTTCGCCAGCGCCCCGCCGCCCGCGGTCAGCACCGCGAGCTGCACCAGCGGCATCGGCCGACGCCACCGGCGCCACAGCTCGCCGAGCTGCCCCCGCCGCTTCGCCAGCGCCAGCGCCGCCACGCCCGCCAGCGCCACCAGCGCCAGCACCGTCAGCGCCGCCCGCCGCAGCCTCAGCCGCCGCGACAGCACAGCCGCCTCGGCGCGAACCTCGTCCGGGACCTGCACGCCCGACAGCTCCCGCTCCGCGCGCGCAGGGTCGCCCAGCACCCCGCGCAGCTCCACCAGCCGCGTCGCCGCGAGCTCGCGCAGCCCCGCCGGCGCCCCCTCGTCCTCCGCCAGCCTCAGGAACACCTCCGCCGCCGCCCTCTGCCGCTGCATCCTCCCCGCGAAGGCCTCCGCCACAAGCATCCAGGCCTCGGCGCGGACGGCTCCCGCGGGCCAGGCGCGCGACTCCCGGTCGAGCGCCTCGAGCGCCCCAGGGTCGTCGCTCAGCGCCGTCGAGCGCCGCACCCGCTCCAGCGCCACCAGCGGCGCGAAGCCACCCTCCGAGTGCGCCTGAAGATCGTCGATGCGCGCCAGCGCCCGCGACGCGTACCTCGACCCCGGATCGCGGGCCACGAAGCGCCGGTAGCCCGCCAGCGCCGCCGGGAAATCCAGCGCCTCGTCGGCCATGTGCGCCAGGTGGTACTCGCCCAGCGCGGCCTCCGTCGGATCCCCCTGGGCTACCGCCTCGGTAAACGCCGCCCTCGCCCTCGGAAGGTCGTCGGCCTCCAGCGCCGAGCGCCCTACCTCGATGCGCGAGGGCGACTGCCCCAGCGCCGCCGCGGGCCACGTCAGCGCGAGCGCCAGCACCGCGGCACCGCACCGCATTGACTCAGCCCCGACGCCCGATCGACTGCGCCGCCGAGCGACCCGCGCGAGCCCCGTCGGCCAGCGCGTCGGCCACGCCGTCGCCGCCCCGGCCGTTGCACACCTCGCCCGCGGCGTAGAGCCACTCCCCAAGCGGCGTCTCTCCGTCGCTGTCCAGCACCCGCCCCGAGGCGTCCACCCTCAGCCCCGCGCCCCGCGCCCTCCCGGTGTGCTCGTCGAACCACTCCACCGGGTCGGCCCCTCGCGCCGCCCCAGCGCGCGACAGCACCCGCCTCCGGTCGCGGGTCCACACCGGGGCGCCGGCCGCCGCCTCGCGGAGGGTCTCCTCGAAGACCAGGCCGCCGCCCACCAGGCCCCCGGTGGCAAGCACCACCGAGCGGGTCTTCACCAGCCGCCCGCTGCGGAATACCAGACCCGGTAACCTCCCGGGCTTCACCGTCGCCCGGTCGTTGAGCACCGCCACCCCATCGGGCAGCCACCGCCTCAGCGCCCTCATCGCCCTCAGCCCGGTCGGATCGCCCGGCGACCCGGCCGCCTCGCCCACCGGGATGCCCAGCACCGCCCCCATGCGCGCCGCCACGTCGAGCCGCGAAAGCCCCAGCACCGGCGGCAGCAGCAGCCCCGAGAGCCCCTCGCAGCGAGGCGCCAGCGAGCGGGCGAAGGCCTCCGCCGCGCCCTCCGGGTCGAGGCTCGCCGCCACCTCCCGGAAGCTCTGCCCCGCCGGGGCGTCGTCGGGCGCGGTCACCACCCGGGCGCCAAGGGTCTGCGCCACGAGCCGCGCCGACCACGAGGGGTGCGTCGCGAGGTCGAGCACCCCGGGCGTCCCTCCGAGGGGGAGCGCGCCGACGTCCAGCAGCGAGCGCAGCGCCCCCGCGGCGCCCTCCAGCAGCCAGCCCGCCACGGTCACGTAGCGGCCGCCCAGCCGCCACAGGTCGCCCGCCGCCGCCCACGCCGCGAAGGGGTCGCGCGCCGCCCCCCACACCACCCCCGAGCCCAGCGAGGTCGCGCCGCCGCCGTCGGCCACCACCGCCACCGCCGCGCCCGCCTCGTGCGCCGCGCGCGCCGCCGCGACGCCCGCCGCGCCGCCGCCGATCACCAGCACGTCCGCCGTCACCTCGTTCGCGCTCACGGCAGCGCCGCCCTTCCCAGCGTCCGCAGCGCCGCCATGGTCATCGCCTCGGCCCTCGCCTGCTTGTCGCCGATCGCCGGGAGCCTCGACCGCTGCCTCGACCGCAGCAGCTCCGCCGCCTGGGCGCGCACCTCCGCGGGGCTCCAGCCAAGCTCCTCGCCCGCGATCACCGCGCCCGCCAGCGCGCAGTCGTTGCCGCCGCACGCCCCCATCGCCAGGTTGGTGCGCCTCGCCACGTCCAGCAGGGTGCGCGCGTACTCGTGCTTCGCCGCCCAGCGCACCTCGCAGGCCAGCACCGGCTCGTGGCTGCACACCACCATCCTCCCCCGGCGGCCGCTGTCCGCGAGGATGGTCTCCGCGCGCGATCCGTGGCGGGTCACCAGGCGCTCGACGGCGAAGCGCGACAGCTCGAAGCGGGCCGCCAGCAGGTCGACGTCCGCCGTACGGTCGCCGCCCGGCAGCGGCGCCGAGTGCGTCGTGCACGGGGCGCGGTTGCCAAGCGTCGGGGCGATGAGGTCCGCGGCCTCCTGGGCGAACATCCGGTAGCTCGCCAGCTTGCCGCCGATGAGGGAGTAGAGGCCCTGCGCGCCGTGCGCCGCGTGGTCGACCACCTCGTGCTCCCTGGAGAGGGCGTCCTCCATCTTGCCCCAGGCGTAGAGCGAGGGCCGGGCCCCGACGGTGACGCCGATGATGCGGGCGTCGCGAACCCTCGGCAGCACCTGCTCGATGCCCTCCACCAGGTAGCGCACCTCGTCGGTGGTCACCGGGAGGTCGTCGAGGTCGGCGTAGGTGTCGTCGTCGGTGGTGCCGATGAGGGCCGTGTTGCCCCAGGGCTCGATGAAGATCTGCCGCCCGTCGACGGCGTCGGCCATCACCCCGATGTCCGTGATGGGCCGGTCGAGGATGAGGTGCACGCCCTTGCCGGGGCGCACCCTCACGTGCTCCGAGACGCCCGCCGTGGCCGCGGTGATGGGGCTCCACGCGCCGGTGCAGTTGACCACCGCGCGGGCGCTGAACTCATAGGCCCTGCCGTCGATGCGGTCGCGCGCGGTGACGCCGGTGGCGCGGCCCTCCTCGACGACGATGCGCTCGACGCTGGTGTGCACGTAGAGCCGGCAGCCGTGCTCGACCGCGTCGATGGCGTTGGCGACGCACAGCCGGTTGCCGTAGATGCCCCACTCGTCGAAGGTGACCGAGCCGTAGAGCTCGTCCGAGCGGAGGCCCGGCACCAGCGTGAGGGTCTCCGCCGGGGTGAGCCGGGTGTGGGGCTTGCCTCGCTTGAGCGGCTGGTACTCGTCGTAGAGGGAGAAGAAGGCGTCGAAGGCGTCGAAGCGCACCCTTGCCACCGGCCCGCGGCCGTAGATCGGCATCACGAAGGGCGTGCGGAAGATCATGTGCGGCGCGATGGTCTGGATGTAGCCGGAGTCGACGCAGGACGAGCGGGTGACCGAGGGGTGCGTCGTGAGGTAGCGCGGCCCGCCATGGATCATCCCGGACGAGTTGCCGCTCGCCCCGAAGGCCAGGTCGTTGCGCTCCAGCAGGATCACCCGGAGCCCGCGGAGGGAGAGGTCGCGCGCGAGGCCGGTGCCGTTCACGCCGCCGCCGATGATGAGCACGTCGCAGTCGGGCCGACGATGGGCGAGGTCAGTAGTCATAGGGTTGAGCGAATGGGGGGTGAGCTCCGAGGCTCTCTCGTAGCGTCGGCGCGGAAGTTACTCCAGACCCCGTCGAGAGCACGAAGCATCGTGCGCATTGGCGCCCCACCTGGGGCACATCTCCGCGTGCGATCAGCGACGCACGAGGTTGAGGGCGGTGGTCCGCAGCTCGTCGAGCTCGAAGGGCTTGCCCAGCACGCCGACCGCTCCGACGCGCGCCGCCTCTGCCAGGACGGCGTCGTCGGGGAAGGCCGAGATCACCAGGATGACCGCGCCCGCGAGGGTCTGCCGCAGCTCGTCGAGCGCGCTCAGGCCGTCGCGACCGGGCAGATGCACGTCGCTCACCACAAGGGCCGGAGGCGAGTTGTCCTCCCGGCGGGTGCAGTAGGCGATCTCGATGAGCTCCTCGGCGTTGCGGGCCTCGGAGACGATGAAGCCGTCCCTCGTCAGCGCCTCGACGATGAGGCGCAGCAGCTCGGGGTCGCTCTCTGCGACGAGCGCCCCGGGGTGCCAGTCCGATGCGCCGTTGCCTCGCGTTGACTGGGCGGCGACCAGGGGACGGGCGAGGGAGACGGGCATCGAACCCTCCTTCGGACGGTGGTTGCGTGGTTGATCTGGTTGCCGTGGTTTCGCCGTGCTCGGCGAACCTTTCTCTGCACGCTGCGTACGAGGTTACCCGATGGAGCTCCAGGGAGTCACGCAGGCCCCCGGGGCCCCTCCTACCGCGGAGCCACCACCCTGTTGCATGGTACTCCCATGCTTCATCCCCATCGTCTCGCGGTCGTCGCGCTGCTCCTCGCCGGCTGTTCGAGCGGGACCGTCGTCGGCTCCGACGCCGGGACCACGACCACCACCACCCCGGACAACCTCGACGACTGGGGCGGCGACCGCGGCAGCATGATGCAGGCCCCCGGCACCGGGGATTTCGGCATCGGGGAGATGTCCACCGATCCGCCCGAGATGGAGCCCTCGGAGGGCGACGCGCCCACGGAGCCCGAGTCACCTCCCGAGGAGGACCCCACCGTGGACGTGCCCGACGAGGACGGCGTGACGCCGCGCGACCCGGACGAGGGCGCCGACCCGGACTCCCGCAGCGGCATCGATCCTCCGATCATGGGCGCCTCCCCGGAGGTCCCCCTCGCGGAGCCCCTCTCGGACAGCGACCCCGGGGGAGCGGACCCGATGGCGGTCGACGACCCGCCGTACCAGGCGGCCGCGCCGTCGATGCAGCGGCGGTGGTTCATCACTCCCGCGGGCTCGCCCATCTTCCTCAACGGGGTGAACACCGTCTACGGCGGCTCCTTCTCTCCGCGCATCGGCCCCTACCTCACGGCCCACACCCCCGCCGAGGAGTGGCGCCGTATGTCCTCTCGCAACACCTACGGCCTCAACTGGATCGGCTCGTGGATCGCCCACGACAACCCCGTCATCGCCACCGCCAACGCCCCCTACGGCGCGGTGCTCAGCGTCTCGCCCGCGGCGCAGCTCCACCAGCGCGGCGACGCATCGGCGCCCGCCAGCGTGCGCTCCGACGGCCAGGCCTTCTCCCCGCGCGGCCACTGGCTCCAGGACCCGCGCCTCCCCGGTGGCCGCACCATGCTCTGCGGCGGCATCTCGCGGCGCACCTTCGGAGATCCCTTCAACCCCGACTACCAGCGCGAGGCCGAGGCGGAGCTCGAGGCGCAGGTCGCGAGGCACCGCCGCCGTCGCAACCTCGTCCTCTACTACATGGGCAATGAGCAGGGCCTCGGCGACTACACCCGGCAGCGCTCTGCCACCGGGGGCAACCCCGACCCCGCGTACTGCGCCGGGGGCACCGGCATCGCCGACCTCCGCCGCTTCCTCTGGACCGAGTGTCCCATCCTCAGCTCCATCGACCTCCCGCTCTGCACCCCTCACGCGCTGGGATCGTTTCTTCGCTTCCGCTACGCCGACATCGCCGCGCTCAACGCCGCCTGGGGCGCCAGCTACGCGAGCTTCGACGCCCTCCTCGCGGACCGCCCGCTGCCCGCTGCCGGCGCGCGCGGCGACGACCTCGCGGACTTCGCCCTCACGCTCGTGCGCCAGTACGTGCGCGTCACCACCGAGGCGATCCGCCGCGCGGACACCCAGGAGAACGGCATGCCGCTCCGCTCTCGCGCCCGGCCCATCGCGTCGCCGCGCCTCGCCATCGCGACGGACCGCGGGTTTCACTTCTACAGCCTCGGCGGCACCGCCGATCGCTGGAGCACCGGCGGCGAGGTGCCCGACCCGCACCCCCGCCGCACCGCCGGGCGCATCGACCCCAACGCCAACCCAGAGCTCGATCCGAGCACGGTGCGCTTCGACCCCTACCGCGCCTTCGGCCGCTACCGGTCGCAGCCCGACGCGGGCTTCGACCTCATCGCGGTCAACGCCTACACCGGGAGCGCGCGCTTCCCGGAGCGCTGGCTCCACACCGGCTTCGCTCGCCTGCGCGCGGTCTCCGGTCGCCCGCTGGTGGTGAGCGAGTTCGGCCTCCGGCTGCGCGACCCCTGCTGGACCAACTCGGGCGGAGCGACCTCCTACGTCGGTGGCAGCGAGCGCTGGAGCGCGGAGGATCCCCGCGACGTCGAGCGAGGGCGCCGCTACGCCAGCCAGGTGCGTCAGCTCATCCGGGAGGGCGCGCTCGCCGTGAGCTGGCACCGCTGGCTCGACGACGAGCGCCCTGCGGCGGCCGGGGCGCCGAGGGTGGCGGCGTGCAACAACCGCCAGCGGACCAACGGTCAGCGGAAGGGCCTGCTGCACGGCAACGGCGTGCGCTACTGGGGCCTCTACCGGGGCATCCACTCGTTCAACCTGTCGCTCTACTCCAACGTCCGCTCGGTGCGCTCGTGGTGGCAGTGAGCGATGCTCGCGGCGCGTTGACGAAGCGCCCTCCGCTCTCCAACGTGCTCTCCCCGAGAGGACCCCATCGATGACCACCCGCCCAAAGCTCTCCCCCGCAGGCTTCGACGTCTCGCGCCTCCCCGTCGGCGACATCGAGTCGCTCGCGGCCACGCTCAGCCCCGATGAGCGCCATGTGATCCTGGCGCACGGCACCGAGCGGCCCTTCTGCGGGACGCTGCTCGACAACAAGAAGCACGGCACCTACGTGTGCCGGCTCTGCGCGCTGCCGCTCTTCAGCTCGAAGGCGAAGTTCGACTCGGGCACCGGCTGGCCCAGCTTCTTCCAGCCCTACGCGCCGGAGCACATCGAGGAGATCATCGACGAGACCTACGGGATGGTGCGCACGGAGATCCGCTGCCAGCGCTGCGGCGGGCACCTGGGGCACGTGTTTCCGGATGGTCCTCCGCCGACGAGGCAGCGGTACTGCCTCAACTCGGCCTCGCTGGAGTTCGTCGAGGAGGGGCACAGCCTCCCGCAGCGCGTCGACAGCGACCGGGGCGCGCCCCGCACGGGCTGAGAGGTCCCTCAGCGCACCGGCGAGAGGTCCCTCTCGTCGACGCACACGTCGGCCTCCAGGGTCTCCGCTCCGGTCGGTCCTCCGAGCACCCGCAGCGGAACCCTGAAGCACCGCGCACCATCGACCGCCCGGCCTCCATCGACGAGCCTCGCCCTCGCGCCGGTGCGCCCCGCGGGGCTGCCGTCGGTCCATCGCAGCCGCGCGCCTCGGCGCACCGCCCAGCGCGCCCCGGGCGGATCAACCCCATGGTCGTCGACGTCAAGCTCCAGCGCGGGCAGCACGGCCCCGTCGGCGACCACGGCCTCGAAGCGCACGCACGGCGTCGCCACCACCACCCGGGCGCCCTCGCCGGTCGCTCGGCGGGAGAGCACATACACGGGCGGGTCGCGGGTCACCTCCGCGGTCGCCCCCTCGGGGAGCGTGACTCGGGTCCCGGGGGCGAGCCGCTCGGCGCTCACGAAAGGGCGATCGGGCTGCGGGGCGGCGGTCTCCACGGCCGCGGCGGGAGCGGCGGGAAGGGTGATGCGCAGCCCGGCGTGGAGGAGCCCCGACGCTCCTCGCAGCGCGACCCCGGGCTGCACCGAGAGGCTCCCCTGCGGACCCGAGAGGGAGATCGGCGCGGCGAGCACCGGAGCGATCGACGACGAGCGCGCGAAGAAGCGCAGTCGCATTCCCCCGGGGGGAGCCAGCGACGGGGCGCACTGCCTCGCGGAGGCAGGCGTGGTCTCCAGCTCCACCCACTCGCCGCGGGCGCGCACCCGGCGCAGCGTGGCCCCGGCGGCGACGGTGACGCCTGGCGCCTGGTCGTCGGGGCGGGTGCGTAGGGTGGTGCCTTCGAGGACGCGCACGAAGCGGTGCGCCGGGCGCGCTGCGGGCGCGGGTCGCGGAGCGGAGGCGCAGGCCAGCGGCAGCGCCGCGAAGAGGGAGAGCAGCAGTGGGCGCATCGGTGGAGGGGCGCGAGGGTACTACCAGCGCCTCCGGGGGGGACGCCTCAGGACGCAGGGTCGACCCAGACGGCGATGCGCTCGACGGACGGGGGGACGTCCACCCGGGTCGCGGCGTCGGGCAGGCGCAGCACGCGGTACTGCCAGGCGTTGTCGGTCGATCCGGGCGCGCGGGCGTCGTTGGTGATGAGCAGCGCGCGGTCGTGGGGGGTGGCCGCGGCGCTGGAGAACACGGCGTCGTCGAGGACGAGCGACTCGGCGCTGCCGCTCGCGGATCGCGCGAAGAGCTTGTGCCCGCCTTCGGGGCGGTTGCGCACCGTGTACACGGCGCCGAGGTCGCGGCTCATGGCGTCGATGCGGCCGGTGAAGAGGGTCTCCAGGGTGGGGCGCGCCCCGGTCGCGGCGTCGACGCGCAGCAGGGTCTGGTGCCAGTCCCAGGGGGCGGAGGTGCCCTGGTCCTCGACGCGAGAGACGAGCACCGCGCTGGCGTCGGGGACGAAGCGCAGCTGCACCGCGAGGCCGCGGAGGTTGGCGCCGGTGGTGACGCGCCGCCAGCGGTGCGCCGTGGCGTCGGTGACGCAGAGCTCGAGCCCGCCGATGCGCGGCAGGGTGCTCATCACATAGGCGATCTGCCGACCGTCGGCGGACCAGTCCAGCGCGGGCATCACGTACTGCCCGTTGGCGCTGACCACGGCGCCGCCGCCCGCGTCGACGTCGAGCACCACCACCTCGGACTGATCGGCTGCGGTGGAGAGCACCAGCGCGAGGTGCGCTCCATCGGGGCTCCAGGCCAGCCGATGCACTCCCCGGATGTGCTCGTCGGTCACCGTCGGGACGTGCGGGTCCTGGTCGGGGACGTCATCGAGGATGCCGGTGAAGTGCACCTGCCGCCGATCGCCCCCGTCGGGCCGCTGCACCCAGAGCCGGGCGCGACCCGCCTCGGTGTAGTCGACATAGGCCACGCGCATCGGCCGCTCCTGATGGGGGCCCGAGTCGGGAGCGCCCGCATCGACCCCGGAGTCGGGAGCGCCCGAGTCGGGAGGGCCGGTGTCAGGAGCGCCGGTGTCAGGAGCGCCGGTGTCAGGAGCGCCGGTGTCGGGAGCGCCGGTGTCAGGAGCGCCCGCATCGACGCCGGTGTCGGGAGCGCCCGCATCGACGCCGGTGTCGGGAGCGGAGCCTGCGTCGGTGGCGTTGCTGGATGATCCGCATCCAACGGACATCGCCGCGAGCAGGAGCGAGCCGGTGATCCAGAGAGAGCGTGTGGGATGGTTCATGGGAGTGCCTCGTCAGGTGCCTTGAAGGACGGGCACCTCCATGAGCAGCGATCGTGCCTCCCGGGCTTTGTCGAGAGAACACCGTCGCGTTGTCGAATGAAGCCTGTGGCCGATCGAGCAGGGTCGGCTCAACTTGCGCCGCGGTGGCGCGATCCGCGTCGGAGGGCGCGTCGGTTGCTACGATGGCTCCAGCCCTTTCAATGTGCCGATGCGGCCATCGCCGCGCCCTGAAGGACGCGGCAACGCCTGCAGCCATGAAGGCCGCAACGGCCTGTACGATGTCCATGGACCGCGACCAGCCCGCGTGCGGGCTTCACTGCTGCACGCGTTGCCGCGTCCTTCAGGACGCGGCGACGGCCGCATCGGCACATTGAAAGGGCTGTACGATGGCTCCCATGCGCAGCGTCCTCCATGGGTTCTCTCTCGCGTCCCTGCTCGTGGCCTGCTCGGGCAGCCAGAGCCCGGCGAGCTCACCGCCTCCGCCGCCGCCGAGCGCTCCCGTCGTGGTCGACGCCGGAGCCCCCGCCGTCTCGGCGTGCGCCGCGGTGCTGTGTGCGCCCGACACCCGCTGCGAGGAGACTCGCGGCGTCGCGAGCTGCGTCCCCATCATGCGCCCGCGCCGAAGCTTCTGCGGCGGCATCGCGGCCATCCGGTGCCCCGATGGAGGGCGGTGCGTCGACGATCCCGACGACGGCTGCGACCCGGCCCGCGGGGGCCGCGACTGCGGCGGCGTCTGCGAGCCCGCGGCGACGAGCCCGAGCCCGCAGCGGTAGGACATCGGCGCCAGCGGGGCGAGCGCGACGGTGGGAGGGTCGATGGTTGGAGGACCGATGGTCAGGGAGCGGCGACGACGGCTTCGATGCCATGTGGCCCTCGGAGTCCCGGCCGAGGCGGTTGGCGGCCGCTCTTCCGGGTGGCACGCTCGCGGGCGATGGCCGCACCACACACGCTCACGATCGAATACGGCGACGACGTCCTGCTCAGCGTCGGTCTGTCTGCGGAGCAGTTCGCTCGGGAAGCGAAGTTCCTCCTGGCTGCGCGGCTCTACGAGCTCGGGCGTCTGACGGCGGGGCAGGCGGCCGCGCTGGCGGCCATCGGTCGCGTGGAGTTCTTCGGGCGGCTGGCAGCCGTCGGAGTGAACATGGTCAACCTCCGCCCCGAGGATGCGGACGACGAGATCCAGTTTGGCCGCGGTGGCTGAACGTCTGGTCATCAACACGGGCCCGGTGGTCGCGCTCGCGCGGATCGGGGAACTCGACCTCGTCCCCAGGCTGGGCCTCGAGGTCGTCTGTCCGAGCGAGGTTCGTGCAGAGCTCGATGCAGGTGTCGCGGCAGGACACCCAGCCGCCGACACCCCATGGATCACGGTGATTCCCCTGACGGCGGCTCCCTCGCCGATCGCCGCCATCGTGCTCGATGCCGGGGAGGCGGCGGTGATACAGCTCGCGCTCGAACTGCGTGCCACGCGAGTCTGCATCGACGACTGGAAGGGACGGCGGGCGGCGAAGGCGGTCGGACTCACGGTCACGGGCTCGCTGGGCCTGCTGCTGCGGGCGCGGACGCTCGGATTGATCCCCGCCGTGAGGCCGCTGATCGAGAGGGCCGTCGCCGCGGGGGTAGGCTACGACGCCGAGCTGATCCGCCGGGTGCTTGCGTCCGTCGGGGAGTGACCTCCGGGGCGCTCCGAGGCTGATGGCAGGCTTGTCGTCTCGCCGCGATGCGACAGGCGGCGGTGGGGGCGTGGAGAGCTGCGAGCAGCTGCGGACGGAGCTGGTCGATGGGGCGAAGGGCGAGGGTCAGGGCGGCGAGGAGTCCCCGGTACGAGCGCGAGGCCGTCAGCGACCAGAGCCAGACCGCGACCGTCAGGGAGCGGGTGCGACCTACCACGCTGCCAGCACGGAGCGCAGCTCGCACGCAGCCTCGCGCCTCCCACCGTCATCCATCGCGAGCCCGCCGCGAATTCTCACGTTCTACAGCCGTAGAACGCGTCCCTCCCGCGGAGCCTCGCGTTCTACAGCCGTCTTCCCCACCTCTCCGCGGGAGCCCTTCCCCCAACGGCCCTCGCACCCGAGGCGCCGTCCCTCGCCCTCCCTCCTCTCGTTACTTCACCGGCTCCACCGGCTCCACCGGGTCGCTCTCCGCCGTGCGCCCCGGCTGCCGCCCCGAGGGCCTCACCTTCGCCGCGAGGTCGTCCATCCCCGCCGCGCGGAACATCGCCGTCAGCGCCCCCGCCCCCCGTCGAAACGCCGCGTCGTAGCCCTCCATCGCCGTCGCCTTCGCCGCGAGCGTCCCCTCCGCCTCGCGGCGCTCGCGGTCGACGTCCTTCAGCGCCGCGGTGAGCGCGGGCAGCCCCTCGGCCAGCTCGTCGCCCAGCGCCTTGCGGTCGACGCGCACCGCCCTGCGCCGAGCCGCCGGGAGCTTCGTCTTCGGGTCGTGCAGCCGCTCGACGGCGGCGCTCACCCAGTGCACCAGCGCCGTCGGATCAGCGGGCGCGGGCGCGCTCATCGAGAGCGCCGCGAGCCCCTCGTCGCCGTAGTGGCTGCGCAGCGCGTCGCGGGCCTCGTAGCTGACCTGGTAGAGCGCCGCCGCGCTCTCGTCGCGGCGACGGCGGGGGCCGGCGTCGTCGGAGAGTTCCTTCTCGTGGGCGAGGTCGGCGCGGGCGAGGTGCTCGCCGTGGTCGGCGAGGCCGCGCCCGAAGAGGCGCAGCAGCAGCGCGATGTCGGGCATGCGCTCGCCCGCGGCGAGGTGCGGCTCCAGCGCGGCGGTGATCTTCGCGGCGGCCTGGGCGGCGTGCGTCTCCGCCGCAGCAGCGACGGCGCGAGCGGACTTCTGTCGATCGGTCACTTCCTTCGATGGCATGACGTGAACCCTCCAGACTCCCAAAGTTACACGCGCGGTTTGCGGAGGTGGAAGGGGGGATCTTTCGCAGCGTTCCGAAAGGGATGGGGGGCTGTTAGCGTGGGTGTATGCGACGAGCGGTGGCGGTGGGATGCGCGGCGGTGCTCGCGGCGGGCTGCGAGCAGCCGCGCACCGAGCTGGTGGTGCGCGTGGAGTCCGAGCTCGCGTGGGGCCCGGGGCAGCGGGTGCAGTCGGTGGTGCTGGTCGTGCGGCGGGCGGGGGCGAGCGGCCCGGTCCGCAGCGCGCGCACGACGGTGCTGGGCGCAGGCGGAGAGCGACGAGCGCTGCCGCTCTATGTGGGCGTGATCCCGGCTGGTGATGACGTCGAAACTCCGTTGTGGATCGAGGCCCTGGGCTGCGGCGATCCCAACGGGTGCACCGCGGCGACGGCGGTGGTCGCGCAGCGCGCGGTGGTGAGGTTCACGCGGGGGGAGACGCAGGAGGTGACGCTGCTACTGGTGTCGGCGTGCGTGGGCATGACGTGCGCGCTCGATGAGCGCTGCGGCATCATGGGGCGCTGCGAACCTGCGACGAGGGCGCAGGAGATGGTGCGGCCGTTCCGCGGGACCGACGCGGCGACGGTCGCAGTGGTCGATGCGCGGGAGGACGTACAGGTCATCGCGGATCAGCCGGTCGTCACGGATACGACCATGCGGGGCGACTCCGGTATTGACGTGGATGTGCCCGCTGACCGGATCGAGCCGCTGGACCATGGGGTCGTACTCGATGCACCGATGGACGCAGCACCTCGGGATGATGGCCCTGCCGACGTCGTCGCTCCCGACACGGGATCTATGGACTCTGGATCAGGGGATGGAGGGCCGCTTCCGCCATGCCCAGAAGGAATGCGATTGATCCCGGCGGGGATGTTCCTGATGGGCGAGCTGGAGTCGGATGACGCCCCAGCCCGGCCGGTACATGGAGTTCGCCTGACGGCTTTCTGTATGGATGAGACGGAGGTGACGGTCTCGGCCTACGCGGAGTGTGTGAGGCTGGGGGCGTGCACCTCGCCAAGCACTGCGACGTTCTGCAACTGGATGATCCCTGGCCGCGAGCAACACCCGGTCAATTGCATCGATTGGAACCAGGCGAGATCGTATTGCCAGTCACGCAGAAGCGAACTGCCGACCGAAGCGCAGTGGGAGTACGCGGCGCGGGGCACAGACGGGCGAGCTTATCCATGGGGCAACGATGCGCCGAGCTCACAACTATGCTGGATCGGGGGCGGCCAGACTCGCGCGAGCACCTGCGCAACACGATCATTCCCTTCGGGCGTATCGCCCTTTGGCCTGTTCGACATGGCCGGCAATGTCTTTGAGTGGACGCGGGACTGGATGGCTCCCTATACGGGAGAAGGCAGTTCGAGTGTCCTGAATCCTGTAGGCCCCCCGGGAGGTACTTCTCGCGTGCTGCGTGGTGGCCCGTGGAACACCGCTTCTGCGATCGTCGTTCGCTCCACGCACCGCGACAGCATCACGCCTACGTATCGCTCTGGCGACACCGGCTTCCGCTGCGCACACGCGCCCTGAGCGCGCGAGGGGAGATGCTGGGCGGCGATGGTCAGGGCTCGGCGAAGACGGCCTCGATGGAGGCCGCGTCGAGGGCTCGATCGGCCCAGCGTTCGAGGAGGGCGGTGTCGGTGGTCGCGAGGAGGCGGGCCTCGGTCGCGGGGCTCACCTCCAGGCCTCGACGACGGAGGATGCGCAGCAGCATCAGCGCCTCGCCGCGGGCCTCGCCGCGGGCCTCGCTCTCGGCCTGCAGCCGGGCTCCGCGGCGCTTCATGATGTCCTCTTCCCAGCGCTCCAGCGCGGGGTTGTAGGGCAGTTGGTCGAGGTCGATCATCTCCGTGCTCCTCAGCTTCTCTACGACCGACGGGTGAGAGATGGCCAGAATGCCTCGCTGCATCGACTGTCGCGATCGCTCGTCCGCGATCTCACCCGCTCGCTCCAGGGCGTGTCGCACCACGGCCACGGCTCGCGCCCCCCAGCGGCGCTGCATCACCCACGCGGCGAAGACCGCCAGCTCGGGCGGTTCGCGCGTGAGCATCGCGTCGGCCTCGGGGGAGCCCAGCCGCAGCACCGTGGGGGCGACGCCCCAGTGGGTTCCGCCCGAGTGATGAGAGGCGATGGTCGCGGCCCAGCGCGCCACCGCGAGCGAGGTGGTGATGACCACGAGCTCCCCATCGGGGCCGTGACGATCGGCCATCGCGGACATCGCCAGCGGCCACCGCCGGGCCTTGTCCTCGTCGGGCTGGCGCTGCACCTCCACCAGCACCCAGCGACGCGAGCCCGGATCGCGCAGCACCAGGTCGGGCGTCACCTCCACCGGGAACGCCAGCCGTAGCGCGGAGTCCTCGACGGTGAGCGTCGTGGGACAGGGCTCGTGCCCCAGGAGGCCGAGCAGCGTCGAGAGCTGCGACGGGTCATCGCGCAACCACAGGAGCAGGAACTCGTGCACCGTCGACGGAGCCATCGAGCGAGGGCGGAGCAGGCACAGTGCCGCGCGGGTGCATCGAGAAACGTAGGCGTCGTGGGGTGGCGGCGGGTGGCGGCGGGTGGCGGCGGGGATGGTCCGGTAGCGTCGCGGCTGGAGCAGCGGACGCCTGCACCGCCGGGTAGCGTCTGGTAGTGTCCCAGAATGGTCTGGCACATCCACGGACGCGTGCGGGGCGGTCGCCTCCTGATCGATGAACCGACGGATCTCCCCGAGGGCGCCGACGTGCAGCTCGCGGTGGTCGACCTCGGAGACGACCTCGATCGCGAGGAGAGCGCCCGGCTCAAGGTGGCGCTGACCGAGGCGGCGGGTGAGCTCGCGCGAGGCGAGGGCATCCCCGCGGAGCAGGTGCTGGCCGAGCTCCGCGCGCGCTCCGCGTGAGCGACGCACCGACGCTGACGATCGTGATCGCACCCCGGGCGCGGGTGCAGCTCATCACGGTGGACGAGTGGTGGCGTGAGCACCGACCCGAGGCGCCGGAGCTCATCCAGATGGAGTTCGGGGAGGCGCTGGAGCAGCTCAGGACTGCGCCCGGAAGCGGGGTCTTCGTGCGGGGCGCTCCGGTGCCCGACCTGCGGCGCGTGCTGCTCGTCCGCACGCGGTATCACGTCTACTACGTGTTCGATGCGCAGCGAGCGACGGTAGAGATCATGGCCGTCTGGCATGCGATGCGTGGGCGCGGCCCCGTGCTCCGCTAGTGTTCCCCGAGCGCGTCTGACGGATGGCGGGGCGGCGGTGGTGGCGGGCGTCTGATAGCGTCGCGGCCATGCGGCGAGGAGCGATCGCGTTGGGGTGGACCGCGATCGCGCTCGCGGCGAGCTGCGAGCAGCCGCGGACGGAGCTGGTGGTACGCGTGGAGTCCGAGCTCGCGTGGGGACCGGGGCAGCGGGTTCAGTCGGTGGTGCTGGTCGTGCGGCGGGCGGGGGCGGGCGGCCCGGTCCGCAGCGCGCGCACGACGGTGCTGGGCGCAGGCGGAGAGCGACGAGCGCTGCCGCTCTATGTGGGCGTGATCCCGGCTGGTGATGACGTCGAGACGCCGTTGTGGATCGAGGCGCTCGGGTGCGGTGGTCCCAGCGGGTGCACCGCGGCGACGGCGGTGGTGGCGCAGCGGGCGGTGGTGAGGTTCGCGCGGGGGCAGACGCAGGAGGTGACGCTGCTGCTGGCGTCGGCGTGCGTGGGCGTGACCTGCGGGAGCGAGCAGCGGTGCGAGGTGAGCAGCGGGCGGTGCGAGGCGGCGACGCGGGCGCAGGAGACGGTGCGGCCCTACAGCGGGACCGACGCGGCAACGGTCGCAGTGGTCGATGCGAGGGTGGACGCCGGCAGGATCGCGGACGCGGGTGCTGACGTCGACACATTGGTGGACGCTGCGAGCGTCGATATCGTTGACGTCGTGACGGCAGCCGATGTCGTCGATGTCGTCGACGTGGTGACGCCGGTCGATGTGATGCCGGACGCGGTACTCCCCGTCGAGGATGGAAGCCTCGTCTGTTCGACCGGGCGGACGCTCTGCGGCGCCATGTGCCGTGATCTCTCCAGCGACTCCAACAACTGCGGCACGTGCAGCCAGGTGTGCATCTCGGGCCAGGTGTGCGTCGCGGGCCTGTGCTCGTCGATGCCGCTCTATCACGGGTGGTCGTCGCCGGTTCCGGGTTGCTCCACCGCCGGCAACAACGCCACCGCCGCGACCGCCCTCGGAGGGACCTACCCCTACAACACCGGCGACAGCGCCGCGTGCCGTGCGTGGAAGGTCGCCGCCACGGTGTGCACCACCCAGCCGGTGAGCTACTCCAGCAACGAGAACTGGTCGTGCTCCTCCTCCGGGGGCTTCACCGACCCGACCTTCGGCACCTACTGCGCTCGCACCAGCCAGTACTCCTGCTCGACCTGCCCTGGATCCTGCAACGCCGGCCCCTGCCGCAGCGGCCAGAACACCCTCCGCAACTGCTCGGGCAGCGAGACCACCCAGCCCTGAGCCCCGCGCTCTCGTCCCTCGCTCGCGCCTCCCTCCTGCATGCGATACCTTCCGCACGCGATGACCGCCGCGGGGGACATTCTCGGGGGCAAATACCAGCTCCTTCGGCTGCTCGGCGAGGGCGGCGTCGGCCAGGTCTTCGAGGCCATCAACCAGAACACCGACCGCCGCGTCGCCATCAAGACCCTCCACCCCCAGTGGACCAACGACCCTTCGGTGGTGCAGCGCTTCCTTCGCGAGGCCCGCGCCGCCACGAGGATCAGCCACCCCAACGTGGTCGACGTGCTCGACCTCGACGTCGACCACGCCACCGGCGCTCCGTACATCGTGCAGGAGTTTCTCGCGGGAGAGAGCCTCGAGGCCCACCTCGAAGCCCGCCCCGGTCGACGTCTCCCAGTCGACGAGGCTCTTCGCGTCCTCGTTCCGGTGATGCAGGCGCTCGTCGCCGCTCACACGCTCGGCATCGTCCACCGCGACATCAAGCCCGCCAACCTCCTGCTCACCGTCGACCGCGCGGGCGCGCCCGCCGTGAAGGTCATCGACTTCGGCATCGCCAAGCTGATGGAGTCCCAGCCCGAAAGCCTCCGCCAGACCGCCACCGGCACCCTCGTCGGAACACCCAGCTACATGTCCCCCGAGCAGGCCGCAGGCGTGGACGACCTCGACGCCCGCACGGACGTCTGGTCCCTCGGCGTGGTGTTCTATGAGCTCCTCACGGGCTCGCTCCCCTACGAGGCGCCCAACTACAACCTCCTCGTCGCCAGGATCGTCTACGAGGAGCCCTCCCCCCTCCTCGCCCGCGACCCATCGCTCCCGCGCGACGTCGCCGCCGTCATCGAGCGCGCCCTCCAGAAGAACCGCGACGCCCGCTTCCCCACCATGCAGTCCATGCTCGACGCCACCGTCGCGTGCGACCTCTCGTCGACCATCACCCTGCCGCGCCTCTCGGCCCCGCCCTCCCCGGCGATGCCGCCCTCCCCGGCGGTCCACGTCGCGCAGCCCACGCTCGCAGGCTGGTCCGCCGAGCCCGCCGCGCCGCCTCGCCGCACGACGACCACCATCGCGGCGCTCTCCGTGCTCGCCGCCGTGCTCGTCTTCACGGCCGGGTACCTGATGTTCCGGCCCGCGCCCGTCGTCACCGTGCTCGCCTCGCCAACGCCGCGCATCGTCCCTCCAGCGCCCCCACCGCCCCCTGTCGCAGCGCCCGTCGTCGCTGCGCCCCCCGTCGCAGCGCCCCCGCCACCGACGCCCGTCGTCGCGGCGCCCGTCGCAGCGCCCCCTGCCGTCGCCGTGCGCCACGCGCCGCCTGCTCCGTCGCAGCGTCCCCGCCGTTCGCGTCCCCGCTCCACCCCCAACGACTTCGACCGAGGCTACGAATGAACCTCCGCGCCTCCGTCCTCGCCGCCGCCCTCGCGCTCACGCCCTCGCTCGCCTTCGCGCAGCCCGCGGCTCCCGACGCGCAGGCCCGCGCGGCCTTCGATCGGGGCATCGCCGACGTCGACGCGGGCCGCTTCGCCAACGCCGTCGCGGCCTTCGAGGAGTCCTACCGGCTGCGCCCCGCCGCGGTGGTGCTCTACAACCTCGCCTCGGCGTACACGCGCATGGGCCGCCACCAGCAGGCCATCGCCACCTACGAGCGCTACCTCTCCGAAGGGGGCTCCCGCCTGCCCCCCGACCGTGTTCAGTCGGTGCGAGAGCGCATCACCGTGCTCCGCCGCGAGATGCCCGTCGTGGTGCTGCGCATCCGCCCGGCGCCCTTCACCCTCACCGTCGACGGCCGCCCGCAGGACGTGACGGGCGATGAGCTCGCGCTCGATCCTGGGAGCCACCTGCTCGTGGCCACGGCGCCCTCGCACGCCCCGCAGCAGCGCGAGGTGCAGCTCGCCCCGGGCGGGCGCGTCACCTGGGACACCGAGCTCACCGCGGAGGGCGCTCCGACCGCGCCGACGCCGACAGTGACGCCGACGGTGGTGAGGACGCCCGCGAGGGTCGCGGTCACGCCGCACCCGTCGCAGCCCGATCGCCCTGCGCCTTCCGCCGAGCCCGCGATCACCTCGCGCTGGTGGTTCTGGACGGGCCTCGGCGTGGTGGTCGCGGGCGGGACGCTGGCGGCGCTCGGAGCATCGGGCGCGTTCGATACGACGCAGCCGCCGGTCGGGGGCACGGCGTACGACGTGTCGGCGATCCGCTGGTAGCGGGGGTACGAGCGCGAGGCGTCGGCGACCCGAGCCAGACCCCGTCCAGGCCCACCCAATGCGGCCTCGCCCGGAGGGGAGCGACCGACCACGTCAACTCAGTGCGGCCTCGCCCGGAGGGAAGCGACCGACCACGTCAGCCCGGTGCGTCTTCGTCGCGACGAGCTCCGTCATCGAGTGGGCAACCGACGAAGAATCATTCTCGGACTCGGAGACCGTCGCGACGAAGACGCATTGGGCTGACGTGATCGGTCGCTCCCCTCCGGGCGAGGCCGCACTGGGTAGTGCCTGGATGGTCGCTCCCCTCCGGGCGAGGCCGCATTGGGCTGACGTGATCGGTCGCTCCCCTCCGGGCGAGGCCGCACTGGGTGGGCCTGGACGGGCTCTGGCTCTGGTCGCCGACGCCTCGCACTCGCCCCCCGCCGCCCTCCGTCAGATCGGCACGTCCACCCGCTGCACGATCTCGTGCACGATGCGCTCGGCGTCGTTGCGGCGCGCGTCGCCCGGCAGCAGCCCCGGGTCGGCCCCCTGCACCCGCACCCGATGCGCCAGCACCGGCACCGCCAGCTCGCTCAGGTCGTCGGGGATCACGTAGGTCCTCCCCTTCACGATCGCGCGCGCCTTGGCCGCCCGGATGAACGCCAGCGCCCCGCGCGTCGACACCCCCACCGCCACCTGCTCGTGCGAGCGCGTCGCGCTCACCAGGGCGTACGCGTAGTCCACCACCGACGACTCCAGCGCCACCGCGTCGACCTCGCGCTGCGCCGCCACCAGCTGCGCCAGCGTCAGCACCGCCTCGATGGTGTCCACCGGCTCGGTGCCCCCTCGCGTCGACAGGATCTGCTTCTCCACCGCCGCCGCCGGATAGCCCACCGCCGTGCGCAGCAGGAAGCGGTCGAGCTGCGACTCCGGCAGCGGGTACGTCCCCGCGGCGTCGTCGGGGTTCTGCGTGGCGATCACCGCGAAGGGCTCCTCCAGCAGGTGCGTCACCCCGTCGATGGACACCTGCCGCTCGCTCATCACCTCCAGCAGCGCGCTCTGCGTCTTCGGCGTCGCCCGGTTGATCTCGTCCGCCACCAGGAAGTGCGTGAACACCGGACCCGGCCTGAACTCGAAGCGCCGCTCGCTGGCGTTGTAGACGTTCACCCCCAGCAGCTCCGAGGGCATCAGGTCGCTCGTGCACTGCACCCGGCGAAACTCCGTCCCCAGCGCCCTCGCCAGCGCCCTCGCCAGCGTGGTCTTGCCCACCCCAGGCACGTCCTCGATCAGCAGGTGGCCCCGCGCCAGCAGCGTGATGACCGAGCGCTCGACCACGTCGGGCTTGCCCGAGAGCGCCACGGACACCGCCCGGAAGAGCTTCTGCGCCACCTCGTGGGCGACCGGCGAGATGTTCGCGTTCTGCCTATTTCGTGCGGTCTCAGCCATTGCGTATGTCGTCCCCGGAGGGCTCGACGCTCTAGCACGGGATCATCACCCCGAACCAGCGCCCCTACAGCTCAGCCGCATGGGAGGCGCGCCCGCAGGGTGATCCGCCCGTCGACCGAGTCGTCGGCCTCCAGCGCGCCGCCGTGGAGCGCGATCACCCGCCGCGCCACGCTCACCGCCAGCCCCAACCCCACCGGCGCCCTCACCCCCGCCGGCGGAACCTCCAGCGGATCCTCCAGCCACGCCCTCAGCTCCCTCGTCCCGGGCACCACCAGCGTGATCGCGCAGCCCCCGTCCGGGTCGGTGCGCACCTCCGCCCTCGCCCCCTCCGTCGACGCCGTCCTGGCGAAGGCCAGCAGCGCCCCCAGCGCCTGCGCCATGCGCCCGCGGTCGACCACCACCGTCGCGTCCAGCGAGCCGTCCACCCGCAGCCCCTCGGCCGTCGCCCCCGCCTCCCCCAGGCGCTCCAGCGCGATGGCCCTCGCCGAGTCCAGCAGCTCCCTCAGCGACACCCTTGAGCGGTCGAGCGTCATCCGGCCGGCGTCCAGCCTCGCCGCGTCCAGCAGGTCGTCGACCCGCCGCAGCAGCTCGCGACCGCCGCGCGCCAGCGCCTCGACGCTCTCCACCTGCCCCGCGGTCAACGGCCCGTCGACCTCCGCCCCGAGGATGTCCGTGAACCCGATCAGGCTGTTGAGCGGACCCCGCAGGTCGTGGCTCACCCCCGCCAATACGAAGCTGCGTAAGCGCGCCCCCTCCAGCCTCGCCGTGATCGCGCGCCGCTGGTCCGCCCGCATCGCCGCCATCGCCGCCTGCGCCGCCGCCCTCGCCGCCCCGAGGGCCTCCCCGCCGGGCTCGCCCGCCCCCGCCGAGGCCATCTGCTCGGCCACCTCGTGAAGGTCCGCCCTCGCCCGTCGCCCGAAGGCCGCCCCCACCAGCGCCCCGACGGTGCCCAGCACCGCCGCGCCCACCAGCGCCGCCGGAGCGCTCGACGCGGTCCACCCCAGCGCCGCGCCCGCCAGGGTCAACGGCGCACCCAGCGCCAGCGCCGCCCTCCTCGGGAGCCCCTCGACCAGCGAGCGCCCGCTCATCGCGCGCCCCCTTCCCCCTCCAGCGGAACCATCCCCGCCGGGAGCGTCACCGTGAAGGTGCTCCCACGGTCGTCGTTGGCCTGCGCGGAGAGCCTCCCGCCGTGCACCTCGACGAGCCCCAGGGTGATCGCGAGCCCGAGCCCCGCACCCCGCGCCTCCGCCGTGCGCCCCCGCTCGAAGGGCCGAAACAAGCGCTTCAGCTCCCCCGGCGCGATGCCCGGACCGTTGTCCCTCACCGCCACCGTCAGCGTGGCGGGCCTCACCGCGAGGGTCACCGTCACCTCGCCCCCCGCGTGCTCGATGGCGTTGACCACCAGGTTGGTCAGCGCCCGCCGGATGGCCACCGCGTCGACCCACGCCTCTGCCTCGGACGGACCCTCCCAGCTCAGCGACACCCCCCTGGTGCGCGCCAGCCCCTCGGCCTCGCGCACCACGTCCCTCACCACCGCCGCCACGTTGGCCCGAACCCTGGTCACGGGAAAGGTCCCGGTGGTCATCGCCGACAGATCGAACACGTCCTCCACCAGCGAGCGCAGGTGCCCCCCCGCGTTGGCGATGGTGTCCACGTCCTCCCGCTGCGCCTCCGTGAGCGGACCGTCGACCTCCGCCGCCAGCAGCTCGGTGAAGCCCACGATCGCGTTGAGCGGAGTGCGCAGCTCATGCCGCAGCGTGGCCAGCCACGCCTCCCTCCGCCGCTCGGTCTCCTCCAGCCTCGTGAGCGCCTCCCGGTGCCTCGCGCGCTCCTCCGCGAAGCGCCGCCCCCACGCGTCCACCGCCCGGTGCAGCGCCCCGTCGCCCGATATGCCCGCAGCCTCCGTGGCCCCCGCGGCCATCGCGCGCAGCCGCTCCGCCGCCGCCGCCACCTCCGCGCGCACCGCCTCCGCCACGACGCCCGCGAGCCACCACCCGAGGCCCCCGGCGAGCACCGCCAGCGCCAGCGCGCCGCGCGCACCGATCGCGAGCGCGAGCGCGGCCACGGGCACGCTGGCGATCAGCACCGCCATCCGCAGCGACCGTCGCAGCGCCTCGGGGATCACCATGGAGAGGGACATCATGGCACCACCCCGGTGTCCGCCGGCGAGGAGATCGCCGTAGAGTGCGCGCCACCCACGATGAGCGCCGACCCCGCCACCGAGTCCCTGACGCAGTACCTCGCCCGCCGGCTCGTCGCGGAGAAGGGCTTCGTCCCCGGCCACGTCGCCGAGGCCGCCGAGCTCGCCGCCGCCGTCGACCACGTGCTCACCCTCGACAACGGCACCGGCTTCGTGATGCTCGCCCTCATCGACCACGACCGCCGCGACGGCGCCGCGTCCCGCAACTTCACCCTCACCCAGGCCGACCTCGTGCGCATCGGCGCCGCGTGCCTCCGCTACGCGCCGACCTTCAACGGCGCGAAGCTCCCCGTGGGCATCCAGCTCTGGCACATCGACGCCCCCGCCTCGCCCAACCGCCGCGAGCGCCTCGCCGCCCTGCACCGCTCGCCCGGCGTGGAGAAGGTCAGCGTCGCGGGCTTCATCCTCGACCCCTCCGCCACCGACCCCTCGCAGCGCGTCTGGACCACCCTGCCCTGGTACAAATCCAGCCACCCCGGCGCCCGCTGGCTGCGCTCGATGCTCTCCTCCCCGCGCCTCTCCGCGGAGGAGCTCGCCCGCTCCCTCGGCGTCGCGGCGGGCGACCCCTCGGTACACCGCCCCGCGCTCACCTGGTCCATCATCGCCGCGCTCACCGCGATCTACGCCGTCGAGCTCGTCGCCCGCCCCGCCGGGGCCTCCGGGTTCTCCCCGGACATCACCACCCTCGTCTCCCTCGGCGGCCTCGCCCGCGACCTCGTCACCGAAGGCGGCGAGTGGTGGCGCACCCTCACCGCGGCCTGCCTCCACGGCAGCCCCCTTCACCTGCTCATGAACGGCGTGGCCCTGTTCATGGCCGGCGTGGTGCTCGAGCACCTGCTTGGCCGGGCATGGCTCGCCGCCCTCTTCGTCGTCGGGGCCCTCGGCGGGTCGCTCATGGGCCTCGCCATCAACCCCGGCCACCTCGTGAGCGTGGGGGCCTCCGGGGCCATCATGGGCCTGCTCGCCGCCGCCCTGGTCTCCGCCATGCGTCTGCCCGAAGGCCCCGCGCGCAGCAGCGTGCAGGGGATGATGGCGCGCGTGCTGATCCCGTCGCTGCTGCCGCTGGCCTCGGCGAGCGGCGCGCGCATCGACTACGCCGCGCACTTCGGCGGAGCCCTCGCGGGAGCCCTCGCGGGCTTCGCGCTCTGGAAGACCTGGGACGTCGGCAGCCCTACCCCCCGCGGCCGACGCCTGGCGCTCGGGATTACCCTGGCAGGTATGCTCGGCCTCACCTGGGGGGTCTACGGCGTGGCGCAGACCCGGGGCGTGGCGACGGCCCTCGCGCCGCAGGACGAGATCGCCCGGCTGGCGACCGGGGAGGCCCCTCCGGCGGCCCTCGACGCCCTGGTGCGACGGTGGCCTCGGGACCCTCGGGTGCGCTTCGTCCGCGCGGCGGCGCGCATCAACGCCGACAACCCCGCCGGGGCCGAGGAGGACCTGCGCGCGGCGCTGGCCGAGGATCGGGTGCTTCGGACGGGCTTCCGCGACCGGCGGCTGGAGATCGAGGTGCGCACGCTGCTGGCCCAGGTGCTCGCCCAGCGGGGTCAGGAGGCCGAGGCCCGCGCGGTGGTCGCGCCGGTCTGCCACGCCGGTCCAGGCGGGCGGACGCCGACGGGGCTGTCGATGCTGGGGTACTGCGAGCGGCCGTGACGCGGCAGGACTTGCGAGCGCCCGCGGGTTCGTGAGAACCGGTGGGCTACAGACGACATGGAAACCGCTGAAGTCTCCGAGCGAAGGCCGGTGCGTTACTGGGTGGGCCGCACGGTGCTGACCGCGCTGGGCTGGCGCGAGGAGGGCGTGGTCCCGGACCTCGACAAGTACGTGCTCATCGCGGCGCCGCACACGTCCAACTGGGACCTCCCGATCACCCTGGGCATCGGCTACACCCTGGGCATCGACATCGTGTGGGTCGGCAAGCACACGCTGTTCACCGGTCCGCTCGGGCCCTTCTACCGATGGCTGGGCGGCATCCCCGTCGACCGCAGCACCGCGCAGGACCAGGTGCAGGCCCTCGCCTCGCTCTTCGACGTCGAGGGCAAGCGGATCATGGTCGTCGCCCCGGAGGGCACCCGCGCGAAGCTCCAATACTGGAAGTCGGGCTTCTACTGGATCGCCCGCACCGCGAAGGTCCCCATCGGCCTCGGCTACCTCGACTTCCGCCGCAAGCGCGGGGGCGTCGGCCCGATGATCCACCCCTCGGACGACGTCGACGCCGACGTGGCGCGCATCCACGAGTTCTACGAGCGCATCACGGCGAAGTTTCCGGAGGAGTTCAGCAACATCGAATTCCGCCCGCCGGGTGCGAGCGCCGAGCGCCCGAAGCGCCCGAAGAAGGGCGTGCGGGGGAAGATCTCGGGATTGCTCCACGGCATGGGGTGGACGTAGGCTCCGCGCCCCTATGGCGAACCTCACCCTGGCCCAGATCCGTCTCCAGCTCGATCAGGTCGCGTCGGAGTACGACGCGCGCTTTGCCGGGCAGTCGCGCGTGTCCCGCGACCTCAACGACCTCAACAGCCTGGTGCGGCGCACCCAGCAGCTCCTCCAAGACCTCGAGAAGCTCCCCAAGTCGAAGGACCGCGCGGAGGTCGAGCAGGCCGCCCGCGACGCGATCAACCTCTACGACGCCGAGCGCAAGGAGATCATGAAGGCCCGCAGCCTCGGCCCGGGCTTCGAGGAGTTCTCGACCCTGCGCGGCGAGGCCAACTTCATCTTCTCGAAGTACCACCGGCACTTCTCGGGCAAGGCGCGCAACACCCGCGACCTCGGCCTGCTCGCGGAGATGATCGCCGACCTCGAGGCCGTCGGCGAGTCGATGAACGAGCTCGCGCCCGAGCTCAAGGGCCAGCCCGGCGTCCAGGAAGACCTCACCCTGGTGGCCGACAACCTCAAGATGTACCGCGCCGAGCAGTCGGAGATCATCGAGGCCCGCGCCATGGGCACCGACGATGAGCAGGCGAGCGCCCTCGCGGAGGTGGCCAACGGACAGTTCAACCTCTACGAGGCGCACTTCGCCGGGAAGTCGCGCGCGACCCGTCGGCCCGAGCTGCTCCAGCGGATGATCGACAACCTCACGGAGACCCTCGAGCGCATGAAGGCCCTGCGCACCAAGGGCCTGCGCGTCGACTACAACGAAAAGAACATCGAGATCGTCGAGCAGAGCCTCGGCACGTACCGCAGCGAGCTCACGGAGATCCGCAAGGCCCGGCAGACGACCAAGATCACCGACCTCCAGGGCATGCTCGGCGGCGCGGCCAACGAGGTCTTCGAGGCCTACCGCAAGGCCTTCGCGGGGCAAGACCGGCGCACCCGCGACCTCGACCTGCTCACCACCATCTGCGACCAGCTCGGCGAGATCGGCAAGCAGATGGCCAGCCTCGGCGCCTTCGAGCCCACCGACCAGAACAGCAAGAACCTCCAGATCGTCACCGACCAGCGCGTCCTCTTCGAGCGCGAGTACACGATGATCGAAGAGGCCAAGGCCCAGGGCATCCACTGACCCGCCGAGCGCGCTGACGGGGCTACGGCGTCTGCAGCGCGCGAGCCTCGTCCCTCAGCGCCTCGAAGCGCGCCATCTGCACCAGCGCCGTCACGTCGCCCCCCCGCACCGCGAGGTCCCTCCCCCGCCGGGAGCGCGCCGCCAGCCTCCCCAGCGCCAGCGAGAGCTGCGACGCGACGCGCCCGCGGGTCTCCTCCCCGAGCGCCGCCCCGCTCGCCCTCAGCCGGATCAGCGCCGCGTTGATGTCCGCCACGTCCGCCGCCCCAGCGCGGGAGAGCACCCCGATGGCCACCACGTTGGGCCGACGCACCTCGGCCCAGCGCTGCAGCGCCGCCACCGCGGCCGACTCGTCGCGCGCCGCCGCCAGCGGCCTCGGCGTGGGCGCCACCGCCCCCAGCGGGCTGAACAGCACCCGCTCCCCCGGACGCAGCGCCCGGCTGGCCACCGGCCGAAGCACCGCGTCGAGCTCCCGGATCTCCACGTCGAGCAGCACCGGGTGCTCGGGGGTCTGCTGGCGGAGCGCCGCGATCTGCGCGGGCGTGAGCCTCGTGGCCCGGGCGGGCGGCGCTGGGGGCGAGGGCCACACGGTGACGCCCTCCCCGGCCGCCGCCACGAAGGTGCTGCCGTCGTCGGCCACCGCCACGGTGCAGCCCCCGGCGCTGACGATCACCCGCCCCGCGGGCGTGTCGACGCGCACCGCGTCGGCGCTGAGCGCAGGCACCTCCAGGGTCGCCACGCCCAGGCTCAGCACCAGCGACGCGCCCTCGTGGCCAGGGGCCTCGACCACGCTGTTACCATGCAGGGTAATCCGCCCCCCGGGCTGCGCCGCGAGCGTGGCGCCTCCAGGGCCAGAGACCAGCAGCGAGTCACCCGGCTGGATCGACTGACCCACCGCGGCGGCCCCGACCCCCGCGTCGGCGTCGTGCCCGGAGAGCCGGAGGGAGCTGTCGAGCGTGGCGGCCCCGGTGAGCTGCACCAGCGTGAGGCGCCCTGCCACGGGGCGAGGCGACGGGGCCGGAGGAGCGCCCGCGTCGGGCTCCGGGTCGACGCGCACCACCATGGAGCCAGCGTCCACAGGGGCGGCCACGCTGTGCCTCGGACCGCTGTCCCGGGGCGTGTTGCGAGGCGAGCACCCGAGGGCCAACAGCAACAGGAGCCCGCCAGACTGGGTGCCGCGCATGGAGGGTGTCCGTTACCCCAGCGCCCTGGGGGCGGTCGAACAACTGACGGGTTCCGCCCCGGCGGGGATGCGTTACGCTGACTGCAACTCCGATGCGCCTCGCCGTCTGCCTCACGCTGATGCTCGTGACCCCGCTGGCCGCCGCGCAGGAGGGCCCTCCCCCTCCCCCCAGCGACGTGACCGACGTCAACGCCGCCGCCGCGGCCTTCCAGGAGGGGCAGCGCCTCCAGCTGGCGCGCGAGCACGCCCGGGCCGCGGAGTTCTTCGAGATCGCCGACCACGCCGCCCCCTCCCCCGCCGCGCTGCGCAGCGCCATCCGTAGCCACCAGGCCGCCGGCCACGCGGTGCGCGCCGCCACCCTGAGCCTGCGCGCCCGCTCCCGAGACGCGGCCGACCCGCAGAGCGTCCAGCTCGCCGACGCGGTGCTCGCCGAGGCCGCCCCGAGGCTCACCCGGGTGCACGTCACCTGCTCCCCCGGCTGCACCGTCGCCGTCGACCGCCTCGCGGTCGGCGACGGCGCCGGGGAGTCGCACACCTTCTTCGTCGAGCCCGGGCCCCGCACGCTGGAGACCCGCTGGGCCAACCGGGGTACGCGCTCCCGCTCGCTCGAGTGCGCCGCCGGGCAGAGCGTCGAGCTCTCCCTCGACGCCCCTCCCCCGGAGCCCGCTCCCCCGCCGGCCCCGACGCCCGCGGCGGCCCCTCCCCCTCCGGCGCCCGTCCTCGCGGTCCTCCCGCCGCTGCCCACTCCCCCGGTGGTGCGCCCGCGGCAGCGCCCGCTCCCTCCGCTCGTCTTCTGGATCGGCCTCGCCGCCACCGCCGCCAGCGCCGGGGCGCTGGTGTGGTCGGGCCTCGACACCCTCTCCGCCCGCGACGCCTATGTGCAGAGCCCCACCGAGGCCGGATACAACGACGGCGCCTCGCGCGAGGTGCGCACCGACGTGCTCATCGCCAGCACCGCCGTCCTTGGCGTGGCGACCGCGGTGGTGGGCGTCTTCTTCACCGAGTGGTCGGGCCGGGGGTCCGAGCGCTCGTGGCTTCGCACCGCGCCCTCGCTGGGACTGAGAGATGGTGGGCTCCAGGTCGGGGTGGTACGGTCTTTCTAGCGGCCGCGCGGGAGCCGTAGCGAGTACACCTCCGATGACCGACGAGACTGCGACACCTGGGCGGGAGATGCTCGACCGTTACGAGCTCATCGCGCCGCTGGCGCGAGGCGGCATGGGGAGCGTGCACCTGGCCAGGCTGCCCGGGGCGGGCGGCTTCCAGCGGCTCTACGCCATCAAGGTGATGCACCCGCACCTCGCGGAGGAGACCGAGTTCGTCGGGATGCTCCTCGACGAGGCCCGCATCGCGGCGCGCATCCACCACCCCAACGCGGTGCCCATCGTCGACGTGTGCCACAGCTCGCGGGGCTTCTACCTCGTGATGGACTACATCGACGGGGTCACCCTGGCGCGGCTGCTCGCCGCCACCGCGGCGCTCCCCTGGCGGGAGCGCACCAGGGCGGCGATCCGGGTGATCCTCGACGCGCTCGCCGGGCTTCACGCCGCGCACGAGCTCACCGACGACGAGGGCAACCCCCTCGGCATCGTGCACCGCGACGTCTCTCCGCAGAACATCATGGTCGGCGCCGACGGCGTCGGCCGCATCACGGATTTCGGCATCGCCCTGGCGGCCTCTCGCATCGTCGCGTCGCGCCCGGGGCTCATCAAGGGCAAGCCCTCGTACATGTCCCCCGAGCAGGTCTCGGCGGCCCCGGCCGACCGTCGCGCCGACGTGTTCGCGATGGGCATCGTGCTCTGGGAGGCGCTCACCCACGCGAGGCTCTTCCACGCGGAGATGGAGGTCGGCGCGCTCATGCAGGTCATGGCCGCGGAGATCAAGCCCCCGAGCAGCGTCGTCCCGGAGGTCCCCGCCTCGCTCGACGCGGTGTGCATGAAGGCCCTCGAGCGCCCCCTCGAGCGCCGCTGGGAGAGCGCCCGCGCGATGGCCGACGCGCTGGAGTCCGCGGCCTCCGCGGCGGGCCTGCTCGCGAGCACCCACGAGGTCTCCGACGTGCTGCGGGCCACCTTCAGCGACGAGTTCGCCGCGCGCCGGGCGCTCATCCGCGACCACGCCCGGGGCTCCACCTCCGCCCCTCGCGGCCGCAACGCCCTCGACGACCTCGGCACCGGGCCGACGGACTTCGTGCGCACCCCCGCGAGGGTGGGCGACAGCCGCAGCATCCCCGCCATCGAGGTGTCCTCGCACGGCCACCGCGCCCCGGCCGTCGCGCCCCCGGCCGCGGTGCAGACCGACCCGGTGGTGTCGCCGCCGCCCCGCCGCAAGACCTGGGTCGTCCCGGTGCTGGGGCTCTCCGCGGGCGCGCTCGCGGTGGCCGTCGGGCTGGCGCTGGGCCGTACGCCCGAGGTCCCCTCCCCCAACGTGCGCCCCGCCGCGCCGGCGCCCGTCCCGACGCCCGTGGCCCTCCCCCTCGCAGTACCCGTCGAGACCACCCTTCCGGCGGCCATCGTGGCCCCGGAGCCTGTCGTGCCCGACGCGTCCGTGGCGGCCCCGCGGGCCGTCGCCGCGCCCACCCCGACACGGGCGCCCCGGCGCCCCGCCCCGCGCCCCGGCACCACCGCGCCGGCGCAGCCCGCGATCGAAGAGAACCCCTACCTCCGGCGGTGAACACCATGAGACGCCCCCACAACGCTCGACGGCCTCGCATCGCGCTCCTCGGGGCGCTCGCGCTCGGCGGCTGCGTGGTCTTCGACCCCGAGCTCTACCAGCAGAACGCCGCGGGCATCACGCTCTCCGACCGCTGCGAGAACCCCTCCTCCGTCCCGCTGGTGCAGCCCGCGCTGCAGCGCGTGGTGCAGGTCGACACCGCCGGCCTCGGCGACCAGTACCGCGAGTTCGCGGCCTGCACGGGCAGCGACCTGCCGGGCAACGAGGGCTTCTTCGCGGTGAACATGCACCCCGGGGAGACCTGGCACTTCCACATCGACCCGGTGACGCCCGACGCCGACCCGGCGATCTACGTGCTGCCCGTCTGCACCACGCTCCAGTGCTCGACCGCCGGCGCGTCGGACCTCTGCGGCGCAGGGCGCAGCGAGCACTTCTCCTTCCGCCCGGTGACCGACGGGGTGCACCTCATCGGCATCGACAGCAAGGTGCGCGGCGGCGCGGCCTACGCCGTCACCGTGGTGCGCCCGGTCTGCGGCAACGGCACCATCGAGCACGGCGAGCCCTGCGACGACGCGCGGCCGCAGTCCGAGGTGGAGTGCGAGCGCTGCCACAAGGTGCTCTCCCGCGCGATGGCGAGCGAGGCGGGCGTCGCCAACGACGACTACGTCAACGCGATGGTGCTGCGGCCGGCGGCCGGCGCGCCGCTGCAGATGTTCCCGGTGACGGGCACCGTGGGCGGCTGCGACCTGGACATGTTCAGCTTCGACGCGGCGGAGGGAGACACCATCACCGCGACGGTGACGCCCCGCAACGGCGCCACCTGCCCTGCGGGGCTCTCGCTCTCGATGCTCCGCTCGGACATCGCGACGCCGCCCGCGCTGACGGACGTCCCCGTGGCGGTGCCCGGGGCGATGGTGACCATGACCGACGGCTGCCCGACGGTCACGCTGCCGAGGGCGGCGAGGGCGGCGACGTGGTTCCTCCAGGTGACGGTGCGGCCCGCGCCGACGGTGGAGTTCCCCTACACGCTCACGGTCGACGCGCGGCGGCCGTAGCGCCGCCCGACCCTCAGAAGGTCAGCATGAACCGTCGCGAGCACCCCGAGGCGAGGGAGGCCGCGCGAGACATACGCGGGGTATTTCGAGCGCGGCTGACCGCTGCATCGGGGGGCGCAGCAGGTTCAGGCTGACCTTC
>Ga0207969_100103_pt1 | contig 57823 bp, 45 predicted proteins | sample LakWasMet25_LOW6_2_FD_183869 | JGI IMG/M metagenome (GOLD analysis project Ga0207969, IMG submission 183869) | Freshwater sediment methanotrophic microbial communities from Lake Washington under simulated oxygen tension - Sediment Metagenome... | ecosystem: Environmental > Aquatic > Freshwater >...
CTTCGCGTCGCGCGAAGGTGACCACCTGATGTTGCCTGGGGTCAGGCGCTGCACGCCGATGAAGAGGCCCCACGCCGTACCCCAGGCCCATAGGGTCGAGATGTGTAGAAGCGATAGGGTTTCAACCAGCGGGCACGGCGGGCGATCGACGGTTAACGCCTATGCCCTCCCTCCCTCACGCCCCAGCGCTCCGCTGCGGGGTCATGAACAAATGATCACCGGAAATTTGCATCGGTCAGCCCGGCCGTAGGAGAACGCGTGCGTCGCACGGCTGAGGGGCCATCAAAGTGCGACGAACCCGATGGAAGGAGCGTTTGATCCCAATGAGCAAGACGGCTGAAGGCACGTTCATCTGGCGCGAGATCATGACCCCCGACGTGGTCGCCTCGAAGCGGTTCTACGGCGAGGTCTTCGGGTGGAAGTTCGACGACATGCCCATGGACGGCTTCACGTACACGATGATCAAGAACGGCGAGACCGGCGTCGGGGGTATGGCCTCGCTCGACATGATCCCCGGCGCGCCCCCGCACTGGATCGGCACGGTCTGCGTGGCCGACACCGACGCCTCCGCGAAGCTCGCGGTCGAGGCCGGCGGCAAGGTGATGATGCCCCCGGGCGACATCCCGGGCTACGGCCGCTTCGCGGTGATCGCCGACCCGCAGGGCGCGGCCCTCACGCTGATGCAGCCCTTCAGCAGCGAGGGGGCGCGCGAGGGCATGCCGGGCCTCGGGGACTTCTGCTGGGAGCATCTCAACACCGCCGACATGGCCGGCTCGAAGGCCTTCTTCGGCAGGCTCTTCGGGTGGGAGGCGTCCTCGTCGCCCGCGGGCATGGACGTGTTCAGCGTCCACGGCAAGCAGGTGGTGTCGGTCACCCCGGCGCCCGCGGGCGCGCCGACCCACTGGCTCACCTATGTGGTCGTCGACCAGCTCGCTGGCGCCCGCGCCCGCGTCGTCGCCAATGGCGGCAAGGTCATGGTCGAAGAGCACGCCGTGCCCACCATCGGCTCGTTCTCCGTGGTCACCGACAACGTCGGCGCCACGATCTGCCTCTTCCAGGGCCTTCAGCAGGCGTAGCGCTCAGCCCGTGTAGCTGACCCTCATCGTCTCGATGATGGTCTTCAAGAGCCGCTTCACCACCTCGGTGCTCGGGTCTCTCACCACCACGTATCCGTCGCCCTCGTAGCTCTCGCTCTTGGGCGCGCCCACCGTCGGCAGGTTGGCCTCCACCACCCACCTGCCAACGGCCTCCCAGGTCTCGTGGATGCCCGTCACCGAGGCCACCCGACCGTGGCCCATCCCTCGGAGGAAGGCGCTCCCCACGGCGTACTTGCGCTGCCATGGACCGTGGAACTCGCCGTCGACCACGGCGCTGATCCACGCGTCGTAGAGGTTGATGTCATGGGCGAGGCCGGTCATCAGGCTGATGTTGGCGCCGGGCGGGCGCTGCGCGATCTCGCCGATCACCAGGCTCTCATCGGGCCGCTGGAACCACTCCATGTGGGTCATTCCATCGTCGAGCCCGAGGGCCTTGATGGCGGCTCGGGACATGGCCCTCGCGCCGTCGTACTCCGCCCCGGAGATGTCCCTCGGGAGCAGGCAGGTCCACTGGATCCACGGGTTCTCGATGGCTTCGAGGCAGCTCGGGAGATAGTGCGAGATGGACTCTCCCCGGGGCGCTCCTCGGGTGCTGATGGTCTCGAAGCTGAACTCCCTCCCTCGAAGAAACTCCTCGGCGAGAACCGGGTTGGCGTCGCTCGCGCCCATGCCCTTCGCCGCGCGCAGCAGCTCGTCATAGGAGCCCACCCGATAGGTGGATTTGCCGCCCATGCCTGCCGGGGGCTTGAGCACCATCGGGAAGCCCACCTCGTCGGCGAAGCCTCGCGCGTCGGGCTCTCCCCGGATGAGCCGGCTGCGCGCCACGGGCAGCCCCGCCGCACGGAGCGCGGCCTTCATCTTGGCCTTGTCGCGGAAGAGCTCGGCCACCTCCGGAGGCGTCCCAGGGACCTTGAAGTGAGCCCTCGCCTGGGCGAGCTGCACCATGATCGACTCGAGGATGCCGATGATGCGGTAGGGCTGCCCGTGACGGCGTCGCAGCACCTCCGTGGCGTCGATGATGTCTCGCGCCGAGAGCGGATCGGTGACCCGCACGAAGTCGTCGTAGAGCCGGGCGTCTGCGCCAGACGGGGGAGTGTGCCCGACGCCCAGCAGGCGCACGTCCGGGGCCCGCGCGGCGGCGCGCACGAAGCGCATGGTGACCTCGGCAGGGAAGGGCGCGACGAAGACGACGTTTCTCGGCATGGTGGTGGGTCGGGCGAGGATGGAGGAGGGGGCTCGCGCGGGTCAACGAGGACGAGAAACTCTCGCGCGTCCGCCGCGGTCGGGGTGATAGCTTCGCGGCATGCGCGTCGTGTTCCTCGCTCCGTCGTTTCCGCCAGAGATGATCCAGTACACCCGAGGGCTCGCGGAGGTGGGCGCCACCGTCTACGGGGTCGGCGACGCCGCGAGGGAGGCCCTGCCGAGGGAGGTGCGACCGTACCTTCACGACTACCTCCAGGTGCCGCGGATCATGGACGAGGACGACGTCATCGAGCGCGTCACGGCGTGGATGCGAGGCAAGGAGGTAGACAGGGTGCTCGCCAACTGGGAGCCGCTGGTGATCCTCGCGGCGCGCATCCGCGAGCGCTGGGGGATGCCAGGGATGAGCACCGACGCGGTGCGGGGCTTCCGCGACAAGGAGCTGATGAAGGAGCGGGTGCGCGCGGCGGGGCTGAGGGTTCCGCGGTCGCGGCGGGTGCGCTCGGAGCGGGAGATCCGCGAGGCGGCGGAGTTCATCGGGTACCCGCTGATCCTGAAGCCCATCGCGGGGGCGGGGAGCGCGGACACCTACCGGGTGGGCGACAAGGCCGAGCTCGACCGGGTGATCCCGCTGATGCGAGGGGTGCAGGAGGCGAGCTGCGAGGAGTACGTCGAGGGCGAGGAGTTCACCTTCGACACGGTGTGCGTCGAGGGAAAGCCCGTCTACGAGAACATCGCGGCCTACCTGCCGAAGCCCATCGAGATGCGCTCGCTGGAGTGGATCAGCCCGGTGATCATCACCGTCAGGGAGATGTACCAGCCGAGGCTCAACCCTGGCGTGGAGCTCGGGCGCAACGTGCTGGGCGCCCTGGGGATGGGCACCGGCTTCACGCACATGGAGTGGTTTCTCACCCCGAAGGGCGAGGCGGTCTTCGGCGAGATCGGGTGCCGCCCTGGCGGAGGGCACATCGTCGACCAGATGAACTACACCTCGGACATCGACCTGTTTCGAGAGTGGGCGCGCGTGGCGTGCTGGGGCTCCTTCGAGGCCCCGACGGAGCGGAAGTACAACGCCGGGATCGTCTTCAAGCGCGCCCAGGGACAGGGACGCATCACCCGCATCGAGGGCCTCGGGGACTGGCTTCGGGAGGCGGGGAAGTGGTGCGTCGAGGAGCAGCTGCTGAGGCCCGGGACGAGGCGCAGGGACTGGAAGCAGACGCTGCTCTCGGACGGCCACGTGATGGTGCGCCACCCCGACTGGGCCGAGGCGTACCGGCTGTCCTTCGCGGCCGCGACGGGCATCAAGATGTACGCGGAGTGATCGCTCAGTAGAGCGCGCTGAGGCTGTAGCGGATGAGGCAGGCGTCGACGGCGCTGGCGCAGCGGAACCCCAGGGTGTAGGTGCCCGCGCCGAGCTGGATGACGTCGTCGGCCAAGGGCGTCGGGTTGGTCAGCACGAAGGCGCCGGAGGCCTGGCCGCTGGCGAAGACGGTCCAGTCGGCGATGGTGAAGATGCCGAGCTGGAAGAGCCCCGGCGACGAGGCCGTGAAGCGCACCCTGGCGGGCGCGGGCAGGGTGAAGAGGACGCCCGAGTAGCCCCCGGCGAGGGCGTAGGCCGTGGCGCCGCTGAAGATCACCTGAGCGCCGGGCTCGACGCACGACCCCGAGGCGCAGGTCAGCGGGAAGAAGCAGGTGCCGCAGGAGGTGCCGTAGCCGTCGAGGCCGCAGGTCCACCCGAGCTCGGCGCAGGTGCGCGCCCCCGACGAGCCGGAGCCGGGGCCGACGTCGACGCAGCCGGCCAGGGAGAGCGAGAGGGCGAAGGCGACGACCGCGGGGCGCATGGCTGAAGGGTCGTACCGCGGATCGTGGGTGCAAGCCGTCCAAAGACCGATCGATGGCCGCTATCATCGCGGCCGACATGAGCTCGCTCGTTCGACTCGAACCGGGACAGACCTTCGCCAGGGACTTCGAGGTGCTGAGACCCCTGGCCGAAGGGGGCATGGGGGCCGTGTACGTGGCGCGGCAGCGCAGCACCGGGCACGAGCGGGCGCTCAAGATCATGCACCCGCAGCTGGTGGCCGACCCGGCGTTCAGGGCGAAGTTCGAGCAGGAGGCCTGCGTCGGCGCGAGGATCGACTCGGACCACGTGGTGCAGGTGGTCGCCGCGGGCGTCGACGAGCCCACCTCGACCCCGTGGATCGCCATGGAGCTGCTGCGCGGAGAGAGCCTTGAGGCGTGGGTGAAGCGCCGCTCGCCCGTCGCCCCCGACGCCGTGAAGGAGCTCTTCGAGCAGCTACGCCACGGGCTGGCGGCGGCGCACTCGAGGTCGATCGTGCACCGCGACCTCAAGCCCGAGAACATCTTCATCGCCGAGTCGCGCTCTGCGAAGGTGCCCTTCACCGTCAAGGTGCTCGACTTCGGCATCGCGCGCATCGTGCGGGAGAACCAGACCGTCGCGACGGTCACCACCGCCATCGGCTCGCCGCTCTGGATGGCCCCGGAGCAGGCCTCCGCGGGCGCCCACATCCGCGCGGCCACGGACGTCTGGGCGCTCGGGCTGATCGCGTTCTATGTGTTCACGGGCAAGAGCTACTGGCTGCGCGCCAACGACGCCGGCGGGGTCAACCTCCAGGCGCTGCTGGTCGAGGTGATGGTCGATCCCATCGCACCGCCGAGCGCGAGGGCCTCGGCCCTGGGGTGCCCGCCAGCGCTTCCGAGCGGCTTCGACGGGTGGTTCGCCCGCTGCGTGGCGCGCGACCCGGAGCAGCGCTTTCGAGAGGCGGGCGAGTGCCTCGACGCGCTGCTGAAGCTCCTCACCCTGCAGCGCACCGTGATGATGGAGGCCGTCCCCCAGCCCCCGCCGAGGGCCGAGCCGCAGCCCGAGCCGCAGCCCCAGCGCACCGTGGCGATGACGATGCCCTTCACCTCGCTCCCTCCGCAGCCTCCTCCGCAGCCCACTGCGCCTGTGCGGTCGTCGATGGCGGACATGGCGGTCCCTGGCGTGCTGGGCGTGCTGCTGCTGATCGCGGGCGGGGTGTACTTCGCCCGCAGCCGACCGACGGAGGCGCAGTCGAGCGCTGACGCGGGCGTCGAGGTCGCGCAGGCGGGCGCTGCGTTCGTGCCACCGGCTGATCCACCGCCCAGCGACCCGGGCGCCTACCTGGGCGAGCCCCGCGTCGCAGTCTACCGGACGCCCAATCGGCCCGACCCCCGAGGGGGGAGGTTCTCGCTCGCGGAGGCCACCGCGGGCCTGTCTGGCTCCGGCCCGCTGCGCGCCATCATCGAGTCGTCGCACGGTGAGTTCAACTGTCGTCTTTACGAGCGGGAGGCGCCCAACACGGTGGCCAATTTCGTCGGCCTCGCCCGGGGGCTCAGGGACTTCTGGGACCCGGTCCGCGGCCGCTGGACCCGAGCTCCCTTCTACGCCAACAGCATCTTCCATCGGGTGATCCCGAACTTCATGATCCAGGGCGGCGACTTCCTCCGCTCGGGCTCTGGGGGCGTGGGCTACGAGATCGCCGACGAGAACGTCTCACCCCACGACCGCGCGGGATTGCTCTGCATGGCCAACCACGGCCCCAACACCAACGGGGGGCAGTTCTTCATCACCCAGGGCCCGAAGACCCACCTCGACGGCAGCTACTCGATCTTCGGCCAGTGCAGCCCCGCGAGCCTCGTCAACGAGATCGCCTCGGTGCGCCGCGACCGCTCCGACCGACCCGCGGTGCCGGTCATCATCCGCCGCGTCACCATCACCCGCTGAGCGCCGGGGCTCACCACCAGCGCCGCAGCGCCTCGGCCAGCGGCCCCGCGAGGCGCGCCACCTTCGCCTCGCCAATACGCATCTCGGTAAACGGATCGAAGGGGTCGGCCACCAGGTCGCGTCGCACCTCCATGCAGAGGGTGCGGCCCGGCCACGCCGTGGCGTGGTCCCACGCGAGGGTGCTCGGGTGCAGCGGGTAGGTCTCGCCCTCGCCCACGGTCACTCCCGCGGCGGCCATCCCGCTTCGCAGCGAGTCGGCCACCGCGTTCGGGAGGTGGGAGGCGCCGTCGAGGTCGCGGCCGATGAGGTCGATCTCCGGGCGCAGCGGCCAGGTGGGCTCCACCTCGGGCTGATACGCCCGGCGCAGGCTGGTCACGATGTGCTCGTCGACCTGCACGTCGACGTCGCGCGGCGCGTAGGTGTGGAGCATCAGCATGGCGCCCGAGGGCATGGTCGCCGCGACGGCCGAGCGCACCGCTCCGACGTAGGCCTCGTAGCGCGCTCTCAACAGGGCGCGGTCGGCCGGAGCCGTGACCCAGGGCATGAGGCCGGGGGTGACCTTCGCCGCCTTGAAGTCCTCGGCGGAGGCGTCGATGCGGCGGTTGCAGTCCAGGAAGGTGCGCGGCACCCGGCAGCGGAGGATCACCACCGAGCGCGACGGCTCGAGCGCGAGGAAGCGCCGCGCCGTTGCGAGCGCGAGCTCCGGGGCGCCCGCGTCGGTGTTCACGTGGAAGAAGTCCGAGAGCCCTTCGGGCAGCGGGCTCTCCATCCGCGACTGCACGGCGGTGAAGTCCGCGGTGCGCGTCGCCCCGTGGGGGATCTCGATGAGCAGGTCGGGCGCCGCCCCGTCGGGGCACTGCGCTCCGCGGAGGAGCTCGACGTCGACGACGTCAGCGATGGAAGGAGGGACGGCGCTCGAAGGGGTCATTGGCTCGCGGAGGGTAGCGCAGCCGCCGCGCGGAGGGATCAGCTCTCTTCCACGGAGAACACCGTGTCGCGCAGCCCGTGGCGGGGCGCGTAGCCGAGGGCGTCGCGGGCGCGGCGGTCGTCGACCATGCAGACGTACCGGATGTGGTCGAGCTCCGGCGCGGGGAAGCTGGAGAGCCGGTAGCGGAAGAGCTCGGAGAGCATCGAGCGGGCGGCCCCGTGGGGGATCGGCAGCCGCGGGCGGCCGAGCATCTTCAGGATGCGGGAGAGGGGCACGGGCTCGGGGCCGGCGAGGTTGAAGATGCCTCGGGCGCCGGGGCGAAGGGCCATCACCACGGCGCGGGCGACGTCGTCGAAGTGGATCACCTGGATCATCGGGTCGAAGCCCATGAGGGTGGGGACCACCGGGAGGCGGAGGTAGTTGCTGGGGGCGTTCTTCACGGCGCCGAGGATGTGCGTCGGGCGGAGGATCACCGTCTCGCAGCTCGGGTGCCTCCAGAAGAAGCTCTGGGCGAGCATGTCGACCTCGATGAGGTCTCGGATCTCGCTGAAATCCTGGCTCCCCAGGAGGGGCGACTCCTCCGCGAGGAACTGCGGGTTGTCGGGCCTCGGGCCGTACACGCTGGCGCTGGAGAGCACCACCAGCTTCTTCACCCCGAACTGCGCCATGGACTCCAGCATCTTGCCGAAGCCCACGACGTTCCAGGAGTGGTGGTCGTTGGCCGAGGCGCGAGGGTCGTGCATCACCCCGAGGTGCACCACCGCCCTCACGTTGCCCGCGCGAAACACGTCGCGCATCTTCTTGCGCCGCAGGTCGATGCGCAGGTGCGTGACGTCCTTCGGCCGGTCGGGAAACTCCCTCCGGTCGACGCCGATCACCCGCACCATCCGGTGCAGCAAGCGCACGACCCGCTTGCCCAGCCGGCCCACCACGCCGGTGACCACGACCGACTCGTCGCTGCCGATCGCCGCGGACAGCACCTCCGTGTCCTCCGCCCCGCTCATCGCTCGGCTCCCGCGTCGTCGAGGGCCTCGATCAGCAGCGGCAGCTCGCGGTCGAGGTCGTTGGGCCAGTGGGGCGCGAAGCGCAGCACCCCGTCGGGGCACGAGGTGACCACGCCCCGGGCCGCGAGGGCCTTGGACCACCAGGGCGCGCCGCGCGCGTCGCCCGACGGAGGCCGCACCCCGAGGATGCACGAGCGCTGCTCGGCGCCCGCTCCCCGGAGGCTGCGGAAGCCGCGGTCGACGAGCTCACGCTCCAGCGCGTCGAGGTAGACGTTGACGTGTCGGTGGATGTTGCCGACGCCGAGGGCGCCCAGCAGGTCGACGCTGGCCTCCAGGGCGGCGCAGCCCACCGCGCTGAAGGCGCCCCCCTCGACCAGCCCGGCGTCGGTGCGGAAGGGGCGGTCGTAGCGCAGCAGCTCCGGGCCCTGGAAGAGGAAGGAGAAGGCGTCCTGGTGGGAGATCCAGCCAGCGAGGTGGGGGCGCATGGACTTCGAGAGCTCGCCTCGGAGGTAGAGCATCCCGGCGCCCTCGAGGCCCATCAGCCACTTGTGGCCGCCGCTGGCGAGGGCGTCGATGCCGTCGGCCTCCACGTCGATGGGGACCGATCCGCAGGCCTGGATGGCGTCGACGAAGAGGGCTCCGCCCACGGCGCGCACCCGGTCGGAGATGGCCCTCAGTGGCATCCGAAGCCCGCTCTGGAACTGCACCGCGCTCACCGCCGCGAGCCTCAAGCCCCGGGCGCAGACGGCGTCGACCTCCTCGAGGAAGCGGGTCGGGTCGGTGCGGGCGAGGTCGGCGTCGATCCACGAGAGATCGAGGCCGTAGAGCTCGGCGGCGCGCTGCCAGGGCGTGACGTTGGCGGGAAACTCCGTGAGGAAGCACAGCACCCGGTCGCCCCTCTCGAAGGGGAAGCCCATGGCGACGTGGGTGACGCCGAGGGAGGTGTTGGGCACCAGGGCGACCTCGCCGGGCTGCGCGTTGACGAGCGCCCCGAGCTTCGCCCTCAGCCGATCGCGCTGCTCGATGGTGGCGCCGAAGGCCCCGGCGCCGCGGCGGGCGTAGTCGCCGAGCAGCCCGATGACGGCCCGGCGGGCGACCAGCGAGGGGGGCGAGATGGCGGCGTGGGCGAGGTACGCGCGGGCCTCGAGGTCGGGGAAGAGCGAGCGGTCGCCGAGGCGCGGTGCGAGGGGGGCGAAGGTCATCGTCGGTGCGCGGGACGGTACCAGAGGTTCCGCGGCTGGCATCGCCCTGGCCGATGGGGTAACCGATAGCCCTTCCAAGCCATGAACCCCTTCGACACGCTTCGGGCGCTCTACGCCACGCGACCGGTGATCCTCGCCCCGATGGAGGACATCACCGACGTGGTCTTCCGCCGGCTCTGCCGCTCGGTGGGCGCGCACTTCTGCGTCACCGAGTTCGTCAACGTGGAGGGCCTGCTACGCGGCTGCCGCACCGCGAAGCGCAAGGTGCAGATCGCCGCCGACGACACGCCCACGGTGATCCAGATCTACGGCAGCGACCCCCTGCGCCTCGCGGAGGCGGCGACCGTGGCGGAGCGCGCCGAGCCCACGGCCATCGACATCAACTGCGGCTGCTGGGTGCCCAAGATCGCCGGCCGCGGCGCCGGGGCCGGCTGGCTGCGCGACCCGGGCGCGATGGTCTCCATGGCGAAGATGGTGGTCGAGCGCGTGGCGCTGCCGGTGACGGTGAAGACCCGCATCGGCTACGGGCCCGAGAGCGACATGCCCATCGTCGACCTCGCCCGCCGGCTCGAAGACGCCGGGGTGCAGGCGCTCACGGTACACTGCCGCACCGCGCAGATGGGCCACTCCGGCGCGGCCGACTGGGACTGGGCCCGCAAGGCCCGCGAGGCGGTGTCCATCCCGGTCGTGGTCAACGGCGACATCAAGTGCGCCGACGACGCCCGACGCGCGCTGGCCGAGACGGGCTGCGAGGCCGTGATGGTGGGCCGCCGCGCCATCGAGCACCCGTGGATCTTCCGCGAGGCCCGCACCCTCCTCGACGAGGGGGAGGAGTGCGCCCCGCCCACCTGGGACGAGCGCATCGACCTCTGCATCGAGCACCTCGCGGCCAACGTCGCCGAGCGGGGCGAGCGCCACGGGGTGGCCGTCACCCGCCGTCACCTCACCGGCTACCTCAAGGGCATCCCCGGGGCGGCCGCGCTGCGCCAGCGGCTGGTGGTGACCGACACCATGGCCGCGTGCGTCGAGCTGCTGGAGGAGTCGCGGCAGCGCCGGGCCGCCGCGCGCTCTCACGACATGGAGGCCTCGCTGTGAGCATCGAAGCGATCACCAGGGACTACGCGGCGCACGTCGCGTGGCTGCAGCGCTCCTATGAGAAGGTCCTCGCCGAGAGCGGCTTCGACGCGGTGGTGGTGCACGGCGGCGCAGCGAAGAGGCGCAGCGACTTCGACGACCAGTGGTGGCCGCTGAGGGCGACGCCGCACTTCCAGCACTGGGTGGCGCTGCGAGAGCCGGGCGCCGCGCTGGTGGTGAGGGCGGGGCGCCGCCCGACGCTGCTGCGGGTGGCCGCGGTGGACTACTGGGAGCACGCCAACGCCCCGGAGAGCGAGCACTTCGTCGAGCACTTCGAGCAGGTGGCGCTGGCCGCGGCCGACGACGCCAAGGCTCACGTGCCGGCCGGCCGGGTGGCCTTCATCGGCGACGAGGCGGCCATCGCGGCGCGCTGGGGCGTCGAGGCGGTCAACCCTCCGGGGCTGGTGGCGGCGCTCGACGCGCTCAGGGTTTACAAGACCGTGTATGAGCAGGGGTGCCTCCGGGAGGCCAACCGGCGCGCGGCGCACGGCCACTCGGCGCTGCGGCGGGCCTTCTTCGAGGGGGCCTCGTCGGAGCTGGAGCTTCACCTCGCCTACCTCGCGGTGACCCAGCAGGACGACCCCGAGACGCCCTACAAGAACATCGTGGCCTACGACGGCAACGCGGCGACGCTGCACCACGTGGCCTACGCGCGGCGGCGGCCGGGGGAGGGCGGCCCGAGGACGCTGCTGCTCGACGCGGGGGCGACCTGCCTGGGCTACTGCTCGGACATCACCCGCACGTGGGTGCGCGACGGGGGCGACGCGACGTCGGCGGTGTTTCGGGGCCTGGTGGAGGGCGTCGAGGCGCTGCAGCAGCGGCTCTGCGCCGCGGTGGCGGTGGGGATGCCCTACGAGGCCCTGCACGACCGGGCGCACGACGAGGTGGGCGCGCTGCTCTCGGCGACGGGGGTGGTGCGGTGCTCCGCGGACGAGGCGGTGTCGTCGGGCATCACCCGGGCGTTCTTCCCCCACGGGCTCGGGCACTCGCTGGGGCTGCAGTGCCACGACGTCGGGTGCGCTGTGGTGAAGCCCAGGGCGGACAACCCCTTCCTGCGCAACACCAGCGTCATCGAGGCGGGCCAGGTGTTCACCATCGAGCCGGGGCTGTACTTCATCGACGCGCTGCTGCGCCCGCTGAGGGAGTCGGAGGGCGCGGGGCGGGTCGACTGGGCGCTGGTCGACGCGCTGGCGCCCTTCGGCGGCATCCGCATCGAGGACGACGTGGTGGTGCGCGGCGCGGCCGGGGGAGGGGCGACGGAGATCGACAACCTGACCCGCGCGGTGCTCCCGGAGGGCGGCGGCGCGGCATAGCCCCGCGGCGCTGGAACACTTCCCCGTCTCGACGTAGCCTCCCGTCCCACGATGAAGAAGACCCGATGGTGGGCGCTGCTGGTCCTGGTGCTGGCAGCAATCTGGATGTCTCCGCTCGCCGCGCTCGCGCAGCAGACCGGCGGCAGCTTCGGCGGCTCGCGCTGGGGCTCCGGCAGCTCCGGCTCGTCGGGCTCAAGGCCCTCGTCATCGGGCTCGTCGTGGTCGCGGCCCTCGTCGCGGCCCTCGTCGTCGGGCTCGTCGTGGTCGCGCCCCTCCTCGTCGCCGTCCTACGGCGGCACCTCCTACGGGGGCGGCTCCTACGGGGGCACCTCCTACGGCTCTCGCACCCGCAGCAGCGGCGGCGGCTTCGGGGCCTTCTGCTGCATCGCGTTCTTCGTGATCATCATCGTGGTGATCGTGATGGTCGCCCAGAAGAAGAGCGGCGGCGGCCGCGCGATGGCGCCGTACTACCCCCCCGCGGGTGGTCCGATGCCGATGCCCCCGGGGGGGATGGAGACCTTCGCGGTCGGCGTGCTGGCGATCGCCTTCGACTCCCGGGCGAGGGCACAGATCCAGAGCGGCATCGCGCAGATCGCCGAACGCAGCAACATGGGCGGCAACGGCCTGCCCAACGCCGCGCGAGAGACCGCGCAGCTCCTCTCCCAGTACCTCGACGCCGCGTACATGACCCAGCACGCGCTGAGCGAGGGCATCGCCATGCAGACGGCGCAGCAGTACTTCGACGCCGCGGTGAGCGACGCCCGGGGGCGCTTCATCGTCGAGACCATGCGCAACGACGCGGGCGGGGTGCGCAAGGTCGAGGGACCGAAGGTCACCGCCAGGGCCGAGGAGGGCGGCGGCTTCGTGGTGGTCACCATCGTGGTGGGGCGCCGCGGAGGGTTCTTCGGGTTCCAGCCCCCGAGCAGCCGGCCCATCCTGGCGCAGGACCTCCAGACCATCCTCCAGGGTGACGCCAACCTCAACGCCATGGAGGTCATCTGGCAGCCGGCGGACCCCAACGATGTGATGTCGTCGGCGGAGATGGCCCAGGTCTTCAAGGAGCTTCGGCCCATCGACCCCGACCAGCGCGTGCCCCGTCGGGCCTGCGCTTATTGCAAGAGCGTCTTCGCGGCCGAGCTGCCCTCCTGCCCCAACTGCGGAGCGCCCTCCAACGGGTGACCTCCGCCGCCGCGTCGTTGCTACCCATCATCACATGGGATATTCGACGCGGACCATGGCCCCTGTCCGCGCATCCTCCTGGCTCGCCTCGACCCTCCTCCTCGCGCTCGGCTGCTCCGACGACGTCTCCAACCCCCCCGTGGTAGACGCAGGCGCCGACGCCCCCGCGGTCGATACCCCCGCGGCCGATGTTCCGGTCGATGCGGGCCGCCCGATGCGCAGCCCGCAGGCCATCTTCGGGGCCTGCGACAGCGCCGCCGAGTGCCGCGACGGCATGATCTGCCGCCGCGCCGCCGACACGGGCCTCCCCGGCGGACAGTGCAACCGCGAGTGCTCCCGCGACGACGAGTGCGTGCTCTTCCTGGCGGGAGGAAAGCCCATCGACGGCTTCTGCCAGGCGGCCGACCGAGAGGGACACCGCTACTGCGCCCGCGTCTGCGCCAACGGCATCGACTGCGAGCGCGACGGCTACACCTGCCAGGGCATCAACGCCGGCACCATCAACGCCGTCAACATCTGCATCCCGGTCTGCACCGCCACGAGCTGCATCGACGGCACCGTGTGCGACCACGAGTCGGGCCGCTGCCGCCCCGCCGACGCCCCCGCCCCGACGGGCCGCACGCTCGGCCAGTCGTGCGTCGCCAACGCCGACCCCGCGATGACCCCCGCCACCGTGTGCCAGTCGGGCCTTTGCAACCCGCAGGTGACCCGTGACTCCACCGGCGCGCCCTTCCAGACCGGCAACAACGGCGGGTTCTGCGTGAGCCGCTGCATCCTCCCGCAGGGCTACAACTCCTCCAACATCTGGACGGACATGGAGCTGCCGCGCAGCAACTGCCCCGCCAACGGCATCTGCTTCATCAGCCGCACCTTCGCCGAAGGAGACCTCGGCACCTGCGTGCAGTCCTGCACCGAGGACAGCGACTGCCGGGTAAGCGAGGGCTACGCCTGCCGCAAGACCTTCCGCGTCACGGCCACCCGCACCCGCACCTTCGCCAACGGCTTCTGCGAGCCCTTCGACTGCGCCGCCACCGGCGCCCGCGCCTGCCCGACGGGCTACACCTGCCGCCGCAGCATGAGCGGCACCACCGTGGTGGGCGATTGCGTCCCGACCACTTGAGTGTGAACATCCTGCGCATCCCTTCACCGCCCCACCGCCATCCCCCGAGGAGCACCATGAAGACTCTCGCGTTCGCCTTCGCGCTTTCCACCCTCGCCCTCGCCGGATGCGGCGACAGCGGCACCACCGGGGTGACGCCGGCGCCCGCGACGGGTACGGATGCGGGCACCGTCGCGGCGGCTGACACGGGCGTCGTCGCGACTCCCGACGCTGGCGTGACCCCCCCGGCCGAGGCCTACCCCGCGGGCCCCTACGGCTCCCGCGTGGGCGCCCTCTTCCGCCCCTTCACCCTGACCGCGTGCAACCGCGAGGGCCCCGAGGCCCAGTGGAGCTTCGACGGCCCCGACTTCTTCACCAGCCAGCTCACGCTGATCTCCATCTCCGCCGCGTGGTGCGTCCCCTGCCAGCGCGAGTCGGCCCAGATGGAGGCCGAGCTCGTGGCGCGCTACGCCGGCCGGGGAGTGCGCATCGTGCAGCTCCTGGTGCAGAACGTCGACCGCTCGGCCATCACCGCGCCCACCTGCCGCGCCTGGGCCACCCGCTACGGCCTCAGCTTCCCCGAGCTGATGGACCCGATGTTCATCACCCAGCCCTTCGTGCCCAACACGGCCTTCCCGGGCAACATCATCGTCGACCGCTGCGGCCGCATCCGCTGGCGCGAGTACGGCAGCGAGAACGGCCTCACCTCGATGCGCACCGCCATCGACGAGGTGCTCGCAGATCCGCGCTACCCGGCCTGCCCGACCGAGTAATCTCCGCGCACCACCGTGCGTCCTCGCTCCGCCGCCCTCGCGTTCCTCTCCGTCACCCTCGCCGCCTCGCTCCCGAGCACGGCCCTCGCTCAGGGGCTGGTCGCGCGCCTGCCTGGCCTCGGCCCGACGGCGTTCACCATCACCAGCACCAGCCTGCTGCGGTACCGCGGGTCGAACTTCGACCAGAACCTCCACGACGACCGCTTCGGCTCGTTCACCGAGCGCCTCGACATCGCGGCCACCTCGGCGCCGTGGCGGCTGTACCTGCGCGTCGACGGCTTCTCGCCCTTCGGCCACGACACCTCCTGCACCGAGGAGGAGGTCTCGCTCTGCTACCTCCGCTCCAACTACCGCCCGGGCAGCTCGGACAGCACCCGCTTCGCGGCCTCCGATCGCTTCCTCCTTCGCTCGCTCCCGGAGCGCCTCTCGCCGATGCCCGAGCGCCTCTCGCTGCGCTACCAGCGAGGGGACATCACCGCCGAGGTCGGGGACTTCTACCAGGTCTTCGGCCGCGGCCTCTCGCTGGCCTTCCGCAAGGTCGACCCCATCGGGCTCGACACCACCCTGCGCGGCGGGCGCCTGGAGATCGACCGGGGGCGGCTCACCGCGCGCGCCTTCGCGGGCTACAGCAACCCGCAGAACCTCGACCCCATCTCCCTCTCCATCTTCGACGACCCGTCCGACCTGCTCGCCGGGGGATCGGTCTCCGCCAGGGTCGGCCCCGACGAGGACATCGAGGTCTCGGGCCACGTGGTGCACACCAGCTTCGAGCTCCTCGCCGACCAGCGCCGCCAGGACGACGTCGACATCGGCGGCTGGCGCGTGGAGCTGCCCTCGCTCCTCGACGGCTCGCTCTCGCTCTACGGCGAGATGAACATCCTGCGCCGCGCCTCCCGCACCGGCCGCGCCTCGCAGGACGACAGCCTCCCCCCGTCGCGCACCACCAACGGCCGCGGCATCTACGTGGCCGCGCAGCTCAACCGCGGTCGCTTCACCGTGCTGGCCGAGTGGAAGGACTACACCCACTACCTGCTGGCGCCGACGGAGGCGTCCAACAGCGCGCCGCGCGACGTGGCGAGGGTGTACAGCTCCGCCCCCTCGCTGGAGCGCGACGACCAGCGCATCTTCACCAACGCCAACACCCGCGGGGGGAGGGTGCGCGTGGACTACACCGTCGCCCCGTCGCCGTGGATCTTCACCCTCAACTCGGTGATGTACGGCTGGGCCGAGACCGCGGACAGCCTGGGCAACGAGCTCGACCCGTGGGACCCGTCGCACGGGCTCATCACCTCGCACACCTACTTCGCGGTGCGCCGTCGGTCTCGCCCGGTGGCGAGGCCCTCGGCGACGCCGTCGGCGGCTGATCCGAGCGCGCCCGCGAGGGGAGGCGGGCCCCCGGCCGCGGCGGGCAGCGCGGGGGGCGTGGTGCCGGGCGCGGCGGGCCTCGGGGGGGCGAGCGTGACGCGCGTGGCGAGAGGGGACTTCAACCTGGTCGCGAGCGTGGGCTATCGCCGTGAGTTCTACGCGGGCTCCGATCGGGCCTCTGGGGCGCTGCCGCCGCAGTGGCAGGCGGGCGACCTGAAGCACGAGAGCCTCCAGGCGGACTTCGACATCGCGCTGCCGGTGGGCGCCAACGACTCCATCGAGCTGCGGGTAGACCACCGCTTCGAGCGCAACTACACCGCCGACCGGCTCACGGGCTTCAACCTCGACCAGCTCACCACGGGCGCCCGAGGGGGCGTCGCGCTGTCGTGGTCGCACGGGCTGCCGCTGGTGGTGAGCGCGTCGCTGCGCTGGGACAACACCACGCGCCCGATCGGGCAGCGCGGCCTCGGCGATCAGCCGCTGGGCCTGGTGAGCACGGGCCTCCCGCTGCTGCCGGTGCTCTTCCCCTCGATGGAGGTGCGCTGGAACTTCACCCTCAGCAACTTCATCCGGGTCTTCGGCGGCATGACCCCGGGCGGCCGGGTGTGCTCCGGGGGCGTGTGCCGGGACGTCCCGCTGTTTCAGGGCGCGGTGGCGGAGCTGGTGCTGAGAATCTGAGCGGGAGAAGCGAAGAGGGTCGATGAGTCACAAGCACGAGAGCGATCACAGGCACGACCACAAGCACGGCCTCGACGACGAGGACATCGAGGCGCTCGACGGGTCCATCTTCGGGGAGGGGCAGCCCTGCTTCGGGTGCTCGCCGAGCAACCCCGTGGGCATGAAGCTCAGGCCCGTGCGGGTGGGCCGCGAGGTGACCGTGAGGTACACCGCTCCGCCGGAATTCCAGGGCCCCGCGGGGGTGATGCACGGCGGCCTGGTGACCACGCTGGCCGATGAGCTCGCGGGCTGGGTGGTCATCGGGGTGCGAAAGCAGTTCGGGTTCACCGGGGCCATCGAGGCGCGGCTGCTCAAGCCCGTGCGCATCGGCGTCGAGGTGCTGGGGCACGCCAAGATCGTGAGCGAGAACTCACGGATGCTGAAGATCGACGTGCGCCTCCACCAGTCGGGCGAGGAGGTGTACCGGGGGATGTTCTCCTTCGTGATCCTCGACGAGGCCGGCACCGAGCGGGTCATGGGGATGCAGCTCCCGGAGGCGTGGAGGCGCTTCGCCCGGCCGAAGGTGGTGTGAGCGCTCGGAGCGCAGGCGCTGCCCGAACGAGGGCTCAAGGGCGCTACGCTGTAGGGTAGATCAGGGTCGTCGAGCGCTCGTCGCCCCTTCGCAGCACCCATGAGCACGCCCTCCACGCCATCGCTCTCCCACGCCGACGCCGCGCGCCTGTGGATGAGCTCGCGGGACAACCCCATGGTGGTCACCGCGGTGCTGCCCCTCGACGCGGCGCTCGACCTCGCCACGCTGCGCGCCCTCCTCGCCGAGCGCCTCGCCGTGCGCCCCCGCTTCCGCGCCCTCATCGACCTCCCGCACCTGCCCTGGAACCGCCCCCGCTGGCGCGAGGACCCGGCCTTCTCCATCGAGCGCCACGTGGAGCGCATCGCCCTCCCGCCCGGCTCCACCGAGGCCGACCTCGCCCACGCCGTGTCCGAGCTCGTGAGCCTCCCGGTCTCCCTCGATCGCCCCCCATGGCGCGCCTGGATCATCGATGGCGCCGGTCCCGCCTCGGTGATCGTGGTGCGGGTCCACCACGCCATCGCCGACGGGATGGCTCTCCTGGGCGTCCTCTTCTCGGTGAGCGACGAGGGCGCCGGGACGCAGCCTCCCTCCCCATCCCCGCTGCCTCCGCGGCCGAGGGCCTCGCTGCCCCCGGCCTCCGAGCTCCTCCGCGGCGCCTCGACCCTGGCCCGCCTGCTGGCGCAGCGAGCCGACGCCTCCGGGCTCCTCTCGGGCCGACTCAGCCCCCGCAAGCTGGTGGCGTGGTCCCGCCCGGTCGCCCTGGAGCCCGTGCGCCAGGCCGCGCACGCCGCCGACGCGCACGTCAACGACGTGATCCTCGCGGCTCTTGCGGGGGCCCTGCGGAGCGCCCTCGGCCCCAGTCGGGCGCGCCGCACGAGGGGCGTCCACGCGCTGGTGCCGGTCGCCCTCTCGCGCGCCCCTGGCGACCTGGGCAACCAGTTCGCCTCGGTCTTCGTCGAGCTCCCGCTGCACGCCGACTCCCCGGTGGAGCGGCTCTCCCGGGTGCGCGAGTCCGCCCGCCGCGCTCGCGAGGCCGCCGGGCTCTCCCTCGGCCGCACCCTCGTCGACCTCCTCGGAACCCTCGGCGGCGTCGCCCACCAGGCCGGCGTCCAACTGCTCTCCCGCAAGGCCTCCCTCGTCGCAAGCAACGTCCCTGGTCCTCCGGTGCCGCTGCACCTGGGCGGCCGCGCGATCACCGCGCTGCGCTTCGCCGCGCCGTCTCCGGGCTCCATCGCCCTCTCGGCCAGCGTGGCCAGCTACGCGGGCGAGCTCTCGCTGACCCTCCTCGCCGACGCGCACCTCCGCGTCCCCCCCGACGTCCTGGCGAGCCTCTTCGTCGACGAGCTCGACGGCCTCGTCTCCCTCCTCGCACCCGAACAGGAGCCCTCCTGATGGCCTCACGACTCCTCCCAGCGGCCGACCAGCTCGCCCGGCTCTCGCTCCGGGCGCGCGGCCTCGCGAGCAGCACCGTGCGGGTGCGGGGCCTCGACCTCCACGTCTACGATGGCGCGGGGCGCGGAAGGCTCCCCACCGTCGTGATGCTCCACGGCCTCGGGGCGGGAGGGGCGTCCTTCGGACCGATGGTCACGGCGCTGCGGCCCCATGTGCGGAGGGTGATCCTCCCCGAGCTTCCGGGGCACGGCTTCAGCGCGCACCCGGCGGACGGCGGAGACATCACCGCCGACCTCCTCCTCGACGCCATCTCCGACGCGCTCGACGGCCTGCTCGACGAGCCCTCGATCGTGCTCGGCAACTCCCTGGGCGGCGCCGTCGCCCTCGGCTACGCGATGCGCCGGCCGGAGCGGGTGCGCGGCCTGATGCTGGTCTCCCCCGCCGGGGCGAAGATGGAGGCCGACGAGTGGCGCGAGCTGGTCTCGGCCTTCGACCTCACCACGACCGCCGAGGCGAGGCGCTTCCTCGAGCGCGTGTACCACCGGCCGCCGTGGTTCCTGGCGCTCTTCGCGCATGAGTTTCCCGATGTGCTGAAGAAGCCCGCGGTGCGGCAGATTCTGGCCAGCGTCACGCCCGAGCACTCGCCCACGCCCGACGAGCTGGCGCTCCTGTCGATGCCCATCCTGCTGCTGTGGGGGCGCTCCGAGCGGCTGCTTCCCGCCTCGGCGCTGGCGTGGTTTCGCCAGCACCTCCCTCCGCAGACCGTCATCGAGGAGCCCGCGGGCTTCGGCCACGCCCCTCAGTTGGAGCAGCCCGAGCGCCTCGCCGCGCGCGTGGTGGCCTTCGCCCGGGAGTGCGCCGGGTCGGGCGGGGTCTCGACGCGGTAGCGACGAGCCTTGACTTCACCTCCGCCTCCGCGTGCAGGCTGCGCTCGTGAAGCTCAGCCGCGACAGGTACTTCGTGGGGGCGCTCGCGCTCTCGGTGCTGGCGGCGGTGCTCGTTCTGGGCCCGTCGATCCACAACGGCTTCGCGTGGGATGACCGCTGGCTCATCGTCGAGAACCCCAACATCCAGCAGCCCGGGCGGCTCGGCCTGGCTCTCCGGTCGGCCTTCTGGGACATCCCCAGCCGCCCGGTGACGGCGAGCGCCTGGATCTACTACCGGCCCTTCATCACCCTCGTCTACGCGGGGCTCTGGCGCGTCTTCGGCCCACAGGCGTGGGGCTACCACGCGCTCAACCTCCTGGCCCACCTCGGCTGCGTCGTGCTCGCCGGACGCTGGCTGCGGGATCGCTTCACCCCTCGCGACGACCTCGGCTGGTGGGCGGCCTTCGGCGCGGCGGTCATGCTCTTCGCCGTTCACGGCTCTCGCGTCGAGACCGTGGTCTGGGTCGCGGGATGCACGGACATCTGGATGGCCCTCTGGCTGCTCCTGGCCTGCGCGCTCTGGACACGAGGCCACGCCATCCTCGCGGCCATCCCGGCGGTGCTCGCGGCGCTCAGCAAGGAGGTGGCCTTCGCCCTGCCGGTGCTCCTCGCGCTCGACCTCGCCCTGGGAGTCAGCCCGCCCGAGGTGGACACGCGCCCGACCCCGTCCCGGTGGCGCGGCGTGGCCACCATTGCGGGCGCCCTCTTCGTCGCGCTCGTCGTGCGCCTCGTCCTGGTGCCTCCCTCCGCCTTCGCGGCCGGGTCGGCCATGGAGGGCGGGATCGTCCGCAGGGTGCTCTCGACCCTCGGGGGATACCTATCCAGGGCCGTCTGGCCGTGGCCCGACGCCGTGGTGTTTCGTCCCGACCGCTACCTCGGGGGCGCCTGGTGGATCCTCGGGCTCCTCGGGCTCCTCGGGCTCGGAGCCCTCGCCTGGAGGAGTCGACGGTCTCCGACTGCACGGGGGACCCTCGCTGACGTCGCGTGGTTCGCCCTGCCTCTGGTGCCGGTGCTGAACGTCATGGCGATCTCGGGGTACAGCCTCCTCGGGCAGCGCTTTCTCTACCTGCCGCTGCTGGGGCTGTGCGCGTTGGCCCTGCGACTGGCGAGCCTCGGGCCGCGGTCGGCTCGCGTCGTGGCGGCGGTGCTGTCGCTCCTCGTGGTGGCGCACGGCGCTTCGGTGAGGGGAATGGTGTCGACGTGGCGCAACGACGAGGCCCTCTGGCGCCGCGCGCACCAGCTCGACCGGGACGACCTGTTCGTCTGCAAGCAGCTCGTGGTCGCGGAGACCGAGGCCCGCCCCGCCGTCGCCGAGGCCCTGGCCGCGGGGTGTTCGCGCGACGCCTCCCGGAAGGGATCGCACCAGGAGGCGCTTCTCCTTGGTCTCCGGGCGCTCGGAGTCAGGCTTCGGAAGGTGCCCGAGGGCGATCGAGAGAGCCTCGTCGCCTTCCGCGAGACCTACCTCTCGATCGAGGCCGGTCGGGTCGCGCAGGCCGAGGTCGGGGGCCTTCGCCTCACCCTTCGCCCCGGTGAGCGCGGCGGGCGACCGTGGCGCGAGGACCCGGGCCTGCTCGAAGGCCCGCTGGCGCTCGTGACCTTCCGACTCGGTCTCGATGAGGAGGCCGAAGGGCGCTTCCGGAGGGTGCTCGCCTCGCACCCGAACGACATCTCGACCCTGATGAACCTCGCCGTGCTCCTCGGTCGGCGAGCGCGCTGGGACGAGGCGCTCGCCCTCGTCGGGAGGGTCCGCTCGCTAGGTCCCAACGCCCCTGGGCGCTCGCGGCTCGAGCGGATCCTGCGCTCTGGCGTGAGCCTCCCGACGGAGCTCGACCCGGATCGTCGGGCGCTCGGGCTCGCGACCGTGATGCTGGAGCTTGGCGCGCCCGGGCGTGCCTTCGAGGTGCTCCAGCGCTTCGGTGACGCGGCGCCTCCGCCGGTGGTGCTCCTTCGGGCCCGCGGCCTGGTGGCGCAGGGGAGGGTCGGCGAAGCGGTCGCACTCGTCGAGGCGGCGAAGGCGCGAGACCCTGAGCATCGGAGGCAGTGGGAGGGCGTACTCGGGCAGCTGCGGGCTCTCCCCGCGCGCCGTGGCGCCCCGGGTGACAGCCGCTAGCGCGTGGCGGCCTGAGGGGCTTGGGACGCTCGGCGAGGCATCGAGCACGGTCGTCGCGATAGACTCCCGCGCCGTGATCGTCGCCCGCTTCCTCCTCGCGCTCGCGCTCGCGGGCTGCGCCAACGCCCCCGCTCCAGCGCCGCAGACGGCGACCGCGAGGCACCGCCGCCGTCGCCGTCGACGCCCTCCTCCCTCGTCGGCGCAGTGCGACGCCCTGCGCGCGGAGTCGCGGGCCACCGTCGCTCGGGCGCTGGGGAGGCGATCGGCGGCGACGTGGCCTGTGCTGGCCTCGCTGGACTGGTGCTCGCCGACGCCGGGCGGCGGGGCCTGGGCGCTGCGCGTCGATGCGCTCTCGGTGGAGCGCGACCCCGACACCCGCGCGGAGCTTCTCCAGGGGACCTTCTCGCTGGTGCACTCGACCCCGTCGGGAGAGCGCAGCGCTGCGCGACCCTGGAGCGAGGGGATCACCGGGCCGGAGGGCAACCTGGTGTGCGCGGTGGGGGACGAGTGCGTGGCCATCGAGGCCCCGTCGCTCTTCGACCACGACGGCGACGGGGAGCCCGAGGTGTTCGTCCGGGTGACGACCGAGCGGCGCGGCGGCCCCAGCACCTTCCACGGCCGGGTGTGGACCTTCCGCGACGGCGCGGTGGACGTCTACGCCCCGTCGCGGGCGTGGATGGTCGCCGCGGTGCGCGACGTCGATGGCGACGGGCGCCCCGACCTGCTCACGCATGGGCACTACGTGACCGAGGCGCCGGGCCCGTGCGGGGAGGCGCCGCACCCGGTGCTGGGTCCGCTGCTGGCCGCGCACGCGCTGCCCGACGGGCGCTTCAGCCTGACAGACGAGGCCGCGAGGCGCGCCGACCGGGAGCGCTGCCCCGCGGCGACGGGCGACCTCGCGGGCGTGGTGGTGACGACTCCCGGGGGCAGGGTCGACGCGGCGGGGACCTTCGAGCGGGTGGTGTGCGCTCGCCTATGGGGCGCGAGCGCGGCGGCGGTGAGCGCGCGGGTGAGGGCGGGCGCGAGGGCGCTGCGGGGGGCAGGGCGACGCTGCTCGGCGAGGGCGCCGAGCGACGTCGACGTGCTGCTGGAGTGGGCGCAGCAGACGCCGCCAGTGGATCTGCGAGGGGAGTGAAGGGGGGGAAGGCGACGGCTACGTCAGCGGTCGTCGGCCTCGCCCGGAGGGGAGCGACGGCTACATCATCGGTCGTCGGCCTCGCCCGAAGGGGAGCGACGGCTACGTCATCGGTCGTCGGCCTCGCCCGAAGGGGAGCGACGGCTACGTCAGCGGTCGCCGGCCTCGCCCGAAGGGGAGCGACGGCTACGTCATCGGTCGTCGGCCTCGCCCGGAGGGGAGCGACGGCTACGTTGTCGGTCGCCGGCCTCGCCCGGAGGGGAGCGGCCGATGACGATTCACGTACTCGACCGCGCGCTGGAGTTGGGTTGAAGTGTGGACCGTGCGGAAGTATCCGCCCTCCGACCAGAATCTCGCGGACGGGTCACGAAGCCCGCAGGCACTCAGGAGTCGAGCGCTGTCGTCTCGTAGCTCTTGGAGGATGGTGACCCCCAGCGTCGGAGCCCCCACGACGGCGCGAAAGTGGGACGAGACCGCCGCCGCACTGTGGAGAGTCCATCCCCTGGATCGCGAGGTGCTCTCGATGGAGTCGAGGATCAACGCAATCATCGGCTCGGTGAGGGCGATGCTCGGGTCTCGCTGGAGTTCGCGTGAGGCCGCACGGAGCGCCTCGACCCCAGGACGCGGGACGTTCGTGGTGCCGTCGCCCCGACGGTGCCAACCGCGCGGGTCACCGGGAAGCCAGGAACCATAGGTGTGCAGAATGATGTGATACGCGAGGGGAAACGAACGAATGACGGTTGGTGCCATGGTCGGACATCGACGAGTTCTTCATGGGGGTTGCGTCCATGACTGACGACGACCGATGACGTGGTGGGCGCTCCCCTTCGGGTGAGGCCGATGACCGATGACGTGGTGGGCGCTCCCCTTCGGGCGAGGCCGACGACCGATGACGTAGCCGTCGCTCCGTCCGTCTCCCTCTGCGGAACCATGGACGTCGTTCACCCCGCCGAGCGTCGCCGTCGCCGTCGCGCCAGCACCCACCCGAGGCCCGCGAGCGCGCTCCCGATGGGGCCTCTCGCTCCGCCCCCGACGCCGCATCCGCAGCCCGGTGGGTCGATCGCCATCGGGCTCGTCGCCCCGCCGTCGAGGATCGCCAGGCCCGCGTCGTCGGGCGTCGCGTCGCGCGCGGAGACGCACCGTCCCCCGCGGCACACCTCGTCTTCGAGGCACAGCCGGGCGCCGCTCGGAGAGGCGCAGCGGTCGACGCACCCGCCGCGCTCGCAGCGCGACCCTTCCGGGCACGTCACGTCGAGGCAGTCCTCGTCGACGCAGCGTCCGTCCGGCAGGCAGCGCTGTCCCACGCCGCACGGGTGGCACTGGCAGCCCGCGATGCACTGGCCCGCGGTGACCAGCTCCGCGTGGTCCTCGCACACCTCGGTGCCGTCGCAGACCACGCCCTCGCACGGATCGCTGCACCGCCCCGCCCGGCACCGCTGCCCGCGAGGACAGCTCACCCCGTCGCAGGCGTCGACACACTCGCCCCGCTGGCACCGCTGCCCCGGCGCGCACTCGATGTCGACGCACGCCGGCTCCACGCAGGTTCCTCTCGTCGAGCACACCCGGCCCATCGGGCACGGCGCGCCGCTCGCGCACTCGTCGACGCACACGCCACGGTCGCAGAGCCTCGCGCCGTCGCAGACTCCAGCGCCCTCGTCGATGTGGCCGTCGCAGTCGTTGTCGAGCCCGTTGCAGCGGCGCGCTCGCGGGCGCTCGACCTGCGCGCAGGCGTTGGTCCTCCCCGCGGCGACGGTCACCCCCATCGCGCACACCCCGAGCTGTCCAGGAACCGTGCACGGCTGACCCGCCCCGCTGAATCCGGGACCCCACCCGCCGCTGCCGCGGATCTGGAACCTGTAGAGCCCCGGCTCACCGCCGGGCACGTTGCTGGTGGTGCACACCGCGGTGATCGCCGCGGAGCGTGACATCGGGAGGGCGACGAAGTTCATCCGGTTGCCCGCATCGAGGCCCACCTGAGCGGGCGTGCCGGGCATCCCATCGACGCCCTCGCCGGCCGCCCACTCGCAGCGGTTGTAGCGAAACTCGATGTCCGGGTCGCCGCCCGAGTAGCAGCTACTCGACATCGACAGGATCATCTGGAAGTCGTTGCGCAGCCCGTCGCTCGCGCCGTGGCGCTGGACGTCGTGCCAGGTCACCACCAGCCGGTTGGGCTCGATGTGGTAGCAGATGGCGTTCTGCGAGGGCTGGCCGCCGCGGCGGGTGTCCACGTCGGCCCACCACGGCGCGATCATCGGCTGCCCTTCCACGGGATAGGCCACGGCGCTCGGGCTCGCCAGCGGCGCCGCGAAGGTGATGTTGCCGTTGGCGTTGACGTAGAAGCCGTCGTAGCGCCGACCGAAGAAGCGAAGGCCGTCCGGGAAGGCCTGGCGGATGTCGACGGGCACCGGCGTCGCGGCCGTGCCGGGCTGGGCTCCCGCGTAGGAGCCGTTGTCGCTCGGGTGGAGGCAGTGCGCGGGGATGCCGTAGCCGGTCGGTCCGCCGAAGCCCGTGAGCAGCGGGACCGCGCCGGCTACAGGCGCGAAGCCGGTGACGATCGCCAGCGCGAGGGCGCGCGACAAGGGCCGCTCAGGCGCGCTTGCCGAAGAGGGGCTCAGCGAGGCCCACCGGGCGCAGCACCGTGTCGAACCACCAGATGGCGCCCACCAGCAGGTTGCGCTTGTCGCCGAAGAACTTCGGCGGATTGCCCTTCACCGCGTGGCCGATGCCCTGGAGCGTCCAGCCCGCGGCGAACATGCTCAGCCCCACCGGGGGAATGATCATCGCGGGCAGCGAGGCCATGATCATCGGGATGCCCACGAGGTGCGTCGCCTCGCAGATCGGGTCGTCGTGGTACTCGCGGTAGTCCTTGAGCAGCGTCTGCCACTCGTCGTTGAGCAGTGCCATCGCTCGCTCGCTCTCAGGTCTTGGGGGTGCTGGGGGCCGCAGGCGCCGCAGGCGCCGCAGGGGCGCTGCTCGATCCGCTGTCGCCGCCGCTGCTGGGGGCGCTCGGTGCGCTCGTCCCGTTGTCGCCGCCGGTCGCGCTCGGGGTCGGGGCGGGGGTGGCGCCGACCTTCGATCCGGTGGAGCCGTCGGCCTTCTTGTTGGAGCCGCCGCTGTAGAGGTCGGCGTACCAGCCGGAGCCCTTCAGGATGAAGTTGGCCGAGTTGATGAGCCGCCGCACCGCCTCGGCCCCGCACGAAGGACACACCTTGATCGGGTCGTCGGACATGCGCTGCACCTGCTCGAAGGCGTGGTTGCAGGCGCTGCACTGGTAGGAGTACGTGGGCATAGGACGCGACGGGTAATCCCGTGCGGCGCGACCGTCAACCGTTCTGGCGTCGCGCCTTGGCCGCCGTGAGGGCCGCCTCGAGCTCGGCCTCCTCGCTGGCCTCGGTGTGCGCGGCCTCCTCGGTCACGGCGCTCACCCGCACGTTGGTGGTCCCCTGCGCGGTCGCGGCCACCGGCGGGGAGACGCCCATCTTGCGCTTCAGCTCGTCGAGGGCCATGTCGGCGCCCTTGGAGACCTCGAGGTCCTTGAAGCGCTGGGAGAGGGCGTCGCCGGAGTACTGCTCGGCCACCTCGGTCTGCGCGTCGGCCTCGGCCTCCATCTGCACGATCTTCTCCTCCATGCGGTTGAAGGTGTCGAAGGCGCTGTCGTTGGAGAGCCCCTGCATCGTCTCGTGGATGGCCTTCTGCGCCTCCGCCCGCTTCTTGCGCGCGACGAGGACGTTCTTCTTGCGCTTGGCCTCCTCGATCTTGTTGTTGAGCGTCTTCAGGGCGGTCTTGAGCTGCTCGACCGCGGTCTTCTGCTTCTGCCACTGGCGCTCGAACTCCGCCGAGAGGCTCTCGTGCTCCCTCTGCCGGAGCAGCGCCTCCTTGGCGAGGCCGTCGTCGCCCGCGCGCACCGCCATCATGGCCTTGCGCTCCCACTCCTCCGCCGTGGCGCGCTCGGTCTCGAACTGCTTGGCCAGGCGTTTCTCGTCGGCGATGGACAGCGCGACCTGCTTCTTCGCCTCCCCGAGCTGGGTGTTCATCTCCAGGATGACCTGGTTGAGCATCTTCTCCGGGTCCTCACTCTTGGAGATGAGGTCGTTGAGGTTGCTCTTGATCAGCGAGGCCAGTCTGCCGAAGATTCCCATAGGACTATTTGGTTCCCTGTTCGCTGTCTCGATTGGGGGGAAACGCGCAGTCGGGGTTTATCAGCCCCGGAGCGAGGCGACGTGCTGCGACGCCGCGATGCCAAGGTCGTCGACCACCGCCTGGAACTCGTTGGGGTCGAGGTTGTCGAGCGGCAGCGCCGCCGTGAGGTAGATGCCGTCGTCCTGCAGGCAGAACGCGCTGTGCAGCAGCCCTGATCCGTTGAGCCGGAGGAGGTTCTCGAAGAGGGCCTCGCGGTCGGCAGTGCCGGGCTCCGGGGCGTCGAGCACCCGCAGACGGAACACCACCACCGGCGACTCGACCTTGATGGCCAGGTTGTGTAGCCCGGATGCGTCGTCGGTCACGACGAAGAGACCGCCCCCGAGGTCCTGGTACGGGATCCCGAACTCACCGAGGAATCTCTCCACATCCCGTTCAGTCCGCATGGTGGCGCGGGAGCCTAGCAGGCGAGGTGGCGTGCAAGCTAGTGCCTCATCGACGACCGCCGAGGGATCACTCCCGGACGTAGGTTCCGATGAGGGAGCCGGAGGCGAGCACGTGGCCTCGCATGGCCCTCACCAGCTCGTCGCGCGTGGGCGACTCGTCGAGATCGAGCGCCGCGTCGAGCGCGAACACCTGGAAGTAGTAGTGGTGCACCCCGTGCCCGGGCGGGGGCATCGGGCCCATGTAGCCCGTGTCGTGGCCGCTGTTGCTGCCCTGGTGCGCGGCCGGGACGCCAGGCACCGTGGCGGACTTCCCTACGCCCTCGGGGAGCGAGTGCACCATCGCCGGGAGCCCGTGCACCAGCCAGTGGACGAAGGGCGATGGGAAGGGAGCGTCGGGGTCTTCGCAGAGCACCGCCACCGAGCGGGTGCGGTCGGGCACCCTCGACCACGAAAGCGCCGGGGACACGTCGTCGCCGTCGCCCGCGTAGCGCCGGGGGATCGCCCCGCCCTCCACGAAGGCCGTGCTGCTCACCTCAATGCTCGCCCCCGCAGTGAGCTCAGGGCGATGCACCGCGACCTTCTCGTGCCCCGCGCGGATGGGCCGGATCGCCTTGCCGAACTCGCGCTTCACCGTGTCGACGATGCCCATGACGTCACCTCCGCTCCTTCGCCGTGCGCTCCTTCGCGCGCACGAATCTTCGTTGCCAGAAGCGTTCCGATGGAAGCCCGCCGCCGGGGGCGGAGGCGCAGATCGTGGCAGGTGGGTAACAGTCGTGGCGAAAGCGAGCGGGCTACAGCGCCCAGAGCGCCGCCATGATGGCGAGCTGGGAGATGGCCACGCCCGCGAGCGCCGCGGTGAGCAGGTCGAGGTAGGTGCGCTCCAGGCCGATGGAGCGCAGCAGCGAGCGCTCGTCGCCCGCGTGGAGGATGATCCGGTCGGCGGCGGTGCCTCCCACCGCGGCCATGGTGGAGTCCATGCGGTACGAGCTGGCGGCCTTGGGGTCTTCGATGCGCCTGCACTGGCCGAGCACGTAGAGGGCCTCGCCGGGGTCGAGCACGCTCTGCTCGACGGTCCAACGGAGGTGCCCGGCGCTGGGGTTGAGCGTGCCGATGGGGCTCTGGGCCAGGGCTTTTGCGAGCTCGACGGAGCTGCCCTGCTTGTAGAGCTTCACCGTCGAGCGGAGGTCGACCTCGGCGTGAGAGGGGTCGATCAGCCCGCTGCCGCTCGCGTCGCTCACCGGGATGAGGGCGGGCCAGTACTTCCTTGCCACGAGCTGGGTCACCTGCTGCTTGCCGCGGGCGACGGTCTCCTCGACGCGCACCTCCACCCAGGCGTGCGGCCTCGCGTCGAGCACCCCCGCCGCCGGGGCGCCGTCGTCACGGACCCTCACCGCCAGCTCGACCACCCCGCCTCTCGCGTCCCTCAGCGGGACCGTCTCGGCCTCCCTCACGGGCGCCATCGCCCGCTCTAGGTTCTGTCGGCGGTGGCGCACCACGAGGGCGAAGATGGTCGAGGCCGCGCACGCCAGCAGCCCGAACAGGTAGCCGGGGCGACCGCGAGAGGCCGCGCTGCCGGCCAAGGCGGTCCAGACGACGAGGCCGTGGGCGAGGGCCATGACGAGGGTGAGGGCCACGATGCCGACGACCTGGGGCCACGCCTTGAAGGCGGGGACCGGGCCCGCGCGGCGGAGGAGGGCGTCGGCCAGCGGGCGGGCGCGCATCACGTACCAGAGGTAGGCCAGCGCGACGAGGATCGCCGCGGCTCCAGCCGCGAGGCGGCCTGCGACGAGGCTGGCGTGGGCGTCGATGCGAGGCTGCGCGGTGCCGTCGCCGGTGGTGATGGTGAGGGGGGTGCTGCCGCAGCCGGTGAGGTGGACGCCGTCGGGGTCGACGCAGCCCTCGACGAAGACGGTCTCGCCGCTGGCGACGCAGTGGGCGCGCAGCCGACCGCCGTAGGGGACGTCGGCGAGCACCGTGCGAAACCACGCCTCCTGAGCGGCCGGGGCCACCCGCGGGTCGAAGGGGTCGAAGTCGATGGGCTCGTGGACGCGGATGCTGAGGGGCGGCCGGTCGAGGGCGCGCACTCCGGGGGATTGTCCGTCGAGGGTCGCGCCGGTGGAGCGGTTCCAGGTCACGTCGAGGCGCCAGCCGCCATTCTTGCCCGAGACGTAGTGCTCGTGCTGCACCACGCAGAGGGGAGGCCGATCGCCGCGGATCGCCCGGATCGGCGCCGAGAGCCGGACCACCGCGCCGCTCGACGGGAGGCGCAGCCGGTAGAGCGCCGAGCGGGGGTCGAGCACCTCGCGCAGCCCCTTCGAGCAGGCGACCGTGGCGCCTCCGCAGAACACCAGGGCGATGGCCAGGACGAAGGTCGTGATCAGCGCCCGGCCGGCGAGCCCGGAGCTGCGTTGACCCAGCAGGAAGCGTGACCCGAAGCCGGTGCGAGCCATAGGGCCCGATGATGGCACAGGCCCCGGGGAGCGGGTGACGGCGGGGGGGGGGCGCTACGGGTTGTCTGCGAGCGCAGGAGCGAGCGGGTGGGTGGTCTCGCGGCCGCGGATCGACTCCAGGTCGCCGATGAGGTCGGCGGCTCCATAGAGGCCGATGCCGTAGAGGTTCTGGTCGCCGCGGTTGCGGAAGAGGGTCCCTCGGGCGGCGTTCACCAGCAGGCCGAAGCGCTCGCTGATGGAGACCTCGTTCTCGACGAGCTGCGTGTCGCCGCGCGATCGGTTGAGGTGCACCCCGTCGGCCATGGTGACGCTGCCGCTCGACGTGATCAGCGTGCCCGAGCGGGTCTCGGCGATGCCGTTGCACTGGACGATCCCGGCGCTCGCGCCCGGGGTGACGACGATGCCGCCGAAGGCGTTGGCGACGAGGAGGCACTCGCCGATGAGCGGGGCGCTGGCGTTGGCGCCGAGGAGCACACCCCCGCCCGCGTTGGCGGCGATGAGCGCGCCTCGGAGGGTCACCGACGCGTTGAGCCCCTGGGCGAGCACCCCGACGCGGGCGTTGCCTGCGACGAGGCTTCCGGTGCCTTGGAGGGCCGGGTCGGAGATGTCTCCGTCGAGGGTGACCGTGGCCCCGGCGGCCACCACGAGGCCGTCGCCGGCCTGGCCGCTGGTGACCTCGGCGAGGCGGGTGTTGGCGAGCGAGGCGCGGCGCACGTCGATCGTGTGGCGCCCTTCGACGTAGAGGCCCGCGACGCCGTTGCCGTGGCTCACGAGGCCGTCGAGGCAGTCGCGCGACCCCGCGGTGGGAGCGGCGCCGAAGCACGAGGCGCGGCCGTCGGTGGGGTCGGCGTCGCCGAGGAGCACCACGCCGTGGCGGGCGTTGGCGGCGACGAGCGCTCGGGTGAGCTGCACGTGCGCGGCCTCGACGCGGAGGCCCTGCTGGGCGCCGTCGCGGATGATGACGTCGTCGAGGGTGGCGCTGGCGTCGGCGCGGAGGTGGACGCCGTAGCGCGCGGCGCGGCGGACGGTGAGGCGGGTGGCGGAGAGGGTTCCGCCGGTGAGGCGGAGGGCGTCGTGGCCGTGGTCGAGGGCGACGTCGCGGAGGGTGACCGAGGCGCCGGTGGCGTCGAGGAGGATGGACGCCTCGGGAGCGGGCGAGTCGCCGGGGTGGCGCAGCGTGAGCGAGGCGGCGGAGAAGCGGGCGGACGCGCGGACGACGAGGCCCGCCCCATCGGGGGAGAGGGTGAGCGTCGTGGCGGTGGCTCCTGCGCCGACGAGGGTGAGCTCGGATGGGAGAGCGAGCGAGGGAGCGAGGGCGTGGTCGCCGCGGGAGAAGATGAGGGTGCGGGCGGTGGGCGCGGAGGCGAGGGCCTCGGCGAGGGAGGCGTAGGGGCGGTCGGGGGTTCCGTCGCCGCCGGGGGCGATGCCCGAGCGGATGTAGCGCACGGGGGCGGGGAGCGCGGCGGCGTCGGGCCAGTCGGAGGCGAGGACATCGGGTGAGGCGCCAAGGCGGACGCAGGCGAAGGCGTCGGGGGAGGCGCCGGTGCGCAGCGGGGCCTCGTCGGGCGAAGGGCAGGTGGGGGCGGAGCGGGTGCGCGACGCGAGGGCGCGGCGGATGAACGCCAGCGGGGCCGCGGGCACGTCGGCCGCGGGCGCGGGGGCGTCGACGGTGGAGGCGTCGGGCGTGGCCGAGGGCGAGGGCGACGAGCAGGCGCCGAGGAGGAGCAGCGGGAGGAGGGCGAGGGCGCGGGTCATCGGATCAGTTGGGCGAGAGGGGAAGGCGCACGGCGGGGACGGTGTCGTCGGCGCAGGTGGCGTCGCGGCCGTTACCTGAGAGGGTAATCGAGTCGAGGGTGATGGAGGCCGATCCGTTGGTGTTGTTGAGCGTCGCGGCGCACCCGGTGTGGCGGGCGATGACGCCGCGATGGAGGGTCGTCGCGCCGAGGGAGGCGAGGCCGATCTCGGCGGAGGGGCTTCCGTCGAGGGTGACGTCGGTGGCGGTGAAGGTGCAGCGGGGCCCGGTGTAGAAGCTGTACGCGCCGAGGTCGTCGAGGGGGCGATCGGGCGTGGAGGGCTCGTAGCCGATGCGCCAACGATGGATGCCGCGGACGAAGACGCCATCGAAGGTGGCCGTGGAGGGGCCATCGAGCACCGGGCCGAGCAGGACGCGGAGCGTGGCGACCTGATCCTGGCGGAGGAGGCCGCTGCGGACGCCGCCTGCGAGGGCGGCGTCGGTGTCGTAGCCGAAGTCGCTGATGGCGATGCCGAGGCCGGGCTGCTGGTCGACGCTGACCCTTCGGCCGGTGATGAACCCCGCGACGCCGGTGATGATGCCCGCGGCGGGGTAGCGCTCGAGCGGGCGCGCGTCGCGCACGATGACGTCCTCCAGCGCGATGCGGGCGCGCGGGTCGACGGTGCGGCCCGCGACGGCGTTGAGGTCGACGAGGCGGGTGACGCGCTCGGGCAGGCCGACGGCGCCGATGCCCATCATCGAGGCCTGCTCGATGAGGACGCGACGGGCGTCGATGCTGCCGAGGAGGGTCACCGCCATGCCGATGCCGAAGAGGCCGCTGCCCTGCGGGACGACCCGGTGGACCAGCGTGTCGCGTACATCCAGCGCCCCGAACATGGCGACGTTGATGCCGATGTCCGCGGTGTCGAAGATCTGCGCGCGGCGCAGGGACGCCCGGCTGAACTGCTCGACCCCGAAACCGCTGCCGCCGAAGCCGCCGGGGTAGCCACGCACCGAGCGGACGAACAACTGGTCCACCGTGGCGGTGGTCTCGCGTCCGAGCACCGAGAGGCCGGAGCCGCTCGCGTTGTCGACGGAGATGCGTCGGCCGACGAGGGAGCATCCCTCCCGCACCCCGATGCCTCCGTTACGGACGCCGTCGATGGCGACCACCGAGGTGTCGCGAATCGCCAGGTCTTCGATCTCGGCGTGCGTGTTCGACGCCAGCACCACGGCGATGGTGGTCTGGCCCCGGATGGACGCCTGTCGGAGCGTCAGCGTCGCGCCGTCCGTCGCCTGCACGGTGGTGGCGCGCGTTCCGCGGATCGCGACGTTCTCGACGAGCGCGGTCGCTCCGGCGTTCTCGGCGATCACGCTGATGTACGCGGTGCCTGGGAACGACGAGCGCCGAAGGGTGATATGGCCTCCCTCGCCAGCGATCGCGTGGTGTCCCATGGAGGCTGAGTGGAGGTCGTCGAACATCGAGTCCACGGCCTCGACCCGGGCACCGTCGTTGGACTCGATGGCGTTGTATCGGGCCTGGGAGAGCACGCAGCTACGGAGGGTCGCCTCCGCCCTGTTGCGCGCGAAGATGGTGTGTGAGCCGCCCGAGAGGCTGACTCCTCGAAGGTCGAGTCGGATCGCGGGACCATCCAAGAGGAAGAGCTGCGTTGCGGTGGTGCCGGTGAGCTGCACGTTGGCCGCGCACCCGCCGAGGATGTGCATCGGGTGTCGCACCGAGAAGCCCACCGGGTAGTACCCCGGGTACAGCAGGAACCACTCCGCCTCGGGCTCCGCCGCGACCGCCTGGTTGAGGTCGGGATAGGGCGCGCGCATCGACCCGTCGGGCGTGAGCGTCGCCATCTGTCGCACGTACACCACGCGCTGCCCCGCGGCCTCCGGCGGAACCTCCGGGAACCCACCGGGTGGACAGCGCGACTCGTCCGTCGGGGTGCAGGTCCCGTCCGGGAGCGGTCCGCTGTAGCGCGGGCAGTCGTCTCTCAGGGTCGGTCGGCAGTGCCCTTCGGGCGCGTTGGTCCATCCCCTCGGGCAGTCCCACGGCGTCGACCAGGCCCCTCCGATGCCGCCGTCGGGCAGTCGGTAGAAGGCCGTCCCCTCCACCCCATCGGGGTCGCGCACCGTCGCGGGGCTCGTCGGGTCGCTGCCCACGCAGGCCCCCTCCGCGGCGCCGACGTCGGGCGCGCAGAGCAGCACCGCGGGGCCGCAGCCGCCGTGCTCGGACGCCACCCACCCTTCGGGGCAGGGGAGGCGCGTCGACACGTCCGCCGCGTCCGTCGCCGCATCGTTCCCCGCGTCGCTCGCGCCCCACGGAACATCCACCCGCCCCGTCACCGTCGCGTCGCTCGGCGCCACGGCCGCGCCCTGGCCACAGCCTGTCACGCTCGCGACCATCATCACCGTCGCGACGAGCCACCCCGCCGCGCGCCCCTGTCCCCCCCGCTGCCCCATCCACGCCTCCGGCTATGACCTCAGCGGCGGACGCTAACAGGGCACGAGCGACGCCAGCAATCGCGCCGCGCCGTGGTCAGCCGCCGACGAGGACGCCCTCGACGGTGCTCGCCGTCACGACCCGGGTGAGCCATCCGCGCAGCGTCGAGAGGTCACGACACGCCGCGATGCGCCGCGCCTGCCCCTCGTCGAGCCGCCACCCGCGCGCCTCGACGGTCGCCACGAGCGCAGCGCGCAGCGCGACCAGACCCTCCTCGCGTCCCTCTTCGCGTCCCTCTTCGCGCCCCTCTTCACGTACCGCATCGAGGCTCCCGTAGCCCTTCGAGGCCAGCAGGTTGCGCAGCGTCACCTCGTGCGCCGCGTCGCGGTCGTAGAGCGCTCGCACCGGCACCGATAGCTCCAGCACCCCAGGCGCGGCGAGCGTCCCCTCGTCGCCCACGGTGCGCATGGCCGTCCCGGCTTCGTGGATCTCCACCCGTCGCGGACCGACCAGCCTCACCACCCACACCCATCGCGTACCCGCCGCGAGGAGCTCGGCGATCTTCGTCTTCAGCTCGGCCTCGTCCTGGCCCCGCCCCGCGTACTCCACCGCGAGGGGCGCCTGGGTCGCCCAGGTCCCCTCCCCGCCCTCGAAGTTCACCGTCACATCGGGCGCCCGAAGCGTGTCGGGCCCCAGCGCGAGGCCCGTGTCGACGCCCGCGTTGCGCACCGCGGGATCGCTGTCGAGCACCGCGAAGCCCAGGCCGTTGGGGCCGCTCCCGTCGCGCCCCGTCGGCGCGCAGAAGATCGGGTGTCCCTGCGAGAGCTCGTAGGGGTCGCCCGAGCGAAGCTGCCCTGGTCGAAAGGGACCGCGCTGGTACTTGCGATGACCGTCGCTCATCCGCTCGACGCTACCACCGCGCCCCATCGCTCGCTCATCGCCGCGGCGGCGCTGCGAATCCCGAGGAGCTTCCACGGAGACGATTGACGCCATCGCCATGCGGCGGCTTAGCTATGCCGCACGATGAGCGACGGGAGCGCGGCGGTGGTGGTGGTTCCGGCGGCGCTGGTGGACGATCTCTACGGGGCGTCGCTCGCGCCGCAGCGATGGCCCGCGGTGCTGGCCGCGGTCGCCGGCTTCGTGGGCGGCGAGCGGTGTCGCGCGGTGGCGGCGCTGAGCTTCATGGAGGGCCCGGCGCCGGGGCGTGGATGGCTGCTCGCAGGGGTCGAAGGGGCGGCCGAGCGCGCGTACGACCTCCTCGAAGCGACGGCGTGGCACCCGCTCTTCGTGCAGGCGGGGGCGCTGCCCGAGGGGTACGTCGGCCCGAGCGAGGAGTTCGCCTCGGCGGACGAGCTGGCGCGCACCACGCTGGCGAGGGAGTTCCTGAGCGAGGAGGGATCGATTCGCGGACAGAGCGCGGTGCTTCACGCCTCGGACGAGCTGCTGGCGGCGGTGCACGTGCTGCGGCCGAGGCAGGGCGCGGCGTGGCCCGAGGATGCGGCGTCGCGGCTGAGGGCGCTGCTCCCGCACCTGCGACGCAGCATCGAGGTGTACTCCCGGCTTCGGAGGGCGCGGGCGCAGTCGGAGATCGACCGCGCGCTGCTCGACCGCATCGACGTGGCGGCCTTCGTGATCGATGGCCTCGGGAGGCTGTCGCGGGCGAACGCGGCGGGCGCGGCGATGCTCGATCGCGGCGACTGCCTGGAGCGCGTGGGAGACAGGCTGCGGTGCGTGGCGGCGACGGCGGACGGGGCGCTGCAGCGGGCGCTGACGGAGGGGGCGCGGCGGGGCGCGGGGCGCGGCGGATCGGACGTGGTGGTGGTCCCGCGGCGCTCCGGGGGGAGGCCGCTGATGGCCTTCGTGACGGGGCTGCCCGCGGGGGGAGCGGCGGTGCTGGCGAGGGATCCGGAGCGCCATGGGCCGCACGTGGAGGAGCTGTTGCAGCGGCTCTTCGAGCTGACGCCGACGGAGGCGAGGGTGGCCGTGCGGGTGGCCTCGGGGGAGAGGCCGTCGGAGGTCGGGGCGGTGCTGGGGATGGCCGTGGCGACGGTGCGAACTCACCTGAAGAAGGTCTTCGACAAGACGTCGACGACGGGGCAGGCGCAGGTGGTGAGGCTGGTGATGGGGGAGGTTCCGCCGATGGGGTGAAGGGGGAGGGAGCGGGGCGGGACACCTGAAGACGCTCCGGATCCCCGACGTTTGACGGACGAGACGGCATCCTCCAATTTGGAGTTACATCGGAGGATCACCGTCCATGGCCACGCTCAACATCAAGAATCTCCCCGATCGCCTCCACCGCAAGCTGCGCGAGCGCGCGAAGCGCGAGCACCGATCGGTGGCCCAGGAGGTCATCCACCTGCTGACCGCCGCGGTCGAAGCGCCCACACCGCTCTCGATCCTCGCGCTGCGCGGCCTCGGCAAGGAACTCTGGGACGACGTGGACGCCGCGAAACACGTCGCGGCTGAGCGAGACGCGTGGGGCTGATCGATGCCGTCGGCGACGGGCCCATCGCGATCGACACGGCCGTCTTCATCTACTTTCTGGAGGAGCACCCGGTCTTCCTTCCGATCGTCGAGCCGTTGTTCGAGGCCATCGACGCCGGTCGCCTTCGCGCGGTGACCTCCACGCTCACGCTGCTCGAGACGCTCGTCATCCCGTACCGCGCAGGAAACATCGCGCTCGCGGCGCAGTATGAGGCGCTGCTCGTTCGCAGCCGACACCTCTCGCTCGTCGACATCGACCGACCGCTGCTCCGTGCTGCGGCGGCACTCCGAGCGCGTCACGCGATCAAGACGCCCGACGCCTTGCAGGTCGCCGCGGCCCTCTCGGCGGGGTGTCGTTCGTTCGTCACGAACGATCGGAAGCTACCGACGATCCCAGGGTTGGAGGTCATCGATCTCGGAACGTGGGCGGTGTGATGGGGGAGGTAGCCCCAGTGGGGTCTGATGGTTGACCTCATCCTGGGGAGCGACCGCGGCGCCAGCTCAATGCGCCTCACCGTCGCGAAGCGACGGGGCTACCGCGACGCCAGCTCACTGCGCCCTCGTGGAATCGGCGGCTTCACTGGACCGGGTTCGACCGGACTCGGACTACGGAGCGTAGGGCCGTTGTGACGCATTGAGCTGGCGTCGCGGCAGCCCCGTCGATTCGCGACGGTGAGGGGCATTGAGCTGGCGCCGCGGTCGCTCCCCAGGATGAGGTCAACCATCAGCGGTGGGGTGACGGGGGGGAGGCGGGGCGGGTGCTACGGCTCGGCGAAGACCTCGTCGATGCGGGTGGCGGTGAGGGTGGCGGCGGAAGACCCGATCGTGCGGTGCGTGGTAGAGGATTCGTCATGGGCGCGACGGCGAAGCATGTGGACCGCGTTCATTATCCGGAGACGGACGACATGGGGGAGCACGAGCTGCAGCGGTACATCGCGGAGCTGCTGCGCCCGCTGCTGGAGCGCTGGCTGGCGGAGCAGCGCCGCGTCGCGCACGCTGGGGCGGACCAGTTCTTCTATTGGGTGCAGGGCGAACCCGGGAGGCGACGCGCACCGGACGTGTACGTCATCGACGGCGTGGCGCAGGACATTCCCGAGGTGGCCTCGTGGAAGACCTGGGAGGGGCACTGCCCGACCTTCGCGCTGGAGATCGTCGGGGACGACTGGAAGAAGGACTACGAGGAGGCGCCCGCGGACTACGGCGCGCTGGGGACGCGCGAGCTGGTGGTGTTCGATCCGTGGGCGACGGGGCGCTCGAAGAAGCGGCTGCGGTGGCAGGTGTGGCGGCGCGTCGCGCGGCGCGGGCTGGTGCGCGTAGAGGCGACGCAGGCCGATCGGGTAGAGTGCCAGACCATGGGCTGCTGGCTGCGCGCGGTGGTGGAGCGCGGGCACACGCGGCTGCGCCTGGCGACCGGCGCGCAGGGGGAGGCGCTGGTTCCGACGGAGGGCGAGCGGCTTGCGCAGGAGGCTGCGGATGCGAGGGCAGCGGCCACGAGCGCGGAGGCTGAAGTGGCGCGGCTGCGGGCGCGGCTGGCGGAGATCGAGGGGGGCTGAGCGGGGCGGGGACGGCGGGACGGGTCAGATCTTGATGATGAAGTTCACGTAGGCGTTGACGGGGCGGGTCTCGGCGTCGCCGCCACTCGAAATGGAGTGCGTGTGGTCGCCAGCTGGCGACTCCGAATGCGTGTGATTGCCCGCACTGCCGGTGTTGGCTCCCTGGGGATACTGATTGGCGCCTGCGGTGTCGATGTTCATGTCAGTCCGAATCGCACGGCCTCCGGTGTTCGGGTTTGCCGTTACAAACTGTTCGTGCGTGTGGTCGCCAGCTGCGTTGATCGCGTGTGTATGCGAACCCGCCGCAGTCGTCGTGAACGCCGACACCGGCAGTCCCGTCGCGAACCCCTCGACGCTCCCCACCGCGTTGCCGTTGTTGCCGCCCATGTTCGCGGCCGCTCGACCCGCCGCGCCCGGGTCACGCGCCGCCATCCCATCGACCCCGCGCAGGAACCTCCCCCGATAGTCGGGCAGGTTGAAGTTCGTCCCATTGCCACCGTGGGCCGTACCCAGTGCGTCGAAGAGCTCGGGGTACATCGCCCTCGTCACCGAGCGCCCATCACACGGCAGCCACCCCGCAGGAACCCGGTCGGTGTTGCCGCCGAACGCGACGATGGTCCCCGTCGGAATCAGGGCGTTGGCCGCCGCGGGCGTGAGCCCCGACGCGCGGTTGGCCTCGATCGCGAACGGCACCGCGCTCAGCTTGGTGCGACCCAGCGACGATCCGTTGACCTCGATCTCCAGCCAGAGATCGGGCGTCGCGCGGACGACCGCCGTGCAGGCGTTGTCGAGCACCACCTGGAACCGCCCCGACGTGACGGTCGCGCCCGGCGCCGTGGTGATGCAGCGCGTGTGGCTCGACTCGGTGCTGGTCGCGTCGTCCCAGATCGTGAGTCGCAGGTTGCGGCTGCCGTTGACCGCGGCGCCCGACTCCTCCAACTGCCCCGCGTAGGTGAGGGGCAGCATCCCGGGGATGCCGTCCGCACGGGCGCGCGTCTGGTTGTACCCGAGCCCGACGAAGCCCAGGGCGAGCGCGAAGATCGCCCCGCGCGTCATGTTCTTTTCGCTGATCATCGAAGAAACCCTCCGCTCACACAGACCATCGTTCCGCCGACCGGGCTGCACGCCCGGCCTCCTGCCTCGATCTCGTCGTCGACGATGCGCGTCGGCCCGCTCTGCCACGCGCGCACCCCCAGCGTGCTGAAGCGCCCCGCGCGCCGTGAACCCACCGGGATCTGCGGTCCTGCGTCGGGGGTCACCATCGGGACGTCGGTGACCATCGGGACGTCGGGGACCACCGGCACGTCGGGGACCACCGGCACGTCGGGGACCACCGGCACGTCGGGGACCACCGGCACGTCGGGGACCACCGGCACGTCGGGCACGTCGGCCGCCGTCACGACATCGGGTGTCGTCTCGACATCGATCACATCGATCTGTTCACCGCTGTCGGTTGGAACCACTGGCACGTCCGCCGACTCGGACGGCGTTGTCCCGCCGCACCCCGCCGCGATCGCGCACGCGATCCAGACGAAGCGTGTTGCTTGTCTTCGCACTCGGATCCCTCCTCTTTCGCGTGAGCGCCCAGCGCTCCGCAGCACTCACAAGACATCAATCCATCGTTGGGATGAAATCCCCCATTCGGGGGACCACTCCAGAGTGGACAATCGCAGGTTCTTGCTGGGCTATGCGTGAGGACGGAGAGTGACCGCGGCGAGACGGGGAGGGGCTTCGGCAGTGCGACCACCATCAGCGCCTCCGGCGGATGACGGTGCGGTTTGGCGAACCGCTCGTGGCCCCGTTCCCACGGCGCTAGGATCGCCTCGTGGACGCCACCACCCGCGAGCTGCTCGACCGCGCTCTCACGCTCCCGTCGACCGAGCGCGCCGCGCTCGCGGCGGCCCTTCTCGATAGCTGCGAAGCGGACGTCGACCCCGATGTGGACTCGGCCTGGCTCGCCGAGATCGCCCAGCGCGCCGAACGGGCACGCTCCGATGGATCGGTCGGCATCCCGTGGTCCGTGGTGAGGGCCGAGCTCCTCGCGGGTTGACCCACCGCCGCCATCGGCGTGAAGCGACGATCGTCTCGCCCACGCCGACAGTCCCCGGCCTCGCCCGAAGGGCCGAGCCCACCCACGTCCTCTGTCCCCGTGTCTCGGCCGACGTCCGCGACGATCGGAAGCACTGATCGAAACGCGGGTGGGCTCGGCCCTTCGGGCGAGGCCGGGGACTGTCGGCGTGGTCGGGACGATCGTCGCCATTCGCCCACCGCCCCCCTCACACCCCGCACCGCCCCCCCCGCGTACACCATCCGTCCCTTCTGCCGCTCTCCCCCATTCGGGTCATTTCCCTCCGCCGCTCCCGCTATCCTCTCTCTCCTCCCTCTCCGCCATGCACCCGCCACCCCCGCTCGCACCCGGTCTCTCCGTCGGCCCCTACACGCTGCTGCGCCACCTCGCGCGCGGCGGAACCTCCGACGTCTACGTCGCCCGCCTCTCTGCCTCCGAGCCCGACGCCGCGCCCGTCGCCCTGAAGCTCCTCTCCCCGCTCTCTCCCGCCGATCGCCAGCGCGCCGAGCGCGAGGCCGCCATCGCCGCCTCGCTTCACCACCCGCACATCGCCGCCCTCCTCGACCACGGCCACGCCACCCTCTCCCCCTCCGACCCCTCCGTCCCTCCGTCCCTCTTCCTCGCGCTCGAGCTCCTCCACGGCGAGACCCTCTCCGCCCGCCTCGCCCGCGCGCCGCTCACCCCCCTCGACGCCATCACCCTCGGCCTCCAGCTCGCCGACGCCCTCGACCACGCCCACCAGCGCGGCGTCGTCCATCGCGACCTCAAGCCCGCCAACGTCTTCCTCTGCGCTTCGCCCTCCGCCCCCTCCGCCCCCGCGGCGCTCCACGCGAAGCTCCTCGACTTCGGCGTGGCCCGCCGCTCCTCCGCCGCCTCCACCACCCCCACCGGCGCCCTCGTCGGAACCCCCGCGTACATGTCCCCCGAGCAGGTGCGCGGCGACCGCGACATCGACCCCCGCGCCGACATCTGGTCCCTCGGCGTCACCCTCTTCGAGGCCCTCTCGCAGCGCCTCCCCTTCGACGCCGACACCACCCTCTCGATCCTCTTCCGCATCGCCTTCGACCCCGCGCCTCGCCTCGACGCGCTGCGCCCCGACCTCCCCCCCGCGCTCTGCGCCATCATCCACCGCTGCCTCGCCCGCGAGCGCGACGCCCGCTTCCCCTCGGCCGCCTCGCTCGCCGCCGCGCTCCGTGCGCTCCCTCCACCCACCCCCATCGCCTCGCCCTCCTCCGAGCCCGGCGCCTCGCCCCTCCCCGAGGAGGTGCGCCTCGTCACCGCCGTGCTCGCCCGCGGCGTCCGCGACCACGCCCTCCTCGAGCGCCTCGCCCGCGAGCTCGGCGCCCGCTACACCCTGCTCCCCGACGCCTCCGCCCTCGTCGCCTTCGGCCTCGAGCGCTGGACCGGCGACGAAGCCCACAGCGCCCTCCGCCTCGCCCGCGCCGCGTCCTTCACCGCCGACCACGTCGGCGTCGCCACGGGCCACTCCGTCCCCACCGCCGCCCCCACCCTCGCTCGCTCCGTCGCCGACCTCGCCCTCGCCGCCTCCGCGCTCCCGGGCCTCGGCCTCGACGCCACCACCGCCTCCCTCCTCCGCGCCTCCACCCCCCTCTCCCTCCGCCCCGACGGAACCTCCACCCCGCTCCCCGCCGACCCCGCGTCCTCCGCCACGCCCTCCGACGCCCCGCCCTTCGTCGGCCGCAGCACCGACCTCGCGACCCTCCTCGACGCCCACGACCTCGCCGCCTCCTCCCTCCGCCCCGCCGCCGCGCTCCTCCTCGGCGCCGCGGGCATCGGCAAGACCCGCACTCTCGACGAGGCCCTCCGCCGCCTCGCCGACTCCTCCTCCGCGCGAGTGCTCCGGGTGCGCTGCGACCGCGCCCGCCGCGACGCCCCCATGGCCGCACTGCGCGAGGCCCTCTCCGCGGTCGATCCCCTCGTGGCCGCCGCGCTCTCCCCGCGCCCCTCCATGCGCGACCCTCAGGTGGCCCTCGACGGCGCCCTCGGCGCCCTCTCCGCCGTCCTCCGAGGCCTCTCCCGCGATGCGCCCGTCGTGCTCAGCCTCGACGACGCCCACTGGCTCGACGCCTCCTCCCGCGCGCTGCTCGCCTCCCTCTGCGACGCCCCCGATGCCCCCGCCCTCACGCTCTGGATGACCGCCGACCCCGACGCAGCCACCCAGCTCCGCGACCTCGTCGCCGCCACCTCCACCCGCACGCTCTCCCCCCTCCCTCGCGACGCCGCCTCGGCCCTGGTCGCCTCCGTCCTCGGCCGCCCGGACGCGGAGATCGTCGATCGCGGCGAGGGCAACCCCCTCTTCCTCGAAGCCCTCGCCCGACTGGCGCTCGACCCCTCCCACGACGACGTGATCCCTCCGGGCATCGAGGCGACGCACCGCGCGGCGCTCGACCGCCTCGGCGCCAGCGAGCGCGACTTCGTCAAGCGCACCAGCGTCTTCGGCCGCACCGCCTGGCTCGAAGGAGCCGTCGACCTCGGCGCCTCCCCCGCGCCCCTCGACGCCCTCCGCCGCCGCGCGCTGCTCTCGGTGAAGCCCGACTCGCGCCTCGCCCGCTGCACCGAGCTGGAGTTTCGCAGCGCCCTCCTCGCCGACGTCGCCCACGGCCTCTGGCCTCCCGGCGAGCGCGCCTCGCTCCACGGCCAGGCCGCCGCGTGGCTCTCCGCCCAGGACGACGTCACCCCCGAGGAGCTCGGACCCCACTGGCTGCTCGCCGAGCTCCCCGAGCGAGCCGCGCAGGCGTGGTCCGTCGCGGCCGAGCGCGCCGCGGCGCTGGGAGCGACCCGCGCCGTCTGCGAGCACGCCGCCCGGGTGCTCTCGCACACCCGACGCCCCGACGCCCTCTGGCGAGCGCTCACCGCCCGAGACACCGCCCTCCAGCTCGCCGGCGACCGCGCCCTGCAGCGCGAGGGCCTCACGCTCCTCGACGAGCTCGCCGCCTCGATGGACGCCGCGGCCCGCGCCGAGGTGCAGTGGCGCTGGTGCCACCACGCCCGCATGGTCGACGACGTCGCCCTCGCCGAGCGCGCCGGCCGATCGGCCGAGGCGCTCTCCCCCCCGGGAGCGCGCTGGGGAGCCGCCGCCACCATGGAACTCGCGCTGCTCTACGCCGACCGAGGCCGCATCGCCGAGGCCCGAGAGCGCGCCGCCGCCGCGATGAGCGCCGCCCTGGGCGTCGACGACCCGTGGCTGCAGGCGCGCGCCGCGCACACGCTCGCGTACGTGCTGCTGGAGGAGGGCTCCGACTTCGACCGCGCGCTGCGCCTCTACCGCGACGCCGCCGCGGGCTACCAGCGCACTGGCGACCGTCGACGCGAGGCCATCGCGCTCCTCAACGGCGGCGCCGCGCTGGCGCAGGTGGGCCGCTTCGGCGACGCGCTCGACGCCTTCGACGAGGCCCGCTCGCTGGCCCTGCGCGTCGGCAACGCCCGCACCGCGGCCGTCTCGCTGGAGAACCGCGGTGCCGTGCGTCGCGCGCTCGGCGAGCATCGCCCCGCAGAGGACGACCTGGCGCTCGCGCTCGCGGAGGCCGCGCGCCTCGGGCACCGGAGGCTGGCCGAGGCCGCGCGCATCGAGCGGCTCTACCTCGCGCTGGCCACCGACACCGACGACTCGACGCTGCGCTCTCGATGCGAGGAGGTCGCCTCGGTCGCGGTGGAGGCCGAGGCGCCCGCGCAGGCCGCATCGGCGGTCGCGGCGGCGCTACGGGCAGGCGCCCGACTGGGAGACACGGTGACCCCGCTGGTGGAGCGGGCGAGGGCGATGCTCGCCGCGCTGACGCCGCAGCCGATGCTCGCCGCCGAGCTGCTCGTCGCTCTCTGGGAGGTCGACGGTCGCCGCGCGACCGACGAGCGGGCCTTCGCGGCGGCGCTCTCGGCCTACGCCGACGGGGCGGGCAACGACGCCGACCGGGGCGTCCGGCGGAGGGGCTTCGCGCGGCGCTTCATGGTGCCCGAGGGGCTGCGGTCGTAACAGTTCAGCGGCTTGCACCCCTGAACTGTTGCCTGCAGTCGGGCTGAGCGCGGTCGCACCGCAGGACTCCCCACCTACAGACGTCTGTAGCTGCACCTACAGACGTCTGTAGGTGGCGCTCCCTCTCAGCGCCCCGTGAAGGTGCGCCCGCTGTCTTCGGACATCATCAGCACCCGGTACGGCGTACGCGTCTCGACCACCCTGGTCGCCGGGGGGGTGTTCCCCTCCGCCGCCGCGCCAGGAACCGGCTCGTTGCGCCGGGTGATCGTGTCACCCTCGATCCACGCCGCCAGCGCCCGACCCTGAGACACCCCTCGCATCACCCGCACCGAGCGCACCGTGTTGGTCGCAGGGACCAGCGTTGCCACGTAGCCGCCGGGCTCCCACTGCGTCGACTGCAGCGGCCGCCGCCAGGCCCGCAGCACCGTCGGGTGCGCCGCGATCGCCACCAGGCCGTCGTCCACCAGCAGCACCTCGCGCAGCCGGGCTCCCCGGTCGTAGGGCAGCATCGGGACCGTCTCCACCGTGGGCTCCCTCCCCACCGGGAAGGTCACCACCACCGTGTTCGCCTCCATCGTCGGCGGATCGCTCACCATCAGCGCTCGCCCCGCGTCGCAGCGCAGCGTCGGGTCGAGGCCCCACGCGCCCGCCGTCGTGGCCTGCGCCACCCGCAGCTGTTCTCCCTCGATGCGCAGCACCGCGACCCCGGAGGCGCCCATCAGGGCCACGTAGCGCACTCCGTCCGACCCGCAGGTGAGCAGCCGCTGCACCGAAGGGAACACCACCGGCTCGCGCCTCGGCCCCGGCGTCACCGTGAGCCCGCCCGGGGTGACCGCGACGACGTGCTGCTCCACCGCGAGGTCGAGCGCTCTCGGCCGCAGCGTGGTCACCCGCCAGCGCGTGGCGTCGAGCGGCTCTGGCGCGACCACGGCCCCCATCTGGCTCTCCGGGGCGCCCAGCGTGACGGCTTCGGACCATCGCCCCGGCTCGTCGAAGCGCACCGCCCGCAGACGCACGGTGCCCTGGGTGCGGGTCAGCCACGCGAGCCCGTCGGGGCTCGCCGCGGCCTGCCAGTCGAAGGCCTCTCCGCGGCGCGTGACGCCGGGCTCGTCGGGCAGGGCGATGACCCGGGTCGACGGCTCGAGCGGGATCACCGCGCCGCCGTGCTCCGTCGAGGCCCTCAGGACGCCGCCGCGAGGAGGCTCCCTCCAGGCCACGGCGGTGCCCACCTCGGTGTCGTTGTGGGAGCGTCGGTCGAAGTCCACCCGGTGCGTGCGGCCGTCGACCAGCGATCGGTAGAAGTACACCGTCGGGGAGGCCAGCACCGCCTGCTCGTGGACGACCGGCGCGGCGCGACGCTCCGGGGCGTCCACGTCGCGCCACCGGGGAACCTCCGGCGGCGGAGGCATCGGAAACTGCTCCTGGCGCAGGGGGAAAGGGGTCCAGCGGTCGCGGGTGCCCAGGGAGAGGTTGCGCACGTCGGTGAAGAGCGACGCGAGCTGCGAGGGGAGGGTGCCGTCATCGACGATGCGCAGCAGCCCGGTCTGCCAGGCCACCGCGCGGCTCGCGGGGTCGTCGCCTGCGCGGGCGAAGCCGAAGCGCGAGGGCGTCGGGCGCTGCAGCCCGCGGCGCAGCAGCACGATGGTGTTGGAGGTGCGGGGCGACCGCTGCGAGGCCGACTGCAGCCGCTGGTCGAGCTCGTCGAGCGGGGCCACGCAGCGCGAGGGCCAGTCGTGCTGCAGCGACCCCGAGGCGTGAATCTGGAGCCACGATCCGATGGCCGACGTCCAGCGGGCCTGCTGCGCGGAGGGGTCGTCGTCACGGAGAATCCAGGAGACGTCGGAGCCGAAGAGGCAGGTGGCCAGGGCCCGGGCGCTCTCCGCCGCCGGCCCGTCGCGGCGGATGACCTGCCGCTCGTGGCGCGTCCACTGCCGACGGGTGAGGGCGGCCACCGTGATGAGCACGAAGAAGGCCCACGAACCCCGGGACGGTCGGACCTTGAACAATGCCATCGCGCGTGGCGAACCCTACCAACTGCCCTCCCGGCGCGCCAATGCCGACGGCGCATCGAGCGCGATCAGCAGACTCGGCGGGGGTGAGCGATCAGAAGCGGGCTTGCGCCGTGATGCCGAAGCCGAGCTGGTTGGGCGACTGGAAGACGCGCACCTGGCGGGTTCCGGAGGCGTCGACCTGGAGGAGGGTGCTGTTCTGGTCGAGCACGTACTGCACCCAGAAGATGCCGGCCATGATGGTGGAGAGGTCCCACCGGAGCGAGGCGCGGGTGGAGATGATGGGCACGCGGTCTTCGCCCGGCGGCAGGATGGAGAAGTTGCCCGCGCGGCGGATGACCAGGGTGCGCGACGAGAGCAGCGAGCCCTCGCGCACGGTGGAGCTGAAGGTCGCGGGCATCTGCACGCCCACGATGATGCTCGGGGTCATGTGGAGGCGCGCGAGGGTGTAGTCGACCTGCGCCGCGAAGAAGAGCTCGGGCTGCACCACCGCGTCGCTGGGGAGCGTCTGGAAGGGGATGAAGCTCGGCACGTCGCGCAGCAGGAAGGGAACATCACGGAAGAGCCCGGTGAGGCTGGCGCCGAAGTACCCGGCCTTGAGGCGTCCCTGGAGCGCGCCCGCGAAGCCCGGCTGGATGGCGGTGCGCCCGGGGAAGTTGATGTCCGCGAGGTTCTGCGCCGTGGCGGTGACCTCGGCGGAGAGGGCGTACTGCACCGTGCCGGGGGTGAAGGTCTCCGGCGCGAAGGCGACGAAGGGGGCCGTCGGGTCGTTGCGGTAGAGCATCATGTCGAGCGACTGCGTGGTGCGCAGCCCCGACGAGTACACGGCGCGGGCGGAGCCGCCGAAGATGTACACCTGCTGGCCGCGCACCCCGGAGAAGTCGAAGCGCCCCTGGGCGAACCAGCCGCCCGAGAGGTCGAAGCGGAAGGAGTCTCCGGCGCGGAGGCCGAGGCCCGCGAGGCCGGCGTACTGGGTCTCCTCGACGCGCACCACCTCGATGTCGCGAGACGAGGTGACCACCTCCAGCGGAACCACGATGCCAGAGGTCTTGAAGCCCGCCCAGAGCGAGAGACCGCCGACGTCGAGGGAGAGCTTCACGCCAGGCGCCGGGCCGACGCGGCGGGGGAACACGCTGTTGCCGCCCCAGGAGAGGTCCCAGAGGTAGCCCAGCCGGAAGCGGTCGGTGTCGAAGGGGAAGAAGGTGATCGCGAAGGCGTCGCGGTTGTTGCGGCCCTCGCCGAGGGCGTAGGAGACGCGCAGGTAGGTGCCGGCGTCGTAGAAGGCCTGGTTGAGGTTGCCCGACCCGCTGGAGAGCGCCGCGAGGTCGACGCGGAGCACCAGCGCGGCCTCGGTGTTGACCCTCGGGATGAAGCCCGGGGCGCGGGCGTACATCGCCAGGTGGGTGAGGTTCTCGCGGCCCGCGAAGCGGCTGTTGAGGGCGTCGAAGAAGAGCTGGTACTGCGAGCGGTCGCCGATGCGGGGCAGCGGCGAGACGGGCACTCGCTGGCCGGTGGCGGCGAGGAGGTCGTCGTCGCCGAAGGTCCAGGTGATGCGGGTGTCGATGAAGTCGTGGCTGGTGCGCGGCGCGGCGCGGCCCTGGTCGCCCGCGGCGGTGCCCGGTCCCGCCATGCGGTCGGCGGGCGCGAGGGCACCCGGCGCGGGTGGCGTCGGGGCGGCGAGCACGGTCCGTGACGGCTCGGACGTCGGGGGGGCGACCTGCGTCGCGGCCGGCGTCGGAGCAGGCGGCGGCTGCTGCGGCTGCTGCTGCGCCCACGCGCCCGGAGTCCCCACCAACACTGCGACCAGCGCGCTGCGCCTCGCGATCGAACGGCGATTCATCGAGTACCCTTTCAACCTATGGATCGTCTGTCACTCTTCGGCGATCGACCGCTCGTGGAGGCAGCAGTCGCGCGGATGCTCACACACCGTCTGGCCGTCGCCCGCCACCACGAAGTCGGCGCCGCAGCGGGGCTGGATGATCCAGTTGGGCCCCACCTGCTTGAGGGTGCCGGTCACCGTGGCCGTCGGCCCACGCAGCCGCTGCGGATCGAAGTTGGGGTTCACGATGCGCGGCGCGATGGCCATGCGCGCCCGGGCGCCGGCGCCCATCGCGGGGAGCGTCACCGTGACCTGGCCGTAGCGGTTCCAGTTGCTCCACTCGGAGCAGTTGATGTCCGCGGCGCAGGCGTCGGCGCACTGGTTCTCCGGGCCGCCGTCGTAGGCGATGCGCCCGTCGGTGTTGAGGTCGCAGTTGGTGGCCCCCATGGAGGGGATGCCGTTGGGCGCGAGCCCGGGGCCCATCAGCGACGGCAGGAGCACCTCTCGCACTCGGGCCAGGGACGACTCGTGGCGCTCCATGAGGATGTCCATGGCGAGGGTGGCCGGGGTGATCTCCACCGGGTCGGGGATGAGGCACTGCCCCGCGGCGGCGTCGTTGGGGCGCCACGCGAGGCCGATCTGGTAGCCGGGCTGCGCGAGCTGCGTGGTGCTGACGAACTCCGCGACGGACCCGGTGAGGGTGTCGATGAGGTCGCACGGGCGCATGCCGTCGGGCGAGCGGAAGTTGAACGAGTACAGGCTGTTGTAACAGGGCTGTCCGTCGCACGAGCGGTCGTCGATGTCCGTCACGAAGAAGCCCGAGTTGTCGGTCTGCGTGACGACCATGCGGTGCCGCCGGTCGCCCTCCGGGGGGGCGTCGGGGGTGACCCGGCCTCGGAGGGTGACGCGCTCTCCCAGCAGCGGGGTGACGGCGCTGCGGCCCTGCACGTCGATGATGTTGGGGAGGCTGAAGTAGAGGGCCTCGCTGGTGCCGACGGCGTAGGAGCCTGCGCGCTCGGTGTCGTCGTTGGCGGCGGCGCACCCGAGGTCGGCGGGGTAGTCGACAAGGCCGTCGCCGTCGTCGTCGCGGCCGTTGGCGCACGAGGGGGCGGGCGTGCGGCGAGGGTCGACGGGGGTGTACCCGAGCTCCTCGGCCCAGATGCGGGACTCGCCGTAACCTCGGGCCACGGTGACCTCGAGCCCGGTGGCCACGCCGCCGGTGAGCTTGACCATGTTGCCGAGCACCGAGCCCTCGGGGCCCGTCACCGAGCGAAACTGCCCCGGCGCCATGGAGAGCCTCACCCAGCCGTTGAAGCCGGTGACGCGGCGGTTGTCGCGGGCGCGCACCTCGACCTGGAGCTGCAGGGCGACGCCGTCGCTTGAGAAGGGGAGCGGCGCCGCGGGGGTGCCCCGGTTGCCGCCGGTGGTGACGACCACGGTGGCGACGCCGCCTGCGCGGTCTTCCTGGTCGAGGTCGGGGATGCTCCCGCCGCAGCTGGCGAGCACGAGGGCGAGGACGCTGTAAGAGCGCGCGGTCTTCATCGGCTCACCATCCGGAGGCGGCCGTCGACGCGGGCGCCGGTGCTGTCGTCGATGCAGGAGAGGATGCGGCAGGAGAGCGCCGCGCGGGTGGAGGCGGTGCACTGGCAGGCGCGGGTGGCGGCGGCGTTGGGGAGCGACGGGCAGCTGCGGCGCACCAGGGCCTCGATGTCGTCGCGGCACTGGCGCAGCACGCAGCGGCCGGCGCCCGCGGCGCAGGTGGAGACGGTGCCGCAGGTGCGGGAGCCGTCGTCGTAGACCTGGCGGCCCTCGCAGGCGCAGACCAGCGTCGGGTCCATGCAGTCGTTGTCCGACTGGCAATCGCGGAGGCCGTCGTCGGGGTGCGCGGGAATCGACTGGAGCGCGCGGTCGGTGACCCCGGCGCGGCGGTTGCGCTCGATGGTGACGGTGGGGTCATAGCCGCAGGGGCGGGCGTTGCGCACGAGGTCGACGACGGCGTCGCGCTGCTCGACGCGGGTGTCGACCTGGGTGGTGTTGCGCTGGAGCACGAAGAAGCCCGATCCGCCGCCGGCGATGTAGTTGTTGACCGCGGCGGCGTAGGAGGCGTTGAGCGAGAGCGGGGTCATGCAGCGGTGCGCGTTGGGCTCGCAGAGCGAGCGCTCCGCGGGGGGCGTCGCCTCGAAGCCGCCGGGGTTGCAGCTGTCGTCGTTGACGCAGGGGCGGTCGGTGACGCCGATGTTGATGGTCTCGGCGCAGTTGTTGAGCACCTGGCCCTGCTCGTCGCGGCGGCTGGGGCAGGCGCCGCAGACGATGACCACGCGGGCGCCGGCGATCTGCGCCTGCGAGTTGCAGCCGCGGCCGGCGGAGCGGCGCGCGACGAAGTCGAACATCTCCTGCACCTCGCGGCCCGAGAGGTTCATCGTGGTGATGGAGTTGTCGAAGGGGAACACGTTGAACATCTGGTCGAGCGAGATGGGCCCGGCGGGGATGTTGTCTCGGATGCCCAGGGAGTTGGTGAGGGAGAAGTCGGTCTGCACCCCGAGGCGCAGCCACATGCTGGTGGTGACCAGGTTGCCGAGGGCGGAGTCGCCGCCGTTGTCGGGCGTGCGGGTGATGTCCGCGGGGGCGTAGCCGACGAGGTTGTCGAGGTTGGCCAGCGAGTCGAGGGCGCGGGCGTAGGGCTCGAGGAGGTTCTTCATGGTGGGCTCTTCGGGCACGGTGCTGTCGACCGGGAAGAGCGTGAAGCGGTGCGAGACGACCTCCCAGCGGTCGCGGGGGTCGTAGTCCTGGGGGTGGCCGGGGTAGATGCGCTCGGGCTCGCGGGAGAGCACCGAGTCGAGGCGGCCGAGGTACTTCATGAAGGCGCCGGAGTGCTGCAGGATGGCGCGGCGCGGGCGGCAGGCGCGGGCGCGGTAGCCGCGGGCGAGCTGCCAGTAGTTGCGGCTGCCCGACGGGGGGCACACGCCGCTGGGGGCGCAGCACTCGTCGGCGCCGCAGGCGGCGGTGGAGGCCGGGCGCTCGGTGACGTCGCTCAGCGCGGGGACGAAGTGGTTGCCGCGCTGGTCGAAGGGCCGGCAGTCGGTGACCTCCTGCGTGGGGTTGAGCACGATGTGGAGGTGGCCGCCGAGGACGATGTCGACGCCGGTGGTGAACTCCAGCGTGTGGATGTCGTCCTCGAGGCCGATGTGGCTGACCATCACGATGACGTCGGCGCCCTGCTCTCGCACGAGGTCGATGTAGTGCTGGGCGGTCTCGACGGTGGCGAGGGGGACGATGCCGAGGCGGTTGGGCTGGTCGAAGATCGAGGTGATGGACGAGAGGTTGCCCATCCCGATGACGCCGACCTTGAGCCCGCGGAGGTTGAAGAAGGCGTAGGGCTTGGCGAAGCGCCCGAGCTCGGACGAGCCCGGGGTGGTGGGGTCGTCGAACTGGTAGTTGGCCGCGAGGGTCTCGAAGGTGCCCCAGCGGGAGAACTGCCGGGCGAAGTTGAGGGCGCCGCGGTCGAACTCGTGGTTGCCGATGACCACCGCGTCGACGCCGGTGTGGGCGAGGGCTCGCACCTCGGCCTCGCCGTTGAAGAAGTTGAAGATCGGGGCGCCCTGGAAGCAGTCGCCGGAGTCGAGGTGGAGGATGCGGTCGGCGTGGCGCCGCTCGCGCTGGATGAGGTAGTTCATCCGGGCGGCGCCGCCGAAGGGGGCCTTGGAGGGGTCGAGGCCGAGGTTCTGGTCGGTCTGGTTGACCTGCTGGAAGTACGGGAAGAGGCGCGAGTGCCAGTCCGCCGTGTGCAGCAGCGTGAGGCGCACGTCGCCGCGGAGGTCGTACTGCTCCCCGGGGCTGTTGCAGCCGATGGCGAAGAGGCTCAGCGCAAAGAGCGCGAAGGCGATCGCGCGGGACATCACGGCGCGGGGGGTCGACACGTCACGCGATCGCAAGGAAACCTCTCCACATCCGAACGGGCGTTGGCACCGGAGTGGGGGCTCATAAACCCGAAGCGCCCGCGGCGGCAAGGAAGGTCACCGGGCCCATGGTCCTCGCCGGGCCCGGGTGAGCCCTCGTGTGGCCGTGTGAGAGACCCCCTCCGCAACCGACGCGCGAGCGTCGGGAGCGGGTTGACGCCCCCTCCGGGCTACGGTCCATGGTGATCGCCGGATGGAGCACCCCGTGGAGATCGCCGAGGGCTCGATGTTCGGTCGCTACCGCGTGGTGCGGCAGATCGGGCGCGGCGGGATGGGGGCCGTCTACGAGGCCGTGCACAGCGACCTGGAGAAGCGCGTGGCGCTCAAGGTGCTGCTGCCCTCCACGGCGTCGCAGGCCGAGCTGGTCGCCCGCTTCGAGCGGGAGGCCAGGGCCGCGGCGAGGGTGCGCCACCCCAACGTGGTGGACGTCTCGGACGTCGGCGTGGAGGCGGGCGTCGCCTGGCTGGTGATGGAGCACCTGGAGGGGGAGGACCTCTCCCGGCTGCTGCGGCGCGAGGGGGCGCTGCCGCTCGCTCGCGTGGCCGAGCTGATGCTGCCGGTGCTCGGGGCCGTCGAGGCGGCGCACTCGCTGGGCGTGGTGCACCGCGACCTCAAGCCGGAGAACATCTTCCTCGCCCGCATGGGCGACGGGACCATCGTCCCCAAGGTGCTTGATTTCGGCATCTCCAAGATGGCCCCCGTCGGCGGAGGGCCCGCGCTCACCAGCACCGGCATCATGATGGGGACGCCCTGTTACATGTCCCCCGAGCAGGCCCAGAGCAGCCGAGGGGTCGACGGTCGCAGCGACCAGTTCTCGCTCGGGGTGATCCTTTACGAGTGCGCGACGGGGAGGAGGCCCTTCGAGGGGGAGACCTTCTTCAGCATCCTGACGGCCATCGTAGAGGGCCGCTATGTGCGCCCGAGGGAGCTGTGCCCCGGCCTGCCGGAGCGCTTCGAGGCGATGGTGGTGAGGGCCCTCGAGCGCTCTCCCGACGCGCGCTTCCCCTCCGTCGCCGCGCTCGCCGAGGAGCTGCGGGCCTGCTCGTCCGAGGTGCCCGCCATGGTGCCCGCGCCCACGCCGACGGTGGCGATGGCGGACACCTTGGCGGCGGCGGCGATCCCGCTGGCTCCGTCGAGGGAGGAGCGTCGTCGGGGGCAGCGGGTCGGGCTGGCGCTGCTGGCGGCGATGCTGCTTGTGCTCACCGGCGCGGTGGCGCTGACGAGGCGAGGCGGGGGCGAGGTGGAGCCGACCGTGACGACCGCGGCGATGCCAAGACGGGTGTCGCCAGAGGACGCAGGGGCCGCGGCGGTCGCGCCGGCGGCTGCGGTGTCGCCGGTCGAGGAGGCGCCCTCGGCGCTGAGCGAGCCGATGCCGCCCCGGCGGGGGCGGGGGCACGGGAACGGGCGCAGTCACCGGGGTCGGCGCAGGCACAACGACGACTGAGAGCCGTGGCTCACCCCGGCGGCTTCGTCTCCGTCCCGGCATCGGCACCGGGCGCCCAGTGGAGCGTCTGCGAGGGCCTCGCCATCTTCACCGAGAGCCTCTCCAGCGCGTCGAGGAAGCCCAGCAGCACGTCCTGTCGGTAGCGCCAGAATTCCTGGAGCTCACCCGTCTCGAACCACGCCATGACCTCCACCTGGAGCGAGTCCGCGGTCACCGCCTTCAGCTGCACGTAGAGCTCGTCGGTCCAGAGCTTCGGGTGCGCGCGCAGCACCTCCTCCAGCGCCGCGAGCACCGCCCTCACCCGCGTCGGGGGCGTCTCCAGCTCCAGCGCCAGCGTCACCAGCAGCCGGATGCGGTCGCGCTGCGTGTAGTTCTCCACGCGCACGTCCGCGAGCTTGCCGTTGGGGATCGTCACCAGCGTCCGGTCGAAGGTGCGCACCCTCGTCGAGCGCAGGCCCACGCTCTCGATGGTGCCGGTGTGCTCGTCGAGCTTCACCAGGTCGCCCACCCGGAAGGGCTGGTCGAGCCCGATGGCCACGCTCCCCAGCAGGTGCTCCACGGTCTTCTGCGCCGCGAGGGCCAGCGCGAGGCCGCCCAACCCCAGGCCCGCCAGCAGGCTCGCCACGGGGTAGCCCAGCGCCGAGAGCACCGCCACCACGCTGATGCACGCCAGCACCACCCGCGCGGCCTGGGCGATCAGCGGGACCACCGTCACCGAGCCCGGGTGAAGCCTCGCCCACGCGGACTCACGGAAGGCCCTCGCCAGCAGCGCGATGGTGCGCCACAGGGCCCAGAAGAGGCCCGCGAAGAGCAGCGCCCGCAGGAGGTTCTGCACGAAGTTGTCGGCCGCCCGGGAGAGCCCGAGGGAGCTCACCGAGAGGGACACGAGGCCCACCGCCCAGAGCCAGGTGAGCGGCGCCCGGGCGTGCGTCGCCATCGACTCGTCGCGGATGTCCACCACCCGGCGGAGCAGCGGGGCGAAGGCCGCCAGGGTGAGGCGGGAGAGCAGGCCCCCGAGAGCCAGGGAGAGCGCGAAGGTCAGCGCGAGCGACGCCCACTGCCAGCGCAGCAGGCCCCTGGCCCAGGGCTGAAGCCACCACGGCGGGAGGTGCCCGCGGATCCACCGCCCTTCGAGGCCCTGGTACCAGCCGTCGACGTGGCGCACGGTCGCGCGGTTGAAGACCCACCGCGCGCCGTCAGGAAACTCCCGGCGCATCAGCCGCACGGGGTCGCCCGCGGCGGTGGCTCCGGGGATGCGGCCGAGCTCGTCGACCCTCGCCGGGAGCCCGTCGTCGGTGTCGCCCGCGGACTCTCCCGAAAGCGCCGTCGGGTCGAGGCCCAGGTAGCGGTCGAGCACCTCGCGCAGCCTGTACGCCATCGCCGGACCGTCGGCCGCCGGGCGCCCCGCGAGGTCGAGGTAGCGCGCGGCCTCCTCCCAGCGGCCTCGCTGGGCCAGCTCGGCGAAGCGCTGGAGCGAGGCGCGAGGGGAGTCCGGCTCGACGCGGTCTTCGGGCTCCTCGGGCACGGCGGCGGGCGCCTGGGGCGCCGGGGCGAACTGCGCCCTCACCGCCGGAGGGATCGGCTGCGCCCCCAGCGGGGCTCCGACCAGCAGCGAGAGCAGGGCGACGATGCCGGCGCAGCGGCGGAGCATCAGCGCGTGGCGCGCGCCGGGTCGGCGTAGACCACGACGGTCTCCCCGGGCGTGAGCGGGTCTCGCTGGCCACGGCGGTTGATGCGCTCAAGCCGGGCGGGGGTGGTGCCGTAGCGCGCGGCGAGGCTGGCGAAGGTGTCGTCGGCCGCGGCGGTCACCCGGAGGCGCACCTGGCCCGCGGCGGCGACGGAGCGGTCGTGGAAGCCCTCGGAGGCGCGGTCGACGAGGGCGACCTCCGCCTCGCAGTAGGTGCGCGCGGTGGCGTCGGGGGCGCGGTTCACGAAGGCCTGTAGCCACATCTCGCTGTGGACGCGGGCGTGGGGGTCGAGGTTGTTCCAGCGGGCGAGGTCATCGCCCCTTACCTGTAACGCCCGGGCCACGCCCGCAAGCGAGTCCGGGGAGGAGACCCGCAGCCACACCCGCCGCGCGCCCTCCGGGGGGGTGATCGCCGCCAGCGCCGCGTCGAAGACGACCTCCCTCGGAGCGGCCGCGCTCTCCGTCGACGGGACCCGGTCGGGGACCAGCAGCATGGTGCCCGGCCCGACGCCGCGGTCGTTGTTGAGCCCGGAGAGGCTGAGGAGCTGCGCGGTCCTGGTGCCGAAGCGCGCGGCGACCTCGTCGAGGGTCTCTCCATGGCGCAGCACATAGGCGCGGGTGGCGGGCGTCTCGATGCGGGCGATGCCAGTGCGCACCGCGGCGCCGCGGCCCTGGGGGACGTGCAGCACGAAGGGCGCCTGGGCGCTCGGCGGGGGCGTGCGGTTGCGCAGCAGGGCGGGGTTGAGCTCCCTCAGCGTCGACTCGGACACCTGCGCCTCTCGGGCGATGGCGGAGAGCGGGAGCGAGCGCTGCACCTCGACGTCCTCCCAGACCACCGGCGCCTCTGGCGGCACGGTGGTGATCTCGAAGACCCCGGGGTTCTGCGCCGCGACGGCGAGCGAGAGGATGCGAGGGACGTAGTGGGTGGTCTCCCAGGGGAGGCCCGCCTCGAGGGTGGCGAGGGTGTCGAAGTCGTTGGTGTTGTACTTGCGAATCGAGCGGAGCAGGTTCGTGTAGCCCATGTTGTAGGCCGCGAAGGCGAGCTCCCAGGAGCCGAGGCGGCTGTGCAGGTCGCGGAGGTAGCGCACCGCGGCGCGGGTGCTGTGCTCCGGGTCGCGGCGCTCGTCGACCCAGGAGTCCACGCGGAGCCCGAAGGAGCGCGCGGTGTCGGGCATGAACTGCCAGAGCCCCGCGGCGCCTGCGCTGGACTCGGCGCGGGGGTCGAAGGCGCTCTCGGCGGCGGCGACCCAGAGCAGCGCGGTGGGCATCCCCTCGGCGGCGAGGGACTGCTGGAGCCGGGTGCGGTAGCGACCGGCGAGGACGGTCCAGCGCTGGGCGAGGCGGCGGGCGCGGGAGTCGGTGCGGAAGAGCGCCAGCTCGCGGACCATGCGGGAGGTCATGCGGAAGGGCAGCGCGGGCATCTGGAGGCGGCCCGCGAGCTCAGGGGGGAGGCTCGCCTCGTCGAGGGTGGCGCCGTCCCGGCGGGCGGCGTCGGCCACGGTGTCAGCGGCCTGGTCGGCGGCGCGCTCGGCCTCGCGGAGCGCGGTGAGGGCGGCGGGCTCGGAGGTGCCGAGGATGGCGTCGAGGGAGCGGGGCTCCGGGGCGGTGCCTCGGGTGGGCGGAGCGACGCGCGCGGTGGGCGGCGTCTGCGCGGAAGCGGCGCCGGCGGCGAGGCAGACGGCGATCACCCCGAGGAACGAGCTGCGTGCACTGCGCTTCACGACCCTGGGCGGTAGCACCCGGGGCCGTCGAGGTGCCAGTTACTGACCGGCGCGATCAGTCGTCGGAGCCGGGGCGGGAGCGGGACTTCTTGCGCTCGCCGGTGACCTTCTTGGCGGTGAGCCGACGCTCCTTCGAGCCGCGCGAGGGGCGCGTGGCGCGGCGCTCCTTCGGGACCTCCAGCGCCTGAAGGATCATCACCTTCAGCCGCAGCCTGGCGTCGTCGAGGTTGCGCGCCTGGTCGCGGGTCTTCTGGCTGGTGAGAAGCAGCATCCCCTCCTGGTCGACGCGCTTTCCGGCGATGGCGCGCAGCCGCTCCTTCACGGCGTCGGGGAGCGCGGCGCTGCCCGCGAGGTCGAAGCGCAGCTCGACCTTCGAGGCGACCTTGTTGACGTTCTGTCCGCCGGGGCCGCTGGCGCGCACCGCGGTCATGGTGAACGCCTCGGCGGGCAGGGTGATCGAGGGGTTGATGACGAGCGCGTCCATGACGGCCGCGAAGGTGGAGCCCGCGGAGGTCGCGGGTCAAGCGGCGCCACCCGCGCGGGGGCCCCAGGGCGCTGGTACCGCGTCGCAGGGGACTTGAAGGGCACCCCTTTCAAGGTCTCATCGGACAGCTTGGACCACTCATGCCTGGGGTACGGCGTGCGGCCTCTGCACCGGCGTGCAGCGCCTGACCCCAGGCAACATCAGGTGGTCACCTTCGCGCGACGCGAAGGTTGCATGGGAAGGTCGGCGTGGATGCCTGGGCGATGTGACCGACGTCCCCGTGGGAGGAACCGTCCGCGTCGGGAGCGTAGGTGCGCTCGCGTTCGTCGAAGAGGGTCGCATCGGCGTGTGGTGTGGGCTGATGGACGCAATCGCGCGCCCTTCGCGGTCGTGCCTTTCCCTTGCAACCTTCGCGTCGCGCGAAGGTGACCACCTGATGTTGCCTGGGGTCAGGCGCTGCACGCCGGTGCAGAGGCCGCACGCCGTACCCCAGGCATGAGTGGTCCAAGCTGTCCGATGAGACCTTG